>VOFI01001203.1_pt1 | contig 78870 bp, 85 predicted proteins | sample 5384131 | NCBI WGS metagenome assembly VOFI01 (sample SAMN12384728, study PRJNA508395) | human gut metagenome | isolation source: healthy gut H | host: Homo sapiens
AGCCCGCGTAGGGCATAATCGAAGGGCAGGGCCGCAAGGCTCTGCTCGGCGGCAGCGCAGGCGGCGGTATAGGCCTGCTCCGTTTCAGAAGTAGGCTGGCGCACATAGCGTGCAAAGGCCTGTGTTTCGTCCTTGAGGGCGTTCTGCACCGTGTAGCACGCCAATTTCCATCAGGAGTTTATGCGCGGCAAGGTGACCCTTATCGGCTGCCCGAAGCTGGACGCTGTGGATTACAGCGAAAAGCTGACCGAGATCCTGCGCAGCAACGATATCCAGAGCGTGACCATCCTCCGCATGGAGGTGCCCTGCTGCGGCCACCCCGCAAAATGCCGGCAGCGACCACCGCAACCATTGCCCCAAATCACAAAAGAAAACATCGACAAGGAACACATCTGTTGTGCCATGTCCGGCAAACAGAGCCTTGCCAAGAAGGAATGGCTTAAGCAGCGATTTGAGGAGGGGCTTGTCTTTTTACCGCAGTGCGGAGCGCGGCAAATGCTTTATCGAGTACATCCCGGCGGAAAACGCATGGGTGCCCATTGAAGCGGCAGGCTGGCTTTATATCAACTGTCTGTGGGTCTCCGGCTCCTTGAAAGGGCACGGCTATTCCAGCGAGCTGCTGGAAGAATGCCTTCGGGATGCCAAGGCGCAGGGCAAAAACGGCGTTTGCATCCTGTGTGCAGAGGGGCGCAAACGGGAGTTTCTCGCTGACCCAAAGTTTTTGACCCATAAGGGCTTCAAGGTTTCGGACATCTCCGATTGTGGCATCAACCTCATGTACCTGCTCCTTGCAGAGAATGCCCAGCCGCCAAAATTCAAGGCCTGCGCCAAGCATCCCAAGGTGGAGGAGGACGGTTTTGTCCTCTACTATACCGACCAGTGCCCCTACACCTATTATTGGGTGCCAAAGGTGCAGGAGGCTGCAAGGGAACACGGGATTCCGTTCAAAGCCATCCACATCACCGAGAAAGAGACGGCACAGAATGTGCCCGCACCCGTCACAACATACGCGTTGTTCCGGGATGGGAAATTTGTGACCCAGAGCATCCAGTCGGACAAGAAATTTTTGAAATTGGCAGCCGCAGCGGATTGAGAGATTCAGGAGGAAAAATGCAATACGATCAAACGGTTATCACACCAAAAGGACTGATCGTCCACATCCGAAACGGCGTGGCATCCGATGGAAGCGCTGTGCTTGAGAAAATCACTTTGATGCGGAACAGGAAAGCCGCTACTTGAGAAAAAAGCAACCAGTCCGAATGAGATCGAACTGATCGCCTTTGTGGACGGTAAAGTGGCAGGAACTGCTGGAATTGATGCAATCGGAGCGCAGTATAAAGTGGCGCATCGCGCGGAATTTGGCATCGGTATCCTAAAAGAGTATTGGGGTCTGGGGATCGGGCGAGCCTTGATGGAAGCCTGTATCCATTGCGCTAAAACCGCCGGATACGCTCAGTTGGAGCTGGAGGTAGTGGCGGAGAACGCAAGAGCAATCTCCATGTACCAGACGGCAGGATTTGTGGAATATGGCAGAAACCCAAAAGGTTTTCGCTCTCGAAACGCTGGATATCAGGAACTGATCTCTATGCGGCTGGAATTGTAAAGCTTATCGACTAAAACAGCCCTCCTGACCATGACGGCCGGGAGGGCTGTTTTGGTAGGGAGGTTGACCAGTATGAGGACGATACCCGGACTACCGCAAGGCGCGGAACGAGAGGCAGGAACTGGTTCGGGCACAGAAAAATGTAGAACGTTTTTTTTGCAGAGGAAAAGAACACCACCGAGAAAACACAGACAGTTAAAAAAGTCGCCGAGGAGCTTCCCAGTTGGGAGGCATCCTCGGCGGATTTTTTAGTTTATATAGCAGCTTTGCGGAGCAATGCGCCTGTTACCCGTATATTTTCCCCACGGGCAGGAGCTTGCACAAAAGGCTCAGGAATTTATACTGTGCGCCGGCAACATAAACGACTGCCGGATTCTTTTTCTCCACAATACCGGCGATGTACCGTCCGATGTCTGCCGGGTCCATGCCGTTTTGTTCGTCGTGCTCCATCTGACTGACGCTCCGGGAGATACGTCCACCGTATTCATCATCGCCGAGAATACTTTTCTGACGTGCTTTTGTAAATCCGGTGCAGATGTCACCCAATTCTACGACGGTGGCATGGATGCCGTAGGGCTTGACTTCGTTTGCCAGAGCGTAAGAGTAAGAAGAAACGGCGGCTTTGCTTGCAGAGTAGAAGGTCTGGAACGGAATGTGCGCTACGGCAGCAACGGAGCTGATGTTCACAATATGCCCCTTCCCTTGATGGCGCATGAAGGGGAGAACTGCTTTATTTACATTGACCGTTCCGAAGAAATTTACGTCAAACTGTGCTTTGGCTTGCTCCATGGACGTAAACTCCACCGCACCGGAAATGCCAAAACCTGCACAGTTGATCACTGCATCGATTTTGGCCTCCTTTTGGATGACCTGCTGCACAGCGGCGTTGACCGCATCTTCATCGGTCACATCGACAGACAGATGGGTAACGCCCTCCATAGGGATATTTCTGCGGCTGAACTCATAGACGATGCAGCCGTTCTCCTTCAGAGCAGATGCCGTGCACCGTCCGATGCCGGAGCTTCCTCCGGTAACGATGACGACCTTGTTGTTTTTTCTCCCGCCATGATTTTCCTCCTGAAAATGTTGATCTGGTTAGAGTATACCGCATCGCAGGGCGACTGTCTATACGGATAGCCGGATTGTGGAAAAGTACAGGGATCAACCTGCGCAAATTTTCACGCAGATTGGCCTCTCTTTGTTTTACACAGCCAATGCCAATTAGCGCTTGAAATCGAAATGCTGCGCAAGTATACTATAATCACAAATCAGTATGCCAGTTGACCATAAAAGGCATACCAGAATTGAAGCGTGCGGCGGGGTCAAAACCCTACGAGGATGAAAATGAAATTCGATAGAAGACTTACAGATAAAATCTACACTTCCGATACGGTAAGGCTGGGAAAAAATGCATTTCAGGCCATGCAGGAGACGATCTATCATAATGGCGGTGTCGGAACCATTACCGGGTACTATGATGCCGAATTGTCGATCCTGTCGGTCAGTGATCTGTTGCTGCATAATCTGAACCACAGCTATGCATCCCTGATGGAACAGACAAAGGGTTCGCTGAAGAATCTTTTCTATAAGAAAGATGCCGCATTCCTTGACAATGCACGCTTTCGTCAGATTCAGGGCGGAGGAGAAAGCCAGTTCCTCACGGCAGATGGGGCTCCCGTCTATGTGCGTCTCTACAAAAAGATGCAGTCGATACGGATGGAACACCGATCTGGATCATGTCAGTACAGATGAACTGGGCGTATGAGAACCTTGCGCTGGTTAATGAATCCATCCATTCTGCACTATGGTATTTTGAGTGTAATGAAAACGGTGAGATCGTTCATGTGAACTGGAGCCATGCGTTCCGGCAGATCCTTGGTTATCATGACATTCTGGACTTTCCGAATAAACTGGATTCGTGGTCGAACCTTCTGCACCCGGAGGACTATGACCGGGTAATGCAGCTGCTTTTGGAAACGATTGCGGACAAAGCCAATACTACAAAGTATAATGTTGGGTACCGACTGAAAATGCAGGATGGCCAATACCACTGGTTCCGGGCATCGGCAGAAGTAATACGCCGTCTGGATGGTTCGGCCAATCGAATTGCCGGAATCATCAGCAACATTGACGCGGAAAAAAAGAAGCCGGATGCAGGCGCAGCGGGCAGCGGCATTTCACCGTGCATTTACCAGCGCAAACCTCTGCGAATACTATGTAAATCTGGAAAAGAACACCTTTGACACTTTCAAAGTGGAGCCCTTTGATGACGGCCTTTGAGCAGAACCACACATGGGATGGACTAGTCAGATTCCTTGTGGATAACTATGTGGTTGAAGAGGACAAAAAGTCTGTAACGGATTTCTACAATCGCGCCTACATCACGGAAAAACTAAAGGGGCTTGAGACGGAGCTGCGTCAGGAGTGCCGCATCGTTCTGGATGGGGAGGAACGATGGGTCAGCAACGTGGTCATGCGCGGCGAGATTGAAGATTCCGAATATGCGATGATTTTTCTGCGGGACATCACAGAGTCCAAAGCAGAGACGGCACGGCGGATGCAGATGGCCTCAGATAACGCATCGATGGATCTTTTGATCAAGAGTATGGTGCGTCTGCTGGATCGCTTTGTCGTCTGCGATCTGGAGAATGACCGGTATCGGTTCTATAATCTGCAAGGTGAAATGATATACGCGCCGACGGGAACCTACCATGATTTTGTGGAGCAGGTGGCTGCAAAGTATAAGACACTGGAGCCATTGGCGGCGCTGGACACATTGATCTCGCCGGAAAATATCCGCAAGAATTTGCAGGGCGAGAACGACATCTACAAATTTGAATACTGCTCCATAGACGAAAACACCTATAAGATCGCTTCCTTCATTCCGCTGGAGTGGGATGGCACAAAGCTGGTCAAAGCACTGTTGGCATCTATGGATGTGTCACAGGAGAAAAAGGCCGAGATCGAATCCCATAAGGCACTGAAGGATGCGTACCGGGCGGCGGAAAACGCAAGCCGTGCCAAGACGGAATTCCTCTCCAATATGTCCCATGATATCAGAACACCGATGAATGCAATCATTGGCTTGACCGCCATTGCGGGTGCGAATATCGAGAGTCAGGACAGGGTGGTCGAGTGCCTTGGCAAGATCACAAAATCGAGCCGTCATCTGTTGGGACTGATCAATGAAGTGCTGGATATGGCCAGAATCGAGAGCGGGCGAATGAGCCTTGCCGAGGAGGATTTCAGCCTGCCGGAGCTGGTCGATAACCTGCTCACCCTCACAAAACCGGCAATCGACGAGCACAAACATCAGCTCGAAGTCAAAGTTGAGCACATTGAGCACGAAGCTGTCTGTGGCGACAGCCTGCGCATCCAGCAGATCTTTGTGAACCTGATGAGCAACGCCGTCAAGTACACCCCGGATGGAGGAAACATCACCCTTACGATCAAGGAAAAACCGAACGGCTTCTCGGAGCTTGGCTGCTACGAGTTTTCCATCGAGGACAACGGCATCGGTATGACGCCGGAATTCCAGAAGAGCATGTTCGAGCCGTTCAGCCGGGCAGACGATCACCGGACGACCAAAGTGCAGGGCACCGGTCTTGGCATGGCCATTGCAAGAAACATCGTCAACCTGATGAATGGTAACATTCAGGTCGAAAGCGCTCCCAACAAGGGAACGAAGATCACGGTCACGGTCTATCTGAAGCTTCAGGAGAACGAGAAGGAACAGGAAAAAGAACTGCTCGATCTGCCGGTACTGGTCGTGGACGATGACAAGACCTGCTGCGAAAGCACCGTTGCAACCCTTCAGGAGATCGGCATAGCGGGCGAATGGGTCCTGACCGGCAAGGAAGCCGTGGAACGCTGCGCGGCGCGGCACGAGACCAACAGCGACTATTTTGCGGTGATCCTGGACTGGAAGATGCCGGAGATGGACGGCATCGCAACGGCCAGAAGGATTCGGGAATGCGTTGGGGAGGACGTCACGATCATCATCCTGACTTCCTTTGATTTCAGCGAGATCGAAGAAGAAGCCAGAGCAGCGGGCGTGAATGCGTTTATGGCAAAACCGCTGTTCCGTTCTCGTCTGACGGCAACTCTGCGGCAGTTTACATCCGGGAAGAAGGAGAAAAACGCCCGGAACTATCTGGAAGATTTTGCGAAGGAAAACTATGCGGGCAAGCGGATCCTTCTTGTGGAAGATAATGCGCTGAACCGTGAGATCGCAACCGAGATCATAGGCATGACGGGCGTGACCATTGACAGCGCCGAAAACGGAAAAATTGCAGTCGAAAAGGTGATGGAAGCACCGGAAAAGTGGTACGATCTCATTTTTATGGACATCCAGATGCCCATCATGAATGGTTACGAAGCCACTGCTGCGATCCGTGCGCTTGCCGGCAGCCGGGGCAAGGTGCCCATCATCGCCATGACGGCGAATGCCTTTGCCGAGGACGTGCAGCTGGCAAAGAACACCGGCATGAACGAGCATATCGCCAAACCGCTTGATTTGAATAAGCTGAACGATGTGCTGAAACAGTGGCTGTGATCTGTGCATTGCCGTAAGGCACGTGATACTGTTGACCGGGCAATCAAAAAGCATGAAATGAAGAACGCCGAGGAATCCCTTCCCATATGGGAGGAACCCTCGGCGTTCTTTAGTTTATATAGCAGCGGTCCTCACCGGGCAGCAGATAGATCGTATCCACGTTCAGCAGCTCCTTTTCACTATGTTCGTGTGCAAACCGCACAACACGCAACGTCTGCTATTGTACCATGAACCATCAAATTCTTCTATTGACCCTTGCGCCAAAAAAGGTACAGGCTTTTTCGTAGGATGTGACGATTGACATCCTCAAAAGCATCCCGCAGGGAGGCGCAGCCTGCATTGAAAATGCAGATCAAAGGGGTTTGGGGTGTTCCCCAACAAGCGTTTTGCAACGCAAAAACTGTTTTTGTATAGACGAAAACATTGCTTGCTGGGTCACTTTTCGTCCGGGGCGGAGTCCGGAGCGCTGCCGCTGCCGGAGTTCAGGATCGCCACGAACTGCTGCAGCTGCTTGAGGGAGCTGACACCCAGTTTTTCGTAGATGTTCTTGTTGTGGAAGCGCAGGGTGCTGTCCTTGATGTCCAGCTGCTGCGCGATCTCCCGGGTGCGCAGCCCGGCCGCGTAGCCGTCAAAGATGCGGCGTTCGGTCTTGGTCAGGGTGGGGATGCCCGCCACAAAGGTCTGGAAGGCATCGGGCACCGACTCGTTGCGGCACACGTCTGCCAGCCGGGACAGCTCAGTCTGCATCTGCTGGCGTTCCAGCTGCAGCTCGTCCATCCGCCGCCGGGACTCCCGCCGGTCCTCCTCAAACTGCCGGAACGCCGGCGAGAGGATGCGTCGGTGGAAGTTCATGCAGCAGAACACCACGAAAAAGGCGATGAACAGGCCGATGAGCAGCATCTGCAGATTGCCGGAAAAAGACCAGTCTCCGGTAGTCCGCCATGGGGATGCACACCGCCAGCCGGTAGGACTGGCTCTCGCTCAGGCGGCATAGCTGGGAGATGCCCGCATAGGCGCTGTCGGGGCCGGTCAACTGGGTCAGCCCGCCGCCCATGCTGCGCAGCACCAGCGTGTTCCGGGGGCATGGTAGTAGCCGCCGGTGGTGCCGCTGCTGAGGGCGGCATCGGCGGCAAGGCCGTCCCCCCCGCCGGGGCCAGCAGGCAGCTCAGCCGGTCAAAGCCGGTGGGCTGGGCAAAGCTCTGCTTGAGCTCTCGCTAATCTCAAAGCCGCACAGCCCGTACATCGTGCCGTCCCGCCCCCCGCAGGCAGCAAAAACAACTGCACCTCCTCCGAGGTGCCGGGCAGCTCGAGCCGCTCGGTCAGCGTGTAAGACTGGTACAGCGGGGGCGCTGCCGGGGGTCATCCAGCGGTCGTAGTCCGGGAACTGGTCGGTCTGGAACTCCATGCGCCACTTGCGGTGGGGCATCACGCTGTGGGCCTTGCCCACCTCCGCACTGCCCCGGTACAGCAGCAGGGGCACGGTGGGGGGTGTCGGCACCGCTTTTCTGCACATACAGCCCGGCGCGGGAATGCTCTGCTCCCTCCATGCGGGTGTTGACGGTGGCATCCAGCAGCACAAAAGCGCCGGAACAGCCGGTCTGGCGCAGACGGCGGCACAGCGGCTCGATCATTTCCTCCTCCAGCGCGTTCAGCACCTCGGGGGAGTCGTTCAGCTGGGCAAAGGACATCTGCCGCAGAGCAAGCTCCTTGCCACCTCTGCGCGCTCATGTCCTCGGACAGGTTCACGCCCATGACCGCCAGCTGGTCAAAATAGCGCTCCATATCGTTCTGGAACACCGAAAACTGGATCTGCAGACTGCAGCTGATGTCCTTTTTGGTGTTGTGCAGGCTGGCAAACAGGAACAGTGCCGCACCAAAGGTCAACACCAGCAGCAACACCAGCAGCAGGCAGGCCCACAGCAGCCGGCTGCTCATGGGGCTTTGGTGGATCTTTTCACGGTGCCGGTCAACAAAGTGCATCAAAGTCCCTCCTTTTCGGCTGAGCGGCAGGCTCAGGCATTGTCACACAGCAGCTGCCATGTTTCCTCGGCAAGGGCTTCCAGCGTTTCGCCGTCCGCAAGGCGCTGGGGATAGTCCTTCTGGCGCTGGCGCAGGCTGTCGTACAAGGTTTTGGCCTTGGCGTGGTACCCCACAATGCCCGGTTCGGACAGGGGGTGTTCTGGATGCGCATTTCGTTGTAGACGTCGTACAGCCGCTGATAGCTCTGCTGCTCAAAGGGATAGTCCGCAATGGCGTCAAAGGCGGCGCTGGACACCGGCATGTAGCCGGTATCGGCGGCAAATTCCAGATTGCGCTGCTGTTCGGTGAGCCAGCGCAGGAACACGGCGGCGGCTTCGGCTTTCTGGTCGGTGGTCTTAAAGGCACACAGGCCCACACCGGCCTGCGGCATCAGAGGCGTGGCGGTGCCTGCGGCGTGGGGCAGGGGAGCCAGCAGCAGGTCGGTAGGCTCGGTGGTGTTGTCCGGGTAGGTGACGAAGTCATTGTAATAAAGGATGGCCGCAGAGCTGCCAAGGCCCGCCAGCGTTTCGCCGGTCATCACCTGCGTGTTGGAGTACAGGTCCGAGATCAGAATATCGCCCTGCACCAGCGCCCGGGCAAACTCCATCCACGAAGCGCGGAAGGTCTCGTTGGTCAGATCGTACCAGCTGCCCTTGTACAGCTCTGCGCTGCCCTGTTCCAGCGCGTTCAGCAAAAAAAAAAGCCGTCCCATGTGGCAAGGGTGGAAAGCTGCGCCCCGGTGTCCGCCGCAAACCGGGCGTACTGGGAGCCGTTCAAAAAGATGAGCTGGGTGGATTTGGACACCGGGAACACCACCTGCTTCCCGTCAATGATGCCGTCCTGCACAAAGCCGGGCACATAGGCCGCCATGTCCTCGGCGGTGAACCAGTCGTTCCAGTCCACAAGGTTCTCAATGCCCAGAGCGCTGGCGTCCGCGGAATGGGCCGAGAACAGATCCGGCAGGTCCAGTGCGCCGGGCTTGCCAGCCTTGGCGTCCTGTAGCTGGCCGCCGATGGCGGCACTGTTGGTCATGTTGGTCACGTTGAGCAGGATGCCCTTCTCTCTGCCCACCGTGTCGTTGAACTCGGTCAGCAGGCGGTTCATGGGCGAGTCCGCTGTTCGCCGTACACATGCCAGATGCTGAGCATGGTGGGGTCCTTGGGAGAAAGCAGGGTCTTGCTGCCGCCGCAGCCCGCAAGAGCCAGACCGGGGACAAGCGCCGCAAGCTTTAAAAATGTCCTTCGTTCCATTTTTTCATGACTCCTTTCCGCACATTGCAGCCAGAGGGGGGAAACCGGCACAGGCAGGGCTGCAGCCGCCTGTTTTGGTGGGAAACCACCCCCAAATCCCCCAATTTTGGGCTTTTGGGGGATTTTTTGAGGGGGAAGCCCCAAACCCCAAAATTTTTTTTTTGGAATTGCCCCCAAAAACGGCTTTTCTGAGGGGGCAATTTTTTCCCGGGTATGATACAGTACAAACAGAAGAGGTCCCGCGCCGGTGCAGAAAGCCTGTCGCTGTGCACAAAACGCGTCAACAGGCATCTGTGGATTCTATTCATAAGGATAGCATAAGATGGAGCGGACTGCAAGTGCAGAGAATACCAAAACCAGAGCCCAAAAGCAGAGGGGACAAACAGAAAGGAGCACCCCATGAAAGAGATGAACCGACGCGAATTCCTTACCCTTACCGGCGTAGCCGTTGTGGCGCTCTCGCTGGCAGGCTGCGGCGGGCCCTCCACACCTCCCGAACCTCCCGCACCTCCGGCCTCTGAGAGCAAAGAGATGGCCCTGTTCAAAGCCATCAACGAGGTCTGGTATGAAGTCAACAGAGAAGTAGTCCCCAATCCCAAACTTGATATCTGCAAGTCTGTGGTCTACTGTCAGGAGGCTGCCGACCTCGCAAAGTTTACAGCCAGCCCCTTTGAAACTTATGAACCTGAAGTAGACGAAGAGGATTACCGCAACTGGAACTTGCCTGATGATGTATTCCACGAGTACCAACTCCGTGAGTCTGAAATGATACAGGAAATCAGGAACAAATATGGAAACGGAAGCTATCGGGGGACTGCGGGAGTTTCTAACAGCACCCATGACGGTATGCAATTAAAGCAACTGTATCCTCGTAGTCCGAGCGAGGTCAGGGAGTTTGTGCGGTATCTGGCCGGGCATGGACTGGCGAGTCCGCATCCCGAGCAGTGGATGATCGGGCTCTACTGCCCCACCATTAAGGGCAAGACCTATACGGTGGCGGTAATGGTAAACTTTGCACCGATCTGAAGCGGGGCAGAGATGCACGGACTTCCCGCAAATCCCGAACCGTAATCTATAATATATTGCATCGAAAGGAGCACCCCCATGAAAGAACTGAACCGACGCGAATTCCTCACCCTCTCCGGCGCAGCTGTTGTGGCGCTCTCGCTGGCAGGCTGCGGCGGGCCCTCCACGCCGCCCGCCCCCCACTACGTCCAAAGAAACCGAGCTGCTGACAGCCATCAACAAGGTCTGGAAGGAAAAGTTTGATGCAGGTCTGGTTGACCATGAGCAGCTGACCCTCAATCAGGATGCGGTGGGTGCCATAAGGTGCTACGGACGTGTTTTTGAAGAGGCCAACGAGACACCGCATACGTTGAAAGACCCTGACCACAAGATCATTTTTGGGGAACTCAATGGACTTGAGGACAAGATACGGAACAAGTATGGCAAGGACAGTTTGGCAGGTATGGCCGGCATCTCCGAACCGTCTCCCGAGAATGTGGTGGCTCTGGAGGATGCGTATTCTTGCGAGGATGCTGCCGTTCGGGCTTTTGTAGCAAAACTGCTGGACAATTCTAATAGCGCCAAGGCAGAGTTCATCAGCATTTATCTCCCGGTGGTTCAGGGCAAGACCTACATGACCGCTGTTGTGTTCCGAAATAACAAGGTATAAGATAACAAGACATCCCCCTGTTTGCCCCGGGCACACTCCCCCTGTGTCCGGGGCTTTATAGAAAGGAGCACCCCCATGAAACGATATGACCGACGGACTTTCCTGAAGCTCTCCGGCGCATCGGCGGTGATGCTGGCGTTGGCAGCCTGTGACGATAGCTGCTCCTCCGGCTCTACAAGTTCCGGCTCTGCCACAGAAACGCCTCCTTCGCCGCCGATCCCTGTGATCCGGGACGGGCAGAAGATCCTGACCATTTTCAACGCAGAGCTGGCCCGGCGAAAGGTGGAGAACATCAAGTTCGAGTACAGCAAGGGGCTGGAACACGCGATTCAGGCAGATGTGCAGATGTTTGTGGATAACGGCAGCCCGGAGTTCCCAGCGGAAGAGGGGCTCAGGCTGCGGATGGAGGGCGACTATGCCGCAAAGATGTGGGATGGTCTGCACGAGGCGGGTTACAGCTCCGGCTCCACGGCTATCTTCGGTATGCTCAATCAGTACCGGGTGGGCGTGGATTTCGACCACGAAGGAAAGCACCTTTACAGCATGGATCGTCTCTACCCCGCCACCGAGGCCCAGTTCCAGCAATTGGTGGATGAACTGATCAAGGACTACGGCGGTGTGCCGGGGCTTCATGAGGACGACCCGGTGGTGAATAAGGTAGGCATCACTGTGGTGGATATCAACGACAAGACCTATTGGGCCGCCTACATCATCGACAAGTGGCAAGGCATAGGAGACGGCTGAGCCATACCATAGAAAAGGAGCCTACTATGAAATACCAACGCTTTGCGGCCCTTGTGCTGGCTGCGGCCCTGCTGCTGGCGGGGTGCGGCGGCACCCAGAGCAGCCCCAGCGCCGCTGCCGACCAAAGCTCCGACAGCAGCCGAAGCACCCCCGGCGCGGTGGCGCAGGCCGCCCAGACAGACCGCATCACCGACCAATACACGCTGGAAAAGAATGTTTCGGGCGTGTGGGGGGAGGACGCGGTGCAGTACATTTCCGTCCATGTGCCGCAGCTGGAATGCGACAGCCCGGACGCCGCCTACATCAACGGTGAGCTGAACGCCATCTATGCGGCGGATTTCCGGGAGTTCGAGAACAGCGAGGAGGCCGGGCAGCCGGGCGGCGAGTACCCGCAGATCGGTGTGGGCTGGGATGACTGGTGGTACGGCGACTGCGTCAGTCTGGTGGTGCGCAGCCGCTACGGCGGCACCGCCCCGTGGCGTTACAGCGGCTGGTGCTTCGATTTTGCCAGCGGCCGGCAGCTCACCGTGGCCGAGATGCTGCGGCGGATGGGGCTGGACCCGGACGAAGTGCAGGCGCAGGTGCAGCGGCAGGCCATGCAGGCCTTTGACCGGGAGATGGCGCAGGGCGCGTATTACGAGGGCCTGCGTCTCGGCGGAGAGCTTTCGCAAATGCGGATGGATACGCTGGAATACAATGAGCTGGAAAACCTGTGCCTGCTTTTGCCACAGCAGGATCAACTGGTGCTCCGGGGTAAGTACAGCTGCGAAGAAGGCTGGCAGCAGCTGGATATGGAGCTCTCGCTGCCCCCCGCTGACACCCCGGTGCTGACCGACACCTACGATGGTGTGCAGGTGCAGCTGGAGGGAACGCAGGCCACCATCACCCTGAGCCCCACGCCAAAGACCGACCAATGGGGAGACATTGGCATCCGGGTGGAACAGGAGCACAGCTACCCCATCCTTGGCGCTTATAACGAGTATGTGGACGTGTGCATCGGGGGAGCGGGAGGACGGATTCTTCCACCCGGTGGTCTATCTGCTGACCAAAGACGGCGTGGTGGAGTATGTGGACGTGTTGCGCTGCCTCATGTTCGGCAACGCCATGATCTGTCAGGACCCCATCTACTTTGCCAACAACGGCACTGCGCTGGAACGCAGCGGCAGCGAGGTGAACCTGCGCCGGGCGGATGGCTCTGTGCTGGAACTGGCTCCCCTGTCGGCAGAGTGGAGCGCGCAGGAGATTCCCTATTCCGTCACCGGCTCCTACAACTACACCTCTGAAACCGGTTGGAACTGGATGGATCTGACCAGCGACGGCAGCGTTCAGCTGGGCGTGCAGGACAACAGCCGCATCTATCGGGGCGATGCCGCGTATCTGGGCGTGGTGCCCGAGGGCGTGGTGCTGGGCATCGCTGCCGATGAGGAGCTCGAATTTGTGGCGGCGTTCAAGAACGACCAGTACAACGAGAACCTGACCCTGACCATGATCGCCGGACAAAACCCCTTTGCCGAGGGCGAGACCCAGCTGCAGATGACCCGCAGCTACGGCTGAGAACACAGGAGAACGACCATGAAATACAAACGCCTTGCCGCTGCGGTGCTGGCGGCGGCTCTCTGGCTGACCGGCTGCGGCGGCGCGGCGGCTCCCGCTGCCCCCGCAGGCTCCGGCGCAGCCGCCCAAAGCACCGCAGACACGGCGGTGCAGACAGCACAAAAAGACCGCATCACCGAGCAGTTCACGCTGGAAAAGACCATCCAGCTGTACGAGTGGGGCAGCGCACAGAAGCTGACCATCCATGTGCCGCAGCTGGTGTGCGACGGCCCGGACGCTGCTTATCTCAACGATGAGCTTGCCGCCATGTATGCGGCAGACTTCCGACAGTACGAGGACAGCCCGGAGATCGAGCCGCAGCAGGACGAGTGGAGCCCGGAGATTTATATCAACTGGGACGCCTACTGGTACGGCGACTGCGTAAGCCTTGTGGTGTTCCGCTACGACGGCGGTACCGACCCGGGGTATTCCCGGGGCTGGTGCTTCGATTTTGCCACCGGAAAGCAGGTCTCGGTGGCTGAAATGCTGCAGCGCATGGGGCTGGACCCGGATGCCGTGCAGCAGCAGATGCTGCGGCAGGCTATGCAGACCTTTGACCGGCACATGGCGCAGGGCGGCTACTATGAGGGCCTGCTCAGCGGCGGCAATCTGGCAAGCATGCGGATGAACACGCTGGAAAACAACCAGCTGGAGGACCTGTGCCTGCTGCTGCCGGAACAAAACCGGCTGGTGCTCCGGGGCGGGTGCAGCTCCACCGCCGGGTCGGGCTGGCGGGAGCTGGATGTGGAGATCCCGCTGCAGGCTGCTGACCCGCAGCCGCAGACGGTGCTGACCGATACCTACGGCAGCGCTTCGGTGCAGCTGGAAGGAACACAGGGCACCATCACCCTCCGCCGCACGCCGGAGACCGCCGCGTGGGAATCGGATTACGGCATCCGGCTGGAACAGGACCGCACCTACCCCATCCTTGGTATCTATAATGAGTATATCGACCTGTGCATCGGAGAACTGGGCGCCTCCTTCCACCCGGTGGTCTATCTGCTGACCAAGGACGGCGTGGTGGAGTACGTGGATGTGCTGCACTGCCTCATGTTCGGCAGCGCTCTGGTCTGTCAGAACCCCATCTACATTGCAAATCAGGGCGTGGCGCTGGAACGCAGCGGCAGCGAGGTGAACCTGCGGCAGGAGGATGGCTCTGTGCTGGAGCTGGCTCCCCTGACGGCAGAGTGGAACGCGCAGGAGCTCCCCTACGAGGTCACAGGTGCGTTCAACGATATGGGCGACGACCAGTTTGACTGGATGGACGTGGAAAGCAATGGTTCCGTCCAGATGGGCGTGCAGGACAACAGCGTTTTCTATCAGGGCTATGCCGATTATCTGGGCGTGGTGCCGGCGGGAATGGTGCTGGGTGTCTGGACCAACGAGACGGCGGACGGGGCACCCGGCATCACCTTTGTGGCGGCGATAAAGTACGACCTGTACAACGAGACCCTGACCTTGACCATGCTCAACGGTCAAAACCCCTTTGCCGAGGGAAAGACCCAGCTGCAGCTGATCCGCTGCCCGGATAACTGACCACGGCGGGAGCCGCTGAGAACACAGGAGAACCACCATGAAACACAAAGCATTCCGCTGGATACCGGCAGTTTTGCTGGCGGCGCTGCTGGCAGGCTGCGGGGCAGAGACCGCAGCCTCTGCCCGCCCGGCTGGCAGCCGGGAACTGAAATCGACCCCGCCGGATTCCATGCACGCCACCGCGGCGATCACCGAGCAGTACACCCTTGAAAAGGTGGTGCAGGCGGAAAACGGCGGCAAGGTTCGGCTGAACATCCATCTGCCCCGGCTGGAAAGCGACAGCGCCGATGCCGCCCGCATCAACGCCGAGATCGCCCGGCTCTACGAATACGATGTGCAGGAGTACGCAGACTGCCCGGAGGCAGCCGATCCGGACGTGTGGGACATCTGCATTGAGATGAACTGGAATGCCAGCTGGTACGGCGACTGCGTCAGCCTTGTGGTCAGCAGTTATTACGGCGGTACGGATATGCCCTTCCACAATGGCTGGTGCTTCGACTTTGAAAGTGGAAACCAGCTTACCGCCACCCAGCTGCTGCAGCGCATGGGGGCAGACCCCGCCGCGCTGGAAGAAGCACTGTACCGCGACGTGAAGCGCCGGGATGAGCTGGACCGGCAGGTCGCCTGTGAGCGGGGGGGCTGCTGCCTCCCGGCAGTCTGAAAGAGGGAAACACCGCATGGTGGGCTACACTGGATGAGCTGCCGCTTTCATTTGACGAAACGAGAAACGTTACCTTTTTCGTCCGCCGGTTCAGCGCCTCCCGGGAGGAGTATGTGAACGATGCCCCAACCATCCCGCTGGACGCGCAGCCGCTGCCGCAGGACTGGGAGCAGCAGGTGCTGGCCGAGTGGATGGCAGTCACGGCGGTGACGCAGGGTGAAAGCTATGTCCCCGCCGACCGCAACGAAAGCTTTACCCTGCGGCTGGAAAAGGCCGAGATTACCGGCACGGTGACCGTCTCCTTCATCCGGGAAACATACGTCAGCCCGCAGATCCAGTCTGCTGCCGAGACCCGCACCGGAGAGCTGAACGCCGGAGCAATTACCCGCTGGGACGGGGAAAAAAGTCAGGACTGGAACCTGACAAGTCTCAGCGAGGACGGCAGAAGCCGCTGGACCATCTCCATGATGGAGGACGGCTCACTGCTGATGCAGTCCACCGGCCCCAAAAAGGGCAGTGAGGTCTGGTACGTTTTTCAGCGCACCGAGGCGTGGGACGATATCGGCTACACCGCCATCCCCCGCAGGCTGTGGGGCACTTACCGCGCCGGAGACGAGGCCGCAAAGGGCATCCGCTGGATGACCTTCCTGCCGGACGCAACTGCTGTATGAGCGTGGAATGGGACGGGTGGAGCGGCATTCTGACCGGCACCGCAGAGGGAACACAGGGCCGCACCGAGGATGGCACCGAGCTGCACTTCACGCTGACCGACACGGACGGCAAGGCGTGCGAGTTCTGGGCCATTTTGCTGAACGATGACGGCAGCCCCAGCGGCTGCAGCCTGAAATACCGCGCCGGAGAGCAGTTGTTTGACCGGGACACACGTCCCGCTTACTGGAAAAACGACTCCCCGGAACAACCCCTTGAACCGTGACCAAGACCGGAAACCGTGCGATAACAGAAAGTTATCGTTTGCACAAATAAAACATACAGGAGGAAATTACTATGGGTCTTATCAAAGCAGGTATGGGCGCACTGGGCGGAACCCTTGCAGACCAGTGGAAGGAATTTTTCTACTGCGATTCTCTGGACAAAGATGTGCTGATGGTAAAGGGCCAGAAGCGCACTTCCCGCCGCAGCTCCAACAACGGCGAGGACAACATCATCACCAACGGCAGCGGCATCGCCGTGGCAGACGGACAGTGCATGCTCATCGTGGAGCAGGGCCGCGTGGTGGAGGTGTGCGCCGAACCGGGCGAATTCACCTTTGACGCATCCACCGAGCCCAGCGTGTTCACCGGCAACTTCGGCGATAGTCTGGCAGAGACCTTCCAGACCGTAGCCAAGCGCTTTACCTACGGTGGCGACACCGGCAAGGACCAGCGGGTGTACTACATCAACACCAAGGAACTGGGCGAGATCCTGTACGGCACCGCCACCCCCATCCCCTTCCGGGTGGTGGTCAGCGAGGAGCGGGGCTACAAGCTCTCGGTGAACCTGCGGTGCAACGGCAGCTTTACCTACCGCATCTGCGACCCGCTGCTGTTCTACACCAACGTGTGCAGCAACGTCTCCACCCAGTATGACGCATCCGAGATCGCTCCCCGCCTGAAGAGTGAGTTGCTGAACGCTTTGCAGCCCGCGCTGGCTACTCTTTCTGCCAACAAGGTGCAGTATTACGAGATCCCCGCCCACACGCTGGAGGTCTCGGACGCCCTCAACGAGCAGCTGTCCAATGTCTGGCGCAAAAAGCGCGGTATTGAAGTGTTCTCCTTCAACATCAACTCCCTGTCCATCCCGGAGGAGCAGCAGAAGAAGATCACCGAATGGGAAGAAAACGCCATGACCACCGACCCCACCACCGCTGCAGCTCGTCTGGTGGGCGGCCAGATCGACGCCATGAAGACCGCCGCCGGCAACACTGCCGGTGCCATGACCGGCTTTATGGGCATGGGCATGGCAGCCGGTGCAGGCGGTATGGGCGGCATGAGCGCCCAGAACCTGTTCGCTATGGGCCAGCAGGCCCGTCCGGACAGCGTGGACGCGCCCCAGCAGGTCAGCCGCCCCGCACCCGCCCCGGCAGACAGCTGGAAGTGCAGCTGCGGTGCTACCGTTACCGGCAAATTCTGCCCGGAATGTGGCAGCAAAAAGCCGGAGCCGAAGCCCGCTGCGGACAGCTGGACCTGCAGCTGTGGTGCTACCGTTACGGGCAAGTTCTGCCCGGAGTGCGGCAAGCCCCGCCCGGCGGCAGCAGAAGGCTGGACTTGCAGCTGCGGCACGGTGAACAAGGGCAAATTCTGCGCTGAGTGCGGCAAGCCCAAACCCGCCGGTGTGCCGCAGTATAAGTGCGACAAATGCGGCTGGGAGCCTGCCGACCCCACAAAACCGCCCAAGTTCTGTCCAGAGTGCGGCGACCCCTTTGACGACAGCGACCAGACCTGATCTGACAAATACAGAGCAATGAAAGGAGCATACCATGATGGGATTCTTTTCCAACCTGTTCGCAAAACAGAACTGCGCCGTCTGCGGCAAGGAGTGCGGCACCCTGCACCGCTCCAAGCTGCGGGACGGACAGTTCCTCTGCGATGACTGCGGCAACAAGTGCTCCAAATATATCCGGCTCAGCGAGCTGACGCTGGACGAGGCCAAGGAGCACATGGTATATGGCCCGGATGAAGCGGGTGTTCGACGAGGTGTTCGACAAGACCGAGTTCCGGGTCAACGCATACCCCTCCACCCCGACGCAAATGGGGCTGGTGTTCTGCGATGAGCTTGGAATGCTGTACATCGACGATCGCACCGGCGGACGGGGCAAGATGCCGGAGCTGATCCGCTACGACCAGATCGCCAGCTATGAGGAGTATCTGGACGAGACCCCCGCCAAGGAGCCGGGCCAGGAACCCACCCTCAACGGCGGCGGCCTGAAGCTGAAGCTGGTGCAGCCCCGCAGCATCACCGAGGCCCAGACCCAGCGGGGTATGCGTCCCCACCCCTACATCAAGCAGGAGCTGGTCATCTGCTTCAGCAAGCGGGACCGGCGGGAGATCGGCTATGCCCACATCGCACGGCAGCATCTGGACCACATCTTCGGGGTCCACGATAATGAGACCAGCATGTTCGGCCGCCGAATGTCCAAGGCCGAGGAACGGGAGCTGAAGGGCCAGATGGGCATGATCGGTGCCATGGGTGCCGTGGCATCTGCCGCCATGAAGGGCGGGCAGCTCTCTGAGCAGGAAAAGGCCCGCTTTGTGGAGAACATCAATCTGGCAAACGACGCCCAGACCGGCGGCATGGCATTGTACAGCCGCCGCGCTGACGAAGCCTTTGCAAAAGTGCAGTGACCCCAAAAGGAGGAACGAATATGAGAAAGATCCAGCGCAGAGATTTCCTCAAGGCCATGGGCCTTGCCACCGCCGCCCTCGGGCTGACCGCCTGCGGCGGCTCCGGTGCCGCCAGCGCATCCAGCGTTTCCAGTGCACCGGCTTCCAGCAGCAGTGCCCCGTCCGCTTCGGCACAGCCGGAATCAGCAGTGGACAAAGCCGCCCCTGCAGGGGCCCCTGTGACCCAGTTCCAGACCGGGGAGCTGACCATCGGCGAATACACCTTCAAGGCGCAGTACATCCCCTTTGACGTCCGCCGGGAACTGGACGGAGCGCATCACTGCATCCATGCGGACAGCTACCGGGGCAATTACTTCTTCAGCTTCTACAACGAGGACGATGAAGAGCAGTCTGCTAAAATCTTCGAGTATGCCATCCAGGACGACCGGATGACCCCGGTGGCAGAGTACAACATTGACGGAAGCAACGCCCTCAGCATCGACCGCAATGGCATCCTGTACGCCATGGACAACTTTGATGTCTACTGCTACGATCTGAACAGCAGCGACCCGGAAGAGCCCGGCGACGCACTGGACTACATGGGCAGCTGCTATTCCTCCAAGGATCGGGATCTGACCGTGATCTACTGGACCAACTCTGCGCCGGTGCTGGTGCAGGACGGCGAGTACACCGCGCTGACGCTGGAGGGCGATAACGAGATCGGCCCCTTCTACAGGATGTCCTCCCTGAACCTCAGCGGAGACGAGCTGCTGACGGTGGGTGAGCCGGACTCCAGCGGAGACTACTACTTTGCCGCCTTTGATCTGGACGGCAATGGGTGGCCCGCAGCTCGCAGCCGGTGGGCAGCTTTAACGCCGTGATGATGAAGCGCCCCAACGGCTATCTGCTGGACACGGGCTATCTGTGGGAGCTGTACGCGCCGGACGGCACTTTTTTGGAAAAGTCCCTTCCCGTGGGCGAGCGCGAGACCCTGTGCCAGCTGTGCGGAAACTTCTGCACCTTTGATGTCTTCCTGCCGCTGGAAGAAAACGCTTTCCTTGCAGTGGGCCACTACGGCAAAGCCAGCGAGCCGGACGAGCCGGTGGTGTTCCGCATCACTACGGATTTCTGAGCCGACCGCTTCGGCGGGAAGACCAACGCAAAAACAGCGGGGCCGGGGAAGAGCCCTCGGCCCCCTTTGAAACAACAGGAGGAAACGCTATGGCAGGAATGCTGGAATATAAGTGCCCCTGCTGCGATGGCGCCATCCAATTTGACAGCGCCACCCAGAAGATGAAATGCCCCTACTGCGACACCGAGTTCGACGTGGATACCCTCAAGGGCTATGACGAGGAGCTGAAGGACGAAAAGCCCAGCGAGATGGAGTGGACCACCCCCGGCGGCAGCTGGGCAGAAGGGGAGACCGCCGGTCTGCATACTTACAGCTGCAAGAGCTGCGGCGGCGAGATCGTGGGCGACGACACCATGGCCGCCTCGGCCTGCCCCTTCTGCGGCAATCCCATCGTCCTCACCGGACAGTTTGCCGGGGCCCTGCGGCCCGACCTCATCATCCCCTTCAAGCTGGACAAAAAGGCCGCCAAGGCAAAGCTGCAGGAGCACCTCAAGGGCAAGACTCTGCTGCCCCGGGTGTTCCGCAGCCAGAACCACATCGACGAGATCAAGGGCGTGTATGTGCCTTTCTGGCTCTTTGACAGCGACGCCGACGCTCAGCTGCGGTTCACCGCCACCCGGACCCGATGCTGGTCGGACAGCAAATACGACTATACCGAGACCAACTACTACTCCGTCCGGCGGGACGGCACGCTGGGTTTTGACGCCGTGCCGGTGGACGGCTCGTCCAAGATCGAGGACGACCTGATGGAATCCATCGAGCCCTTTGCCATGCAGGACGCCATCCCCTTCCAGACCGCCTATCTGGCGGGCTATGTGGCGGATAAATACGATGTGAGCGCCGAAGACAGCATCGAGCGGGCCAACAAGCGCATCCGCCGCTCCACTGAGGAGACGTTCCAGCAGACCGTTACCGGCTACGATTCGGTCAAGGTGGATAACAGCAGCATCCAGCTGCACGGCGGCAAGGCAAAGTACGCGCTGTTCCCGGTCTGGCTGCTGAGCACCAGCTGGCGGGGCGAAAACTATCTGTTTGCCATGAACGGTCAGACCGGCAGATTCGTGGGTGACCTGCCCGTGGACAAGGGCGCTGCCCGCAAGTGGATGCTGGGCCTTACGGCTGCCCTTTCCGCCGCGTCCTACGGCGTGATGTGGCTGCTGTGGCTGGCACGGATCCTGTAAAGGAGGGACGAACGATGAAAAAGACTTCCAACCGACTGCACTCCCTCTTTGCGGCGCTGGCAGCACTGATTCTTGCGGCGGCGCTGGCTGTTCCGGCCTTTGCGGTGGAGGGCGGCTTTGCCGACCTGTACTACCGCATGAACGACAGCGCAGAAGTTCTGACCGAGGACGAGGATAATGAATTGGAGGCTTCGCTGGAGGAGCTGAGCGTCCGCCAGAGCTTTGATGTGGTCATTGCCACCATCGAGTCGCTGGAAAGCGTGGACTACGACAGCATGGAGGCCTATGCCGACGACCTGTATGACTTCTGCCAGTTCGGCTACGGCTCCGATATGGACGGCGTGCTTCTGCTGGTGAGCGTGGGCGACCGCAAATGGCACATCTCCACCTGCGGCTACGGCATCACCGCCTTTACGGATGCCGGCATCCAGTACCTTGGCGAGCAGATGACCCCCTTCATGGCCGATGGAGACTACGCCGGTGCCTTCCGCACCTTTGTCCAGTGGTCGGATACCTACATCGACGCTGCCCGGGCGGGCCACCCCTACGATGTGAATAACCTGCCCCGGGAGCCGCTGTCTCTCATGTACCTGTTCCTTGCGCTGGGCATCGGCCTTGTGCTGGCATGGGTCGTCGTCCATGTGATGAAAAGCCAGCTGCGCAGCGTGGCGTTCCAGGAGAATGCCGCCAGCTATGTGCGGGAGGGCAGCATGAATCTGACCAACAGCCGGGAGCTGTTCCTGTACCGTGACGTGCACCGCACCGAGCGACCGAAGGAGTCCCGCTCCAGCGATTCCGGCGGCAGCTCCACCCACACCTCTTCCAGCGGCACCACCCACGGCGGTGGAGGCGGCTCGTTCTGAAAGGAGTATGTTTATGAACCCTTATCTTTCGGAAAAAGCCCGCGGTGAGATCCCTCGTTTCCTCAAATGGCTGCGGAACGCGGGGCTTGCCTTCTGCGTGTTCTGCTCTGTCGGCGGGCTGTATACCCTCTGCCTGGACCTGCAGGCCAAGGACACCTCCCACGTTGTCGGGTATGTGTTCTGGATCGTGGTGGGCGCAGTGCCCCTTGTTCTGTTCGCACGCAACGAAAAACGCCGCTACCATGCAAGAACCATCGCCCGCAGGGTGGAGAGCTACCCGGGCCGGAGGTGCCCCTGAGGTGGCTGTGCAACGGCGTTGGCATGGACACAAAGGACCTTGCATGGTATTTTGAAAACGGCTATTTTGTAAACCTCAGTCTGGATCTGAACCAGAAGATCGTCCGCAGGCGGACTGTGCCCCGCCATGACCCGAACCGGAGCTGAACCCTTTACAGCTGAAACAGAAAGGAGTATTTTCCTGGGACTTTTTGATAAGATGAAGCAGGCCGCCGCAAATGTTTCCGGCAACCAGACCGTCACCTTTACCTTTCAGGCTCTGCCGGAAAGCCTTGCCCAGATGCAGGCACTGCCGGAGGCCAGTCTGGACACCCCCTTCAAGACCGCATCCCTCACCGTCTGCGCACTGTGCGCCTACGGTGCCGATAAAAACATCGGGCTGGAGATGCTCAACTGGCTGCGCGGCCCCCGCCCCATGAACGGGCAGGAGATCTCCTTCCTGAACGACCGCTTTCGGGACGGCAAGAGCTATATCCCGTTCTCCTACTTTGTGGGTGCGTCGTCGGAAAACGGCTATACCCCCCGCCAGCCCTTCACCCTGCTGGTGGGCAGCAATCATACCTCCAACGTGGAGGAAGGCTACTGCAAGCTGTTCATCCCCTGCGGCGGCGCCGACAGCCCCCGCCCCATCAAGCTGCGCCGCAAGGGCGACGGGCAGTGGTTTTTGTGGGAGCAGTACCTGATGACCGGCATCCGCATCCCGGCGTCTGCCGACCCGTGGGCATAAAACAAAGGGGCTGACATGAAAGCCATGAAAACTTTTGCAGCACTGCTTGCACTGGCTTTCAGTCTGGCAGGGTGCGGCGCGGTGGACGGCGACCCCGTCCGCCCCGCCCCCGGCAGCGCCGGGCAGGGCAGCAGCACAGCGGCTTCCGGTGCCGATTCCGCTGAGCCGGAGCAGCTTGCCGCAATGCGGCAGCTGGCAGGGGAAAACGGAGAGCTTGCCGGGGTGCTCTATCTGGGCAGCGTTCCGGAGCGCACCACCGATGTGCACGCCGTGCTGGACAGCTTACCGGAACAGCCGTGGCAGTTTGTTGCGGACATCCCGGCAGACCGCTGGGTCGCAGCGCCGGGCGGCGGGCGCGAGCTGTACTGCATCTTTGCCGTGCGCAGGGAGGATACGCTTTTTGTCTATGAAAAGCAGGATCCTCAGTACCCGAACGAGACGGGCAAGGAACTTTACGGCAGGCAGGGCGGCCAGCCCATTCTGCTGCTGTGTAACGGCAGCAGGGAGGACACCGACACCATGGTAACGGTCTATTGCAGCACCGGACGCCCGCTGGACTGGAACCCGCAGCTTTCCGCCGAGACCGGCCGCCCTGTGCCGGTGGAGGGTGTAGACGATTTTTCCCAACACCCAACGCCCGGCGCTGCCCCTGAGGTGCGCCCCGGCAGGGCATGAGAAAGGAGAACTTATGAAACGACTGAAACTTCTGGCAGCCCTGCTGGCGCTGACCATCGGCCTTGCAGGCTGCGGCGGGTCGTCCAAGGGCGGCAGCCCGGCCAGTTCTGCATCCAAAAATAAGCTGGACGGTGACGGCATGACCGCACCCAGCACCCAAGAGCAGGAATACGAAGAGCCGGAGGACGTGGCCTATATGCGCCTTCTGGCAGGGGGAGGACGAATACCGCGCCTGTGTGCTGTATCTGGGCGGCTCCTACGAGGTGACCACCGATGTGCAGAAGGTGCTGGACAGCCAGACCGATCTGCGGGATCTGTGGAGCTTCGTCTACGACATCCCGCAGGATCACTGGGTCGTGGCACCGGATGGCGGGTGCGATTTGTACTGCATCTTCCCGCAGGACCCGGATGCCACCCTGTTCGTCTACGAGACGAGCCTGACAGACGATGCCGAAAACCCGCTCCAGCGCGGCAAACAGCTCTATTACAGTGAGGACGGCCAGCCCATCCTGCTGCTGTGCAACATCAGCGATATCGCCCCCAACACCGAAGTGGAACTGTACCCCAGCACCAGCGAAGAGCTGGTGTTCAGCCCCTTCCTTTCCGGCGAGAACGGCCATGTGGTGGAAGCCGAGGGCGTGTGCGATTTTACCATCTACCCGGAAGGGGACGACTGGGAGACCGACACCAGCCCGTGGTCGTTGGAAGGCAACTGGCTAGAGACCGCCCGCGACACCGACGAGGGCTATTTTGAGACCGCCCCGGAGGATGCCGACCGGATGTGCTTTTTGCCCACAGACGCCGACACCGAGGGCAGCCAGCTGCCCCTGACCGCCAGCTACACCCCCTACCCGGAGCTGAACGTAGAGGAAGCCGACCTGTTCTATCAGGAGGGCACCCCGGAGGTACCCTTCCGCTCCAATCAGGAGTGGTACGCCACCTTTACCGGGGAGGACGGCTCCCGCTACGCCGTCACGCTGGAGGACGAGGACACCCTTGCCCTGAAGTTCTATCTGGATGGTCAGGAGAGCTACCTGAGCCTTGTCAACACGGTCTACTTTGCACGGCAGGAGGCCATGGGCTGACCAGCGCGTACACCAACACCGGGAGGAATGCACCATGAAACAAACCAAAAGATCACCATCCTCCACTCCAATGATCTGCACGGAGACTTTCTGGCAGAGCAGGTGGACGAAAAACTGGTGGGCGGCGTTTCCATGCTGTCCGGCTACATCGAAAAGGTGCGGGCAGAACAGCCCAACACCATCTACGCCATTGCAGGTGATATGTTCCGCGGCTCGGTCATTGATTCCGAATACAAGGGACTTTCCACTATCGAGATCATGAACGCCCTTGCCCCGGACGTGGTCACCATCGGCAACCACGAGGTGGATTACGGCATCGCGCATCTGCTGTTCATCGAGAAATGCGCGCGCTTTCCCATCATCAACGCAAACCTCTACATCAAAAACACCTCCACCCGGCTGTTTACCCCCTACAAGATCCTGCGGATGGACGGCATGAACATCCTGTTCATCGGCATCATCACGCAGGACGTGATCAACCAGACCAAATCCGAATCTCTGGTGGGGTCCTTTGTGGACACCGCCGCAGCTGCCGCCGAGGTGGGCAAGATCTGCAACGCCCACAACAGCATCGATATTGATTTTACCGTGCTGCTGACCCACATCGGCTTTGAGGAGGACCGCCATCTGGCGCGCCAGCTGGACCCGGCGTGGGGAGTGGATCTGATCATCGGCGGGCACAGCCATACCCTGCCGGAGCACGCGGTGGAGGAAAACGGCGTGGTCATTGCGCAGGCGGGCACCGGCACCGACCAGATCGGGCGCTTTGACATCATCGTGGACACGGACAACAACTGCATCGATTCCTACACATGGCGCACCGTGCCCATCTGCGCCGAGACCTGCCCCCGCAACCCCGCCATGGAGCAGGTGCTGCACCGCTTCACCAGTCAGGTGGACGAAAAGTACAGCCACATCGTAGGGCGCTTCCGCCGGGAGCTTACCCACCCCCCCAGCGCACACAGGAGACCGAGCTTGGCAACCTGTTTGCCGATATCTTTACCCGCAGCCTTGGGGTGGATGTGATGCTGATCGGCTCCGGCAGCATCCGGGCCGAAAAGCTGGGCCCCATCGTTACCTACGGCGACCTTATCGAGGGCTTCCCCTACGATGACGGCGTATTCATGTTCAAGGTGACCGGCCAGCAGCTGCGCCAGATGCTCCATTACATGCTGCGGGAGGAAGCCTACACCGGCCATACGGAGTTCTACCAGCTGCCCTCTACCCTGCGGCTGCGGTACGACCGCCGCAAGGGCGACTTTGATTACTTTACCTACTGCGGCAGAGAGGTGGGCAAGGAAATCGGCGATGACGCCCTGTTCACCGTGGGCTTGCAGAACTACCACTTTAAAAACATCGAAAGTTTTTTTCAACATCTCCTACGACACCCTCTGCAAGCTCCAGAAGCCCCGCAGCGTGGCAACCTCCTGTCAGGATATCCTGATGGAGTATTTCCGGGAGCACGAGATGGTGGACGCAGTGGTGGATGGCCGGATGACCATTCTGCCCCCACGGCAAGGGAAGGAGACTGACCCATGCGCACAGAAAAGGAGGAGACGACCCATGCGCACTTTCTCGCTGGTGCTGCTGGGGCTGGCGGTGGGGGCGGCACTGCTCAGCCGCAGCCCCCGCCGCCCCGCCCCGCCGCCCCGGAGCCTGCGGCCCCTGCCCCGGCGCTGGCTGACCTTGAAACGTTGGAGTTCTGGGAGCAGGGCAGCTATATCCAGCCCATCTCCCGCACCTGCCTTACCCGCACCCCCGAGGGCACCCGGGTGGAACTGGAACTGTACCACGAAGAAGTGTATCAGGAGCAGGCCGGGCCGGAACTTCTGGAACAGGCCAAGGCCATTCTGGAAGAGTACGGCGTGGGCGGCTGGGCAGGCTTCTCCGGCCACGACCCCAACGTGCTGGACGGCAGCAGCTTCCGGCTGGAAGCCGTCCTTGCCGACGGAACCCGCATCGAAGCCCACGGGGAAAAAACAAGTTTCCCCAAACTACCGGGACGTGATGAGCGCTCTGGACGACCTTACCGCCGCCGCTCAGAAAAACGCCCTGCAGCAATACACCCCATAACAGAAGGGAGCACACCATGAAACAACGATTCTCAAAACGAACGCGCCTTGTCAGTGCCCTTTTGACGCTGGCTATGGTGTTCACCTTTTTTTGCCCTTCAGCGCCTTTGCGGCGAACACAGAAATTGATTTTAATTCGCCGGATTTTAAGCTTAATTTCCCGGATGAGGAATTTCGGCGCTTTCTCAAAGAATGCTGTGACAAAAACGGCGATGGCAAGCTCGATGTGGATATCAAGAATATGACGATTCCAACCAGTTATGCAATCAAAAGTCTTGAAGGAATCCGTTTCTTTGAAGATCTCGAAAAGCTGGATTGCCACGGTATCGGCTTGACAACACTTAATGTTGGCAAAAATTTCAAACTGAAGGAGCTGGATTGTTCCGGGAATCAACTGAAAAAGTCGGTTGATATTCTTTCGAGCGGACTGAAAAAACTGAATTGCTCCAATAATAAACTGACCTACATGAATCTGGGCATTCTCTATGGGCTGAATCTTGAGGAGGTGAATTGCTCCAATAACAAAATAACGAATATCGTAATGGATAGCGTGGGGGAACTGGTCAAATTTGATTGTTCCAACAACGAACTGACGGCGCTGGATGTTAGCCGTTGCTACCAGCTAAAACAGTTGAATTGCTCGGTAAATCAACTGGTAGAGCTGGATGTCAAAAACCAGACTAACCTGACACTGCTGGATTGTCACCATAATGAATTGATAGAACTGAACGTAAGCCGGAATCAGAATCTGGCATCGCTGACGTGTGATGGAAATCAGCTGACAACGCTGGACTTGAGCAAGAATAACAGCTTGAGCCATCTGAGCTGTGCGGAAAACCGGCTTGCTTGTGTGGACTTTTCCCATATGGTCGGAAGCACTATAAATGCTGATGGCAACAGGCGTCCCATTGCAGTTCGTACAGACGGAAAGTTTGACTTGGCCACACTGCCCGGTTTTGACGTGAGCAAAGCCACCAACTGGACCGGCGGCTCTGTTTCCGACACAACTCTAAGCGTGAATGCGGGCGCAAACGAGGTGAGCTACCAATACAATTGCGGCAATGGAGTAAAGCCCACATTCATCTTTGAAACCAGTCTGCCCATCAATAAGAATAATTTCCCCGACGATAGCTTTAGAAATTACATCAAAACCTACAAAGCAGGTGGCAGAGATGTCCTCACGGTGGAAGAACAAAGAAAAGTCGAAAGTATCGAAGTCAAAGGATGGAACATCAGCAACTTAAAAGGCATTGAGGCGTTCCCCAACCTGAAAGAGTTGAATTGCGAAAACAATTCTATCCAGAAATTAGACCTGAGACAGAATCCAGAGTTGGAAAAATTGATATGCAATAAGAATCAACTGACCCAGCTAGACCTGAGCAAGAATCCGAATATCTACTTTCTGAATTTGCTCTTGGAACCAGTTGGAACAACTGGATGTATCGCATCTGAAAGATTTGGTGACGCTCGATTGCTCGCACAACGATCTGGAGCAACTGGATGTCAAAAATAGTAAATCTCTGGTAGCACTCAACTGTTCTGCAAATCAGTTGACAGAGCTGGACGTAGATGTGACTCATAAACCCAATCTGGAAAGGGTAGAATGCCAAAACAACCAGCTGACATCGCTGATTCTGGGCCAAAATAAACTGCTGAAGAAACTGAATTGTGCCCATAACCAGTTGACCCAGCTGAATTTGAACAATATGATTTCCTTAAAGGATCTGAACTGTTTCAACAACCAGCTGACCGTGCTGGATGTCAGCGATAGTCCAAAATTGACTACATTGTGGCTTGGGGATAACCATCTCACCAGCCTGAATCTGGACAACAACCCGAAGCTCGATTTCTCTCTTACGGATATTTACAGCGGTGATAATGTTTACACCGTTACCCTGAACCCTGACCGTACGTTTGACCTGAGCACTCTGCCCGGGAACTTTGATAAAAGCCGGGTTACAGGATGGGAGCATGGCAAAGCCAATGGGAACATTCTGACAGTCGATGAAGGCACAAACGTAGTGTACTACGCTTATAAGTGCAGAAGCGATATATTGGAAGTAAGTTTCAAGCTGGATGTGACTGGCACCGGCGGCACCGTTCCCCGGTAACGCCTCCGGAACCCCCGGTGACGCCTCCCTCCGGCGGCGGTGACGGCGGCGGTGCGGTCGTCATCGTGGCAGCGGCTGGCGCAGTGGCGGCTGGCGTTGTAGGCTACGGCGTGTACAACTATGTTTCCGGCCAGAAGCTGCAAGCCCTGCTGCCGGAAGGTGTGGCTGCACCCGAGAACCGCGCCCAGACCGCGCTGCTGCTGTGGAACACCGCAGGCCGTCCAGAGCCTGCCGACGCTCCGGCCTTTGCAGACGTAGCAGACCCGGATACCGCTAAGGCAGCCCAGTGGTGCGTGGAGCAGGGCCTGATGAAGCGCCGCCTGAACGGCAAATTTGCCCCGGGCAGCAGCATCCCGGCTTATCAGGTGCTGAACGCCTACCGCAAGCTGGCAGGAGGCTGACAACCGAAGGATCATTCTGCCCCCTGCCGGGCAATGACCACTTTTTGAAAAAGGGTACCCTTTTTTCGGGGAAGCTGACGCTTCTCCCGAATGGGGCCCCTGAAAAAAATTTTACCACAGAAAGGAGCACCCCATGAAACAACGATTCTCAAAACGAACGCGCCTTGTCAGTGCCCTTTTGACGCTGGCTATGGTATTCACCTTCCTGCCCTTCAGCGCCTTTGCGGACGATGAAGTCCCTTTCTGGGTTCCCCTGAACAGCGAAAACTTTCCGGACAAAACGTTCCTGGAATATACCAGAACGACGTTTGACAAAGGAGGATCGGAGGATGGAGAACCGAATGGAATTCTGGAGCCAAGCGAATATAGATTTGTCACTACGATCGATGTCAGCGGTATGGCAATTACCAGCCTGAAGGGCATTTCGAATTTTCGCGACTTGAAGAAGCTGAATTGCTCCAATAACCAGCTGACATCTTTGAACCTAAGCTACAACACCAAGCTAACGCAAGAAAACCTCAAGTGCACTGGAAACAAGTACCCCATTACCATTGATGAGACCGAACGTACGTTTGACTTGAGTACCCTCCCTGCTGAGTTTGACGTAAATAAGACCAGTGAATGGGCTGGCGGCACTGTGGAGGGCAACACCCTGAAGGTGAAGCCAGGTGCAACGCAGGTAACTTACACCTACGATTGCGGCAATGGACTGACCAGCGTATTCAGTCTGCAGGTGCTGACCTTGACCAGAATCAAGCAGGTGAATCTCCGTGTAAACACCCCCAGAAAGAACGAAATGCCGGACGAGACCGTTGTTATTCTGGACAACGGAGCAGACGTCTGTGACGCCAAGATCTACTGGGTCGAGGGCGACGGCGTAGGCGGCAAGCCGATCACCGGCACCTTCAGACCGGGCAAACGGTACACCCTTCAGGTGGGTCTGTACGCAAAACCCGGATATAAGTTTAGCAAGGATACCGTCTGCACAGTGAACGGACGGGAAACAGAGTTCATCTGGACCCAGAACGATGATACGGAATATTGCGCAATAAAACATTATTCGGTGTCGCTGAGTCCGGGCGGATTTGAGCACGACCACAAGATGGAAATGACCCACGACGAGTACAGTCACTGGATGGAGTGCCCCATCTGCCATACGGTGCAGGACACCGAAGCCCATGTCTATGATAACGACAAGGATACCACCTGCAACGTCTGCGGCTATGTCCGCAGCCTGACCCCGGGCGGCGGTTCTACCCCGGGCGGCGGCTCTACCGGCGGCGGTGACGGCGGCGGTGCGGTCGTCATCGTGGCGGCGGCAGGCGCAGTGGCGGCTGGCGTTGTGGGCTACGGCGTGTACAATTATGTTTCCGGCCGCAAGCTGCAAGCCCTGCTGCCGGAAGGCGTGGCTGCACCCGAGAACCGCGCCCAGACCGCGCTGCTGCTGTGGAACACCGCAGGCCGTCCTGAGCCTGCCGAGGCCCCGGCCTTTGCAGACGTGGCAGACCCGGATACCGCCAAGGCAGCCCAGTGGTGCGTGGAGCAGGGCCTGATGAAGCGCCGCCTGAACGGCAAATTTGCCCCGGGCAGCAGCATCCCGGCCTATCAGGTGCTGAACGCCTACCGCAAGCTGGCGGGATAAAACCTCTCAGTCTCGCTTCGCCCGGAAGCTCCCCTGACCGGGGAGCCAAGAACGCAGGCGTGTTCCGGCAAATGACATCAAAACGCAGCCGATGCTCTGACTTTCCCATCAGGAGGGGGGCGCGGCATAAAAAATAAGCATCCGCAGCGCACTGCGCCTGAGCTGAAGCAGCCCGGCCATGCGCTGCGGATGCTTTTGTTGTGCGGCGGGGCACGCCGCCAAAAACAAAAAATCCGAACCCTTCTCTTTCGAGAAAAGGTTTGGGTCTTCCTTGTCTGGTGCGAGTAGTGATGCAGAACTTTTTAAAAACAATCGTAGTATAATTTGTTTTTGAGGTTATCGGGTAGCAACTTGCTTGTATCACATCCCGATGGGCAGCTGTATTGAAAAAACAGCTACCCAAGACAAAAAGAAACGCCGTATCGTTTAACACGATACGGCGTTTTATGGACCTAGAGGGATTCGAACCCTTGACCTCTCGGATGCGAACCGAACGCTCTCCCATGCGGACCTTAAAGAAGCCCCCAAAGGAAAAAACATTTCTTTGGGAAAACGGCAAAAAATATAGGCGTAATGCGGGTTTTCAGACGAGCATTACTTTCGAGAAAAAATTGCCGTTTTGCTTCAATGTAAAAAAAAAGTCACACTTCAGGAGAGATGCGCTTCAGATGCGATTTGAACGGGCGACCATCTGAATACTTCTTGCGGATCACGCACCGTATGGGGATGATTCGGATTATATCCCCTGTACAATAAAATTGACGAGAAACAGTTAGATTTTTTCTGGCTGTTTCTTTTTTATTGCACAAATCGGCAAAAACAGTGCCGACGGTTACGCACCCAACGAAGATGAAAATGCCTAAAAAAGCTATCAAATATCGCGTTGCTCTATACAAAATATAGCAATCGGTATACGCACCATAAAACATATACGGTATAACGTCAATTTTTGTACATATCTCAACTGAATGACTGGAGGTGAGTTTTCAAAATGCCTGTTATTTATGTTGCAAAAACATCTTCCTACGCACGAAGAATCACGTTCGTTTTAGGACAGACGGTTGAAAAACAGCATGATCCTTGATTATTTCTACGGGCAAGCCGGAGAGCTGTTTTCGTTCTACCGCATTCCAAAGGCTCTGTTTCAGGAGCCACGGTTCCAGAGCCTGTCAACCGATGCCAAGACCCTGTACGGTATCCTGCTGGACCGCATGAGCCTGTCCGTGAAAAACGGCTGGCTGGACGAGCAGAACCGGGTGTTCATCCTCTTCACGATACCAGACCATGCCCATCGCAGAATAAAAGCTCCACAGCGCATACCTGTTGGTATAAAATACTCGGCCATCCCAATGGCTTTTGATGGAATAAGGATGGCACCCAACCGCTGATCTTAAAAATGCCCAGATAACACAAAGCCGGGCTGCTGCACAGAAACTGTGGAGCAGCCCGGCTTTTCTACAACGCAGTCACACCGCTGCAGCCCTGATCCAGAGGAACAGAGTGGGTGCGCTTAGCCTAGGGTGAGGGTGTTGGTGACGGAGACCACGCAGGCGAGAATGCCCATGATGATGCCGCCGATGTAGGGGTTTTTGGACTTCTTGTAGATCTTGCTGCACACAAAGACGGCAAGGGGCAGCATGAAAACGATGGGGTAGAGCCAGATGCCGGTAATGGAGCCGCCAAGGTGAGTAAGCTCGGACCACAGGAAACCCTTGTTGTAGAAGGTGATGTACTGAACGCCGATCATGATCTCGGGTCCGATAAAGACGAAGAACATCTGCACCAGAGTGCTGAGCCAATTGGACTTACCCAGCTGTACAAAGTTGAAGCCGTTGGTGGCAACAGACAGGGCAATGTAGTACACCAGCCAGAACACCAGATACTTTGCAATGGTGGCAAAATGCATGGGTGCAAATGCACGGATGGTGATGAAGCACCACAGGCGGAAGTCGGTGAGGAACAGGTAGTCGGAGATGAACACCAGCGCATAGGCGGCGACCACTACGATAAGGGACAGAACGATGGTCTTCCAGAGCTTGCGGCCGCTGATCTTCACGCCGCGCTCTGCCAGGTCCAGGCCGTTCTTCTTGCTATAGCAGTTATAGGCCACCACCATAAACAGGATGGTAAACACGCCACAGAGGAAGGTCCACATACCGATGTACCAGGTGGCTTCCTGATTCCAGAATGCCGGACGGTTCTTACTGCACCATGCATAGATGGTGGGGTAGAGGATCACGCCCATGATGGCACCAAATGCAAGACCGCCCCAGTACCAGCCCTTGCCCTTGCCCTTGGGAGCAGGGAGCGGCTGTGCGTCTGCAGCAGGCTTGAGCTCTGCAAAGTAGCGAGCGTCTAGAAGGGCGATGGCGGCGTAGATGACGAACATAAAGAAGCCAGCGATGCCCACCGTATTGAAGAATGCCTTCCACTGCCATGTCTGGTTGTTGGCATCCAGCTTGATGGGAGCATCCAGTGCCTTGTCAAAGAAGGTGACGCTGTCAGCAACAACATTCTTGGAGAAGTGTGCCCAAGGGTGGGTGATGGCCGGGTTGAAGATGACACGGATGGATTCCTTGCCGTCGATCTGCTCGGTGTAGTAGGTATCGGCACTGCGCTTGTCCAGACCGGTGGGGTCTACGCCAAAGTGCAGGAAGGACTGTGCAGTATTCTGGTCGATGTAATCCCGGGGAGCACTCTTGGTGCCGTCTTCCTGCTTTACCCAGTGGAGGGACTCGTCGTACTGGCAAGCAACGATACCAGCATCACGGCTGCCAAAGATGTTGACCCACTGATCGTCCTTCTTGTAAACGGCATCGTTGGACACCAGCAGTGCGGCGGCGATCAGCCCTTCCTCGTCCTGCATCACAGCCACACGGCTGGCAAGTGCGCCGTTGGAGTGACCGGTAACGCCGATGCGGCTTGCATCAACATGGGGCAGGCGAGCAATGTACTTTACGGCATCGTAAAGACCGTTGGCGTTGTTCTCGGCGTTAAACCATGTGCCGTCCGGGATGATCTCAGAGTCGCCGTGACCGTACATACTGATGGAGATGACCACATAGCCTCTGCGTGCGTACTCAACATAGTTGAGGTCCTGCATCTCACGGTTGTTGTACCAGCCATGGCTGGTAACGATCGCCGGAGCGGGGGTCTCTCTGGTGGCGTTTTTCGGCACCAACAGAAGGGCGTCCAGTTCGTGACCGCTGTCGGTGACCATAGTGATGTCGTGGTACTTGATCGCACCGCCGCCTGTCTGCACCATGGATGCGCCCAAAGAGCTTATAAGGCATAGGATCAGAGCGATCGCGACCCAGAAGCTCGCGCTCTTTTGCTTTTTTTCATTTTGTTTCCTCCTTGTTGTGATTTTTTTCTTTTTGTTGAGTGTAACACTTCACACTCAACTGCCTAATGAGAATTTATCAAAGATGCACAAAAAATGCAATAAATAAGTTTGCTGCTCTTTTTATGGATTTTGTTGCTGTTTTTTGTCATTTGTTTGCTTTTTTGTCTTTTCCGTTTGTATACAAAATAACTTCCACAAATTAAAGCTGCTGTAATTGTGAGAACTGAACAAAGGGGCTGCAGCACGTGATTTTGTGCTGCAGCCCCGATCCGGTGCTTTTTTGGAAAGCAGGGCCCGCTATTATGAAAATTTTTTTCGTTTTCGACGACCGGTAGACGGAAGGGGGGATTCCTTTCGTGCGTTTGAACACCGCTGTAAAGTGGCTGATGTTGTCATAGCCTACCTCTTCAGCGATCTGGGAGATGCTTTTGCCAGTCTCCAGCAGCAGCTCCTTTGCCAGTTGGATCCGGCGGCTGCTGATGTAGTTCACAAAGCTCTCTCCCGTTTCCTTATTAAAGGTCCGGGAAAAATAGCTGGGGCTGAGGTGGCACAGGTCTGCCATCTCCTTCATGGTGATCTCCTGCTGCAGATGATCCCGGATGTAGACCACCGCCGGGTAGACCACGCTGCTGGGGTTTACCGGCAGCACCCCGGTCTGCTGCGGTCTGTGCTCCTCCTGCGGCAGGAGCTCCTGGATCTGGATCTCCTCGCTGGACTGTTCGGCGTTGGCACTCATCAGCCACTTGTAGGTCTCATCCCGGGTGTGGCTCTTTACGGCACGGTCAACAATATAATGCACCATATCGTTGATATATTCTGCGACCTGAACGATCCGGTCGTAATCCATTTCTGGCAGAAGCTCGTATTTCCGCAGGATCTCCTGCTGTGCAGCGTCCTCTTGCGGAAGGATGGAACTGATCTCGTTTACCAGACGCTCCGCCTTTTTCTGGTCCTTGTGCCGCAGACGCACCTGCCCGAACATCACGGCACCAAGGTAGATATCCCCCACCATGACGGGGACCGCTACGTCCACGATGCCGCAGTGGCACAGGTAGATGTAGGGGCGGCCCCGGCGCACTGCCTCAACTCCTGCCAGCGCATCGCAGCGGAAGCAACGCTTGCGAGAAACGGGATTCTCTCGCACGATGCTGCAGAACGCGGTACGGCCACTGTGTTTCGTGACAGGCTTCCCCTTGATGTCGATGCAGACGATGGCGGTACCGGTCAGCTCCGCCAACCGGTCCTGCATTTTTTCGCAGAGAGGGATATCCAAAACGTTTTCTATGTTGTATTCAAACTTGCTCATACCTTCGATTTTGTAATGTACAAATTTTCTACATTGAATAGGGTATATTGACGAGGGATTCCGTGGACAGATCTGCCCAAACCGAATGCAGCAGGCCTTCATCAGCCCTGCGTCGAGCGGAACGACCATCCTCAGGCTCACAAAAAAGCAAAACGCCTGTTGGGACACGGCATTAGCGGCAGCATCCCCAGTAGACATTCCTACTGGTTGGGAACCGCGCACTAAGCAACAGCAATGGGTTGCGTTTGCTGATTTTCCGCAGTGTAGTGTTTGCAGCGAAATATCGGAGAATGGTGATTTATGGCCAAATCAAAAAAGATATTGGTCAGATACTTCGCAAACTATGCGAGCAAAAGGATATTGAAATAATTGAAGCAGAAGCCTGCCCGGACCATATCCATATGCTGATAAGTTTTTCGCCGAAGTATAGCATTTCGTTACGTTATGGGATATCTCAAGGGAAAGAGCAGCCTCATGATTTTCGACAGACACGCGAATTTAAAGTACAAGTATGGAAATCGGCATTTCTGGGCCAGAGGATATTTTGTGGATACTGTTGGAAAAAACAAGCAGAGAATCCAGGAGTATATCAAGAGACAGCTAGAACAAGACCAAATTGCAGATCAGTTGAGCCTTAAGGAGTTCGTGGACCCGTTTACGGGTAGCAAGGAAACTAAGGCGTAAATAAAAGGGCCCCTTGAGGGGCCTGCCACGAGACAGGAATGCAGTTGGCAGACCCATTCGTGGCCCCTTAAGGGGCTTTGCTAGTATTATGCCCTTCTAGGGCTTACTCAAGCCACCGGCTCAGCCGGTGGTTTGTATACGCACCGCAAAACATATACGGTATAGCGTTAATTTTTCGTACATATCCCAACTGGAAGACTGGAGGTGAGTTTTCAAAATGCCTGTTATTTATGTTGCAAAAACATCTTCCTACGCACGAAGAATCACGTTCGTTTTAGGACAGACGGTTGAAAACAGCATGATCCTTGACTATTTCTACGGGCAAACCGGAGAACTGTTTTCGTTCTACCGCATTCCCAAGGCTCTTTTTCAGGAGCCACGGTTCCAGAGTCTGTCCACCGATGCAAAAATCCTGTACGGTATCCTGCTTGACCGCATGAGCCTGTCTGTGAAAAACGGCTGGCTGGACGAGCAGAACCGGGTGTTCATTATCTTCACGATAGAGGATGTCAAGAGGGCGTTGTGTTGCGCAGACAACAAAGCGACCAAGCTGCTCCGGGAACTCGAAAAGTTTGGTCTGATTGAACGAAAACGCAGAGGTCTGGGAAAGCCAAGTTTGGTGTATGTGAAGAACTTTTCAGCAGAATCGTCAAAATCAATATTCCAGAATCGTGATTTTCACGATTCTGGAGGCTTCAAAAGCGCAAGTCAAGACCCTTCAAAATCACGATGTAATAAGACTAAAGAGAATGATACTGAAATGAGTGAGACTGATCCCTTCTATTCTGAAGAATCGATGAGCAAACGCACCCAACTGGAAGAATTTTTTTCTCAGTCTTTAGAGGTGGAACTTCTGCTCCGGCTCTGCCCGGACGATGAGGACACCATCTATCAAATCGTGGATTTACTGGTAGACACCTGTGCCACCAACCGCAAGACGCTGCGCATTGCCGGGGACGATAAGCCCGCCGAGGTGGTACGCAGTCGCTTTATGAAGCTGAACGCTGACCATATCCACTTTGTGCTGAAGTGCCTTGCAGAGAACAGCAGCCCGATCCGAAACATGAAACAATATCTGCTCGCTTCTCTGTATAACGCACCCACCACCATGCAGCTTTCCTATCAAAACCAAACCAACCACGACTTAGCGAATCGGAGGTGATGAAAATTTCAAAGAAAGCAACCACAATTGCCATCGTCAACCAGAAAGGCGGCACTGGCAAGACCACGACCTGTGAAAATCTAGGCATCGGTCTGGCGATGGAGGGCAAGAAGGTCCTGTTGGTGGACGCTGACCCGCAGGGGTCACTTACCATCAGCATGGGCTGGCAGCAGCCCGATGAACTGCCCACGACCCTTTCCACCCTGATGCAGAAAGCCATGAACGACCAGAGCATTCCGCCCGGCGAATGTATCCTGCACCATGCAGAGGGTGTTGACCTGATTCCGGCAAACATCGAACTGGCAGGGCTGGAAGTTTCCCTTGTCAACTGCATGAACCGGGAAAAGATGCTGAAACAGGTGCTGGAAAGCGCAAAGCACGACTACGATTTCATTTTGCTAGATTGCACCCCTTCCCTTGGGATGCTGACCGTGAATGCACTGGCAGCGGCGGACACCACCCTGATTCCGGTGCAGGCGCAGTACCTGTCTGCGAAAGGCTTGGAACAGCTTTTGCAGACCGTGCAGAAGGTCCGACGGCAGATCAACCCGAAACTGAAAATCGAGGGCATCCTGCTGACCATGACTGACAGCCGCACCAACTATGGACAGCAGATCGACAACCTGATCTCTGACCGAGGAGGTGATGGCGAATGCCGAAAGGGGCAGATGACATTTTCTCAACCGAGGAATCCCGGCAGGAGCAGCAGAGGGAACAGGTGCAGCAAATTCCCATTGGGGAATTGTTTCCCTTCAAAAACCAGCCCTTTAAGGTTTTGGATGATGAATCCATGCAGCGCACAGTGGAAAGTGTAGAACAGTACGGGTACTATCTCCGCTAATCGCCCGCCCACGCCCGGAAGGTGGCTATGAGATCATCTCCGGGCATCGCCGTCAGCACGCTGCACAGCTTGCCGGGCTGGATGCCCTGCCCGTTATCGTCCGCCATATGGATGATGATGCCGCTGTTTTGCTCATGGTGGACAGCAATCTCCAACGTGAGAACATCCTGCCCAGTGAAAGGGCTTTCGCCTACAAAATGAAGCTGGAAGCTCTAAAAAATCAAGGTGCTAGGTCAGATTTAACTTCGGCCCAAATTGGGCCGAAGTTGACAGCAGCCGAAAAAGTGGCAGAGGAAGCCAATGATACCAAGTCGCAGGTCAAGCGATTTATCCGCCTGACCTGCCTTATCCCGGAACTGCTAGACATGGTAGACGAAAAGAAAATTGCATTCAATCCCGCTGTGGAGTTGTCCTATCTGGACGAAGCCCAACAGCGGGATTTTTTAGAGGCAATGAACGACACCCAGAATGCACCGTCCCTTTCCCAAGCGCAACGGCTTAAAAAGCTGGTGCAGGAAGGGCACTTCTCGTATGACGTTGCCTTTGCGGTCATGGGAGAAGAGAAAAAGGACGAGCTGGACAAGGTGGTCATCAAAAACGACACCCTGCGGAAATACTTTCCCCGCAGCTACCCCCCGAAACAGATGGAGGACACCATCATCAAGCTGCTGGATCAGTGGCAACGCAAACAGCAGAGGCAGAACGAACGCTGACTTATACCGTAACGAAAGATCCGATGGGGTCTTTTGCTTTTGCAATCAAAAGGAGAACAGCCTATGAAAAACAACGCTACCCGTACCATCCGCTCCGAGGAGATCACCATTGATGTGCGTATCTGCGCTGCACTGGCGGCAAACCGGGGCGGCGAGGTCTATCTTGCAGCCATTGCCCCGGATATGGAGCTGACCATCATCACGCTGGACGAGGCTCCCGACATCCTGCCCTGCTTTGAGGAGGACGATGCCTGCCTGAACCTTCCCTAATACCTCGCTGCTGCTCTGCTACAACCCGGCGCAGGTGCTGAAGATGGGCGGCAAGCACTACCTGACCGGCCCGGTGATTCTTGTCCGTACCAACATGGACGGCAGGGTCATCTCTTTGACCATTGATGAGGTCTACCTGTTCCAGAAGTATCTGGAAAGCCACAGCATCACCTTGATGGCTGACGACCAGAAGCTGCCCTGCATCTGCCTATGTCAACGAGAGCGGAATTTTTCCAGAGTATGTATCCGGGACTGTCCGATGGTGAAGTCATTGATGAACTTTCAAAGCCAGCATATACGGCTTTGAACACGGCCCGGAGGTTGTGACCATCAGTGCCGCAGAGGGCATTCATTATGTGCCTTACGATGCGGAAATGCAGTGCTTCCGTATTATGGAGGTGCCTACGAAGCCTGCAATATTCCTTTTACGGATTTCCAGATCCGCTACTAGCCGGAGCAGATTCGCATTGTGGATGGTAAACGCATCCTAGAGGATACAGCATTTCTCTGCCGAGCATTTATGAGAAGCTGGACTTGGATGACTGGCTTCTGGCACACCTGTTTTCTACGACAAAGACGGAAAACGGTATATCGGTGTGGAACTGTCGGAGGTTGAGTGATGCGATTTGTCTTTGGATTTATGCTGTTTGAAGCCGGCGCTTTTTTCGGCTTCTTTTGGCAGCTCTGTTGAACGCCGCCCGTGCTGGGCAGGAAATCACTATCAAATTTGAGGAGGAAGATAATGGAACAGAACGAACGCTCGGTATTCCGGGCGTTTTCCCTTGAACCACTACACATAATCAGAAAGACTTCTTTCCAAATTGTGTTAGCCATTGTAATAAATCTTTGTCCTCCTCCCAAGGCATAGTAGTGTTTGGTGTAAAATTAGGCACTTTTTCCTCAAAAACTTTTCGTTTCATTTCGACATCAATCCGAGCGTAAACCTCAGTGGTAGAAATATCGACGTGACCTAAGAAATCACGAATATAAATCATGTTCACACCAGCCCGCAGCAAATGCATTGCCTTAGTATGGCGTAAAACATGAGGAGAGATTTTTCTCGTATCGCTGTATTTAGCTTGAGAAACGTATTTTTTGAGAATATAAGTAATCCCATATCGTGAAAGCGCCTGCCCCTTTTGGTTAAAGAACAGCGGCGATGTCAGCGGTTCGGAATTCAGATTGAAGTTCCGAATATAAGCATCTAAGAGCTTGCACGTTTCTTTCATTAGCGGTACTTGGCGAGCTTTTCTACCTTTTCCTGTCAATGTAACCATGGCAGGATTGGTTAATCGGATATCCTTAAGTTTTAGATCCGTGATCTCTTGGACTCGCGCACCGGAATCATATAGCAGGGAAAGTAGTGTTAGGTCCCTAAGACCGCGCCGCGTAGATGGATCTGGTTGGGCAAGCAAAGCTTTAAGTTCTTCTTCTATCAGAAATGGTGTGACTGGCTTTTCATGTTTTTTGGGACGCATAGCAATGATGTCCGTACAGTTTTCAAGATATTCCGGATTTCTGTACTGAACATAATGCGCAAATGCCTTCATTGCGGCAAGCCTTTGGTTTGGTTGTAACAGACACTTTTCTTTGCACTTCCAGCCAATCCAGGAAATCGGAAGCGAGATTTCGGTTCAGCATCCGTAATTCAATACGGTTCGCCGGTACTCCTTTTTCTTCTTGAAAATATAAAAGAAGAAGTTTAAATGCGTCACGGTAGGAATTGCACGTGTTGGGGCTGACGCCGCAAGTTTCGGGGAGATAGGTTGAAAAGTAAGAAGTCAGTGCTTTTGTGAAATCAGTTTTCTTCAATTATCTCACCTCCAATGACAGGGATAATTCCTGCAAATGCAGAATCAAGCTTTTGTGCCAGTTCCGGAAATGAAGCAATTGTCAGATGAATATACCAGCATGTCTCCCGGTAGCTTTTGTGTCCCAGATATGCCGCCAACCTTGGAACAATAATCATTGGATCGTATCCTTCTGCAAGTTGTTTTTCTAACGTGTGAAGCTCATAAAAAGAAGTTCGCGGAAATTTTCGTAAATCGTGTTACTGGAATAGTGTCCACTGGCAGATGGGAAAAACCATTCTCTGTCCAACAGCAATTTTCCTGTGTATTCTCTTAAATACTCAGAAAGACTGCTGTGAATGGGGACAAGTCGATCTTTTTTCCGCCTTTTCCGTTAAAAATTGAAATCACACCGGATTCCAGATTAACATCAGTAGTTCTTAGCCTTAACGCTTCATTAACGCGCAAACCGCAGGAATACAGCAGCCTAATGACAGCAGGGATTACCAGATGTCTCGTGGGTGCATTTTTTCTGTATGGTAGATTATCGGCAGCATTTAATATGCGGGATATCTCGTCGACGGTAAAAATATGCGGAACAAATGTGGAGTTGCCTTTCAGCTTACTTGTATCCGGGACATAAGATATACCATCGTTAGCGAAAGCAAAGGCTGCAAATTTACGAATGGTATTATGTCGCTGTATCTTTGTACGGTTTGAGATATGGTTTCGCTGCGTCCCATGCTTCAACGAGTTCCCTTGTTACAAACGACTCATTTTGCATAGCCTTAGATAAACAATCAAGCTCCTGCAGATAGTATCCATAGTGATCTGAAAGATAGCCTTCTTCATTTCGAGTTGTCAGGTACAGTTCCATCAATGTCGAAAGATTGCTCGAAAAGTGAAATTGCTTCATTACAGCACCTCCAAATCCAGCGAACACAGGCGAAGTTGATCAATATCAACGCGCAGATATGTTTCTGTTACGTTGATGTCGCTGTGTCCCAATATTTGAGATATGTCCTGAAGCGATGCTTCATCCTTAAGCAGATTTGTGGCAAACGAATGTCGAAGCGTATGAACACCCGCATGTCCTTCTTTCGGCACGGTAATTCCTGCTCTACGCATATACTTCCGAAGCTCTGGATTAAAGTTGTTGTGGTAATCCAAAGGGTCATATGGAGCAGTGTGACGAAGGAAAATGAAGTCCGACGATGACTGGGGACGTCCATCTTTGAGATATGAAATAATGGCCATCCCCAGTTCTTTGCTTAACGGCAATCCGAGATTGTTGCCGGTTTTCTGTTGCGAAAGAGAGATGGTACTGTTTTTCCAATCAATATTTGAGAATCTCAAGGATACAACATCACTAATCCTGAGACCAGTTCTTGCCATGAGTAGGAACATGGCATAGTTGCGCTTGCCTGTCGGATTTTCCGTATCGATAGCTGCTAAAATTTGCTCTATCTCTTCCTTTGACCATGTTTGCGGCAGCTTGGCCGGGGTCCTTTTGAATTCAGGAAGCTGAAGAGAATAATCTTGCTTTGTGATTCCGTGTTGATATAACCAATGAAGATACACAGCAACCTGACGGCAACGCATTCTACGAACATTCATACAGATTTCATCAGCGCTTCTCATGGCCTCTGAAAAGCAGTTAATAGTATCCATATCAATGCCCTCCGGCGTTGATGTATGGGACACATGAGTTGCCAGCAAAAAGATTCTTAGTCCGGATATAGTATTGTCCAGCCAGGATTTTGAATAGTTTTGCTCTCTGCAGAAATCCAGAAATCTTGAAAAGAACAAATCAAATCCATCATCAGCTATTGTTGTTATTCCCCGGACTTTTCTGCGACAGATCTCACCGGTCCTTAAAAACTCATCAAGTGCGCTCATATGACGTCTGGCGTGCCGCATTCGTATATCAAGCTTTTGATCAATGGCATTCACATCGACACCGAAATAGCGAAGTAGGAATTTCTCCGCTGTTTCACGATCGTAAAAAGGTGATGATGAATAAGCTCTGAACTTATTCCATGTTGCTTTGTAAACACCGAGCGTGTTCTTTTTGTAACCTTGGTTTAACAACCATTGTTCCGTTTTTTTCATCAGTTCAAGGATGGGAATAGATATTATTTCTGACATTGTACGAACCTCCTGTGATTATTGGCAGAGAGTCAGCCTCTACGTTATGTAGAGTAACACAAGACTGTGAACTGCCAATAACCAAGTAAAATCAGGAGATTAGAAAGGAGATTAAATAATGCTACACATAACAACTAACTACACATTACAGATGTTATGCCGGACAAAGTGCGGCACAAGCAGGAGGAACGCGGCCTATGAGCAAAAAAAGAAGCTTTCCAAGCTGCTGGCGCTCTATCTGCCCTATGTGGTGATTGGGCTTGTAGCTACCAATCTGGGCGAGGCATGGCGGCTGGCTGCGGGTAAGGAACTTGGCGACAAAATCGTATCGCTGATGGATACGCTCCCGGCTGCATTTTCAAATCCGCTGCCCAGTCTGCACCTATTTGACTTGTTCATTGGTCTGTGCTGCGGTGCTGGAATGCGGCTGGCGGTGTACCTGAAAGGCAAAAACGCCAAAAAGTACCGGCATGGCATGGAGTACGGCTCTGCCCGTTGGAGTGCATAATTTTAAGTGTAAATGACACATACATGGACGCACAGGAGGTTATGCACATGACTGATTATAGCAAAATTACAGCCCTTTACTCCCGCCTTTCCGTGGGCGACGAGGACAGGGACGGCGGCGAGAGCAACAGCATACAGAACCAAAAAATCTTTTTGGAGAACTATGCCAGAGGGCAGCACCTAACCAATATCCGGCACTACATTGACGACGACGAAAGCGGCAGGTTTTTTGACCGTTCCGCCTACTCCCGCATGATTGAAGATGTGGAAAGCGGAAAAATCGGTGTCTGCATTATGAAAGACCTAACGCGCTGGGGGCGTGACTATCTCCAAGTCGGCAACGCGATGGAGATATTCAGACGGAACAATGTACGCTTTATCGCGGTCAACAACGGCATTGACAGCGAGAAACCCGACACATTGGAGTTTGCGCCCTTTATCAATATCATGTCGGAGTGGTATGCAAAGGACATCAGCAAGAAAGTAAAAACGGGCATTAAGACCAAAGGCATGAGCGGAAAGCCGATTGTCACCGAAGCCCCTTACGGCTATGTCAAAGACCCGGACAACAAGGATTTTTGGATAATCGACGAGGAAGCCGCCGAGGTTGTGCGCCTTATTTTCCGTCTGTTTATCGGCGGGAAGAACCGAAATCAAATCGCCGTACATCTGACGCAGGAGCAAATCCCAACCCCTACTTTCTACATGAAAGACCGGGGACGGGGAACGTGTAAAAACAAGGCGCTCAATGAGGATAACCGCTACAAGTGGAACAAAGTCACCTTGACCCATATCCTCACACGGCAGGAGTATTGCGGCGATGTAGTCAACTTCAAGACTACAAAGCATTTCCGGGATAAACATAACCACTATGTAGACCGGAGCCAGTGGCACATCACAGAAAATGTGCATGAGCCGATTATCAGCCGCAGCGATTTTGAAACCGTACAGCGGATTTTGGAAAACGCACCCGTCAGACGCCCCAACGGGGACGGGGAAATCCACCCTCTGTCCGGCTTACTTTTCTGTAAGGACTGCGGCGCAAAAATGCACATTCGTATTGATTACCGGAACGGCGGCAAGCGGCACGTTGCTTTTTGCAGCGAGTACCACAAGGGAAAAGCCAAGAACCCCAAATGCCATTCCCCGCACATCATGGACGCGGATTTGCTCATGCAGACCATCGCGGAAGTGCTGAAGAAAATCGAGGACTACGCTATCAGCAACTGGGCGGAGTTTGAAGCCTTAGTGAAAAAGAACCTTGCCATGCAGCAGACCGACCAGACCAAGAAGCAGCAGAAGCGTGTCCCGCAAATCACGACGCGCCTTGAACAGATTGACAAGGTGCTGAACAAACTCTATGAGGACAACGCCCTCGGCACGATCCCGCAAGACCGCTATGAGCAAATGTCGCAGAAGTATTCCGAAGAATACTACGCGCTGAAAACGGAGCTTGCCACGCTCCAAGAGCAGCTATCCGCTTATGAGAACGCGGGAGGACGGGCGCAGAGGTTTTTGAAGCTGACAGAACGCCATGCCGCCTTTACCGAGCTTACCCCCGCCATTCTCAACGAGTTTATCAGCCGGATTGAAGTGCATGAGCGCGACCAGAAAAGGGCGAGATACGCAATCCAGCACATCAGCATATATTTCAATTATATCGGCAAGTTTGAGAATGAAGTGACACAGCTTGCAGAACCGACCGAGCAGGAAATCCGGCAAATGCGGGAGGAAATCGAGGAAGCAAAAAAGGAAAAGAGCCGCGCCTACCACCGCAACTATTCAAGGGAATACCGGGCGAGAAATCTTGAAAAGCAGCGGGAGTATGACCGCATGAAAGCGCGGGAATACCGGGCAAGGAGAAAAGCGCAGGCAGCCGCCGCACAGCCCACACTGTAAAACAGAATAACCGTCAACCAAGAGGGATTTTCCGGGCTACGGGAAATCCCTCTTTGCGCCCAAAGAAAGGAGCCGCCTATGGCAGAACAGACCCCCGACAGCATCATCACGACCCGGAGGAACGGGCAGACCATTGTTGCGGAGTTGTTTTTCAATCAAAGCAGCACAGAAACATTCCGCGACAAGCTGCTCAAACTGGTGCTTGCCGACAGCTCGCGTTTATCCGCGTCTGACGGTCAAGAGCCGGAAAAAACAGAAATCTTGCGATAACAGCCGCCCCGACGATACACTCCCTGTCCGGGCGATTTCTATTTGAAAATCCTCATTTTCCCCAAGTCAAGAGCCGGGAAAAACACCCGAAAAATGCCCCTATTGCGTAACAGGGGCGCAGAAAGGAGCTTTTATGAGAACAGGGCTTACGAAGCAGGAAAAGACCACCGATATTTGGTTTGACGAGAAAGACCCCCTTATCCATATCCGCACCCACAACACCGACCTGAAGAAGCGGCTTGCCGCCTATGCCGAGCAGCACCCCGACGAGTGCCGCCAGACCGACACAGACCCGGAAACGGGCTGCATGGAGTTTGAGATTGAGAAAGGACGCTTCTCTTTCCGTCTGACCGCCCCATACAGCGAGGAACGGCGGGAAGCAGCGCGAAGGTATGCCAGAGAAAATAATGCAGCTGACAGGTTGAAATGATGTAGACTGGTTCACAGTTTTGTGCTATACTTTAGCCAAGCAATGGAGCGACAACTCGGAATTTGTAAAGGAGATATACAACATGAAGAAAGTCTGCTTAGCGGTTTTGCCAGCTTTAACAATAGTGTTAGAATTATTACCATTGGGAGCAGTTTGTATTTTTGCAACATCTCCAACAGAAAGAGTAAAAGAAACATTCTCATACTTTAGCCTTACACCGTTTGGCTATGCAAATTTTGCTCCACTTATTACAGCCACACTTACTGTTGCCATCTTCTTACTTTCATTGTTTTCATTGAAGAAGAAATGTGTTCTCAAAGCATTGTTTGTCCTTTCCATTATTACGGTAGTTATTTCTCTTTTGCCATTGATGTATGGCTTAGACTACTATACCCTTGTAGGAGCCTTTATAACAGGAACACTTGTAATAGAAAGTGTTTTGGCTAAGATACAACAAAAGTAAAGCGATAATTTCCAGTTTATCGGGCAGATAACGCCTACTCAATAACAGAATACACCAACTGAGAGCAGCTATTTTCGCACAGAAAACGGCTGCTCTTTTCTTTTGCCCATGAGCAGAAAGAGTGACCACCCATGACAAAGCCAAGAGAGAAAACCCGCGAGGAGCTGCAAGCCGAGATTGAGGACGGAAAGAAGAAAATCCAGCAGTTTGAGAACCGGGAAAAGATGTTGCGGCAAAAACTGTCCCGCGAGGAACGCAGGACGCGCAGCCACCGTCTGATCGTCCGGGGCGCAGTCTTTGAGAGCATTGTGCCGGAAGCCAAGACCATGACCGACGAGGAAGCCGCCGCCTTTCTCCGGCTTGCCTTGACGAGCCAGCCAGCGCGGGAGTTTTTGAGAAAAAGAGCCGAAAGCGGGAACGCAGAATAAATCCCTTTGGAACAAAGAGCGCACTTATACACCCTTACGGGCGTGTGCGCTCTGCCGAGGGCTTGTCTCCGCACAGGGAGATTTCCCCGCGCTTCGATATGGCGGCTTTGCCGCAACAAGGGGCTGCACCCCTTGCGCCGCCTTGCGGCTATCCTGCACACCCACAAAAACGGCACACCCGCCTTTGGCGTCTGTACCATTTTTGCGGGTTTTATTATCCTATCCGGGAGGTGATACCCATAGCCATTTACCATTGTAACATCGGCATTGTGAGCCGAGGAAAAGGCAAGTCAGCCGTTGCCGCAGCCGCCTATCGAAGCGGCGAGAAGCTGACAAACGAGTGGGACGGAATGACCCATGACTACACCCGCAAGCGCGGCGTTGTCCATACAGAAATCATGCTGCCGCCCCACGCACCGCCCTCTTTCTCTGACCGTTCAACCTTGTGGAACAGCGTGGAGCTTTACGAGAAAGCCGGGAACGCCCAGCTTGCGCGTGAGATTGACGCGGCACTCCCCATTGAGTTATCCAGAGAGGAACAGATCCGGCTTGTCCGGGAATACTGTTCCTCTCAATTTGTTTCCAGAGGAATGTGTGTGGATTTTGCCATTCACGACACCGACAGCGGCAATCCCCATTGTCACATCATGCTTACCATGCGCCCCCTTGACGAGCGCGGCACATGGGCAGCGAAATCCAAAAAGGAATATGACCTTGACGAAAACGGCGAGCGTATCCGCTTGCCAAGCGGCAGATACAAGACGCACAAAATTGACCTTACAGGCTGGAACGACAAGGACAACACCCTCTTGTGGCGCAAGGCATGGGCTGACTTTACCAACGACTTTTTGGAGAAGAACGGAAGCCCGGAGCGTATCGACCACCGCAGCAACGCCGAGCGCGGCATAGATGAGCTCCCCACCGTCCACATGGGCGTGGCTGCTTGCCAAATGGAGAAGAAAGGTATCGCCACCGAGAAAGGCGAACTGAACCGAAATATCCAAAAGGCAAACCGCCTTATCCGGGAAATCCGGGCGCAGATTGGAAAGCTCAAAGAGTGGATTGCCGACCTGTTCAAAGCGCGGGAAACCGCCCCAGAGCAGCCACCGCAATCTCCCAACCTTGCAAATCTGTTGATGAAGTATTTGAGCGTTCAGAGAGAAAAGAGCCGGAAGTATTCGCAGCGTTGGCAACAACAGCACACAGCCGATGAACTGAAAACCATAGCGGCAGCGGTCAACTATCTTTCCGAGCATGGTATCTCTAATCTTGATGAGCTGGACGCTTCTCTTTCCTCTGTCAGTGATAGAGCCTTTTCAATCCGGGAGGGAATGAAAGCCGCCGAGCAGCGCATGAAAGAACTGCAAAAGCTGATAGAGAACGGAGAGAATTATTTGCAGTACAAGCCCATTCATGCAGAACTGAAAAAGCTGAAAAATGGCTGGACGAACAAACGGGATAAGTATGAGGAAGCCCACCTCGCCGAGCTGACTTTATGGAACGCAGCAAGCCGCTATCTCCATGCAAATCTGACGGATACAAAGACGCTGCCTATCTCCAAATGGAAACAGGAATACGCTGACCTCAAAGCGCAGAGAGATACCGACTACACCAAACTGAAAGCTGCCCGCGCCGAAGTTGCCGAGCTTCAGAAGATACGCAAATGCGTCGATATTGCACTCCGCGCCGACCAAAACCAACTTGCTCTTTCTTCCCTAAATTCGGGTTGGTCACTATGCTCATAAGGATTATAATTATTCAAATTACAACCAAACTCTTTCAATGATTTTATTTTATTATCCTTTGTCCATTCAACCAGGGAAATTCCATCAAATTCCTCTATGCTCCCATTGTTCATTTCATTTTTGAAATACCACTCTACAATCGTCTGATTTTCCTTGTGGAAGAATTGTTTAATTTCCCAAACAACGACTTTGCCACGGGTATTCCATTCCTGAAACCAGTGTTTTACGATTTGACGATTATTATATTGAGGACCCCAACTTTCGGTATAAATTACATCTTCTGTAAAAATATTATCAATACCTAAATCCTGTTTTGTAAGCCACATTTCAAACCACAATTGAATAATTCTTTCTCTTTCATTCACAATCCAGCACCTCACTAACTTCCGATTTTTCGGTTTCATTCTACATCAAAACTATGAACAATTCAACCACAGAAAGAGAGGTATCAGCCATGTATTACACCCAAGAACAGATAGACCGCGCCAACCAAGCCGACATTGTTTCTTTCCTGCAATCACAGGGCGAGCAGCTTACCCGCGCCGGAAATGAATACCGCTGGAAGCGGCATGACAGCCTGACAATCCGGGGAAACAAGTGGTACAGGCACAGCCAGAGCAAGGGCGGCGCACCCATTGACTTTGTCATGGAGTTTTTTCGGCAAGAGCTTCACCGAAGCCGTTGAAATGCTGACAGGAGAAAAAGGCGCAGCCCCGCCACCGGACAGACCAGGCCCCGCATTCCTATCCGACTTCCGACTGCCGCCCCGCAGCACCGACAACCGCATAGCGAGGAACTACCTCACAGCAGCCCGCCGCATTGATGAAGATGTGACGGGCTTTTTTCTTTTCCACCGGGGATGTTTACGAGGAAGCCGCCCACCATAACGCCGTATTCGTCGGCAGAGATGAAAGCGGCATACCGCGATACGCCCACCAGCGCGGCACAGCCGGGAGCTTTCGGCTTGATGTGAAAGGCAGCGACAAAGCCTTTAACTTCTGCTACCGTGGCGAGGCGAAAGGTTGTTTGTCTTTGAAGCCCCGATAGACCTCTTATCTTTCCTCTGCCTGTTCAAAAAGGAATGGCAGAAACAAAGCTACCTTTCACTGGGCGGCGTGGGAGAAAAAGCCCTGCTGCGTTTCCTCTCTGACCGTCCGAATATCAAGACCGTGTACCTCTGCCTTGACAGCGACCAAGCCGGAAACGACGCTTGCAGCCGCCTTGTGAAGCTCGTGCCGGAGGGCTACACCGTCCACCGGCTTATCCCTCTTTTCAAGGATTGGAACGAGGTGTTGCAGCACCGGGCGGAAATCACAGACGGAAAGTTTTTGCGGGAAGCAATCTACGGCTTGAAAGAGCCGCCGCAGGAAGAAACCGTTGAGATTATCCGCATGAGCGAGGTTGACACACAGACCGTTGAATGGCTATGGGAGCCGTATATCCCCTTTGGGAAAGTAAACCATTGTGCAGGGCAATCCCGGCGAGGGCAAGACCACTTTTGCCCTACGCCTTGCCGCCGTCTGCACCACCGGAGGAACGCTGCCGGGAATGAAGCCCTTGCCGCCTTTCAATGTGATTTATCAGACAGCGGAGGACGGTTTGGGCGATACGGTCAAGCCCCGGCTAATGGAAGCCGTCGCAGACCTTGACCGGGTACTTGTGATTGACGAAGCGAAGCAGGAACTATCCCTATCCGACGAGCGCATAGAGCGAGCTATCCGGCAGACCGGGGCGCGGCTGATTATCCTTGACCCCATACAGGCGTACATGGGAGAAAAAGCGGATATGAACCGCGCCAATGAAGTGCGCCCTATCTTTCGCCGCCTTGCCGAAGTTGCCGAGCGTACCGGGTGCGCCGTTATCCTTATCGGGCATTTGAACAAAGCGGCGGGCGGTCAATCAGCCTATCGCGGTTTAGGTTCTATCGACTTCCGGGCGGCGGCGCGGAGCGTCTTACTCATTGGGCGCGTGAAGCGCGAGCCGAATGTGCGCGTAGTCATTCACGACAAATCTTCCCTTGCGCCGGGGGGAAGCCCGTAGCCTTTTGCCTTGACCCGGAAACGGGCTTTGAATGGATAGGCGAATATGATATCACCGCCGACGAGCTGCTGTCCGGCGCGGGCGGCAACACCGCCACCAAGACCGAGCAAGCCGAAAGGCTGATACTTGACCTGCTTGCAGACGGGAAAGAACTTGCCAGCGAGGACATTGTAAAAGCCGCAGCCGAAGCCGGAATATCCGAGAGGACGGTGCAGAACGCCAAGCGTAACATGGGCAGTGTTTTGGGTGCAAGGCGTGTCGGCGGTCAATGGTACAACTTCATCAAGAAGAAACAGCCACCCGAACCCGCAAGCTGAAAGTGCAAAACGCAGACCCTTTGCACTTTGCACTTTCGCACTTTCACGATAATTTGCGTCAATAACTCAAAAAAGCACTTGACAAAACGCTTCATGGGGAACTCCGAAGGACATTGAGCCGTTCATGGCACCAAAGTTCGCCGACAACATCATCCTAACCAAAACGGAACGGTTGATGATGAGCAATCGCCCACCGGACCCCAAGAATGCCCGGAATAAAAATGTGCTGGTGGTGGGCGGTTCCGGCAGCGGTAAGACAAGGTTCTTTATCAAGCCGAATCTGCTGCAATGTGATTCCAAGAATTTTCCGGTATCATTCGTGGTTACAGATCCGAATGGGAAAAACTGAGTACAATAGAATATAGAAGGAACAAAACCTTCTGAAAGACCGAAAGGTCTTTACATGAAAACGGAAAGGGAGGTGAAAAAAGTGCCTGACAAAGAGAAAAAACGCTATACGGCTCTGTATGAGCGGCTTTCCCGTGATGATGAGCTGCAAGGCGAATCCAACTCCATTTTGAACCAGAAAAAGTATCTAGAGGACTACGCCCGACAGATGGGTTTTTCCCACATCCGGCACTTCACAGACGATGGCTATACCGGAACAAATTTCAATCGCCCCGGATTTCAGGCCATGCTGGAAGAAGTGGAAGCCGGAAATATCGCCACCGTCATCGTGAAGGATATGAGCCGCTTTGGACGGAACTATCTTCTGGTCGGCAACTATACCGAGCTGTTATTCCCCAACAAGGGTGTCCGGTTTATTGCCGTCAACAACGGCGTAGACAGCGCAAACCCCACATCCAGCGACTTTACTCCGTTTTTGAACATCATGAACGAGTGGTACGCCAAGGACACCAGCAATAAGATCAAGACTGTGTTCCGCAACCGGATGAAGGAAGGAAACCGTGTCAGCGGTTCCATTCCCTATGGCTACTACCGCAAACCGGACGATAAGCAGACCTTATATGTAGACGAAGAAGCCGCCGCCGTTGTCCGCAAGATCTTCGATATGGCTGCACATGGAGCCGGACTGACGGAGATCTCCGACACCCTGACCTGTGACAAGGTGCTGATTCCGTCTGCATACAGCCAGAAGTATCAACCGCAGAATAACCGCAACACATCCTTTCACGACCCATACTGCTGGAACAATACGACCGTAAGCTATATTCTTGACCGTCAGGAATATCTGGGACACACGATCCTTGGCAAGACGATCAGCGAGAATTTCAAAATCAAGAAACGCCGCAAGGCATCCGAGGACGAGCTGATCATTTTTCGAAATACCCATGAACCCATCATCACGCAGGAGGTCTGGGATGCAGCGCAGAAGCTGTGGAAGCGTTCTCCGAGAAAACTCCAGAACGGCACCTACTCGCATCGGCTGTCCGGTCTGATTTTCTGTGCAGACTGCGGACACCGAATGTCGTACAAAAGTCCGGATTCCGTTCGCCGCCCGGACAACAGACACTTCGATTCCGATTCAGGCTTCCAATGTGTCCGGTATCGAAACCGATACGATGGCTGCACATCTCATTCCATTAAGGTGTCCGTTCTGGAAGAAGCCATCCTGAAAAGCATTCAGGCGGTGTCGGATTATGTTCTGGAAGATGAGGACGCATTTATTGAAGAATTGCAGGCGCAATGGCAGAGCCAGAAGCAGGGATTATCCGCTGAGAACAAAAAAGACCTTGCCAATGCCAAAAAGCGGATGGATGAGCTGGACAACCTGATCCGTGGTCTGTACGAAAGCAATCTGTCCGGCAAGCTGCCTGACCGTCAGTTTCAGCGCCTGATGGCGCAGTATGACGAGGAACAGGAGCAATGCGAAAACCGCATCAAGGAGTTAGAAGCAAAAGCCGGAGATTCTATGACATCCAAGGTTGACCCGAAACGTTTTGTTGCGCTGGTTCGTAAATATCAGGATTGCGAAGTCCTGACCGATGATATGCTGTATGCGTTTATCGAGAAGGTGGAAGTCCATGCGCCGACCGGAGGCCGGACACGATACCGGCAGCAGCGCATCGACATCTATTTCAACTTCATCGGGGAGTATCATCCCCCCTGCCGAAGAAATCAGCGAGGAAGAGCGTGTTCGGAAAATCGACGAGCAGGCAGAAGCGAAGAAAAACGAAAAGCGGCAGAAGTCAGTGCAACGGTATCGGGAACGGCAGAACGAGCTGAAAGCTGCTGCACAAGCCGGAGACCCGGAGGCCATTGCAAAGCTGGAATCTGAGCGGGAACGAAAAAGACTGCAGGGTGCAAAGCGGCGGGCAGAACTGAAAGCGATACGAGAAGCCGACCCTGAGTATCTCCGCACGATGGAGGAAAAAGAGCGCATCCGGCTGGAAAAGATGCAGGAAGCCGAACGCCGGAAGGCAGAAAAACAGAAGAATAAGGCAAAGCGCACCCGCAAGGAATTGAAAGCCCTTGCAGAAGCCGGTGACCCGGAAGCAATCGCCGAACGAGATGCAATGCTAGCGAAGGACGCCGAAGCCCGCAAGCGCAAGAAAAAGCGTTATGCAGAGCGCATGGCAAATGACCCGGAGTATGCCGAAAAAATCCGCCAACGGCAGCGGGCGTATAACAAAGCCCACGCAGACAAGCGGAAAGCGGACTAGGCCGACCTTATCAAACGTGCGGAAACCGACCCGGAAGCCGCCAGAAAATTGGCAGAGATACGGGCTTACCAAAGCCGGAAAACGGTAGAGTGCTATCAGAATCTTGTGGAGAGAGCCAAGACAGACCCTGCCGCCGCAGAAAAGCTGGCGCAAAAGCGTCAGAAACAGAATGAGAGTGCAAAAGCAGCCTACAACCATCTGAAGGAACAGGCAAAGACCGATCCGGAGGCTGCAAAAAAGCTGGAAGAACGGAGGTCGAAGCAACGGAAAGCAACCAATAAGTATCTCGAAGAACGAAAAAAACAACGTACAGGAGGACAATGCAGCATGACTACCATGAAAAAATCCATCCATGACAATGCCAACGGTCTGGACTACACTCTTGTCAATGACCACTATCTGCCGAATCTGACCGCAGCAGCCCCGGCAGAGCACCCCACCGGGCGGTGGGGCCGCTTACATAAGACGTATCTGAAGGAGCAGCACCCCATCCGGTACAATCAACTGCTCCTGTCCGGTGTGCTGGGCAGCTACCTTGCCAAGCTGGACAAGCAGGCCGAAGAACAGCTTGCATTGACCATCCGGCAGATGCAGGATAGTGCGGTTGGGTGACTCAAGAGAAAGAAAAAAGAGACCTCATCTCGTCAAAAAACTAAATCATAAAAGCATCAAAGAGGGCATTCAAATGAAACAAAATCGAATTTTTGACCAGAATAGTTCTCAAAAAGCACGTTCTTGGCACTATAATATGGACACCAACCGAGCGGAAGCCCAGTTCGCTGATGGCTCTGCCATTGCCATTGACTGCCTTGCCATCGAGGACGAATACGGCAATACCCCGGCACAGCGAGCTGAACTTGATTGGCTACTATACAACAAGCCCTTGGAGTGCGTCCAGCTTGTGCTGAGTGGTGAGATTGAGCATTATCTCTCACTTGGCTGTGACCATGGCAAACTGAAAGACTAACCTCTAAATAGGCCAAACAACCCGCTACTTGCAGTCGCTGCAAATGGCGGGTTGTTGGCTTATTTTAAGTTTTTTTTCCTTTGCTCATAGTAGTGCAAAATCAATGTAGTGCAAAATCAATGGCCCAACGGTCAAAGAAATCACAAACATCAGGCAAATCTACTGGTTTCTTATAAATGTCGTTCTAAAATTCAATGGATTTTGCTATTTCTAGCACTTGTTTTTTCGACACGAAAGTCGATTCAACCCTATATCTTATGTATCTCTCGATGATTTCAAGTTTGCCATTTTGGGGGCTTGATTATTGAGAAAATTCTAAATTCAAAAAGGTCTATCATTTTCATCAATCGCATCGTTATTGAGAATAAGCACTGCACCACCACTTAACAGAGGAGGCAGCTGTAAATAGCTTATATTATTTATTGAGAAAATGAAACGCTATTGCAACAGTTGAATACTGTATATTTTATCAAATTGATACGGATCTGATAGCAACACCTTACCGTTTGATATCACAAGAATGCTTTCGCCTTCTTTAAGATACGACAACTGAAGATTTCCTTTCAAGTAGTTTGATACGCCATAAATTATATAATTGTCATCCGTATCATATAATTGATTTTTGCAGTCGCATAAATACAATTGTTCTTCACGTCAACTTCTTCAATTATAAGTTCCGATTTTTTTCTTCCGAATGTATTCGATTGAAATAGAATGCAGAGAACCACTGCCACAAATGCTATGCCAACCATAATCTTCCGTTTGCATTTCATTTTATCAACCTCTGTATGAAAGGAACAGCGTATAAAGCGATTGTGTTATTCTCAATGCCCCTGTATAAGAAGTTGGATATGAAGAACCATCAATTGTGCTTCCATCTTTATGGATTCCGATAGCTACATACCCAGCTCCAGAAATATATTCTACAAGAGGACCACCACTAAAGCCACCTGTCAAATCCCAATCGCCCTTGAAATATTTTGAAGTCTGACTTCTAATATACCCAGAAGATTTACACATCCGATATCTCGCATCGGCACCATTTATTTGGCTCGGATAGCCATAAGCATACACCAACTGTGATGATGAATAATTGCTAGACTGCCAATGTAACCCAAGCCATCCCGTTTTCGTTCCTAAATTATTCTTGAGCGTAATAATCGCCCAATCCTCCGAACTTGTTCCAGCAAGATAAGAATCACTAACAATCATCGAACTTGCCGATACATTTTCGCTTCCAAAAGGTTTACTATTATCAGATCGAGCAGGTGCGACATTTACCGACTTAACGTAGGCTTTTTCCTTTATACTGTATAGATTATGTGCTGCTGTTGCAAGTGCATTAGGCCCAATCATAAATCCAGAACCATAATTTGTCCCTATTGGTCGTTATCTGTAGGCATACCGTACTACAATATGGTGTTGCCGTTGGATTATCAACAACAGTGATATCATTGCTTCCGATAATCGCATACAGATCGGATAGATCAATATCCGAAATCTTTCCATTTGGAAAATAGCCTGCAGTTGTCTCTCCATCCGTGAAGGAATTGGTTTCAACTATAATTTCCTCTATAGATTCTTCTTTTGTATCAAAATCGTATCTATGGTATCTCTCGATATGAGATTTGCTTCCATCACTTTGATTATCTGCAAAAGCAGTCAGCCCAGAGTTAAGCTCCATTGAAGAAAGAGCCACAATCCCACTTGCTTTCAAAAAAAAAATTCTACGAGATATTTTTTCACTAGCTATTTTAATTTTCCTTCTTTACTTTTAGAGTATACACAAGATTTCTTATACATCAGTTGCTCTGCATTGGAAACACCTCCGTAAAATTTTTCATACGTTAGAGCCATCCTTATTTTAGATTTCAACTACTTTCGCAAAAAAAATAAATACCACTGATTTTTTATCCAATAGCCGTGCTAAGATTTATCTCTATGGGATTCAACACATGCGTCTGCTGGCACAACCAAGCCCAATTGTTCACTGTAGTAGTAAACAAGTCGTCATAGTTGTTGTCATATGCAAAATCAAATGTGTCATGAACGGTAATCAAGTAATACATTATAGAATTACCAATCATGAAGCCTGTTCCAGAGGTGCTTACCCTATGCAATGCATAGAATAAATCTGCATTATCAGACTTTTGAATTGTAAAAGACCAACTTCCTCCACTAAAATCTTTCAAGCCACTATTAAGTACTTTGTTTTTATAATTATTAAAAACTGTTGTCGTGTTTAACTTGTCAAGCAATGGCGTCGAAGAATCCGTCACACTCTCAGAATAGTCAATATTATATACAGAGAATTCAACCATAAGAGCCGCACATTCATATCCCTTATCCCGTGCAATTTGCGCAGCTGCCAACCATGCAAGCTGTGTATTATTTAACAAATTTCCAGATGCACGTGTTTGATCTTCATCTTTCATCTTATCGATAAACTTATTTAATTCATCTATCGACATTCCCGAAAAATCAACATGATACTTATCATTCATGCTTTGAATAACAGGATTGCTAGCTTTACGGCTGCTTATGTTAGCAGCATAAGACACAGTATTTATCGAAAACAAAAAACACACTGAAAGAATTAATGATACGAACCTCTTCATAACGAACCTCCTTAAATTCTGTACTCTACTATATAAATTGTGTGCTTCTCATCATCCCAGACAACGAGACTAAAATTCACATCTTCAGAATGTAAAAGCAATGTATTCATTTCGGCTTCCGAGCGTAGTTCCTTATGCTGACTATTATCATAAAGAAAAAAAATTTCCACTTGCAATTTCAGGAATCACAAAATCTAATCCAAAATATGACGACACATTTTTTAATATAGAAGATATGGTTGGAGAATCATTAATTTTCTCCCATGAATCGAGTTGATGAATAATTTTGGCTGCATCCACATCGTAGTATACCGCTAACATTATCCCATCATTTTGCAATCCGCCATAAGCCTCATATATCAACGATTCAGAGTATGTTGCTTTTCCAATTTTGAATTGTTTCAAATAATCTCGTTTTTCATATTTGCTTTTTTTTCTTCCAAGCATAAAGCCCAAAAGCAAGCACAGTGCGACTATAGCTAGGTATCGGATAACTCGCGTTGGTCTCGCCTTTATAATTACCTCACACCTTTCTAACTTGCTGAAATATATAACAAACTCCACTTATCTACTGGTACTTCCGGTAATGGTTTCGCTCCGTCCATCGGAATAGCTAAAGGTCGCAGAATACTCAAGCCTATAAGATTTTCCGGGCTTAGTGTTAAAGCTACTGCTCACCATGCAGGTTGAGGTCGTGCTGCTGTTTGAGCAGCTACTTACTTTTTGCCATGTTCCAATTGTCCCCTTTTCATAGAGAACGCCTGAAACGCTGATTTTCTTTACTCCAGTTCGAGTCTGGGCATCAACCTGATAGTATGTTTGGTAAATAGATCCGTTGACCGTACTATCGCCTACATACCGTTCAGACTTTTCAGCGGCCATTGCGGTGCAGGCAAAGCTCAAGAGAATCACCGCTGAAACAACAATGGACAACAAACGCTTTTTCGACATAGACATACACCTCCGTTTTTTTGCTCCCATCAAGAGCCTTTGTATAATCAACGCAATTCGCATTCGCTTCGTTTCAATTTTCAGGAGAAAATTTTTCAAATTTTCCATCTTTGTAAGTTCAGACAAAAAGAAAGCCAGACATTTGTGAACTCTCACAAGTGTCCAGCTTTCTTAACGGATACCTTCCGCAATTTTCATAATCTCATCGTATGGAATGTTTCCCATAACGGTATGTGTAATCCCCCGATGTTCCCAACTTAGAGTATAAACATTCTTTCCATGTTCATCCGTACTGGTTCCAAGTACACCATCTGCTTCTCCGACCTTTACGGTTTCGTACACTGTATGCTCATTATCAAACAGGGACTGCTGCCCTGGCTGGATAATTGAGCAACGGACTGTGTAGCTTTCCTCTGTTTCTTTTGACGAGTAAACATGTAAAAAGTTTTCTGCTCGCTCAAATTTCTGCACATCGTCCATTTCAAAGCCGTTCGGCACATAATGGTCGCTGTATCCATCCGGGAGCCACTCCAGCGGTTCGCCATCCACCTGATAAGTCAGCTGCATCTCAATGGGCAGAAATTTTTGAATCATCGTATAGACTGCCCTGCGGAAATCAGCGCTGACCGCAAGAGCACCAACCGTCAGCATTACGAGTGTCAATGCCGCAATTAGTACTCGTTTCAACACTGGGTGGTGCTTTTTCTTCTTTAAGGCTCTGTCATTCGTTCGTCCCATTGGGACGTATCTGGGTAGATTTCCTCAAACTGCTTTGGCGTTGGAAGCGAATCCAGTTCTCTTTGCGCATCTGCACGAAGTGCCATCATCAAAGCCGCATCAAATGAAATGTCTGTCCGCTCACTCATGGCTGTTCATCTCCTTCCATAATAGTTTTCGTCCTCGAAAGAGCCGTGTTCGTACCACTTCATCCGTTAATCCCAGCGATTTTGCAATCTCACGGTTTGTATATCCCATTGCCAAAAGGCGTAGCGGATCACGGTACATCGGTTTCATTTGGCCAATCAGTTCTGTTAGACGTTCAATGTTATCGGTGCTAACTGCTGCATCATCCGGCACCGGAGCGGCATCTGGTTCGTTTGGGACATCTTCCAGCAATTCTTCTCGTTGTTTGCGAAGCATATCATATGCACGGCTTCTACTACAACTAACGAGATAAGCAGCGAGTTCGTGACAGTTTTCTCGATGAATTTTAGAAAAATTTTTTGCAACGTACAAAAATACCTCTTGTAGCACATCCTCTGCCAGATACGAATCATCCATGATTTTGTAAGCGGTATGGTAAACCAGTGTGTAGTGTACCACGAACCAATAAAAATGTCGAATACAACCAACTTTTGAAAAGGAGCGTGATGCCATTGACCCAACCGAAAACCGATCTCGCCTATCTCCGCAGCGAGAAAGCCAAAGCGGAGCAGCAGCTACGCTACTACAAGCACCGTGAGAAAATTCTGGAACATCAGATACCGGAGCTGACCCGCAAAGCCCGTGTGCATCGTCTGTGTACCCGTGCCGGAATGCTGGAAAGTTTTCTGATTGCGCCGGAAGAACTCACCAACGATCAGGTGATGGAGCTGCTGAAAATTGCGTTCCGTCAACCAGAAGTTGCGCTGGCACTTGCAAAGATGATTCACGACTTGCAGGAACGCCGCAGCGTTTCAAACCCTTTAGAATAAAGACCTGCTAATAAAAGTCAAGCCCTAAAATAAGAAAATTCGCCAACCAACCGCTGCCCATGACAAACAGCATTCAAATGCTAGTCAAAACACAGCGAGGGCGACGGAGGGGATAGCAAAGCAAGCCCAGCCAGCCCTCGCAAAATCAGGATAGCATTTGAATGCTTCGGTTTGTCAAGGGTTCGCTGCGCCAGCTAAGTGGTTCTTTGGATTTAGCTCAGGCTCAAGAGGAAATTACGTCCAAAAACAAATATCCATGCTTACTGTGAGCGTTCGGAGTCCATTACAGCTTTCACTTTAGCGTAGTAGATTCGTAAGAACTTGTTGGCTGAAGCCATCATGTAAACTTTGTAGGGTTTTCCCTCAGAGCGCTTTTTGTTCATGAATTGAAAAACCGGCTCATCCTGAGGTTGTGTCTTCAAGATGACAGTCATAATCAGAAAAAGTGTTCTTCGCAAAACTGCTGAACCAACTTTGCTGATTCCTTTGTCATTCCCAACGACCTTGCCAGAGTCGTTTGGCTGCGGCTCAATTCCCGCAAAAGCAATGAGAGATTTCTTGGAGGAAAAGCGGCGGACATCTCGATTTCGGCCATCAGCTGAGAGCCGAGAGAAGGGCCGACGCCGTACATTTCCATCACGGTGTCAAATTCAGGAAGCTGCTGAGAGAGTCGAAGCATTTCCTGCCGGAATGCAGCAACTGACTGAGATACGGCTTTCAATTGAGCGACCTGTTGCTGGATAAGGAGTTTTGAGGTGGGCGATTTCGGAAGAGAAGCGGAATTAACGGCACAGGCATAGATCTCGTCCGGTTTTGAACGAGTGAAAACGTATCCGTGTTTCTGGCACCACTTCAGATATTTTTTGGCAAAAGCATTCGCAGAAAGACTTGAAACGCACTCGCTGTGCCAGAAGTCCCCAATAAAATCGACCCATTTCTCGCACCCATTGCTTTTCACAGGGCTAGAAAACAACTTATTGGCATCTGGAAAGGTCAGGTCAAGAGATGAAATCAGATTATTCTTCAGCATAGTACGAATCGCTACGGCCTGCTGGTACTGGCGATAACAATTTTTCAAAGCCAGCCGGGTATCATCTTCGGGAAGATACTGTCGTAGCCGTGTCCACTTGTCGAGCGTATAGTTGGCGATTTTAACAGCGTCTTTTCTATCCGTTTTGACACGTCTTAAACTGTTGTTGTCATAGTCGTGAATTAGAACAGGGTTGACTACGGAAACAAATAAGCCCGCATCGTGTAAAACGAAAGCAACCGGTTTGTGGTAATTCCCGGTGGCTTCCAGAACAACGCGGGTCTCTCCGTCCAGAGCTTTGAGCTTCTCCGCCAGATCGTGCAGGTTCTGGGCGGTATGTAAAACTTCAAAAGGTTCGAGTACCACTTCTCCGAAGGGGCGCATAACACAAACCATGCTCTTCCCTTTGGAAACGTCAATGCCTACTGCGTTCATGATCTTTCCTCCATTTTTTGTATTTGCAACCGGAATCCATCTTTACTCGTTGCCGATTCAATCTATTGGGTGACACGAACGCTCCGCTTGGCGACGTAAGTTGGAAAAGCTGCAAAACATCAAGAAATCTTGTCTTGAAAAGATGTTTGTATAAAAACAAGTGGTGCAATTTGCCCGCAACCAGAAGATGGACGTACCGGCGTTTGTTGTTTGGCTAAGGAGCAACGCAATTTCTCTTGTCCGTTCAGAATATGCAAAACAGGCTGATGAATGAAAATCAAGGCAATGTCAAACGCTTGGAACTGCTGTGTTTTAAGACTATCGGGAGTCAAAAATCAAAATTTGAGCCGAATACGCAAAACCAAGAGTGAAATTTTCGGCGAACATTCGGTAGGCGGTGGAAAATAGCTGCTGAAAGTGTGCATTTACTCCTACTTGGGAACAGCGTAAGCTGGATGAAAGAACTCTTTCAACTAACTGAGCGCAATACCGAGAACGATTTCCGTACCAGAAGACACTCCGATTCCTGTATGGTCAATGTCTTTTTAAGACGGATGGCAATTTTGCCGCAGACCTTTGTTGCAAACTATAAAAGATTAAGAACCGGATATAGCAAGGGCGGAGAAGTCATTGTGCCTGCTTCGAGGGCGAAACGGCGGAAGATATTTCAATCGCATTTGTGGTTAAATGATGTGGGCGATGGAATGGGTGGCGACCAAATTTAGTGCTTTGAGGCCGTCGCACGAGATGCCAAAAATGATTGGAAGCCTTTATTGCATTAACTATGAACCAATCATGAGAAAAGTGCACAAACTCGACAAAATCGGGCACTATGATGAATGAAATCTGTTGTTCATCTTCACAACGCCGATATTCAAAGTGTATCATGGCTAAACCGACAAAAAGCAGGAACAAGGATTTTTTTTTTGGAAACTCAATTGACCCTTATCACCCTTCATCAGCGTAAGCTGGAAAAGCTTGTACAAATTAGAAAAGCCTTCGCAGAGAGGTGCTTTTTGCAAAGTCGAAAGGAGTTCGTTATGGCGTTTACAAAAGAAGCCGATTTTGAAGAGGCGGTGGTAAAGCTCCTGATAGAACGCGGCTGGAAAGATGGTGTGCTGAAGAACTACACCGAACAGCAGCTGATCCAGAACTGGGCGAACATCCTTTTTGAAAACAACCGTGGCATTGACCGACTGAACGATTATCCACTGACGGATGGCGAGATGCAGCAGATCATGGAACAGGTCATGAACGCGAAAACGCCGATGAAGCTGAATAAATTTATCAACGGCAAAAGTGTGCTTATCAAGCGTGACAATCCTGACGATAAGCTGAATTTCGGCAAAGAAGTGTCCCTGAAAATCTATGACCGTCTGGAAATTGCAGCCGGACTTAGCCGCTACCAGATCGCAGAGCAGCCAAAGTTCCCCACCAAGTCCAAAATTTTGAATGACCGCCGCGGCGATTTGATGCTGCTCATCAATGGTATGCCGGTCATTCATATGGAACTGAAAAAGAGCGGTGTTTCCATCAAACAGGCTTGCAACCAGATTGAAAAATACGCGGCAGAGGGCATTTTTACGGGACTGTTCTCGCTGGTGCAGATTTTTGTGGCCATGAACCCGGAAGAAACGGTCTACTTTGCCAATCCCGGCCCGGAAGGACAATTCAACCCCAGCTACTATTTCCATTGGGCGGACTTCTACAACGAGCCGATGAACGACTGGAAAGACGTTACAACGGCACTTTTGTCTATCCCGATGGCGCATATGTTGGTGGGCTTTTTTTATACCGTTGCCGATGGTTCCGATGGCATTTTGAAGGTGATGCGCAGCTATCAGTACTACGCTGCCAGCAAAATTTCGGATGCCGTTTCCAAGGCGAAATGGGAGAATGACCAGCAGCGCGGCGGCTACATCTGGCACACCACAGGTTCCGGCAAGACCATGACTTCTTTCAAGTCCGCTCAACTGATTGCATCTTCCAAGGATGCGGACAAAGTGATTTTTCTGATGGACCGAATCGAGTTGGGCACTCAGAGCCTGAAAGAATACCGCAACTTTGCAGAGGAAAACGAGGAGGTGCAGGCTACCGAGAACACGGATGTTCTTGTGGACAAGCTGAAAAGTACTTCGCCGTCCGATACGCTCATCGTGACTTCCATCCAGAAGATGAGCAACATCAAGGATGATGCACAAAACAAGCTGAACCCCAACGACATTGCGCTGATCAACGCAAAGCGGTTGGTTTTTATCGTGGACGAGTGCCACCGTTCCACCTTTGGCGATATGATGCAGACCATCAAGCATACATTCCCGAAAGCACTGTTCTTTGGTTTTACCGGTACGCCGATCCAAGGCGAAAACCAGAAGAAAATGAGCACCACCGCCACCGTTTTCGGCAACGAACTGCATCGGTACAGCATTGCAGACGGCATCCGGGATCACAACGTGCTGGGCTTTGACCCTTACAAGGTGCTGACCTTCAAGGACAGCGACTTGCGGAAAGCGGTCGCACTGGAAAAAGCAAAGGCATATTCTGTGGACGAAGCTCTGGCCGACCCACAGAAGAGCAAGGTGTTTTATAAGTATCTGAATTTGCCGATGGCAGGCGGAAAAGATGCGCTCGGTGAGGAGATAAAGGGCATCGAGGATTATATTCCCAACACCCAGTATGAGGGCGAAGAACACCAGAAAGCCGTGGTGGAGGACATTTGCGAGAACTGGCAGACCCAGAGCCGCAACAGCAAATTTCATGCCATTTTTGCAACCTCCAGCATCCCGGAAGCCATCCAATATTACAAGAGGTTCAGAGAAGCCGCACCATGGCTGAAAGTCACCGCACTATTTGACCCCAACATTGACAACAACGGCAAAGGCATCACCAAAGAAGAAGGGCTAAAAGAGATCGTAGAAGACTATAACGCCCGCTATGGACAGGACTTCAGCATTCCGACCTTTGCCAAGATGAAAAAGGACATTGCGGCACGTCTGGCGCACAAATCACCCTACCAGCGCATCGAGCATACCCCGGAAAAACAGCTTGATCTGCTGATCGTGGTGGATCAGATGCTGACAGGCTTTGACTCCAAGTGGATCAACACCCTGTATCTGGATAAAATGCTGCAATACGAAAATTGATTCAGGCGTTCTCCCGCACCAACCGACTGTTTGGCGATGACAAACAGTTTGGCACCATCAAGTATTACCGCCGTCCGCATACGATGGAGAAAAATATCGCAGATGCGGTAAAAGAGTATTCCGGTGATAAACCGTTTGGCCTGTTTGTAGATAAACTGGACAAGAACGTGGAAAAGCTGAATGCCCTCTATGCGGAGATCAAAGATCTGTTTGTGTCGGCGGGCATTGAAGAGTTTTCGCAGATCCCTGCGGATATGGCAGAGCGCAAAAAGTTTGCCGACCTGTTCCAGTCCTTCAACGAAAATCTGGAAGCAGCCAAGGTGCAGGGCTTCGAGTGGGATAAGCCCATTGTGATCATCAACGAGGATACAGATGAGAAAACGGAATTTCATACGGACTTTGACGAGAGAACGTTCAAAGTGCTGGCACTCCGCTATAAAGAGCTGTTCACGCCGAATCCGGATGGCGGTGAAAATGACCCGGACGATGACGTTCCCTATGCGGTGAACAGCTATCTGACCACCATTGATACTGCTGACATCGACACGGATTACATGAACTCCCGCTTTGAAAAGTACCTGAAAATTTTCTATCAGGAGGGTGCAGAAGCAGAAGCCATCCATCAGGCCGAAACGGAGCTGCACAAGACCTTTGCCACCCTCTCGCAGGAAGAGCAGAAGTACGCTAATATTTTCCTGCACGACATTCAAAGCGGCGCAGTGGTTCCGCAGCCGGGAAAGACCTTGCGGGAGTACATTGCCGAGTACATCGCCCAAAAGCAGAACGACCAGATCTACAAAGTAGCTGAAGTTTTCGGCTTGGACGAAAAGAAGCTGCGGGCATTCATGCGTGCAAACATCACCGAAGCCAACATTAACGAGTTTGGCCGTTTTGATGACCTGAAAGCCACCGTAGATAAGGCAAAAGCAAAGGCATATTTTGAAGCAATCGAGGGTACAAAGCTTATTCCGCCCAAGGTGCCTGTCAAGTATGATAAACTCTTGCGCGAGTTCATCGTAAGTGGCGGATTTGATTTGAAAATGCCAAAAGAATCATAAAATGGGTGCAAAATCACCCTGCTGACCAAGAGCCGAGGCGCGTCCTCGGCTTTTTTTCGCGCCAAGATCCCAAAACACTCCTACTTGGGAACAGCGTAAGCTGGATGAAGAGTTTGATTTTACAGTTCCAAATAATACGCTTTCCCGTGCTGAACTAAACCAAGAAAGTGGCTCTGTTCGGAATGTCCACTATGGCGATGTCCTGATAAAATATGGCTCTGTGTTAGACGTTCAGAACGATGAACTTCCGTTTATAACCGGGAGAAGCAAAGACGATTTCAAAGGTGCACTTCTGCAAAACGGAGATATCATCATTGCTGATACTGCTGAAGCTGAAACGACCGGAAAAGTCTGTGAAATCGTCAATATTCAGGATAAAGATGTTGTGGCAGGACTTCATACGATGGTGTGTCGTCCCAAAAACAAAACAGCTACTACTACATGAATTCAAGCTCCTATCATCACCAGCTTTTACCGTTGATGCAGGGCATTAAAGTTCTATCCCTTAGTAAAACCAATGTTCAAAAAACAACGGTGAAATACCCGAAAGATAAAGCAGAGCAACAAAAAATTGCAGATTGCCTTAGACGTATTGATACCCTTATCACCCTTCATCAGCGTGAGCATATAAAACCGATTTTGGAGGTAAAACGTGTTAAACGAAATGAATGAAAACAACCTGTTCTGCGATTATTATGAGCAGTGGGTTGCCGTATACAAAGAGGGCGCAGTTCGCCCGGTTACATTGGATAAGTACAAAATGACCCTTTCTTGGGTGAAAAGGCTGGCACCTGATTTGAAGTTGTGCGAGGTTTCCAGAGTGACGTATCAGCAGCTTTTGAACGATTATGCCGTAGGCCATGAGCGTCAGACCACGATGGACTTCCACCATCAGCTGAAAGGTGCCATCATGGATGCCGTAGATGATGGACTGATTGTGAAAGATCCGACCCGAAAAGCAATCATCAAAGGCAAGCCCCCGGTGCCTAAAAAGGTGAAATACCTGAACCAGTTTGAACTGCATCTTTTGTTGAGCGACTTGGATCTACAGGGAAAACTCAACTGGGACTGGATGATTTTGCTGATTGCCAAAACCGGCATCCGCTTTTCCGAAGCTTTGGCGATCACTCCTGCGGATTTTGACTTTTCGCACCAGATACTTTCCATCAATAAAACATGGGATTATAAGGGGAACGGCGGATTTCTGCCGACAAAAAATAAATCGTCTGTCCGCAAAATTCAGATCGACTGGCAGACGGTGATCCAGTTCGCAGCACTGGTAAAGGACGTTCCTGAAGATAAGCCGATTTTCGTGTTCAAGGAACACGCCTACAATTCCACCGTCAACGATGTTCTGGAACGGCACTGCAACCGGGCCAAGATCCCGGTCATCTCGGTACATGGTCTGCGGCATACCCACGCTTCGGTGCTTCTGTTTGCTGGTGTATCTATTGCAAGCGTGGCAAGGCGGCTGGGGCATTCCAGCATGACAACAACGCAGAAAACCTACCTGCACATCATTCAGGAACTGGAAAATCAGGACATTGATCTTGTAATGCGGTCACTCTCTGGACTAAGCTGATAAAATAATCGACCATTGCTCGCGCTGATGAAGGATGATATGGGCTGCTCTACCGATTTGGCTTGATTGACGTGCCAGACAAGGTTAAGGAAAAATGGGAGTGAAGGAACACTAACGGTTGTGACTTGTGCTGTAATGCGTGATTTAAGTAAAATCAACTGGATTTCGAAAATATTTTCGTAAATTTGTAGTTGACAACTAAAACTAATCGCAGTATAATCGAGCCGTAAACACCAATTTGGTGTAAAAAATCCAAATTAAACCACTGCAAAACAACCTAAAAAATGAGAAGGAGGCCCCTCGATGCGTGATGACAACAAGTTCCACCGCGAAAAGAGATATGACAAACAGCCCCGTTGTAATCGATTCCGCCCTTGCGGCAGGGCACTGGAGAATGGCATGAAGCGGCACACCATATTCTGGCTGACCTGTTCCCGAACGACTACGGAAAAGCAGTCATGTGCCGTGGGCATTGCCTATCGGGAACGCTGCGTGGGAAGAATGACCCTTGCAGCAGAGCTGCTGATGCCAACATTTCTAGTTAACGCCGAAATAGAACGGGCAGCGCTGCGTTTGCCGAATGGAATCCTGTACAAATCCGCATCTGACCCTAACTATGAAAAAATTCTGGAGATGGCTCGACGGATTGGGGTTTCTTGGTCTGCAATCAGGATCAGACTGCAGCAGATGCAGGTTATAAAAGGAAAACCCATCCACTGCCATCCATTGGACATCATCCGATTTGGAGAATGAACATGATTCAGTCAAATAATCGTTCTTTTAAAAATAAACCGCTGAGCAATATACAGCAGGCACAATTCAGCATCGGCTGGAGGTTCTGCCCTGTTTGCGGTAATAAGCTATACAAAAAAAAATTGATGGGTGTTCCGGCACACTGCAAGTAAAATGCAGTAAGTGCAAGGAGACCCTGAGACTTGATCTGGCATTTAGATGCCGGTGATTTTCCAGTCATTTTAACAAATACGGGTGCATTGCACCCTGAATATGGACTGTTCGCTCCGAGCAACGGGCCATTGCCGCAAGGCAATGTATGAAACGTGCTCCAAATAGCCGGGCAACAGCTGATTGAGAGATTTTCTTTGAAGATCCCTCAGTTGGTTGTTGTCCGGCTATTTTTTTAGCCTTCAGGAAGCCTGCTCCCGTAAAAAGGAGCAGGCTTTATGTTTGTCCGTTTTTCGTGGATGCCCCAAGCGGCGAAATATCCGTAGCCTTCCAAATTTTCGACTTTTTACGCTTTATCGAAAATTTGGAGGTTTACGATGTCTTTTAATAAGGGCTATGAGTTGAAGAAGTTTGAAGCACACTGGGAAAAGCTGCGTATTGAGTACGCGGCTGCGGGAATGACGGAAGATGCCATCCAGAAGATGTACGACTATGACCGTCAGCAGTTCAATTCAGAGCGTACCTTCGTCGAGCGGACGCAGGAATTCACTGCTCCTGCGTATGAAAGTTCCGAGGAAGAAGCATCTCCCTTGATGTTGCGCTATCGGGAGGCCATTACCACAAAGGATACCTATCACGAAACTAAGAGTAAATTTGTATGGATCGGTGAAATCGAGGACGAGCATCTTCTGTCGGCACTTGAAAAGCTGTCCGATGAGGATCTTGAACTCTTAACACTCTACATCTATGAGGGTTATAGCACGGTTGAATTATCTAAAGCTTATGGCATCGCTCACCAGAACATTAGTAAGCGAATTATTAAAATCACTAATTTTTTGAAGAACTTTTAATTTTAGGGTGCAGAATGACCATTTTCGTCGGCTACCAAGTGAAGGGACAATTTCCCAAGCGGCATCTGCCGCAGGGCAAAGCGTCCGATTTCATGGTCCTTGAAAACTGAATAGTTCCGTCATCTGGTACTCCGATAATGATACTTCCGTAATTCGCGGCCCGGTCACAAAGCAGACGGGGTGGCTGAAATGCCAATGAAGCGGTACAAGTCCGCTGCCAGATGTTTATGCCCCACTCGCAGGGAGCCGAGGGCGAATATGCGAGACCTGAACATATTTTATCAGGAGTGACCGGATGCTCCTTTCGGTCTCCGGTCACTCCTGTTCTTTTACATATTTATTCGCTAATCACCTTTACTAACACGGAGGACTACTCAAATGGACGAGTTGAATCCTACGGTGCGCGAACAGGAGATTTACGAGGAGATGGAACTGACCCCGGAAATGATCAAGTCCATCCGAACCCTCTGCGCAACCTGTCTGCGACATTTCGTAGAAGCCAAGGCTTTCAAAATTGCTATCGTGCCGAGTGCAGACAACAGCATGGACACTTGCACTGTCTGTCAGACCCGGCGCGGTTACGATTATGTTGTAATGCACCGTTGATACCGGTGCTTTATCTCAGTCATCGAAGGAGATGATGTGTATCGTATAAAAAGAATTGCTCCCATACTTCAACAGAAGCCCGCTGCCTAGGAGGTGCAGCGGGTTTCTTACATATCCAAACGGAGGTTTCGCAATTTGGAATCTACTTTGAAATTCCAACGCGGAGACATCTACTTCGTTCGACTTGACAACCGCACGGGTTCCGAACAAAGCGGAACCCGTCCGGCGGTCATCCTGCAAAACGATGTGGGAAACTCCTGCTCACCGACATTGATCGTTGCGACTTTGACAAGTAAGACGGAAAAGAAAGCTACGCAGCCGACGCATTGTCTGGTGGAACCGGAGGGGCTGGAGCCGTCCATCGTTCAGGCTGAGCAAATCTTCACCATCGACAAAAGCCGTGTCAAAAGATTTGTCGGACACCTCACCTCAGAAGAGATGGGGCGGGTCGATGATGCTGTGAAAATCAGCCTTGCGCTGAACCCAATGGGAAGCATCCAAAAACTCAAACCTATCGTCCGTTCTACGGCGGCTTACGCACCGCCAGAAGTAGTTGACGGTAAGCCGCCTGTCTATCCATACACTCCTATCAAATCCGATTTTGAGGATGCAGGAACAGTCGAAGAAATGATGTTATACACCGAACTGCAATCCGCTGTTCACGCAATGATCCAGCGGCTTGAATACAGCTTCACCTTTAATCCCAGCTTGCTCACCAGCCCGAAGCGTAAGAAGCAAGTGACTGAGATTTTGACCGAAGCTGAAAAATACATTTGGCGAATTAAGGAGGAAATCAGATGCGCCTGAAGAATGACACTGAAAATTTTGCAGCTTCCTTCAATATCACCCCGCCTTACCAAATGAGGGTGATTCACAGCAGTAAGCTGATCTACCCCCGTGAAATCTACCAGCGGGGTGTGCAGCGCAAGCGGGTGGAACTGATTGCTGCTGACTTCAACGAATATGTTGCGAATGAACCGAAGATCAGCTTCCGCAACGGCAAGTATTATGTGGTGGATGGCCAGCACACCATCGAAGCGCGCATCCTTCGTAACGGCGGCAGAGCCTTGCCGATTCTCTGCAAGGTCTACACCGGTATGACCATGCAGCAGGAAGCCCTGCTCTTTGCCGAGCAGAACGGCCATTCTGCCCCTTTGTCTGCGGGCATCAAGCTGCGAGCAAAGGTTGCGGGCGATGATGCTCCTTCCAAAGAATTTCTCGCTGCTACCAACCGGGTGGGGCTGGCATTCAACTATGACAGCTTGCAGTTGAGCGACTACCGCATCGCGTGGGCACCGCGCTCAAGCTGTATAACGAGATGGGCGAAAAGATCTACTGCGAATCCCTGCGGTTGATCGTGGTTGCGTGGGATGGTAAGCCCGATTCGTTCCGTGCATCTGTCCTGCGAGGCATGATGCACTTTGTGGAACTGTATCACGGCGAGTTCAGCGAGGAACGGCTGGTTCGTGCGCTTGGCAGCGTCCATCCCATGGAGATTTACCGTGTTGGCAGGGATAACCCTGCAAAGCTGCCCGGATGGAAGAAATACGTTTTTCCCATCTACATGGCTTACAACGGCAAAGGCCGCAAGGACGCTCTGCCGATGAAGTTCTAAAACATATTTTTCTCTGCCAAGAGGCACCTGCAAGCTGCGGGTGCCTCTTATTACATAATTATATCGCGCTATCGCTACTTTTGAAAGAAGGACTAGATATGACCAATATGAATGTGATTCCTGTGTCGCAGGATTCGTATATCGTTAATGGCTGCAAAGTGAAAATCACTTATGCAGAAGATGGTGACAGCATGGAGGTTCTTCAGAAACTGATTCATGATACCCTCTGCGAAGAAGCCAAGAATTGCAGTTGAACCGACATCCTTGCAACAAGGATAGCCTAGCACTAAAATAATGGTACAGTTGATGCAGCAACCAATTCAAACAAACGAGTGTGCGCACAGTATCGTTGTTTTAGTTTTACATAGGAGTGACAACGATGAAAAAAAACGTGTATATACCTTATACCGCGTTTCGACCATTGGACAGGTCGAAAAGGATGACATACCCATGCAAAAAAGAAGCCTGCCACGAATTTGCAGAACGGCAGGGCTGGGAAATCGTCAAGGAGTTTTCCGAAAAAGGCGTTTCCGGTTTCAAGAAATCTGCAAAAGACCGCGATCAGCTCCAGCTGCTTCAGCAGGCTGCTGCTGCCGGAGAGTTTGATATTCTGCTGGTGTTCATGTTTGACCGTCTGGGTCGGCGTGACGACGAAACGCCCTTTATCGTGGAATGGTTCACGAAGCAAGGGGTCGAGGTCTGGAGCGTAAACGAAGGTCAGCAGCGATTTGATTCTCATGTTGATAAGCTGATGAACTACATCCGCTACTGGCAGGCATCCGGCGAAAGCATCAAGACCTCTATCCGTACTCGCACCCGTATAGAACAGCTTACGGAAGAAGGTCACTACACTGGCGGCATCGTCGCTTTCGGCTACAAGCGTGTCCAGAAAGGTCGCTTGAACAAAAAGAATCAAGCTGTCTGTGATTTGGAAATCAACGAGGAAGAAGCCGCCGTGGTGCGCCTGATCTTTCAGAAGTATGTTTATGAGGGATACGGCGCAAAACGGATCTGCAACTATCTTGTCGAACACAATATTATGGGGCGCAATGGAAAGAACATCCCTAATATTACGATTGGCAGGATGATTCGTAACAAAGGATACACGGGTTATCTTATCAATGGCAACATTGAAAAAGAATGCTCTGAGTTACGGATCATCGAGCCGAAGTATTTGAAAAAGCTCAGGAGCTGCGGGATGCCCGCCGCAGAGAGAAGGGAGAGGATGCAGATTCGTACAGTCCTCATGCCTTGCTTTGTGGTAAAGTGTTCTGTGCCCACTGCGGCAATCGTTTGAATATTACCAGCAGCGGGCGCACTCGGCTTCGGGCAGATGGTACTGTCGTAAAAGAAAAGCGTTATCGTTATAGCTGCAACTTTAATGTTCGGCATCCGGGGCAGTGCGATGGACAGTCCGGTTATGGTGTGACGACACTGGACGCAGTTGTAGAAAGCATCGTGTGCATGAAGTTTGAAGAAATTCTGGAGTGCTCCAAGAGCAATCTTCTGGAAGAAATGCGGCGTAAAGATTTGGATGCAGCTAAAAAAGAAACAACTCGTTGGAAAGAGGAAGTTCAGACCAAGGTTGACGAACAGGATGCGTTAAAAAAGGAAATGATTCGTGTCATCCAAGGAACAAGCGGACTCGACCGCGAGATGATCCAGCAGATGGTCAATGAAAACAAGGAAGCACTGCTTACCGCACAGACCAATCTGGCAGACTCGGAAAAGAAATTGAAGGAAATCGAGGAGCAGAACCAGAAGGCTGAACGTAATTGCAGTGATCTGTTCACATGGGCAAGCACCTATAAGGGCGCTAGTTTTGAAAGGCGTCAGGCCATTTTGAAACAGTTTATCAAAGAAGTGCGTGTCGGACGCGACTATAATATCGAGATCGTTCTTAATGTACCGCTGGACGAATTTGAGGAGTTCAAGCGTCACGCAGCATCGGCTAGACGGGGCAAAAATCAGAAAAATAAGTCGCAAAATCCTCAAAAAGTTGGGCGTTGTACATCAAATGCCGGAATCGTCGTTTTAGACAAAACAGCAGGTGAAACCATAAGCATTGTGCCTAAAAATGCTGCACACGCGATTTTGCGCTGTTAAGACGAATGATGCACGATTTTGCAAAGAATGACAAAAAGAAACGCCGTATCGTGTTAAACGATACGGCGTTTTATGGACTCGAAGGGAGTCGAACCCTCGACCTTTCGGATGCGAACCGAACGCTCTCCCAACTGAGCTACGAGCCCACAAAAAAGCACCCAATTTCTAATGGGGGCAAATGAGCTATAACACCAGATCGGGAATGCAACGCTTGCTCTCCCAACTGAGCTACGAGCCCACAAAAAAGCACCCAATTTCGAATGGGGGCAAATGAGCTATAACACCAGATCGGGAATACAACGCTTGCACTCCCAACTGAGCTACGAGCCCACAAAAAAGCACCCAATTTCTAATGGTGGCAAATGAGCTATAACACCAGATCGGGAATGCAACGCTTGCTCTCCCAACTGAGCTACGAGCCCATATTTAAGCCCCCAAAAACCGCTTGGGGGCGCGTGGTATATAACTCCAGATTGTTTAAGGACCGCATGGGCTCCCAGCTGAGCTATAGGCCCATGATGATGACGCTGATAGTGTACCGCGTTTTGGGGCGTTTGTCAAGCAATTTCGGAGAGCGCGAGCAGGGGACTTACAAGCGGCCGAGCTGCCAGAAGGCCACGGCGCTGGCGGCTACGTTGAGGGAATCCACCCCATGGGACATAGGAATCTTTACGGTGTAATCGCAGGCGGCGATGGTACTATTGGCCAGCCCATCGCCCTCGGTGCCAAGCACGATGGCAAGTTTCGGCTCGGCGGCAAGGGCGGCATCGTCAATGCTGACCGAGCGGTCACTCAGCGCCATGGCAGCGGTTTTGAAGCCCAGCGCGTGGAGCTGGGCACTGCCGTTTTCCGGCCAGTCGGCAGGACAGGTGCCGATCTGCGCCCACGGCACCTGAAACACGGTGCCCATGCTTACCCGCACCGCACGGCGGCACAGCGGGTCGCAGCAGGAGGGGGTGACGAGCACTGCGTCCATGTTCAGCGCGGCAGCGCTGCGGAAGATGGCACCCACGTTGGTGGAATCCACGATGCCTTCCAGCACAGCCACCCGGCGGGCATGGGCGCAAACCTGCTCCACCGTGCGGGGCGCAGGACGGCGGAAGGCGCACAGCACGCCCCGGGTCAGCGCAAAGCCGGTGAGCTGTGCCAGCAGCTCCCGGTCAGCAGTATATACCGGCACATCGCCGCAGCGGGTCAAAATCTCCTGTGCCGGGCCGGTGATCTGCTTGCGCTCCATCAGTAGGGAAAGAGGCTGGTGACCGGCGTCCAGCGCCCGGGCGATCACCTTGGGGCTTTCGGCGATAAAGATGCCCTTTTCCGGCTCCAGTCGGTTGCGCAGCTGCGCCTGCGTGAGCCGGGCGTAGATGTCCAGCTCCGGGGCGGTAAGGTCGGTGATCTCATGAATGACAGGCATGGAAAGGCTCCTTTGAAATGAAGTTTTTTCTATTGTAGCACAAGCCGGGCCGGAATGCAAAATCCCTGCTGCACACAGAGCACAGCAGGGATTTGAATGCGGAATGTTATTCAGAGCGCAGCGCTTTGACGGGGTTGCTCTTTGCGGCGCTGCGGGCGGGGATCAGGCCGCCCAGCATGGTAAGCAGGGTGGCCAGAACGATCAGGATCAGCGCAGCCTGCGGCGGCAGCGAGGCTACCACGTTCACATCGCCCGCGATGTGGTGGATGAGCATATTGCCGGGGATGAGCAGCAGCAGGCAGAGCACCACGCCCATCACGCCGGAACACAGGCCGATGATAAAGGTCTCGGCATTGAACACCTGCGAGACGTTGTGCTTGGAGGCACCGATGGCGCGCAGAATGCCGATCTCCTTGCGGCGCTCCAGCACGCTGATATAGGTGATGACGCCGATCATGATGGAGGACACCACCAGCGAGATCGCCACAAAGGCCACCAGCACATTGCTGACCATGCCCACGATTTCGGTGACCGAGTTCATCAGAGTGCCCACCATATCGGTATAGTGGATCACCTTATCCTCTTCGCCCTGCTGCCGCATGGAGGCGTTGTAGGCGTCCAGCTCGTTCACCACCTGCGCCTTGGTGTCAAAGCTGTTGGGGTAGATATAGATGGCATCGGGCTTTGCGTAGTCCACATAGCCGAGGTCGTCCAAAATCTTTTCGTAGCTGGAAGCGGAGGAGAGCAGGGTGCTTTTTTGATCATCTCGGTCAGGTCGGAGCCGGTCATGTTGATCTGAATAGCCTGCTGGAACACAGCGGGGTCGATCTTGAGTGCGCTTTCCACCTGCGTGCTCAGCTGCGCAATATTGCTCTGGATGGCCTGCGCGATCTTCTGCTCCAGCTGCCCGGCCAGCTTCTGGATGGCGGGACCCATCTGCTCCTGCAAAGCGGCGGTGAGCTGGGTCTGCAGCGCCTCGCCCAGCTGGACGGAGTAGGTCTCCATCACGGTCTGCAGATTTTGCTGGAGGGTACCGGCAAACTGCTCCTCCAGCCCGGAGGTGTCCAGCAGGTCACCCATGGATTCGGCAAGCAGCGTCTGGAAGGCCTCGGTCTGCATATAGGAGGAAAAACCGATCTTATCCAGATTCAGCAGGCCGTTGCTGATGAGATAGCGCTTGTAGCCGTTCAGGATCTTTTTCATCAGCGTCTGTAAGCCGTCCTGAGAGATATTCAGCTCTACGCCGTCGAACAGCTCGCTCATGTCCATCTCCATGTCCGGCAGCGGCAGCCCGCTGAGGTCCAGCTTGAAGCTGGAAGGGTCGATGTGGGTGGCAAGATCGAAGGAATCGTCGGTCAGGTCGAATGCGCCGTCCAGATCAAAGTGCAGGGCGCTGGTGTCGAACTGGAAAGCGTCCTTGAGGGCGTCCGTGTCCACCGAGAACAGAGAGGCGATATCCAGCATGCTGTTGCCGGCAGCATCGAAGGGCTCGCCGGTCAGCACGTTGATGTCCGGGTCTGCCAGCTGCTGGCGCACGATCTCGCTGTTGGCCGCCTGATCAATGACGTAATAAGTCAGGTCGTGCAGGTAGTCCAGACCGCTGTGCAGGATAGTGGAGGTGGCGTCTGCCTTGGGCTGCACGATGCCGACAATGGTCAGCTCCTCGCTGTCGGCCACCAGCTGCTGCATGTAAGCTTCATCATTCAGCTTGCTCAGCCAGACCTTGTGCTCAGTGTCGTAGACATAGCAGTCGGCCTTGTTGACAAGCTTGAAGGTCATGCCCAGAAAATCGTCATAGGTATAGGTGCCGTAGTCCGTGGGCAGATCGATCTTCTGGTTCTGCGCATACTGCTGTAAGATCTTGTCCAGCTCTGCCTGATCCCGCATTCCCATGGCGTATAGGGCATAGTCCGAAATGCTGCCGTTGGCGCTCAGCACCAGCACCAGCTCATTGTACTTTTCCGGCCAGCGGCCGGCTTTTACGTCGTACTGATCCTCATATAGGGCAGGGGTCTCGGCCATTTCGCCGAACACATGGGGACTGGATACCGAGGTGAGCAGACTGGATACCGAGGTGTTCTGACCGGCAAGGTCGGTAAAGGTGGTGTCCGGGTTCAGCTTATGCACTGTGCCGTCTGCGTCCTGCCGGTAGATCAGCGGGGAAGCGTTGTAGGTGTATTCCACCGTGGCATTATCCCGGATGGAACAGGCGTCGCTGTCCAGATAAGCCTTCAAAGAGCGCAGATCGTTGCTGGCAGCGCCGATGTTCAGTTGAGACAGCAGCTGTCTCACCGTGACCATGCCCTCCGGCGCGGAGGAGGAGCCGGACGAGACGCTGGTGTAGGTGTCCGGGTCCATCATGCTGGCCAGATCTACGCCGGTGCTGCTGATCTGCAGCGGGTAGGCGGCCAGCGTGGATTTTTCCATGTTGCTGATATAGCGGCTCACACCGTTGGAAAGGGAAAGGATCAGCGCAATGCCGATGATACCGATGGAACCGGCAAAGGCGGTGAGCAGGGTGCGTGCCTTTTTGGTGAGCAGATTGTTGAAACTGAGGGAAAGGGAGGTGAGCAGGGACATGGAGGAGTGCCCCATGTTCCGGTGCACGGGGGCAACGGCAGCAGCCTCGTCCTCGGGTTCGTAGGGCATGGTATCGGAGCGGATCACGCCGTCCTTCAGCTTTACGATGCGGGTGGCGTAGCGCTCGGCCAGCTCCGGGTTGTGGGTGACCATGACCACCAGACGGTCCCGCGCCACTTCCTTGAGCAGTTCCATGACCTGAATGCTGGTCTCGCTGTCCAGCGCGCCGGTGGGTTCGTCCGCCAGCAGGATATCGGGGTTGTTGACCAGTGCACGGGCAATGGCAACGCGCTGCATCTGGCCGCCGGACATCTCGCTGGGGTGCTTGTGCAGCTGGTCGCCCAGACCTACCTGCTCCAGCGCAGCGGCGGCACGGCGGCGGCGCTCGGCCTTGGAAACGCCCGAGATGGTCAGCGCCAGCTCTACGTTGCCCAGCACTGTCTGGTGTGGGATCAGGTTATAGCTCTGGAACACAAAGCCGATGGTGTGGTTGCGGTAGGAGTCCCAGTCGCGGTCGGTGTATTTTTTTGTGGAGATGCCGTTGATGACCAGATCACCGCTGTCGTAGCGATCCAGACCGCCGATGATGTTCAGCAGGGTGGTCTTGCCGGAGCCGCTGGGGCCAAGAATGGCGACGAATTCGTTGTCCCGCAGGTTCAGACTGACGTTGTTCAGTGCGTGCTGCACCAGCTCGCCGGTCTTGTATTCTTTGTTGATCTGTTTAAGTTTGAGCATAGAAGTGCCTTTCCGGTACTGCGCCGCCGGGCGCTGCTGCCTGTGGTTTAAAAGTAGGAAACATTTGCAGACAATATCTAATTTAGTTTAGCAAATAAAAATGAAGAAACCGTGAAATTAACTGCGGAACGGATGAAGCTGCGGAGCTTTTTGCGTCTGAGCAGCGGTTTTGCCGGAAGGACGGGGCAAAAAAGAAAAGCGGAAAAAGATACCGGTTGAATTTACAAGCTGAACGTGATATTCTAAAGCTGACAGACAGGCTGCGCCGGAAAAACGGCGTTATATTACCTGAAAGGCTGTCGGAACAACACTTCTTTAGGATTGTAACAGTTTCTCCTGCTTTATACAATTATACAATAATAAAAGGATAAACAAGGCAGAAAAAATTTGGCCCTTGTAGTAAGGAGGAACTGAAATGGAACGTACATTTTCACCTATGATCCGGCAGTATTCTGCC
>VOFI01000633.1_pt1 | contig 78671 bp, 96 predicted proteins | sample 5384131 | NCBI WGS metagenome assembly VOFI01 (sample SAMN12384728, study PRJNA508395) | human gut metagenome | isolation source: healthy gut H | host: Homo sapiens
CGCTCACCTTTGCAGCATCCAGTATTATCTGCGCTTTTGGTTTAGCAGCTGCCGCACCTCGCTCGCCGTATCGGCACTTAGAATTATGCGGTATTGCCTAAACATTATATTTTAGAATTAAGGAGTACCCCTGCATGAAACAACAGCCCCCAAACGCACCAAGCGCCTGGCCGTTATTGCGGCAGCAGCCGTAATTCTGGTTATGGTGCTGCTGATTATTGAAACATTCCGCCTGCTGTTGCCGGGGTTATGGACTGCATTTTCCAGCGGGGACGAACAGGCTCTGAGCGATTATTTGACAAGCGAGGGGCGGCTGCGCAGCTTTTTGACGCTGTGGTTCCTGGCGTTCGTGCAGGTGGTATCGCTGGTAATCCCGGCCATGCCGGTCCAACTGGCGGCGGGGATCGCCTATGGGCCGTGGAAAGTCTTTGTGACCAGCTTTTCGGCATCGGTGGCGGCAAACTTTCTGGTGTTTCTGCTGGCGCGCCGCCTGGCAAAAGTCATTGAACTGCTCACAGCGAACAGCCCCAAGGCGAATAAGTTGCTGAACAGCGTGCGCAACAGCAAGAACCCCTGGTTTTATACCATTCTGGCGTTTATCACACCGGGGCTGCCCAACGGCATCATTCCCTATGCCGCCGCTCACGCCAACATGAAGCCGAAACAGTTCTTTGCGGCTGTCTGCATCAGCATGCCGATCCCCACCCTGCTGACCTGCCTGGCAGGCAGCTACCTGGTAACGGGGGACTGGCTGTTTACTGTATTGATCGAGGGCGGTATGTTTGCCGTGGTGGGCCTGCTGTTCCATAAGCGCAGCGCCGTAATCGGCCACGCCCACGAAGTAAAGGACCGGCACACAAGATAACACAAAAGAAGCCTCTCCGGCGTGCGGCCAACCCCGCACGCCTTTTTTGTATGGCGCTACTTGTGTTTTGCGGGTGTGGTGTGTATAATTTACTATGTATTACTATGGAAAAGAGCGAAGAAAAAAATAATAAAGAAAAAAGAATAATGAATAATGGCTGTGTGATGCCCACGGCATCACATTGAAAACAGGTTCGGCGCTCTGGCAGGGCTGTTGCATGCCAGAGCTTGCTGCCTGTTTTATCTGCGCCGCCGCGGGCGGCGCACCAACATTATTCTTTATTCATTATTCTTTTTAATTTGATTTAATTTTACGCGTAGCGAAACGAGGCTTTCTCATGCTGTTGGACCCTGAACTGCATTATCTGGATAATGCCGCAACCACCATGGTGGACCCGGAGATTGCGGGTGCCATCCATGAAGCATTATTAAAGGATTGGGCGAACCCTTCCAGCCTGTACGAACCGGCGGTAGAAACCCATGAAGCCCTGACCACGGCCCGCGGGCAGATTGCCCGCACCCTGGGGCTGCCAGGCCAAGGATCTGTATTTTACCTCCTGCGGCAGCGAGAGCAACAACCTTGCCGTGCAGGGCCTTGCCATGGCACGCAAAAACTGGGGCAGCAAAATTGTGGTTTCCGGTTTTGAGCACCCCAGCGTGCAGCGGCCCATCCGTGCACTGAAAGACCGCGGCTTTGAGGTGGTGGAAATCCTGCCCGAAGCAGACGGTCACCTGGATGTTGCCAAACTGGCTGCCGAGGTGGATAAAAATACCGTTCTGGTCAGCTGCATGGCGGTCAATAATGAAACCGGCACTTTGCAGGATATTGCCGCTCTTTCCACAGCCGTCAAGGCCAAAAACAGCCGCTGTGCGGTGCATGTGGACGCCGTGCAGGCATGGCTGCGCATCCCCATTGACCTGAAAAAGTGGAAGAACGTGGATACTCTCTCGGTATCCGGCCATAAAGTGCATGCCCCCAAAGGGAATCGGCGCTTTGTTCATCCGGGACAGCGTGCGCCAGACGCTTTGCCCGCCCTACCTGGGCGGCCATCAGGAGCGCGGCCTGCGCCCCGGCACCGAGAATACCCCTTATATTGTTGGCCTTGGCCTTGCTGCGGCAAAGGGGGCCAAAAACCTGAGCGACCGCAATGCGCATATCCGCGCCCTGAACGCCCAGCTGCGCACCGGGCTGGAAGAGCTGGCCCAGCAGGCACCCATCACCCTGAACTCCCCGGCGGATGCCGTGCCGGAGGTGCTGAACTTTTCCACCAACTGTGTCAACAGCCAGACCTTTATTGAATATTTGAGCGGGCGGCACATTTATATTTCCGGCGGCTCCGCCTGCGATAAGGGCGAGCCGAGCCACACCCCTGATGGCGATGGGCGCGCCGGACCTTGCCGTGCGCACGGCGCTGCGTGTCAGCTTTTGCGGGGACAACACCCCCGAAGATGTGCAGGCCCTGCTGGACGGCCTGAAAGACGGCCGGAAAGAGTTGCAGCACATCTGAAAAGATAACGATATTGAATGAAACCATAATACCAGACACGAAAGGTTTGCCATAAACATGAAAGAAATCATCCTTGCCTATCAGGGCGAAATGACCCTGAAAGGCCTGAACCGCAGCAAATTTGAAGCCCGCCTGGCCAAAAGCATCCGCTACCGGCTGGAAGACCTGGGCAAATTCAAGGTGACCCAGGCGCAGTCCACCGTGTTCATTGAGCCACTGGAAGATGACCTGGACATGGACGAAGCGTTCCGCCGTATTTCCAAAATTTTTGGCATTGTCAAAATGAGCCGCGCTGCCTGCTGCAGCAAGGATTTTGACGAGATCTGCGCCACGGCGGAAGCTTATCTTGGCGAAACGCTGCGCGGCATCCGCACTTTTAAGGTGGAAGCCAAGCGCGCGGATAAAACGTTCCCGATGAAAAGCCCGGAGCTGTGCCGCGAACTGGGCGCTTACCTGCTGGGCAAGCACCCCCCACCTGCGGGTGAACGTGCATGAGCCGCAGCTGGAAATCATGGTGGAAATCCGCGATAAAGGCGCATATATCCATGGCCCCAAGGTGGAAGCCGCAGGCGGCCTGCCCGTTGGCACCAGCGGCCGTGCGCTGAACCTGCTTTCCGGCGGCATCGACAGCCCGGTAGCAGCTTATTGCATGGCGCGCCGCGGGCTTGCACTGCACCACATCCACTTTGCCAGCCCGCCGTACACCAGCCTGCGCGCCAAACTGAAGGTGCGCGCCCTGGCCCGCGAACTGGCAGAATATACCGGCAACTGCCAGCTGTTTGTGGTGCCCTATACCAAGCCGCAGGAGTATATCCGCGATAATGCGCCTGATGTGTTGTTTACCGTGCTCATGCGCCGCAGCATGCTGCGCATTGCCAAACTGGTGGCCGACCAGAGCGAGATGGAAGCTTTGATTACCGGCGAAAGTCTAGCACAGGTTGCCAGCCAGACCATGCAGGCCATTGCCTGCACCGACGCCGCGCAGAACCTGCCGATTCTGCGCCCGCTGATCGGCATGGATAAGACCGAGATCATTGCTATTTCCCGCAAGATCGGTACCTTTGATACCTCCATTGAGCCGTATGAGGATTGCTGTACCATCTTTACCCCGCCGCACCCCCAAAACCAAGCCCAGCCTGGCGGAGATCGAAGCCGCCGAAGCCGGAATGCCCGGCCTGACAGAGCTGGAACGGATTGCGGCGGAAACTGTGGAGAAAATCCCCCTCCGCATCGGGGATGACCCGGAGTTTTAACAGCGCCAGATAAAAATTACCCTTGGATAAAGGACGGAACAAACCATGACTGCGGAGATCATTTGTGTAGGAACCGAGCTGCTGCTTGGCGATATTGTCAATACCAACGCCCAGTTTTTGAGCCGCGAACTGGCGGAACTGGGCATCAGCGTGCTGCACCAGCATGTGATTGGGGATAACCCTGGCCGCCTGCGTGATTTGGTAAAGGAAGCCAAAAGCCGCAGCGATCTGCTGGTGTTTTCCGGCGGGCTTGGCCCCACGGAGGACGACCTGACCAAGGAGACCGTGGCCGAAGCCTTTGGCGATACCCTGCACTTTGATGAAGCAGAATGGCAGAAGATCGTGGACTTTTTTGCCCGTACCGGCCGCGGCGGGCGCACCCCCACGGCCAACAACCGCAAGCAGGCCATGGTGCCCACCAAGGGGCACAAAGCTGCCCAACGCCCATGGCACCGCACCCGGTGCCTGGTTCGAGGATGACGGCTGCATTGCCGTGCTGATGCCCGGCGTTCCACGCGAGATGAAAGCCATGTGGGCGGAGGATATCCGCCCGGTGCTGCTGCAGCGCCAGAACTGTACCATCCACTCCAAAACGCTGCGGGTGCTGGGGGGCGAAAGCAGCATTGCCAGCAAGGTTTCCCCGCTGTTCGCCAGCGAAAACCCCACGGCAGCCATTTATTGCAAAATCGGCGAGAGCGAGATCCGTGTGACCGCCCGCGCCGCAACCGAGGCGGAAGCCGAAACGGCCTGCGATGCCCGCATTGCGGAGTTCCGCAAGATTTTGGGCCCCAATGCGTATGATGTGGATGTGCCGGGGCTGGAATACACTGTGGTGCACCTGCTGCAGCAAAAAGGGCTGCATGCTGCCACCGCGGAAAGCTGCACTGGCGGCCTTGTGGCAGAAAAAATCACCAATGTGCCCGGCTCCAGCGAGGTGTTCGGCTATGGCTTTGTGACCTATGCCGAAGCCGCCAAGGCAAAGCTGCTGGGTGTTGACCCGACTTTGATTGAACAGTATAACGTGGTTTCCGGCCCGGTGGCCGTGGCGATGGCTTACGGCGCTTTGCAGGCATCGGGGGCAGATCTGGCCGTGGGCATTACCGGCATTGCCGGGCCCGGCGGCGCACTGCCGGGCAAACCGGTAGGTACCGTCTACCTGGCCGGTGCGAATGCCCGCAGCGGCAAAGCCTGGCTGATGCGCCTGGAACTCGGCGGCTATGCCGAGCGCAGCATCATCCGCACCCGCGCCGCCCTGTACGCCCTGGACCTTCTGCGCCGCATGGCCCTTGATATCCCTCCCGAAAACGCCCACCCCGTCCCCTCCAAAGATGTCAAACCCGAAACCCTTGATATTTAACAATAACTTTAATAGGCAATGAGAAAGCAAAAACCACCCACCAATTACTAATTCCTCATTCCTAATTTCTAATTTGTTTTCTGCCAACTTTGTGGCACGGCAAAACTCCTAACTCCTCCCTCCTGACTCCTAAGGCAATACCGCATAATTCTAAGTGCCGATACGGCGAGCGAGGTGCGGCAGATGCTAAGCCAAAAGCGCAGATAATACTGGATGTATTATCGAGCATTTTGGCAACGCAGATGCCGTGCCGCAGCCGCCGAAGCGGTGCTTAAGCCGTAAGGCGGGAATTGTGCGGTGTTGCCCTAACTTCAACTTTCCACCAAAGGGGTGTTTTAATGCTGCAAATCCAAATGCGAATCCTGCGTGTGTTTGGGCTTTCCAAAGCGGAGATGAACTCCATCATTGAGAACGCCCAGGCCGAGGGCAGCCCCAGCCTGCGCCTGCAGGAGCGCGATGGTGAATACCTTGTCTGCGTGCAGGCATCAGCCCCCACCCAGGCAATGGCGGATGAATACTGCGAAAAGTGGGTGCAGAAACTGCGCACCCGCTTTGGCGATGCCTGCTATGGCTTTGAGGATACCACCCTGGCCCAGGCCGCGCTGGATGCCCTGCTGAAAAAGCGCCGCCTGCTTGTTGCGGCGGACGAAGCCACCGGCCGCCTGTTGGGCAACGCCCTGCGCGGCCTGCAGCACAGCGAAGCAGCGTTCGATTTTGGCAACCAGACCTACCTGAACCCGGCGAACGCCCGCCGCATTGCCGCGCCGGAAGCTCTGCTCAAAAAGTTCCCCGGCGATATGGTTCAGGCCGCTGCAGGCCGCGCTCAAAGCGCTTTGCTGCTGGCCAATGCGGATTATGCCGCCGTGTATATGCCCGCAACAGTGGGGCAGGCGCCTTTTGTGCTGCTGTGCAGCCGCATCGGCGCGGCAGCCTGTGCCCTGAGCCCCGAAATCTCCGATATGGCAATCGCCAACCATATTCTGGACTTGGCCCGCCGCCGTGCATTGGGGATGCACCTGGGACCTTCCGCTATTACCTTCAAGCCGGGGCGGGAGCGCCCGCTGCTGCTGGTCAGCGGCGAAGGCCAGCCGAGGCCAGGTTTCCGCTTTACGCTGCGCCGCAAGGCTGCCCCGGCCAAACCGGCGGTTAAGCCCAACGCCCCGGACAGCTACGATGCAGAACCGGTCCCCGATTACGATGCGCAGCCCACTGAACCCAAACCGCAGGCTGCCCCCACCGGGACCATTACCTTTGAACGCCCCATCGCCCAGCCTGCCGCGCCGCAGCCAACACCGGATCCGCTGGACCTGCGCACCGCAGGCCCGCAGGCCGCCGCCGAAGCGCGCGCCCGCCGCGCCGCAGAAAGCGAGCTGGACCCGGACCTGGAACTGTGTGCCACCCGCACCATCAAAATTTCCCGTGCAGATTTGGAGCAGGCCATGGCGGCCCAGCAGGCAGCAAAGCAGCAGGAGCAGCCCAACCCGGAACCGCCCGCTGCACCGCAGCCGGAACCCCTGCCGGAGCCGGAACCGCCCGCCAACCTGCCGAAACCAAAAGCTTCTATCCTGGATGATGATATCCCGGATTTTTCGGCAGGGTTGGACCCCGCCGCGCTGGAAGCAGCCCGCAAGGCGGACGAAAAAGCCCCGCCGCGCAGCACCGATGAATTCCAGCGCGCCGCCAGCCAGTTGTTTGAAGACGATGAGGATGACGGGGAGGACGAAGAGCCCACCATTACCTTCCCTGGCCGCAGCAAAGCCAAACCGGCAGTGCCGCGCCCCCTGGCAGCAAAGCAGGAACCCAAACAGGATGCCATCCACAACCGCAGCCTTGCCATGATCGAGCGTGCCGAACGCCGCCACCGCCGCAAAGCGATTGCCGCAGTGGCTGTTATTGCCCTGCTGGTTCTGGTGGGTGCTGCGGTGCTGCTGGGGCTGACCCGTGGATGCACCGTGAAAGCCCCTGCCTATAAAAAAAATTACGGCACAGAGCAGTTTGATACCCAGGCGCAGGCATATTTGAAATCCGCTGCGGCAGAAAACGAAAAAATTATCGGTTATCTTGCGTTCCCCGGCCAGAACGGCCAGCTGGTGTACAGCGGCTCCCAGCCGGGCGATGGCGCTGCCATCAGCGGCACCAACTACCTGAACGCTTCCATGCCGTCCAACACGGTGCTTTCCTGCGCGGATGCCTCGCTGGCAAGCCTGACGGACCAGACAAACTTCAGCCAGAATGCCGAGTTCACCCTGTACCTGAGTGATGTGACCTACCATTTCCGTGCTGTGGCAGTGTATAATACCGATGCCGCAGGCACCGAGAATGCCTTTACCCCCGCCAGCTATGGGGAACTTTCGGATTATTACAGCTATGCGGAGTTCAGCCAGAGCATTAAGGAACGCAGCCTGTTTGATACCGGCAATACCCCCGGTGATAAGGAAACCTTCCTGACCCTGATGAGCACCGGCGGCACAAACGGCACGTTTGTCTGTGTGACCGCTGTTCTGTTGCCGGATCAGGCCCAGTAAGCTTGTGGCAATACCGCATAATTCTAAGTGCCGATACGGCGAGCGAGGTGCGGCAGCTGCTAAGCCAAAAGCGCAGATAATACTGGATGCTGCAAAGGTGAGCGCCGCCAGTGGCGGAAACAGCGAACCGAAGCAGGGGCAGCGGTCGCAGAGTGCGAGGGCTTTTGCCCCCGAAGCACGATGCGGGTACCGCAACCCGACATTATCGAGCATTTTGGCAACGCAGATGCCGTGCCGCAGCCGCCGAAGCGGTGCTTAAGCCGCAAGGCGGAATTGTGCGGTTGTTGCCTTAGATATACCCAGGAATGATTAAGCCCCCGTTCCCGTACATATACTAGGGTGTGGCGGAATAAACCGCTGCAAGCTGGATGGGGAAGGGGTTTTTGGATTGAAAGAAGAAGCGGCACTGGCCCGTACGGCCATCAAAAAGCGGCTGGCCGGGCAGCCGGCACCGGATATCTGGTTTTTGATCATTTTGATGCTGCTGGTGTGCTATGGTTTGGTGATGCTGTTTTCAGCCGGGTATGCGGTGGCGCTGTACCGGCGCGGGGATGCTTATACCTACATCCGCCCCCAGCTGTTGTTTGCAGCGTTTGGTGCGGCGGCCATGTACGCGGCCAGTCTGGTGGATTACCACATCTGGCACAAACTGGCGTGGCCAATCATGGGGGTATCGCTGGCGTTGCTGGCAATCGTGCTGTTCATGCCGGAATATAACGGCTGCAAGCGGTGGATCGTGCTGCCGGGGCTGGGCACCTTGCAGCCCAGCGAGATCGCCAAGTTTGCGGTAGTGCTGGTGTTTGCCCACATCATCTCCCTCAACCATGACAGGATGCAGACCTTTGCAACCGGGGTGCTGCCCTTTATGGTTATCCTGGGGGCAGTTACGGTGCTGATGCTGCTGGAACCGCATCTGTCCGGCACACTACTGATTTTGGGCATCGGCGCAGTGCTGATGTTTGTGGGCGGCACGGGCTTAAAGTGGTTTGCCCTGGCAGGCATTGCTGGGGCCGGGGCCATTGCGGCGGCGGTGGTGCTGCTGCCGGAGCTGGTGCCCTATGCCATGGGGCGGCTGTCCTCCTGGCGGGACCCCTTTGCCGATCCGCTGGGCGAAGGCCACCAGACCATCAAAGCCTGTACGCCATTGCATCTGGCGGCGCGGCCGGGCTGGGGCTGGGCAACAGCCGCCAGAAATACCTCTATGTGCCGGAACCGCAGAACGACTTTATCTTTTCGATTCTGTGTGAAGAACTTGGCTTTGTGGGCGCGGCTCTGACGGTGGTGCTGTTCCTGCTGCTGTTTTTTGCGCGGCATGTCCATTGCAGTGCGCGCGCGGGATAAATTCGGTGCGCTGCTGGCCGTTGGTTTTTGTGGTGCAGGTGGTGCTGCAGGCGGTGCTGAACATTGCCGTTGTTACCAACACCATCCCCAACACCGGCATCAGCCTGCCGTTTTTTTCTTCCGGCGGTACCAGTTTGATGATGCTGCTGGGCGAAATGGGCATTGTGCTCTCCGTTTCGCGCCAGGCGGACGCCCGGTAACGGAATGTGCAAATTTTGTGATGGGGATTTCACAACTTTCGGCAGTTCTGCGCTATTGAAACTGGCGGAATAATACGGTATAATAACCAAAAAAGATTTGTAACTTTTTGCAATCTTCCCAAAAGAAAAAGGAATGCTATGCAGGAAATCAAAACAAACCCAACGGTGCGGCACACCACGCCCCTGCAGCTGCTGGCGGCGTTTGCAGCCACGGTGGCAGTGCTGTTTTGTGCTGCTGCTGGGGGCGTGCGCGCTGCCGGCCCAGCCGGTACTGGAACATGTGTATGATTCAGCCCAAACCATCCAGCAGGAGGGGCTTTACCCTGAATATTTCGGCTTTAAGCTGTTCCAGATGGATAACTATACCGATACCATCATGTTGTTTGAAGCGGCCGCCATGGGCGAGCAGGATCCCCTTGACCGCCATGATGACCGCAACGGCCTATAACGTGGATAACTTTGAAACGATGGCCGGTGACCTTTGCTATCTATTGCGAGCGCACCATTCCGCTGGCCACCGGTGCCCAAAAGGCAGTGCATCTGGTGCCGTTCTCCTATGCGCGGTACTGGCATGGCTACCTGATCTGGCTGCGGCCGCTGCTCTGCGTTATGTCCATCACGTGTGCGCGTGGTGCAGTATTTGGTGCTGTTTGCGCTGCTGGCGGTTATTTTGTGGCAGCTGCGGCGGCAGTGTGGGCTGCGGGCCATGGTGTGGTTTGCCGTCAGCCAGTTGGCGGTTACCGTGTTCTGGGTGCCGCATCAGGTGCAGTATTTTACCACTTTCTGTATTGCGTATGCGGGCTGTGCGTGGGTGCTGGCCAGGCCGCGCCGCGCCGGGCAGCTGAGCATTGCCCTGGTGGTGCTGGGTACCTGTACGGCGTTCTGTGATTTGTTGGTCACCCCCATCATCACGCTGGGGGCCGCCGGTGGCGGTGTGGCTGTGCTGCCTGCCGCAGCGGGCGGCATCCGGTGCCAGGCAGTGTCTGCCGGTCATCGGCGGCAGCTTGTGCTGGGGGCAGGCTATGCCATGTGCTGGGGCCTGAAATGGGTGCTGGCCACCCTGATTACCGGGCAGGATATCATCGGCGATGCCATCCACCAGGCCGGGGTGCGCACCACGGCGGATACCTGGCACGGCATGGAGCTGAGCTGGGGGAACATCTTCCGCTTTGTGGGGGATACATTAAGCCAGCGCGGGCTGTTGTGGCCGGTGGTGCTGGTGGTTATTTTGTGCATTGCGGCGTTTTTGCTTTGCCTGCGCAATAAGGAAGCTTTGCTGCGCGCGCTGCCCATTGGCCTTACCGCCCTGATGGCACCGGTGTGGCTGGCGCTGCTGCGCACCCATTCCATCCAGCACGGGTGGTTTACCTGGCGCAGTTTAACGGTCAGCATTTTTGCGGGGCTGGCTTTTCTCTATTATTCCTGTGGGATACGGGCGGGCCTGCGGCGTTTGCGCGGCCAAAACAACAAGGGTGAAAGTAGTTATGAAGGACGAAGAAAACAAGATGCAGTCTGCTGCCCCGGAGCAGCAGGCCCAGCCGGGAACTGAAAACGAACCCAAGGCGGAAACCACAGCACCGGAAACGCCGGACAAAAAGAAACGTCCCCTGTGGCTGAAACTGCTGGCGGTGTTTGCTGCGGCGCTGGCGGTGCTGGTGCTGCTGGCGGTGCTGTACATTAACGGCAAGTTGGATCTGATTCATTACGATGACGGCACGGTGGACAGCGTTGGCACCGTTGATGCCGAGGAGGACCAGGACCTGGATACCACCGGCCTGACCCAGGCCACAAATGACGAAATGGAGATGCCGGAGGGCGCCCCTTTGCGGACGAAGATGTGCTGAACATCTTGTTGGTCAGCACTGATGAACGCACCGATGCCGTGAACGACTGGGATGCGTTTACCCATCTGAACGAGCTGGACGGAACAAAAGCCACCACGGAGTTCAGCTCCGATGCCCGCGCGGACAGTTTAATTCTGTGCTCCCTGAACATCAAGGACGATACCATCAAACTGGTTTCCATTGAGCGCGGCACCGGTGTGCCGATTCTGCTGGATGGGTACGAGGGCCAGTACGACTGGATCACCCACACCTTCCGTTACGGCGGTGTCCGCCTGACGATGGATACGGTGGAAGACTGCTTCAACGTGCAGGTGGACCACTATGTGCGGTTCAATTTTAACTCCTTTGTTCAGATTGTGGATGCCGTGGGCGGCATCGACCTGAACCTGACTGAGGACGAAGCCAAGGCGCTGAACTGGGAGGTTCCTCCAACTCGATGCTGATCGTCAAGAAGGTGGAACCAGGCTGGAACCACTTTTGACGGCTATACCGCATTGCAGTATGCCCGCCTGCGCGCCATTGATGATGACTGGCACCGCGTGGCCCGCCAGCGCACCGTCATCCAGGCGGTGCTGGACCGGATCAAGAGCGCTTCGGTCACCGAGCTGAACGACCTGCTGGACACCGCCCTGCCGGTGGTGCAGACCAACTTTACAAAAACTGAGATCGCTGCCTTGATGGTGCAGCTGCCGAGCTTTTTGGGCGTGACAGCAGACCAGATGACCATGCCGGTGCAGGGCACCTATGGCGTGCGGAACGGCATGGATGACCGCCCCATGATGGATCCTGATTGGGCTGCCAACATTGCGGTTTTGCAGAACTTTTTTGTATACTGATATGACGGCAGAGGAAGCTATTGCCGCCGGTACCGCTACCCCGGAAACGGCTGACGGTGAGGAAACCGCTGTGCCCGAAACCGTGGAAGTGCAGAGCAAAAAAAGAATGACACCGTCCACATCTACCTGAAAGACAACACGACACCCATTTACTGGGATTACCCGCTGGAAGATGCCGATTTTGGTAATGCGGATTACCGCGTGTTTCTGGCCGGAGAGACCCGCGGACAGCCGCAGAACACTGCCATGCGCAAGGCGCTGTTCCAGTACCTGCACGAACAGCAGGGGGTGAATGTTCAGCTGGTGGAAACCGGCGTGGGCGAAACCCAGGTGCTGGAGCAGTACCTGCGCACGGGCGATGAAAACTGGCTGAACCACTACCTGAAGCTGCAGGGCAGCTGTGCGGATGCGGAAGCCGAATACTGGCGCTGGCTGTACCAGTATAACCGCCAGCAGGGCGGCACTATCCATGTGGCAGGGCTGGGCACCGAGCGCAATACCGTAGTTTCGATGTATGGCCTGCTGGCTTTGGCAGATACGGAGATCGAACCGGCAGAGAGCATTGCGGACTTTGTGCAGGCCCTGCGGGATGAGAATATGACGACTGCCCTGCAGCTGTTCAAGACCGCTATGGAGGAACAGCCCGATGCGATGGCAGACTATTTTGGCGATGCCTATGCCCAGGTACAGCAGCTGTATGCCAACCTGCAGGTGAACACCACCTATAAGGGCAGGCTGGACCGCGACGACCTTGCCATGATGGACAACATGAACTTTGTGCTGCGCCAGTACCCGGACGATAAATTCTTTGGCCAGCTGAGCAACGGCCATGTGACCCAGAGTGCCTGGAAGGACGGCAATTATATTGCCAACTACAGCCGTTTCGGCATGCTGCTGAACGGCGAAGGCTCCCCCGTACAGGGCGAAGTCTGCTCCATGCTGACGATCTATACCCAGCGCGGCAGCAACGGCCTGCTGGGCGATGATGCCGAGAACGACTATTACGACCTGAACGCGCTGGCGGAAGCTGCGGGCAAAGAATTTATTGCCACAGGGGCGGATTTGTTCCTGGCGCTGGACAACGAGGACACCCCTTACAGCGAGCAGAACGGCCTGATCAAGCCCGAAGTGCAGGCCGAAGAAAAAGCCGCTTATGGATTATTGCCAAAAAACTGATTGTACTTTTTTGACACAGAAAATTAAAATTCCCCTGTTGACAAGGCCGCGCCTTTGTGCTATAAATACTTTAAACCAATGAAGCGAAAGTAAAAACCACAGGCGCACGCACAGAGAGCCCCCGATGCTGGGAACGGGGTGGTAAGCGGAGTGGATAAATGGTTCGCCGAGGGCACGGGGAAAAAGCTGGGCTGAGTATCCGTTGACGGAAGCCTCCGTTACAGGGCAGGGGAATGTTAGTTCTCCGCAGAGCGGCTGTGCAGTTTATGGCACAGCAAGCAAGGTGGCACCACAGATTATTTGATTGATCTGCCCTTGCACAGAAAGCTATTTCTGTGCAAGGGCTTTTGTTATACCCGGCACAGACCACAAACAGGAGTAACACCATGAAAAAGCAAAGCATTACCACCATGCGGGAGCGATGGCGCCGGGCAAACTGATTGCCCGCCCCGGCACTGCCGGGAACAAACCGCCGATACACCTTAAATGTGAATGATAAAAGGAGCTTTTACCATGAAAAAGTTTGTTGCTGTTCTGTCCGCCGCCGCTATGCTCGCCACCCTCGCCGCCTGCGGTTCCACCGCCGCCACCACTTCTACCGCTGCCTCCAGCGCCGATACCGCTGCATCCACCAGCAGCGAAGCTGCTGCCGCAGATGATACCGCAAAGTCTTACAAAATTGCGGTGGTCCAGCAGCTGGACCACGCCAGCCTGGATGAGATCCGCACCGCTGTGGAAGCAGAGCTGGACGCCAAAGCCGCCGAAAAGGGCATTACCATTGAGTACAAAGATTTTAACGGCCAGAACGATGCTACCACGCTGAACCAGATCGGCACCCAGGTGGTTTCCGATGGGTATGATGCTGTGGTGCCCATTGCCACCCTGGCAGCCCAGTGCATGGCCAATGCCTGCGCCGAAGATCAGATTCCTGTTGTGTACGCCGCCATCAGCGACCCTGCCGCTGCAGACCTCACCGGCCTGGATTATGTCACTGGTACTTCTGACGCGCTGAACACCCAGTTCATCCTGGATATGATGCTGGCAATCAACCCGGATGTCAAGACTGTTGGCTTGCTGTACTCCAATTCCGAAGCCAATTCCACCACCCCCATTGCCGAAGCAAAGGCTTACCTGGATGAAAAGGGCATTGCTTATGTGGAAGGCACCGGCAACACCAACGATGAAATCATGAGCGCCGCCGCCAATATGGTGGGCAAGGCTGACGCTGTGTTTACCCCCACCGATAACGTGGTTATGGCCGCCGCAGCTGCTGTTTCCGAGACGCTGACCGAAGCGGGTATCCCGTTCTACACCGGTGCCGACAGCTTTGTTACCGCCGGTGCCTTTGCAACCTGCGGAGTCAACTATTCCGAACTTGGCACCTACACCGCTGATATGGTGCTGGATATCCTGGAAAGCGGCAACGTTCCTGAATACCATGTAATGGATGGCGGCATCATCACCGTCAACACCGAAACTGCCGCCGCTCTGGGCATTGATTACGCCGCTTTCAGCGATATGGCCAGCCAGGTTGTGGAAGTTACCACCCAGCAGTGATAAAAAAATGAATAGAGAATAATGAAAAAGAATAATGCAGGTGTGGTGCCTGCGGTACCACAATAAAGCAGGAAATGCAGCTCCGGCAAGCGAAAACGCCCGCCGGAGCTGCATACCTGATTAAAAACGCCGCCGCGGGCGGCGTACAGCCATTATTCATTATTCTTTATTACTTATTATTTATACGCAAAGGAGCAACGCTTATGTTTACCCTTGCCATTGTGCAAAGCGCATTGGAGCTGGGCTTTATTTACGCCCTTGTGGCCATGGCACTGTTTTTGAGCTTCCGTGTGCTGAATATTGCCGATATGACCACCGATGGCGCGTTCACCCTTGGCTGTGCCGTGTCGGCTACCGCCGCAGTGGCGGGGCATCCGTTCCTTGGCTTTGTGCTGGCCATGCTGGCCGGTGCCTGCGCCGGGTTTGTCACCGCGTTCCTGCAAACCCACCTGGGCGTGCCGTCCATTTTGGCGGGTATTATTACCAATACCGGGCTTTACACCGTAAACCTTGCCATCATGGGCTTTTCTTCCAACGTTCCCATGCTGAAAACTGAGACAGTGTTCACTATGGCCCGCGCCCTGTTTGGCGAAAAATCTCCCTATAAACTCATTGTTGCCGTCACGGTCACAGTCGTGGCCTGCGCGCTGCTGATTTTATTCCTTGGCACCCGGCTTGGTCTTTCCATCCGCGCTACCGGCGATAACCCGGATATGGTGCGCGCTTCCTCCATCAACACGGCGTTCACCATCACGGTGGGCCTTTGCGTTTCCAACGCCATGACCTCGCTTTCCGGCGCGGTTCTGGCTCAGTACCAGAAATCCGCCGATATCAACCTGGGCACTGGCATGGTGGTCATCGGTCTGGCTTCGCTGATTATTGGCGAAACGCTGTTTGGCCGCGGCGGTATGTGGGTCAAAGCGGCTGCGGCTGTGGCGGGCAGCGTGATCTACCGCTTTATCATTGCGTTGGCCCTGCGTGCCAATGTTCCCAGCGAGTGCCTGAAGCTGATTTCTGCCGTCATTGTGGCGCTGGCCATTGCGGCCCCGGCCCTGAAAAAGAACCTTGCGCTGCGCCGCCGCCGTGCCGTCAGCCAGAAAGGGGGCAAGACCCATGCTTGATCTGAACCATGTCAGTGTGACCTTTAACCCCAGTACGGTGAACGAGAAAAAGCGCTGACCGATATCAATCTGCATATGGAAAGCGGCGAGTTCGCTACCATTGTGGGTTCCAACGGCGCGGGAAAATCCACCTTGTTCAATGCCATTGCAGGCAGCTTTATTCCGGATACCGGCAGCATTCTGCTGGATGGGGTGGATATGACCTTCCAGCCGGATTTCCGCCGCTCCAAGGCGATTGGCCGCCTGTTCCAGGACCCGCTCAAAGGCACTGCCCCCAACATGACCATTGAGGAAAATCTGGCCCTGGCCTATCTGCGCGCTTCCACCCATACTTCGCCGTTTTCCCGCATTACCAAGGCGGACCGCGAACTGTTTACCGATCGGCTGGTCCAGCTGGGCTTGGGGCTGGAGAACAGGATGAAACAGCCGGTCGGCCTGCTTTCCGGCGGCCAGCGCCAGGCGCTGACCCTATTGATGGCCACCCTGGTTACCCCCAAATTGCTGTTGCTGGACGAGCACACTGCGGCCCTGGACCCCGCCACTGCAGATAAGGTGCTGGAGCTGACCAAGAAAATTGTGGCCGAAAACCACATCACCTGCCTGATGATTACCCACAACATGCACGCCGCCCTGGAATTGGGCAACCGCACGCTGATGATGGATTCCGGCCACATTGTGCTGGATATCAGCGGGGAAGAACGCGCCAACACCACGGTGGACGGCCTGCTGGATCAGTTCGCCAAAAATGTGGGCCGCCGGTTGGATAATGACCGCATCCTGTTGAGCAGGCAGGAAGAGACGGCCCAGTAAAATAATAACAAAAAGCAGCCCCCGGGGCTGCTTTTTGTCATATACAATCAGGGAAAAAATCAACCGGCGATTGCACCAAAAGCGGAAATGCCCAAAGTGCTCAGTACGCCCATAATGCAGCCTGCCAGCAGAACGCCGCCCATGCAGGCCAGAACGCTTTCCTTTGAAATCCATATCCAGTAGGCTGGCGGCCAGGGTGCCGGTCCATGCGCCGGTGCCGGGCAGGGGAATGCCCACAAACAGCAGCAGAGCAATAAAAAGGCCGCGGCCGGCGGTGGCTTTCAGCTTTTGGCCGCCCTTGTGGCCTTTTTTCCAGGCAGAAAGTGAAAAACTTGCCGATCACCGGTTTGTCAGCGCCCCATTCCAGGATCTTGCGCGCAAACAAAAAAGATGAACGGCACCGGGATCATGTTGCCGATGATGGCAATGATGTAGGTGCTCCACAGCGGCAGACCAAAAATTACGCCATAGGGGATTGCGCCGCGCAGTTCGATCAGGGGAACCATCGAAACAAAAAATACAGTCAGGTATTTCTTAAGCATTCCAGTACCTCGCAGTTGATTGATGTCAAATTTGCATACAAATTTTATTATACAAGAATCCGCGATATGCCGCAAGACCTGCACCACAGGTTTTGTGTAAAATTTATGTCAAGCGGGCAGGATGCCGGTTTCCGGCATAAAAGGGTGCAAAGCCCTGCGGGATATGGTATAATTACAACATACATGCCCACAGAATAAGAAAAAATGACGGAACCACAACAGCAGGAGGAGGCACAGGATGCAGCGTATAGAAGCCATAGATGAATACAACCGCGCTCAAAGATTGGGCATGCGCGATTACCGTGAAAAAAGACAGCGGCAGGCAAATACCCCTATCTGCCTGCGTTGGATGAACTGCTGGAAAAAACAGATACCGAAAGCCAGATACCGCTTGGCACCATTGAAATACCGTTGGATTATGTGGTAGGCACCAAAACCACCGGCCGCACCATGGCGTTTGCTTCCAACTTTATGCCGCTGCTGCCCGAAGACACTGAGTTTGCCAGCAAGTGGCTTTCCCTGTGCATGGCCCATATGGAAGAGGGCATCCACGATGCCATTAAAGCATATGAGTACATGGGCCGCTTTTATGTCCAAGAGGGCAACAAACGTGTCAGTGTGCTGAAATATTTTGGCGCGGATTCTATTTTTGCCACCGTTACCCGCGTTGTGCCGCGGTTCAATGATACGCCGGAAATTCGTGAATATTACGAGTTCATGGAGTATTACCCTTTGTGCGGGCTATACCGGCTGCACTTTACGCAGGAGGGCAGCTTTGCCCGCTTGCAGAAAGCGCTGGGCAAAGCGCCGGATGAAAAGTGGACCGCAGACGATAAGGCGGAAGTTGTCAGCCTGATGAACTGGATCACCAAGGCTTATAATGCCCACGGCGGCGATAAAATGCGCACCACCCCGGCGGATGTTATGCTGCTGTTGCTCCGCTTGTATAAGTTGGATGAGCTGAAAACCTATAGTCCCGCCCAGTTTGCCGCAGCTATTGACGCTGTGTGGGATAACGTTCTGGCGCTGGAGCGCCCGGAACCGGTCAAGCTCAGCACCCAGCCGGCCACCCCGGCCAAAAAGAACAGCCTGCTGGACCGCATCCTGCCGGGGATCCGCAGTGAGCCCAGCCACTTGAAAGTAGCGTTTGTCAACGAGCGCACGCCGGAAACTTCTACCTGGACCAGCCAGCACGAGTTTGGCCGTACCCAGCTGGACCAGGTGTTTGCCGGCAAGGTGGAAACCGTGGCTTATCATGGCGCAGAGCCGGGCAAAAATGCCGATGAACTGGTGGAAAAAGCCATCCAGGACGGCGCGGATATGGTGTTTACAACCTCGCCAAAACTGGTGGGGGCTTCGCTGCGCGCGGCGCTGCGCCACCCGGATGTGCGCATCCTGAATTGCTCGGTCGATATGCCGTATGCTTCCATCCGCACCTATTACAGCCGCGTGTATGAGGCAAAGTTCATCACCGGCGCCATTGCTGCCGCTGTGGCGCGGGAGGACCGCGTGGGCTATGTGGCGGATACACCCACCTTTGGCGTTCCGGCCAACATCAATGCGTTTGCCCTTGGCGCGCGGATGGTCAACCCGCGCGTTAAGGTCAGCCTGCAATGGTCCTGCCTGCCGGGGGACCCGATCCAGGCCTTCCAGAAGCAGGGCATCACGGTAATCTCGGGGCGCGATACCCCCACGCCGTTCCGCCCTGCGAGAGAGTTCGGAACTTTCCGCATCAGCCCCGGCGGCACGCTGATGGATCTGGCTTCGCCGTTTTGGCATTGGGGCCAGTTCTATGAAAACGTGGTGCGCACCGTGCTGGATGGCGGCTGGACCCGCGATAAATCCGGCACCGACGGCCGCGCCGTGAACTACTGGTGGGGCATGAACAGCGGCGTTATGGACGTGCTGCTCAGCCGCGAGCTGCCACATGATGTGCGCCACCTGGCCAACATCCTGCGCAGCGGCATTATTGCGGGCAGCATTGACCCATTTGCCTGCTATATTACCGCGCAGAACGGTACTGTGATGAACGAGGGCCGCACCGGATTTACCCCGGAGCAGATCCTGCATATGGACTGGCTGTGCGATGCAGTGGAGGGCCACCTGCCGGAATTTGACGAACTGATGGACTGTGCCCGCCCCATGTACCGCATGCAGGGCATCCACCGCGACCGGCTCCCTGCAGAGAAAGAGGCCGATCTATGAAAATTCTGGCAGTGGCAGACGAAGAGAGCAAGTACCTGTGGGAATACTATGAGCCCAGCAAGCTGCGCGATATCGACCTGATCATCGGCTGCGGGGACCTGAGCCGGCATTATATGAACTTTTTGTCCGATGCAGCGCCGGTTCCGGTGCTTTATGTACACGGCAACCATGATGCCAGCTATGATAGAGAACCGCCCCGCGGTGCGATCTGCATTGACGATGACCTGTACTGGTACAAGGGCTACCGCATTGTGGGCCTTGGCGGCAGCTGCCGTTACCGCGCCGGTGCCTGGCAGTTTACCGAAGCGGAAATGAAACGCCGCATCAGCCACCTGCGCAGCAAGATCCAGCACGCGGGCGGGGTGGATATCCTTGTTACCCATGCGCCGCTGCACGGCTATGGGGATTTCAGCGACCTGCCGCACCGCGGGTTTACGGTGTTCAATGAAATTTTGGATACCTATCACCCGGCTTTGATGCTGCACGGGCATATCCACCTGACCTATGGAGCCAACATCCCGCGGGAGCACCAGTACGGCCAGACACGCATTGTGAACTGCTATGAGCGCTTTACGCTGGACCTGCCCGATAAGCCGGATCCGCGCCGCCACTCTTTGATTGAGAGGTGGAAACAGTTTAACCGCACGGGGCACTTTTTAAGGTGTAGCTTGAAGGCGTACCTGATACCATAGGCAACACCGCACAATTCCCGCCTTGCGGCTAAGCACCGCTCCGGCAGCTGCGGCACGGCATCTGCGTTGCCAAAATGCTCGATAAGACATCCAGTATTATCTGCGCTTTTGGCTTGGCATCTGCCGCACCTCGCTCGCCGTATCGGCACTTAGAATTATGCGGTATTGCCCATAAACGATTGGAGAACAAATACGATGACCAAAACCAAAATCGGTGTTCTGGGTGCCGGAACCTGGGGAACCGCGCTGGCACGCATGCTGGCAGGAAACGGCTGTGACGTTACCATGTGGAGCGCCCTGCCCGATGAACTGAAAGCCATGAGCGTGACCCATGCCCACCCCAACCTGCCCGGCATGTGCCTGCCTGCCGATATGCACTATACCGCGGATATTGAAGAAATCTGCGGCGACCGTGATGTGCTGCTGTTTGCGGTGCCCTCGGTTTTTGTGCGTTCCACCGCCCGCAAGGCGGCACCGCATATCCCGGATGGGCAGCTGATCGTGGATGTGGCCAAAGGCGTGGAGGAAAAAACGCTGATGACGATGTCCGAAATCATTGAGCAGGAGCTGGCCGCGGATGGCAAACACACCCACTGCAATGTGGTGGCACTTTCCGGCCCCACCCATGCGGAGGAAGTGGCCCGCGATATGCCCACCCTGATCGTGGCGGGCAGCCCGGATGAAGCCGCCGCACGCAAGGTGCAGCAGATCTTTACCACCCCCACCTTCCGCGTGTATACCAACACCGACCGCCGCGGCGTGGAGCTGGGCGGTGCTGTCAAAAATGTGATCGCGCTGGCTGTTGGCATTGCGATGGGCCTGGATTACGGCGATAACGCCAAGGCTGCCCTTATCACCCGCGGCAACGCCGAGCTGGCCCGCCTGGGTGTGGCCATGGGCTGCAAGGCCGAAACTTTTGCCGGGCTTTCCGGTATGGGCGATCTGATCGTGACCTGCACCAGTATGCACAGCCGAAACCTGCATGCCGGCATGCTGATTGGCCGCGGAAAGGATGTGGAAACCGCCAAAAAAAGAGGTCGGTCAGGTGGTGGAGGGCATCAATGCCCTGCCCGCAGCCTGCAAGCTGGCGAAAAAGTATAAGGTAGAAATGCCCATCGTGAATGCGGTGGATGATATTCTGTCCGGTCGGTTGGCCGCCCGCGATGCGCTGGCTACAATGATGGGCCGACAGCTGAAACAGGAATAATAGCATGGAAAACAGAGATATTCGCATTGCTTTTTTTGATATTGACGGCACTCTGCTGCCGCCGGATCACCACCTGCCGGAATCCACCGTGGCGGCGCTCAACATTCTGCGCGCCAAAGGGGTGCAGCTTTACCTGGCAACCGGCCGCCCGCCGTACCACCTGCATTACCTGAAAAAGGATCTGCCGTTTGAATTTGACGGCATGGTGATGATGAACGGCCAATATTGCCGGGATAAGGACGGCTGCTTTTACGCTCACCCGCTGCCGCAGGAGGGACTGCGCGAGCTGCTGCCCTGGCTGGAAAAAAAAAACAGATATTGCGGTTTCCTTTGTGGAAGCAGATACCGCTTACATGAACCGCACCAATGCCCTGTGTGAAAACTTTTTGAAAGAGATCCCGCAGGAAACCATCAATCCGGCCCAGCGCTGCTTTACCTACCCGACGTATCAGCTCAGCGCATTTTTGAGCAGCGAGCAGGAACCGGAGTTCATGGCTCACGTGCCCGGTCGCCGCGCTGTGCGCTGGAGCGAAGAATTTGTCGATATCCTGCCCGCAACCGGCGGCAAGGTGAACGGCTTGCAGGAAACGCTCAATCATCTGGGTCTTACGCGGGGGAAAACAGCATCGCCTTTGGCGATGGCGGCAACGATACCGAGATGCTTGCTTTTGCCGGGATCGGGGTTGCCATGGGCAACGCCTGGCCAGACGCCCGTGCCGCGGCGGATTACATTACCACCGATGTGGATAAGGACGGCATCTGGAATGCGCTGGAACATTTCGGGCTGCTGAAATAACCAATAAAAACAAGAGCATGTGCGTTTTTGGGAAAGCCCGAAAAACTGCACATGCTTTTATTTTATTTCTTTAGGCAATACCGCACAATTCCCGCCTAGCGGCTTAAGCACCGCTCCGGCAGCTGCGGCACGGCATCTGCGTTGCCAAAATGGCTCGATAATGTCGGGTTGCGGTACCCGCATCGTGCTTCGGGGGCAAAAGCCCCTCGCACTCTGCGACCGCTGCCCCTGCTTCGGTTCGCTGCATCCGCCACTGGCGGCGCTCACCTTTGCAGCATCCAGTATTATCTGCGCTTTTGGCTTAGCATCTGCCGTACCTCGCTCGCCGTATCGGCACTTAGAATTATGCGGTATTGCCTTTATTATAATGGCTGTTCAACCGCAGGGCAGTGTCTCGCCTTCCAGCACCGCCTGCACCAGGGTATCGCCGTGATAGGTTAGCTCCAGATGGAAAAACGGTGCGCCCTCCGCCAACAGCCGAAGGAAAATTTTGTCCCCCTGCCAGATCGGCAGGTTCTCTACTTCGGGTTTGGGCACCCATTCCAGTGTGCCCTCGTTACAGTCGGTCAGCGTGCCGGTAAAATCGGTGCAGGTGTACAGGTGCATCCGCTCGGCGGGCCATGGCTCGCAAGTAAAATCCACAATGCCGCGGTAGGCGGGGGATTGCATCGTCAAGCCGGTTTCCTCCCACACTTCGCGCAGGGCACAGGCTTCGGCAGTTTCGCCGGGGGCAAACTTGCCGCCCACACCGATCCATTTATCGTGGTTGACGTCGTTCTTCTTTTTAATGCGGTGCAGCATCAGATAGCAGCCGTTTTGTTCCAGGTAGCACAGAGTGGTTTGCAGCAGTTCAGCCATAGCGGAGCCTCGTTCCCTGTGTGCGGGGCACACAAAATATATTGGTATCAGTATACCACCCGGATAGTACAGGCGGCAAGGCTGCAGACAATGTGCGGGCGGCTATTTGGCGGGCAGGAAACCAATATCCTGAAATTTACGCGGCGCTCCGTTATAATATCTCCAAAATGGAGATGGCTTTGAGGGGAGCCGCAAAAAGGTGTTTGAAGCAGGCGTGAACGCCCACATTGCCAAGCCGTTCAGCGTGATGCCCTGCTGGCAGGGGCTGGATAAAGCACTGACAAAAACAGGCACGAACCATACATAAACCGCCGCACTTTCCATATAATAGGTATATTGTACAGAATATGGAAGGGCAGGAGGGTACCCCAATGAAAGCAACAGGAATCGTGCGCAGAATTGACGAGCTGGGGCGGGTGGTCATTCCCAAAGAGATCAGGCGAACCCAGCGCATCCGCCAGGGCGATGCACTGGAAATTTTTACCGCTGCCGATGGGCAGGTGGTGTTCAAAAATATTCCCCGCTGGTGGAGCTGGGCGAACTGGCCGGGGTGTATGCCGAGGTGCTGGCCAAAAACCTGGGCCGCCCCTGTGCTGGTGTGTGACAGGGAAAGCATTGTGGCCCGCCACCGGCACGGGCAAAGGGCAGCTGCTGGGGCGGCAGATCAGCGATGCCGCCGCCCGGCTGCTGGCCATGCGCGGCCCTTACACCGCGCCGGAAACCGCTGCCCGCCGCATTACGGCCTTTGACAAAGGGGAAACGGTGCTGCTGTGTGTCTGCCCCATTGTGGTGCAGGGGGATGTGGAAGGCGGTGTGTTGCTGACCGGCCGCCCGCAGGATGCAGCCCCTGATACCGAGACCGCCCGCGCAGTAAACATTGCCGCGGCATTTTTAGCAAAGTGGATGGAAGAATGAACCGTTGGCCGGCATCACCCCTGCTGTCTGGCGGGCAGCAAAACAAAGGGGCAACACCGCACTCCCGCCTGACGGCTTAAAGCACCGCTTCGGCGGCTGCGGCACGGCATTTGCGTTGCCAAAATGCTCGATAAGACATCCAGTATTATCTGCGCTTTTGGCTTAGCATCTGCCGCACCTCGCTCGCCGTATCGGCACTTAGAATTATGCGGTATTGCCCAAGATAAAATAACAGAAAAAACGCCGCGGCGGAGGGCAAAAACCACCCTTTGCCGCGGCGTTTGTGTCAAATCTGTTAAAGTTTGAAACTTTTTATGAAAAAGGGCTTGACAAGAACAAAGAGTTGGGATATAATAAATTTAGCACTCAGGAAGAGAGTGCTAAACAAGAAAAAAAGCAAACAAGGAGATGAGGGCAGCATGACGATGGATGCACGCAAGCAGCGCATTCTGGAAGCGATTGTTGCCATTTATTCTACCGGCGGCGAGCCGGTCGGCTCCGGTTTGCTGGCCAGCCACTTTGACATGGCACTTTCCAGCGCAACGCTCCGCAACGAGATGGCCGCGCTGACAAAGCTTGGCCTGCTGGAGCAGCCGCATACCAGCGCAGGCCGCGTGCCCAGCCCCAAGGGGTACCGGTACTACCTAGACCACCTGCTGGAAGCCCCGCCGCCATAGCACTGAGCGCAGCGGACCGCGAAAACATTGACCGGCTGTTTGCCGATATGGACGTTGAGCCCGAAAAAGCTGGCGCAGAGCGCCGCCCGCGCACTGGCCGATTATACCGGCTGTGCCGCAGTGGCTACCACCCCGCAGGCCGAGGATCTGTGCATCGCCCATTTTGAGGTCGTGCAGGTCGGGCGGTATTCCGCCGCAGTTTTGGCGGTTACCAGCTCCGGCGGTGTGCGCACCCGTGTGGCGCGTATCCACACCGGCTTGACGCGGGAGGATGCCGATGAGATGGCCCGCCTGCTGAACAGCAGCCTGACCTTTGTGGCACCGGAGGATCTGACCCCGTCGCTGACGGCAAGCCTGGTGCTTTCCGCCGGGCGCAGGCTGGCGCCGGTGGTGTTCGCCGCCGAAGCGCTGGTTCGCACCCGCCCGCAGTTTTACCTGGAGGGCGTGCAGTACCTGGCCAAGATGCCGGATGTGCGCACAAACCTTGGCGCGCTGCTGGAAGTTTTTTCTGACAACGAAGCGGCCCGCGCCCTGATCGAACCGGGCAGCGGCAAAGTGACCGCCACGTTGGGCGAGGATATCGAGCCTGCCATGCCGAACCTCTGCATCGTCAGCAAGCGTTACCTTGCGGGCGGCGGGCTGTACGGCACGGTGGCGGTGATCGGCTCCAACCGCATGGAGTACGAACACTTGATCCCCGTTTTGAATTATTTTGCAATTAAGTTAGGGCAGTCAATGTCCGGTAAAAAAGGAGGAGCAGACATGAGCGAAGAAACAAAGAAGCAGCCTGAAACTGAACAGGAACAGGCCGCTGCTGAAACAAAAAGCGCCCGCAGCAGAATCCGATAAGCAGGAAGCTGAACCCGCTGCAGAAAAAGACCGAAAAGAAAGACTGGTTCGGCAAAAATCCAAAGAGCTGGAAGCCGTAAAGGCAAAGCTGGAAGCCGCCGAGCAGGCCAACGCAAAGCTGAAAGACCAGATGCTGCGCACCGCTGCAGAGTATGACAATTACCGCAAGCGTTCCGCCCGCGAAGCTGACCAGAAGTTCAACGATGGTGTTTCCCACGCGGTCAACCAGATCCTGGCAATTCTGGATACGCTGGATATGGCAGCCAATGCCGAATGCACCGACGAAAACTATAAAAAGGGCGTTGTGATGACGCTGGACAAAGCCGAAAAAGCTCTGAAAACGCTGAACATCACCGAAATCGAATCCATGGGCAAGCCCTTTGACCCCAACTTTATGAACGCTGTTCAGCAGGTTCCGGCAGAGGATGGCCAGGAAAGCGGCACTGTGGTGCGCGTGTTCCAGAAAGGCTATATGATCGGCGATAAGATCATCCGCCATGCAACCGTGGTTGTGGCCGAATAACAAAGCATGAACCGGGTGCAAAAGCCCGTTCAGATATAAATTAAGACATTCACATTTCCATGTTTCCTGAAAGAGGAATATGAAAGGAGTTTTATATTATGAGTAAGATTATTGGTATCGACCTTGGTACTACCAACAGCTGCGTAGCTGTTATGGAGGGCGGCGAGCCCGTTGTTATCCCTAACGCCGAAGGCGCCCGTACCACCCCGTCTGTTGTCGGCTTTACCAAAACCGGCGAGCGTCTGGTAGGCCAGGTTGCAAAGCGTCAGGCTATCACCAACCCCGAAAACACCATCTCCTCCATCAAGCGTAAGATGGGCACGGCCGAGAAGGTCCATGCCGGCGGCAAGGATTACACCCCCGAAGAGATCAGCGCTATGATCCTGGCAAAGCTGAAGGCTGATGCCGAAGCTTACCTGGGCGAGCCCGTTACCGAGGCTGTCATCACCGTTCCCGCTTACTTCAACGACAGCCAGCGTCAGGCAACCAAGAACGCCGGTACCATTGCTGGTCTGAACGTAAAGCGTATCATCAACGAGCCGACCGCAGCTTCTCTGGCTTACGGCATTGATAAGGAATCCGACCAGAAGATCATGGTTTACGACCTGGGCGGTGGTACGTTCGATGTTTCCATCATCGAGATGGGCGATGGCGTTACTGAAGTTCTGGCTACCAATGGTGATACCCATCTGGGCGGCGATGACTTCGACCAGCGCATCATCGACTGGATGGCTGAGGACTTCAAGCGGGAGAACAACATCGACCTGCGCAAGGACAAGATGGCTGCGCAGCGCTTGAAGGAAGCTGCCGAGAAGGCCAAGATCGAGCTGTCCAGCGCGACTTCCACCAACATCAACCTGCCCTTCATCACCGCGGACGCCAACGGCCCCAAGCATCTTGGATATGACCCTGACCCGCGCAAAGTTCAATGAACTGACCGCTGATCTGGTTGACCGCACTATGGCCCCTGTCCGCAAGGCTCTGGCCGATGCCGGCCTGAAGGCTTCCGACTTGGCTAAGGTCCTGATGGTCGGCGGCTCCACCCGTATCCCCGCCGTTTACGACGCTGTCAAGAAGGAACTGGGCTGCGAGCCGTTCAAGGGCATCAACCCCGATGAATGTGTTGCTGTCGGCGCTTCCATCCAGGGCGGTGTTCTGCAGGGCGACGTTAAGGGTCTGCTGTTGCTGGATGTTACCCCGTTGAGCCTGGGCATTGAGACTCTGGGCGGCGTTTGCACCAAGATCATTGAGCGCAACGCGACCATCCCCACCAAGAAGAGCCAGATCTTCTCCACCGCCGCCGACAACCAGCCCAGCGTAGAGGTCAACGTCCTGCAGGGCGAGCGTGAGTTTGCCCGCGACAACAAGAGCCTGGGTACCTTCCACCTGGATGGCATCGCTCCGGCTCCGCGCGGCGTGCCCCAGATCGAAGTTACCTTTGATATCGATGCCAACGGCATCGTGCATGTAAGCGCTAAGGACCTTGGCACCGGCAAGGAGCAGAGCATTACCATCACTGCTTCCACCAACATGAGCAAGGATGACATCGACAAGGCCGTTAAGGATGCCGAGCAGTATGCTGCTGAGGATAAGAAGCGCCGCGAAGATGTTGATACCCGCAACAACGCCGACCAGATGGTGTTCCAGACCGAAAAGGCTTTGGGCGAGCTGGGCGACAAGGTCTCTCCGTCCGAGAAGAGCGAGTGCGAAGCTAAGCTGAACGCCCTGAAGGAAGCCCTGAAGGGTACCGATATTGAGGCCATCAAGGCAAAGCAGGACGACCTGCAGAAGGCTTTCTACGCCATCAGCGAGAAGGTTTACCAGCAGGCTGCCCAGCAGCAGGGCCAGCAGCCGGGCGCTGACGCCCAGCAGGGCCCCACGGGCAATGCCGGTTCCGCCCCGAAGGATGACGGTGCTGTTGACGCTGACTTCCACGAGGTGTAAGATAGCAGCATAAACAGGGGAACATCCCTGTAACCCAAAAAGGCCGCCGCCAGGCAATTCCGGCGGCGGCCATTGTGGGGTTAAGCCCACAAAGCTGCGTCCCGTCCGTAGGGGCGCACAGCGTGTGCCCGCAGTGAAATCACGTTGCCGCTTGCAGGCACAGGCTGTACGCCCTTACGGACAAAAGAACCGGCTGTTCCCATAGGGGAAAGGAATAAAAAGTCAACTTACTTCAACACATAAAGGTGTGATCATATGGCAGAAAAAAAGAGATTATTACGAGGTGCTGGGCATCGGCAAAAACGCCACGGATGCCGAGATCAAGAGCGCCTACCGCAAACTTGCCAAAAAGTACCACCCTGACCTGAACCCCGGCAATAAAGAAGCCGAGGAAAAGTTCAAAGAGGTCAACGAAGCCAACGATGTGCTTTCCGACCCGCAGAAACGCCAGCGCTATGATCAGTTCGGCTTTGCCGGCGTAGACCCCAACTATGCGGCTGCCAACGGCGGCGGTGCAGGCGGGTTCGGCGGTGGTTTTGGCGGCGTGGACCTGGGCGACATCTTTGGCGATATCTTTGGCGGCGGATTTGGCGGTGGATTTGGCGGCTTTGGCGGCGGTTCTTCCACCCGCACCGCCAATGCACCCCGCAAGGGCCATGATATTCAGGCCAGCGTGATCCTGACCTTTGAGGAAGCCGCCCACGGCTGCTCCAAGAAGATCACCATCAACCGCCAGGAAACCTGCCCCGACTGCGGCGGCACCGGTGCGGCCAAGGGTACCAGCCCCGAAACCTGCCCCGACTGCGGCGGCCGTGGTTATGTTGTAACACAGCAGCGCACCCCTTTGGCGTAATGCAGAGCCAGCAGCCCTGCAGCCACTGCGGCGGCCGCGGCACCATTATCCGCAACCCGTGCAAGACCTGCCGCGGCACCGGCAAGACCGCCGCGCGCAAGAGCCTGGAGATCAATATCCCCGCTGGTATTGATGATGACCAGAACATTGCACTGCGCGGCCAGGGCGATGCCGGTTCCAACGGCGGCCCGGCCGGCGATGTGATCGTGCATGTTACCGTTAAGGCCGACCCGATGTTTGAGCGTGACGGGTACGATGTTACCATCCATGTGCCCATCACCTTCAGCCAGGCTGTGCTGGGCGATGACGTTGAGGTGCCCACCGTGGATGGCCGCATTGTGCAGCATATCCCCGAAGGTACCCAGAGCGGCACCAAGTTCCGCCTGCGCGGGCAGGGCATCCAGTACCTCAACGGGCGCGGCCGCGGCGACCAGTATGTGATCGTCGATGTTGAGATACCTAAAAGGTCACCCGCGCCCAGCGCGAAGCCCTGAAAGCTTTTTGAGGACAGCATGAAAGAGGATAACTACGAAAAGCGTAAGGGCTTTTTCAAGAACCTGCGCGACCGTTTCTCGTAATGCAATAACATGCCCCCGCCTGGTAATGCAGACGGGGGTGTTTTTGTATCAGTTAATTATAGCAATATCACGACCTCTTTATGTGATTTTTTACATAGATGATATCATTCTCTAGCCTAAAAAAGATAGAGGAAAAATGAGAAAAGTAAAGTGCAGTAAGGCTAATATTGCACTTTCGCCAATCATCATGTATAATAAAACTGTCTGTAAGCAACCTAAAAGCAGGGGAGGGCTTCATGCAAAAAATCAAAGATTTCTGCAAGCGGCACCGCCTGCTGTGGCTGACTTTGCTGGTGGCGCTGGCTGCTGCCGCTGTGGCCGCGTGGGCCGGGTTTGACCTTGGCCAGCGGGTGGATAACCAGCCGGTGTATGAAATCGTCAACGATGATTATACCCGTACCGTTGTAATTCCTGCCACGGCGGACGCTGCAACGCAGGATGACGGCACAACCGGGTTGTACCTGCCCGTTCCGCTCAAAAGCGGGCAGCGCATTTACGGGGTTCGACTGGACCTGACCACCCATGATTGGGCGTTCCGGCATGGCACCCTGTACGCTGCACTGCTGGATGCCGATGGCAACGCCGTGGCGAACGGTGAGCTGGACTGCATTACCATTAAAGATGACACCTTTGCGGCCATCGTTTGATGCGCCCTATACAGCCCCCGGCACAGCCGATGCCGAAGCGGACTATGACCTGGCAAACCCCAACATGACCCTGCGCCTGTGGTATACCCCCGGCGATGACTGGGATGTGTACCACCTGCTGGGCCTTTGGACGGATGCCGACACCAGCCAGCAGATGACCCGCCGGAATGCAAACGGCACGACGGATTCCATCGTCGGGCATCCGGCATTGCAGTATGTCGTCAATGATTCCGGCAGCTGGTCCCATGTGATCTCCCGCCTGCTGGGCGTGCTGACCTTTGCGGCGGTGGTGGCGGGCTTTATCCTGCTCACCCACCGCGCCAAGCTGTGGCAGGTGGTGCTGGTGTGCGGTGCGGTGCTGGGCGTGGCGTTTGCCTTTTAACGCCGCCCCTTGTCGGCCCCGATGAATACACCCACCTGGCCAAATGCTACCGCCAGTCCAGCACATTGCTGGGCCAGCCGGTGGCGGACGATGATGATATGCTGCTGGTGCGCAGCTGCGATGCTCCCTATTTCAAAAATCATACCGGTGATATCGGCATTTACGCTTACAAGGAAATGCTGGAACACCTGGGAGATGCGGGCTGCAGCGGTGAAACGACTGTCAGCTCCGATACCTATGTAACGGCGGACCCCATCAATAATACGCTCTACCTGGGTCAGATTGCCGGCATTACGCTGGCGCGCATGATGGGGCTTGGCTTCCATGGCATGCTGCTGTTGGGGCGGCTGTGCAACCTGGCGCTGTACCTGGCATTGGCTGCGGCTGCGGTCAATATTGCACCCCAGCGGCTGCGCGGCATTTTTGCCGGTGTGGCACTGCTGGCCCAGCCCTTGCAGCTGGCGGGCAGCCTTTCGGCGGACGCCGCCGTGCTGGGGTATCTCTTCTGCTTTACTGCGCTCTGCCTGACCCTGCGCACCCGCCCGGCCCGCTGGCCGGAAACGGTGGCTGCTGTGGTGCTGGCGGCGCTCATCGGCCCGGCTAAGGCAATTTATCTGCCCGCCGTGCTGCTGATCTTTATGATTCCCGATGCCAACCTTGCCTTGCCCGGCAAGCGCTGGCCGGTTGGCCCCATTGCCAAAGTTCTGGCGCTGGTGCTGGCCGCTATCGGCTGGGTGCAGGTCAATATGGGCGCTGCTTTGTATGCAGCCCGCGATGTGGATACCGTGGGCATCCTGCGCGCCGGTGGTGCCGCCGCGGCTGGTGCCGCTTTGCTGGCGCTGCTGTACTGGAAGATCCGCCGCGACCCCAAAAAGAAGAAAATCTTTTTGGGTGCCATTGCCGCGGTTGTGGTGTTGGCCATCCCGGTTGGGCTGTATAAGCTGACCCACATGTGGGGCGGCTTAACGCCGGAACAGCTGGTTGGCTCCATTCAGGAAAACGGCGATTCCATCTACACCTATTCCGCCGGGTATATCTGCCGCAACCTGCCCAACACGGCCAAACTGCTGCTGCGCTCTTTCAGTGCGCAGGGGGCGCAGTGGGTGCAGGGCGTGCTGGGCACTGCCCTGGGCGAACCCATTGTGTATACCGTGGATGCCAGCTGGGTGCTGGGGGTTGGCTTTATCCTGGCTTTGCTGGCCGCGGCGCTGCCGCAGGCGGGTGAGACCGTACCTCTGGGCCGCCGCACCAAAGCGGGCGTTTGGGGTATTGTTCTCTGCGTGATTGCCCTTTCGTTCGTCACGGCGCTCAACTGGACCCCCATCAATTACACCACTATTTTTTGGCCTGCAGGGGCGCTACTGGCTGCCCGTGCTGCCGCTGGTGCAGGCGCTGGTGCACCACAACCGCACCTTTGCCGTGCAAAAGCCCGCAGAGCGCAAGGCGGTATTTGCCATGCTCTGCCTGACATCGTTCGTCATTCTGCAAGGCGCGGGTTTGTACGCGACCTTCCAGATGCCGTCATAAATTATCATTTTATACGTTTTGTATCATGCAGAAAGGAACATTACCATGACTGTTACCCGTAATACCATCATTGCTGAAATCCTGAACAACGACCCCGCACAGGGCTGCGTGCCCATCTTCCTGTCCACCGGTATGCACTGCTTGGGCTGCATGGCGCTCACGGTGAGACGGTGGAGCAGGCCTGCATGGTCCACGGTGTGGACCCCGACGAACTGTGCGCCGAACTGAATGACTACTTTGCACACCTGTAAGCCTGTGCCGCACCTGGATGCGCGGCTGGCCGCGGCTGCCTATGTGCGGCCCGGCCATATTGCCGCCGATATTGGGTGTGACCATGGAAAACTCAGTGCATGGCTGGCGGGCAGCGGTTGCTGCCCGTTTGTTTTTGCATGTGATCTGCGGGAAGGCCCGCTGCAAAAAGCCCGCATGACCTGCGCCCCCTGGGCGGATAAGATCCAGTTCCGCCTCGGTTCCGGCTTGAGTGTACTGCAGCCGGGGGAGGCAACGGAGATCATCATTGCCGGCATGGGGGCCGAAACGGTGCTGGAAATCCTGGATGCCGCCCCTGGGTGAGGAACGAACAGTATAACTTTGTTTTTGTACCCGCCACCAAGCACAGCGTTTTGCGCAAGGGCCTTGCCCAGCGCGGCTTTGCCTTTAAAAAGCGAGACACTGTGCCGTGCAGCCGGGCGGCTGTATACCGTGATCAACGCGCAGTATACCGGCCGGGCAGCGGAGCCCACCGGCCTTGCCTGCCTGTGCGGCAAAAACGCAGGGCCAGCCCGAAGCCCAGGCCTACCGTGAACAGCAGCTGGTCAAACTGAAAAAATACCGCCTGGGCCTTGCACCCGGCCCGCAGGCGGATGGGGTGGATGCCCTGATACAGGAAATGGAGGATGGACTATGGCCGTAAAAGTACAGCAGGTACTGGAAATTCTGGAACAGATCGCCCCGCCGGAGCTGGCTTGCAGTTGGGATAACGTGGGCCTTTTGGTGGATGCCGGACGCCCGGTCACCTCCATTATGACGGCGCTGGATATTACCGCCGATGTGGTGCGCGATGCCGCCGAAAGCGGGTGTGAGCTGATTGTAAGCCACCACCCGGTCATCTTTGACCCGCTGCGCCGCGTGACGGCGGAGGATGTGCCCGCAATGCTGCTGCAGAACGGCATTTCGGCCATCTGCATGCACACCAATCTGGATGCCGCTCCCGGCGGTGTGAACGATGTGCTGGCAGACCTGCTGCGCATTGAGAACCGCCGTGATTTCGCCGATAACTGCGGCCGCATCGGCACGCTGAACGTGCCCACCACGGCTCAACAGCTGGCCGAAACCTGCAGCCGGATGCTGCACACCCACTGCAAGTTTGTGGAAGCCGATCACCCGGTAGAAAAGCTGGCCGAAGTGAGCGGCGCAGGCGGCAGCTATTTGCAGCAGGCCATTGACGAGGGCGCAGACTGCCTGGTGACAGGCGAAGCCGCCCACCACATTGCCATTTTGGCAAAGCAGAAAGGCGTGGGCCTGGTTGTTGCCGGGCACTGGGGAACGGAACACCCGGTGGTGTTTGCCCTGGCGGATGCCCTGACCGAGCGCCTGCCCAAAGAAGTTACTGTGGCCCCCAGCCTGGCCGATGTTGACCCTTACAGCTACCTGTAACCCCTGCGGCGGCTGAACACTATGGGGTGGGATGAACCCATCCTGCCGCGTGAGAAGAATGCTGTCGTTTTCATAAAACTCTGCCCCAAAAGAAAAAGGAGTACCACCATGGCATTGGATGCCGCGACCCTTGCGCTGGTCGCAAATGAACTGAACAGCACCCTGCTGGATGCCAAAATTGATAAAAATTTTTGAGCCGACGCGGGATGAAGTGCTGATGACCCTGCGCACTCGCACCCAGACGTTTAAGCTGCTGCTGTCTGCCCGCAGCGGCTCGGCGCGTGTCTGCCTGACCAAAGAAAGCTTTGAAAACCCGCTCACCCCGCCGGGCTTTTGCATGCTGCTGCGCAAACACCTGACCGGCGGCCGTCTGACAGGGCTGCATATGGAACCCGGCGACCGCATTGTGTTTTTGACTTTTGTGCACCAATGAGATGGGCGACCTGGTAACCAATACCCTGGCTGCCGAGCTGATGGGCCGGTATTCCAACCTGGTGCTGATCCAGAGCGGCAAGATCATAGATGCCCTCAAACGCGTGGACTTTGAGGACAGCGAGATCCGCCAGCTGCTGCCCGGACTGCCGTATACGCTGCCGCCCAAACCCAATAAGCCGGATTTTCTGGCAACCAGCGCCGCCGCCATGGTGGCCGCTGCCTGCGAAAAAGACCTGCCGGTGGCTTCTGCTTTGGGCAAAGCGGTTGGCGGTGTCGGCCCCGTTGTTGCGCGGGAGGCTGTGTGGCGTGCCTTTTGGCGGCGAAACGCCCCTGCTGGCCTGTGACCTGGACGAAGCGCAGAAGCAGGCCCCTGTGCGCCGCAATCGAAAACCTGAAGGATGAACACGCTGCAGGCGGCACCCCCACGGCGGTGCGCATCCCCCAGCCGGACGGTGTGAACAAGCCAGTAGAGTTCAGCTTTTTATCCCGCAGCAGTACGGCAGTGCGGCCATTTTAACGCAGTACCCCACCTACAGCGAGCTGCTGGAGGATTATTACGCCACCAAGGACCGCGCCGAGCGGTTGAAGCAGAAGAGCCGCGAGCTGTACAAAGCGGTGCATAACCCTGTAACGAACGCGCTGTGCGCAAACAGTCCGCCCGGCGGGAGGAACTGGCCCAGAGTGAAAAAGCCGATACCCTGCGCCTGTACGGCGAGCTGCTGCAGGCCAACCAGTGGGCCATCCAGAAAGGCGACCGCCAGGCCACCGTGCAAAACTACTACACCGGCGAGGATGTGACCATCCGGTTGGATCCGCGCCTCGGTCCCAATGACAACGCCCAGAAATATTTCAAAGACTATAAAAAGAAGCAGACCGCCGGCCAGATGCTGAAAAAGCTGCTGCTCGAGGGCGAGGATGAGATCGAATACCTTGCCAATGTTCTGTATGAGGTGGAGACTGCCCCCGGCGAGCAGGCCCTGAACGAAGTGCGCGCCGAGCTGAAAAGCCAGGGCTACCTGAAGTACTACAAGCAGCGGGAACGCAAACAGAAACCGGCGGATTTCCTGCGCTACCGCTCCAGCGATGGCTTTGAAATTTTGATCGGGCGCAACAATCTGCAAAACGATAAACTGACCCTGCATACTGCTCGGGGCAAGGATGTCTGGTTCCATGTACAGAAAGCCCCCCGGCAGCCATACGGTGGTTATGAGCCGCGGCGAGGATGTGCCGGACACCACCAAACAGGAGGCCGCAGAGCTGGCTGTGCTGCACTCCAGCCAGAATGGCGGTGCCAAGGTGCCGGTGGATACCACCGAGGTGCGCAACATCTGGAAAGCCAACGGCGCCCGCCCTGGCATGGTGCTGTATAACGATTATACAACGGTCTATATTACCCCGCGCGCCGGGCTGGAAGAGCAGCTAAGGGAAAAATAAAGTAACATATGTTAAGGCAATACCGCACAATTCCCGCCTAACGGCTCAAGCACCGCTCCGGCGGCTGCGGCACGGCATCTGTGTTGCCAAAATGCTCGATAATGTCGGGTTGCGGTACCCGCATCGTGCTTCGGGGGCAAAAGCCCCTCGCACTCTGCGACCGCTGCCCCTGCTTCGGTTCGCTGTTTCCGCCACTGGCGGCGCTCACCTTTGCAGCATCCAGTATTATCTGTGCTTTTGGCTTAGCATCTGCCGCACCTCGCTCGCTGTATCGGCAATTAGAATTATGCGGTATTGCCTTAATGAAATGACCACGCTAAGTGCGAGCGTGGTCATTTTTTTGAATAAAGTAGGATATTTTTGTAAATAGGAGTGAAAAATGAAAAACGTGTGGTATAATTTGAAAAGATGAGGAGAGGGAAAGTGAAATGAAAGTCTTAGTTACAGGCTTTGACCCGTTCGGAGGGGAAAGCATCAACCCGGCTTACGAAGCTGTTAAAATGCTGCCGGATGAAATTGCCGGGGCGCAGATCATCAAGCGGGAGATCCCGACAAGCTTTACCCGCGGCACCGCAGAAGTGGTGCGGCAAATCGAACTTTGCCAGCCGGATCTGGTGCTGAATGTGGGCCAGGCAGGCGGCGCTGCTGGTTTGCGTGTAGAACGGGTAGCCATCAACCTGGCGGATGCCCGTATCCCGGATAATGACGGCGCACAGCCGGTGGACGAACCGCTGGTACAGGACGGTGCCCCGGCATATTTTTTGCCAAGCTGCCGGTCAAGGCCATGGTGTGCGGGGTACAGGCAAAGGGCTATCCCTGCCAGCTGTCTTACACGGCAGGTACCTTACGTCTGCAATGCGGTCATGTATACCGTGCTGCATACCGTGCAAAGCAATCCCCATATACGGGCGGGCTTTGTGCATGTGCCGTATGCAGCCAGCCAGCTGGAAGGCAAAGCTGCAGGTACCCGGCCATGCCGCTGGCAGACATTACCGCGGCCCTGGCAGCTGCCATTGAAGCCGCTGTGCAGAATAAGACCGATTTGAAAGAACAAATGGGAAAGCTGGATTAAAAACAGCGACGGCTCGAAATAAAATGGGGGAGGGTAAGCGTTATGCTGACCAATAAAGAAATTGGAGTTTTATGCTACTGCCGCGGCTGCCTGAACCGGAAGTGCGGCCTTGATCTGGAACGGAGTGATATAAAGCATTTGAAAATGCAAAAAATATCATTAGAAAAATCATTGACAATGATTTGGTAGAAGAGCTTGGATATACGGTTTGCTTTGAAACGATTGAATGAGGCATACCCAAATAAAATCCGGATGAAAACTTATTGATGGTGAAATAAAGACTTCGCTGCCAAGGGCTGAAAATGCTCTTGGCAGATTTTTTTTGTAGAAGGGCGGGGGAAAATCTTTAAAAAGATGCGTGAGTGGCTTTGCTGGTTGGCGCGCTGAGAGTTTTTCCGCGGACTGTTTTGCCTCGGCACCGTCCAAAGAGCTCTATGCGGCAAACGGGCGCGGATTCTCCCGCACCCTCGCAAACAGTCCACTGGACTGTTTGTGTTCCGCTGTGGCGAGAGCGGGCTGTTCGAATCCCGTCACTCCGTGAAAAACAAAAAGCTCTTTCACCAGACGGTGAAAGAGCTTTTTGTGGTCGGAGTGACGGGATTCGAACCCACGGCCTCTTGGTCCCGAACCAAGCGCGCTACCAACTGCGCTACACCCCGAAAAAAAATCCGCAGCAACTTTGCTGCTGCGGTGGTTGGGGATGAGAGAATCGAACTCCCACAAACGGAGTCAGAGTCCGTCGCACTACCATTATGCAAATCCCCATTGCATGTTTGTTAAGAAGCTTTTGCTTTCGCGCTGCCCTCAACGCTTAGTTATTATAGCGGACTGGCAGGCATTTGTCAACACGTTTTTTGAAGTTTTTTGATAAAATATGGAAATTACGAAGCAACGAGCATAAAATGCAGGGCGACTCAAGAGATGACAAAATATATGCGCTTTTGCTCTGGCTTGCCGCAGCGGTTTGGCTGCAAAAACGGGCAATGAACCGCTGCGCAAAAGGCGGCGGGGGATTGGGAACACCGGCGCCCGCAGAGTGTTTAATCCAGAAAATCCATAGGGTGTATCTGAAACGCCGAAAATATCGTCTGTTTCTACAAGCGCAGCGGGATTTTTGCGTTAAAAGAGCCTTGGAATCCACAAAGGATTCCAAGGCTCTTTGACTTAAATCCTGCTTGTGTCTGCGAAATATTCGTCATTTTCTTTGTTTTCAGATACACCTTAGAACAACAGGAGACAATACGCTATGTCTAAAAATTAACAACATACACAACAGGCATTTTCCGTGGAAAGCTCAACAGAGCGGCGGTATTAGCAACCCATAAAGAATTTACTTTTTAGTATAAACATTCGACTTTGTATTGCGGTTTGCGACCCTTTCTTCTTGACTTGTACGGCAAAAAAATGCTACAATAATACTGTATTTATTTTTCCTTTTTGGGAAAGGATACATCTTTTGTAAAGGCAGTGTGCCCCAAAAAACCTGAAAACGGCCTGGGTTTCATTTGATAAATGCAGGCGGTTTTTGTTTTTGCGGCCATGGAACGGCATCGGCCCGGCGGCTCAGCTTTTTGATTCGGCTGGCAGTGGGGGCAATGACGGTTTGACTTTATAAAAAGGTGTATCGGCGATCGCTGTGATCAGCGGGGACGGGATGACCGGCTCCGGAGCTTTCCATAACAGGGCAGACAATGAAATGGGGGAAATGAGTCCATGTTTAAATCCCTGAAGCGCTCTGCCAAAGGGTGCCGCAGTGCCGCATGAGAAGGGCACGGCCGGGATGGCTACCGTAACAATGGCCACGCCTGCGCACGTGATCATTCCCATGTCGATGCACATTGGTGCACCTGCAGAGCCGGTCGTCAAAAAAAGGCGATCAGGTCTGTGTTGGTACGCTTATCGGCAAAGCCGGCGGCTTTGTCAGTGCCAATATCTATTCCAGCGTTTCGGGCACAGTTGAGGGCGTTGCACCGTTCCGCATGGTCAACGGTTCTACCTGCCAGGCGGTTGCGATTGTAGCCGATAGCCAGCAGACGGTTGACCCGGCCTGTGTGCCGCCGGTTGTGACCGATAAAAAGAGCCTGATGGCAGCTGTGCAGGCCTGCGGTCTGGTTGGCCTTGGCGGCGCCGGTTTCCCGACGCATGTCAAGCTGGCAGCAGAGGGCATTGACACCCTGCTGATCAACGCAGCTGAGTGTGAGCCGTATCTGTCCACGGATACGCGCGAGATGCTGGAATGCAGTGATACGATCCTTTCCGGCATTACTGCCGTCATGAAGTATTGCAACATTCCCAACTGCATCATCGGCATTGAACGAAACAAGCCGGAGTGCATTGATCTGATGTGCTCCCTGGTGCGCGATATGCAGGGCGTTTCGGTCAAACCGCTGCCCATGCGCTACCCGCAGGGCGCTGAAAAAACGCTGGTTGAAACCTGCACCGGCCGCGAAGTGCCGCAGATCGGTCCTTCCGGCAAACCGGGCCTGCCTGCAGACGTACATTGTATCATCATGAACGTGACCAGCGTTTCTACCTTGGGCAAGTTCCTGAAGACCGGTGTGCCCCTGACCACCAAGCGCGTTACCGTGGAAGGCGATGCCATTGCCAAGCCGCAGAACATTGAAGTGCCCATCGGCACTCTGTACCGCGATGTGATCGAAGCATGCGGCGGCATTAAGCCGGATGTTGAGCTGGGCAAGATCATCTTTGGCGGCCCCATGATGGGCGGTGCTTCGCCGAGCGCTGATTACCCGGTATTGAAGCAGAACAACGGCCTGCTGCTGTTCAGCCGCAAAATGGCCACCCTGCCGGAGCCTGACCCCTGCATCCGCTGCGGGCGCTGCATTGCCGCCTGCCCCATGGGTTTGGAACCGGTCGAAATTCTGGAAAACTTTGCCGAAAAAAGATTTTGATGCGCTGAAAGCACGCTGCGTGGATCTGTGCGTGGCCTGCGGCAGCTGCACCTTTGCCTGCCCGGCCAAGCGCCCTGTGGCCCAGAACATGGGCCTGGCAAAGGCCTGGTACATGGGCGAACTGCGCAAAGGAGGGAAATAAGGAATGGATGATCGTCTGATCGTAACCGCTTCGCCCCATATCCGGGACAATGCGACCACCCGCGGCCTGATGGGCAACGTGCTGATCGCGCTGGTACCCAGCATTGTGGCGTCGGGGCTGATTTTTGGCATGCGTGCGATCCTGCTGACCGCAGTGACTACCCTTGCCTGTGTTGTTTTTTGAGTACCTGTATTGCAAGCTGATGCACAAGCCCAACCCGGTGGGGGATCTTTCTGCCTGCGTTACCGGCGTGATCTTGGCTTTGAACATGCCGGTCAGCATGCCGCTGTGGATTGCCATTGTGGGCGCACTGGTTGCTATTGTTATCATCAAGCAGCTGTTCGGCGGTCTGGGCTATAACTTTGCTAACCCTGCGCTGGTTGGCCGTATCGTGCTGTTCCTGGGCTTTACCTCCCGCATGACGGCTTACGTTTATCCGGATATGTCAGTGGACGCCCTGGCATCCGCTACCCCGTTGAACGCAGCCGTTGACCTGCACAGCGTCAGCTTTGTGGATATGTTGCTGGGCATCCATGGCGGCATGATGGGCGAAACCTGTGTGATCGCCATCCTGCTGGGCCTGGCTTATCTGCTGTTTACCCACACCATCGAGTTCACCATCCCGGCTTCCATCGTTGGCACGATGTATGTTCTGACCCTGCTGGCTACCCGTGACCCGTACATTGCCCTGCTGGACTGCATGTCCGGCGGCCTGCTGTTCGGCGCCGTGTTCATGGCGACCGACTATGTGACCAGCCCGTTCACCACCAAGGGCAAGCTGTTCTATGGCGTGTTCATCGGTCTGGTCACCTTCCTGATCCGTAACTTTGCCAGCATGAACGAAGGCATGAGCTTCGCCATCCTGCTGGGCAACCTGATGACCCCGTGGTTCAACGCCTGGGGCCACCAGACCCCGCTGGGCTACAAAAAGCCCCAGAAAGCTGCGAAAGGGGGGGAAAGAATAATGGCTGAAAACAATGCAAAGGCTCCGGAACAGGAATCCAACTTTAAGGCACTGGTTCTTCCGGTCATTGTTCTGGTTGTGATCTGCCTGGTCTGCAGCGCGCTGCTGGCTGTGCTGAACGACGCAACCGCACCCATCATTGAAGCCAACACCAAGGCTGAGACCCTGGCGGCTTATCTGTCCGTTCTGCCGGAAGGCACCACGGCAGATGATCTGCAGGATGTTACTGTTACCACCGCCAATGTGACCGGCGCAGTTAAGACCGCAGACGGCATGGCTGTTGTGCAGTCCACCGCAGCAGGCTACAGCGGCAACCTGGTTACCGTGTACGCTGCATTTGATACCACCGGCACCCTGACCGCTCTGTCTGTGGATGCTTCCACCCAGACCACCGGTATCGGTTCCAAGACGGGCGAAGAGAGCTTCTACGGCGGTTATGTCGGCTGGAGCGCTTCCCAGCAGGTAGAGCTTGGCAACCCCGTTGATGCAATCGGCGGCGCTACCATCTCTTCCCGTGCAGTTGTCAGCGCCATCAACAGCGCAATCGACTGCTACAATAATGATATTGCGGGGGTGGCTTAAAATGGCTGAAAAACAAAGCAAATGGCGCATTTTTACCGCCGGCATCATCCGCGAAAACCCGGTTCTGCGCCTGGTTCTGGGCTGCTGCTCGGCGCTGGCTGTTACCACCACGGTATCCGGCGCTTTGGGCATGGGCCTGGCCATGACGTTCGTTCTGGTTTGCTCTAACATCGTTATTTCGGCACTGCGCAAGGTCATTCCGGCCAAAGTGCATCTGCCGTGCTACATTGTTATCATTGCAACCTTCGTTACCATTGTTCAGATGGTACTGCAGGCTTATGTGCCCGCATTGTACAAATCTTTGGGCGTGTTCCTGGCCTTGATCGTTGTCAACTGTATCATTTTGGGCCGTGCCGAGATGTTTGCCTGCAAGAACAGCGTTGTGGATTCTGCACTGGATGGCCTGGGCATGGGCTGCGGCTACATCCTGACCATGCTGCTCATGTCCTCTGTGCGTGAGATTTTGGGCAACGGCACCTGGATGGGAATTACCATCATCCCGGAAAGCATTGACCGCATGAGCCTGATGAACCAGGCCCCCGGCGGTTTCTTCGTGTTCGGCTGCCTGATGGCATTGTGTGTGTACATTGAAAAGAAGCTGAACAAGCCCATTGAGCGCAAAACCTGCGGCGATGTGATGCTGGAAGAAATCGACAAAGCAAAAACCGAGGAAGGGGTGCTAAGGAATGAGCCAGACTGTTGCAACCTTTGCTACCATCTTCTTTAGCATGATCCTTGTTAATAACTATGTTCTGGTCCAGTTCCTTGGCATCTGCCCGTTCCTGGGCGTTTCCAAAAAAGCTGGATTCCTCCGTTGGTATGGGCGCGGCTGTTATTGCAGTCATGGTGATCGCAACCGCTGTTACCTTCCCGCTGCAGATCTTTTTTGCTGGATGCCAACGGCCTGGGCTATATGCAGACGGTCATCTTTATTCTGGTCATCGCTGTGTTGGTCCAGCTGATCGAAATTGTGCTGAAGCGTTACGTTCATGCACTGTATCAGTCCCTTGGCGTGTACCTGCCGCTGATCACCACCAACTGCTGTGTGTTGGGCGTGACCATCCTGGCTGTGCAGGATTACACCAAGGTTTATGAGGCACAGGGCTTTGGTATGGCTTATGCCGAGGCTTTGATCTGCGCCGCCGGTGCAGGTGTGGGCTTCCTGGTTGCCATGCTGCTGTTCTGCGGCGTTCGCCAGCGCGTGGAGCGCTCCAACCCGCCGGAAAGCTTTAAGGGCCTGCCTATCACGCTGGTGTCTGCTGCCATTACTGCCATGAGCTTTATGGGCTTTGGCGGTCTGGTAGAAAACATCATCGCCGCACTGATGTAAGGGGGAGAAATCGATGAATAGTATTGCCTTCGCCGTCATCGTGCTTGTTGTTCTGGGCTTGGCGGGCGGCATTATTCTGGTGCTGGCTTCCAAGTTTATGGCTGTGTACGAAGACCCGCGCATTGCGCAGATCACCGAATGCCTTGCAGGCGCCAACTGCGGCGGCTGCGGCTATGCCGGCTGTGCTGACTATGCAAAAGCGATTGTTGAAAACGGCGCACCCACCAATAAGTCCGCCCCCGGCGGTGCCAAAGCCACCGAGGCTGTCAACGCCATTATGGGCACTGAGAGCGCCAGCGGTCCGGCCCCTGCGCGCTGTTGTAAACTGCAACGGCGGCAACGGCAACTGTGGCACCCGCTTTGAATACCACGGCATTCCCACCTGTGCCGCTGCTGCTGCCATTGCCGGCGGTCCCAGCGCCTGTGCATTTGCCTGCCTGGGCTATGGCGACTGCACCCGCGCCTGCCAATTTGACGCTATCCATGTGGTAAACGGCAGCGCTGTTGTGGACCGCGAAAAGTGCACCGGCTGCTCCGCCTGTGTGGCAGCCTGCCCGCACCATGTCATCAGCCTGAAGCCGATGGCCCCGCAGCCCGCGGTGCTGTGCTCCAACAAGGACAAGGGCCCCGCTGTGATGAAAGCCTGCAAGGCAGGCTGCATTGCCTGCGGCATGTGCGTGCGCAACTGCCCGCAGCAGGCCGTTACCCTGGTCAACAATGTTGCTGTTATCGATTACGCCAAGTGCTCCTCCTGCGGCACCTGTGTTACCAAGTGCCCCAAGAAGGTTATCCATTGGGTTGATGGCCAGCCCGCCGTTGCCGGTGAGCCTGCTTGATGCAGCGTGATTGCTGATTGGGTTTGAATCTGTAAAAAGCATCCCCGTTCCCTTTGCCGGGTGAAACCGGCAGGGAACGGGGATGTTTTTGGTTTGAGGGGGAAAAGGGGAGATAGGGGATGATAAGAATATTCGGCAAATGAAAAATATCAATAAAAGCGTTAGAAGCGTTTCAAATGGTTCAAGAAAAGTATTTTGTGAGGTAGTAAAGAGGGCGAATTTATTTAAGGCAACACCGCACAATTCCCGCCTTGCGGCTTAAGCACCGCTCCGACGGCTGCGGCACGGCATCTGCGTTGCCAAAATGCTCGATAATGTCGGGTTGCGGTACCCGTATCGTGCTTCGGGGGCAAAAGCCCCTCGCACTCTGCGACCGCTGCCCCTGCTTCGGTTCGCTGTTTCCGCCACTGGCGGCGCTCACCTTTGCAGCATCCAGTATTATCTGCGCTTTTGGCTTGGCATCTGCCGCACCTCGCTCGCCGTATCGGCACTTAGAATTATGCGGTATTGCCTTAAAGTCCTTACGCCGAAGCCTTTCGTTCAAGAAAGGCTGAAAAATCCCCCGTAATTAAAACAGACGCTCTTTCGGGTAAAAAACCGCTGGCGTGCATGGCGGCCAGGGCGGCAACCAGCTCCGGTTTGTCCTCACGGTAGGTAATGCCGTGCCACTTGTCCGGGGTGGTCAGCACCTTTACTTCCGCTTTGCCGGTTTCCAGCGCTTCCGTTACCACGGTGGGCAGGTAATACTCGCACTTGAGCGGGTTGCCCGGCAGGCTGCTGCGCAGAAAATCTACAAACCCGGCATTGGCCTCGGTGATGAAATCCGGGGTAAAGCCCCACATGTTCATCGAAACGACCGTATCCGCGGGCAGGTCCACCCAGGTCTCACCGCCGTCTTCCGTGTAATGGATACCGCTATCATAAGTTTCAATGCGGGTGCGCTCCGTTACCGTGTCAAGATTTCCGTCAGCATCTGTTACGCAGACACCACGGCTGACGGAACCGTTGGTGCTGACCGTGTTGCCCAAAAGATACCCCACCATCACCCAAGGATATTTCGGGCCGGTGTGCCCGGCGCTCAGGTAATTGTAGATCAGCTCAAAGCAGGTGCGGCCGTAATAATCATCGGCATTGATGACAGCGAACGGCGCATCAATCGCATCGGCAGCAGACAAAATGGCATGAGCGGTGCCCCACGGCTTGATGCGGCCCTCCGGCACGGTAAAACCTTCCGGCAGAATATCCAGCTCCTGATACGCATAGCGCACATTTAGCCCGGCCTTTTCGGCGCGGGCACCCACAGTGGATTTGAACGCGTCTTCGATTGCATGCTTGATGATGAACACGACCGTTTCAAACCCGGCGCGGTGGGCATCGAACAGGCTGTAATCCAGAATCGCTTCCCCGGCGGGGCCAACGGCCTCGATCTGCTTCAGGCCACCGAACCGGCTGCCCATGCCGGCTGCCATAATGACAAGGATCGGCTTTTTTGCGGTATCTTTCATGAAAATATAAACTCCTTTTCCTAATGGGCGAACACAGTGTGCAAGATGATGAAAAATGATTGGATTACTGTGCTGCCCAATCTAGCAGGTAAACCAGTATGAGGGGAATCAAAAAATAAACTCTGCTGTTTTTATGATACACTTTTAAGAATCTGGTTGCAAGGAGGTAAATAAATTCGGCAAAATAATATATGCTTTTTACAGGCTGGGTATGCTATAATAAGCGTGATTCATAAAAGTAATACCCATTTGATATAAGTAATACCAATTTGAGATAGAGGGATACAACCGGGAGGTGCAGGATATGGCAGAAGAACATGATACCGTGCGTGGGCTGGTGCTTGCGGGCGGCGGCGCAAAGGGAAGTTATCAGGTTGGTGTGTATCAGGCACTGATGGAACTTGGCTGGCTGCCGGATGTGATCACTGGTGCCAGTGTGGGCGCCCCTGAACGCAGCACTGTTTGTGATGGGCAAGGTGAACGAAGCGGCAGACCTGTGGCGCAGCCTGGATAACCACGGCGTGCTGGAACTGCCAGAGGGCAAAACGCCGGAGGAACTGCGTGATTTCTTGTTGGAAACTCTGCGCGGCGGCGGGCTGAACACCGAACCGCTGGGGCAGACCATTGACCAGTACATGGACGAGAACGCCATCCGGGCATCCCACATCAGGTACGGTTTGGTGATTACCGAAATGAACACCCTGCGCAGCGTGCAGTGTACGCTGGATGATATCCCGCAGGGGCAGCTGAAAGATTATATGCTGGCCTCTTCCGCCTGCTTCCCGGCGCTGCGTCCCTATGAGATTGACGGGGTAAAGTACATTGACGGCGGCTGGCGGGACAATATGCCGCTGGAGCTGGCCGCCAAAATGGGGGCAACCGAGCTGATCGGCGTGGATGTGGATGGCGTTGGGCTGACCCGCCCCAACCTGACCGGTCTGCCTACCCGCATCATCCGCAGCCATTGGGACTTGGGGCCGCTGTTTGATTTTGACGGTGTGCGTGCCGCCAAAAACATTGCCCTGGGCTATATGGATACCATGCGGGAATTTGGCCGCCTGGGCGGTACGGCGTATGGCATTCTGCCCGATGAAAACAGCTTTATGCAGGACTTTGCCGCTGAATACCAGGCCCAGCTGAGCGCGGCAATCTCCCCGCGCGCCGACCCTGGCGCTGACCGAAGCACTGGCCCGCCAGCATAAGCATTACCCGGCGGCGTTCTCCGAAAATTTGACCGCCCCCACCCGCGGCGCGATTGCCCCGCTGGAACTAGCGGCGGAGATGGTGAATGTGCCGAGTGAAGTACCCTATACCCCCAAACTGCTGGCCCTGACTTTTATGGGTCAGTGCGATAAAGACCCCGCGGACCGCTATAAGACCCTGCTTGGCCGGGAAGAGGGCAATATCCTTGGCGAAGCCGCCATGGCAACAGCCGTGCCGGAAGACTTTGTTACCGCGCTGGTCAGCCATACTTTAAGCAAAATGCCGTCGGCAAAATTCCTGTAAGACTGTACAGACAAGAAGGTTCAACAAGGAGGACAACATGCAAACTTTTCAGGGATTGGCAGTGTCCGATGGCTTAACAGTCGGCCCTGTTGTTCGCATCGACCGCGGTGCGGCGGGCCTGCACCGCATTGTGTGCGACCCGTTCCGGGAGCGTGCCCTGTACGAAGCTGCCATTGTGCTGGCAAAAGATGAACTGAACCGCCTGCAGCAGCACGCCTGCGGGCAGGATGCCGATATTTTAATGTTCCAGATTGCCCTGTTGGAGGATGAATCCTTCACCAACGAAATTGGCGATTACATAGCCGCCGGTGCCGGCAGCGCTGCCGCCGTGGAGCGTGCGGAGCAGATTTTTGCAGGCCGCTTAAAAACGTGGATGATGATTACATCCGGGAGCGCAGCGTGGATGTGTGCGATGCCTGCCGCCGCGTGGTGGATATTTTGGATGGCCGCCCCAGCCGCCGTCTGCACCTGACGGAGCCCAGCATCCTGGCGGCAGAGCTGTTTTACCCCAGCGATCTGTTTGGTCAGGCACCGGGCATGATCCTGGGGCTTGCCTCGGAAACGGACAGTGAAACCAGCCACGCCGCCATTATGGCGCGCAGCATGGGCATCCCGGCGGTATTCCAGCTGGGCAGGGGGTAGCCGCTGCTGCGGCGGGCTGCCGCGCAGTGGTGGATGCTGAACACGCCCAGCTGATCATTGACCCCACCGCCGCCCAGCTGCGGCAGGTGAAAGCACGGCGGCAGGAGCTGCAAAACAGCAACGCCCTGCCCGACCCGCTGGCTGCGGCCCCCTGCCGCACGCGGGACGGCACGCCGTTTGTTCTGCTGGCCAGCGCAGCCTGCGCCGCACCGGAGGCCATCCAGAAAGCCATTCAGGCGGGGGCTTCCGGCATTGGACTGCTGCGCACGGAATCCGTTGTAATCAAGGAGCTGACGGAAGCCCAGCAGGTGGAAGCCTATAAAACATGCATCAAGAACAGCGGCGGCAAACCCATTACCGTACGCACCTGCGATTGGGCTGCGGACGACTGCGGCCAATGGATGGATGGCGTGCAGACACGGATGGAGGAAGAGACCACGGCGCTTACCCAGCTTTCCGCCCTGATGCAGGCTGCAGTGGAGGCACCGGAAGGTGCCTTGCAGGTGCTGTTCCCCATGATCCCCGATGTGGATGCCTGGCGCACCCGCATGGACCAGATGAAGCGCTGCAACGAGAGCCTGAAAGAAAAAGGTTTGCCGTTCTGCGGGAATCTGCCCGTTGGCTGCTTGATCGAAATCCCCGCCGCTGCGTTGATGGCAGGGGAGATCATTGACGCCGGGGCTGACTTTTTTGGCCGTGGACCTGGACGATTTGGTGCAGTATACCTGTGGTGTTTCCCGGCGGGAAAAGCCCACCCCCGCCGATAACCCTGCCGTGCTGCGTTTGGTGCAGGATATGATGCACGCAGCCCAGACGCGCGGCGTGCCGCTGTACCTGTGCGGCATTATGCAGAAAGACCTGGAAACCATGCCCGCTTTCATGCGCATTGGTGTGCGCAATTTCTGCGTGGAATTCGTTCACATCAACACCCTCAAAAGCATTCTGATGCAAACCGAACTATAAAAGTCTCCCCGCACCCTTTGCCGCCTACGGCATATGATAAGGGTGCGGGGGAGAATTTTAATGAATAGAGAATAATGAATAAAGAATAATGTGGGTGGACCGCCTCGCGCTGCTCGGCTCAAAAAGAAGGTACAAAGCTATTTTAATGTGCGTGCGCGGCACGCACACCAGCATTATTCTTTATTCTTTTTTAATTTTTATTTCGTATTATTCCAGGTTCCCCGTCAATGTCATGACGGCGGAGAGGACGGCGAGGGGAGCGGTTTCACAGCGGAGGATGCGGGGGCCGAGGCCAACGGTAACGGCGCCGCATTCGGCAGCGCGGGCAGCTTCCTCGGCGGCAAAACCGCCCTCACTGCCGGTCACCACGGCGATCCGTTTTGCACGGTTTCCCGGTTCTTTGTTGAAAACTTCCTGCAGCGAAACACCGCCGCACTCGTAAAAGAAGAGCACGAGGTCATAGTCCTTGAAGCGGTCGCACACGGCGTTAAAATCCGGTAGGGGAAGCTCCACCGTGGGCAGAATGCCGCGGCCGCACTGCTTGGCGGCTTCCACAGCTACGCGGCAGTAGCGCTCGTTTTTGCTTCCTCTTTTTTGGGGGCAGCTACACAGTAGCGGCTGAAAAAAGGCACAACATTGGTCACGCCCAGCTCCACGCTGTGGCGGATGGTATCTTCCAGCTTGCCCAGCTTGGGGTACCCGGCAAACAGTGTTACTTCAACACTGGGCTCTGCGGCGCTGGGGTAGCCCTCGGTCACGGTAAACTCCACCCGGCCTGGCTGGATGGAGGTAATGGTGCCCACATACTCCCACAGCGTGGGCGTCACACAAAATCACGTTTTCACCAATTTTGGCGCGCATAACGTCAGCCAGGTGGTGGGCGTCGGTGCCGTTCAGGGCGGCGCGGCCATTGCCAACTTCGGCGGTAAAATAGCGGTGCGGCATAGCGTTTATACCTCCGCGGCGTTTTTGCAGATCACGCAAACCCAGCCGCGCTTTTCTTTGATCTCAACCGGCTCCAGCCCGGCGGCACGCAGCCCGGCCAGCACTTCGTCCTTGCGGGTATCGATAATGCCGGAAGCAATGAACCGTGCACCCGGCGCCATCAATACCGGCACATGCGGCGCAAGGGACAAGATAGCCGCCGCCACAATGTTTGCGGTGATGATGTTGTATTTTCCGCTGGCTTTGTCAGAAAGATCGCCCACCAGCACGGTAAAGTGCTCGGCCACGCCGTTTCGCTCGGCATTCTCGCCGGCGGTGCGCACGCACATCGGGTCGATGTCCACGCCTTCCGCTTTGGCCGCGCCCAATTTCAATGCCGCAATGGCAAGAATGCCGCTGCCCGTGCCGATGTCCAACACGCGCTCGCCGCCCTTCACCAGGCCATCCAGCGTTTCCAGGCACAGGGCCGTGGTCTCGTGCGTGCCGGTGCCGAAGGCCATTCCCGGGTCCAGCGTGATCACAATTCGGTCAGTATCATAGGTTTCCCAGCCGGGTACAATGGCTAGGCGCTGGCCAATGTCCATGGCGTGGTAATATTTCTTCCAGGCGTTCTGCCAGTCTTCCTGTTCAATGCCGCTGGTTTCCAGCTTGTACTCCACGCCGCTGGCTTCCAGCCGCTCTTTGAACAGGGGCAGGATCTCGGCCGGGTTTTCGTCCGGGGCCAGGTACATGTGCACCTTTACAATATCGCGCGGTTGATCCAGCAGGTCCTGCTCGATCAGGTCCACATGGGCAATCTCCCATGCCTGCTGTTCCAGGTCTCGGTAGTCCTCAATATAAATGCCGCCGTTGGATACCATGGTAGCAATCGCTTCGGCGGTTTCGGCATACTGCTGCGGTACGGTAATTTGGATATCGGTCCATTCCATAGGAAAAATCCTCCTGCTTGCGTTGTTGGGTCTTTTTCTATTATACTAAATTTTGTCACAAATGGAAAGGGGCGTTTGCCATGAAGATCGTGCTGCTGAACGTGGAGCAGGCACAAGGCATTTACCGCAGCCAGATGGTGCGGGATTTCCCGGAATCGGAGCTGAAACCCTTTGCTTCGGTGCAGGGCATGATGACGCGCGGCCTGTATGAGCCGCTGGCGTTTTATGACGAGGCCGGTGCCCTGATGGCATATGCCTGGCAGGCGGTTCTGCCCCAGTGCCGCAATGTGCTGCTGGATTATTTTGCTGTTTTACCGCAGTACCGCGGCAGCGGTGTGGGCACGGCGGTGCTGAAAGAGCTTGCCGCCTATTACGCCCCGCGCAAGCAGAGCCTGATCATTGAATGCGAACACCCCGCCGAAGCGCCAGAACCGGCAGTGGCAAGGCGGCGCATTGGCTTCTACCTGCGGGCCGGTGCCCACGCCGCTGCTATGGAAAGCCGCCTGTTTGGCGTGCGGTACCAGATCTACAGCCTGCCCGCGGGCGGGCTTGCCAAAGATGAAGAAATCCACCGCGATTTGCAGGAATTGTACCGCACCATGGTGCCGGAACCCTATTACCGCGGCAACGTGAACTTTTTTGGCGCATAACCGGCACGGCAGGCGGGAAAGCTAACGGCAGACTGAAATAAAAGGAAGTGTGCCGTATGCAGCTGCCCCCAAAAAATTATGACGCCATGGTCAAGCGGGCCAACCCGCCCAGCCCGGTCGTCAAGGACTGCCTGTGGGCCTTTTTCGTGGGCGGGGCCATCTGCCTGTTGGGCGAAGCCCTGCGCCAGTTCTACCTGAGCTGGTACGATAAAGACCTTGCCGGAACATTGACCAGCATCACACTGGTGATGCTTTCCGCCATCACTACGGTGCCGGGCTGGTACCAAAAACTGGCCGCCAAGGCCGGTGCCGGGACGCTGGTACCTATTACCGGGTTTGCCAACTCAGTGGTCAGCCCGGCGGTGGAGTTCAAGGCCGAAGGCTGGATAACGGGCGTTGGCGCTAAAATTTTTACCATCGCGGGCCCGGTGCTGGCGTTCGGCACACTGGCTTCCTGGGTGTGGGGGCTGGTGTATTGGGCGATGAATAAATTTTGACCCCAAAATCATCGCGCAGGGCGCTGCTTTGGCTGCCCTGCGCATATTTTTTGCCCCGCTGCGGCACACTAAGCCCAAACAAACCGGAAAGGGGATTGCCTGTTATGCCGATACGAAGGGGCGATACCGTAATATTCCCGCACCCGCCGGTGCTGGCGGCCTGGGCCGCCGTGGGCGGCAAAAAAGAGAGCGAAGGCCCGCTGGCACAGGGCTTTGATGAGCTGGTGCAGGATGCGGGCTTTGATGCCGAGGGCTGCACCGGCTGGGAGCAGGCCGAAAGCATGCTGCAGCAGCGCTGCGTCCGCCATTGCCTGCGCAAAGCGGGCATTGCCAAACAGCAGGTGGAGCTTGCCTTCGCGGGGGGACCTGCAGGCCCAGTGCACCGCCAGTAATTACACCATGCGCCAGCTGGGGTGCCCTTTGCCGGGCTGTATGGTGCCTGCTCCACCATGGCGGAAGCGCTGTGCCTGGCGGCCCTTTGCGCGGCAGCTGGCTATGCGCATGAAATACTCGCCATGAGCAGCAGCCACTTTTGCGCGGCGGAGCGGCAGTTCCGCACCCCGCTGGAATATGGCGGCAAACGCACCCCGACCGCCCAGTGGACTGCTACCGCTGCCGGGGCCTGCCTGGTGCGGGGCAGTGGGGCCGCGGGCGTGCCGGTACTTTCAGCTACCATTGGGCGGGTGTGTGATGCAGGGGTCAAGGATATCAACAACATGGGGGCCGCGATGGCCCCGCGGCGGCTCCAAACGCTGCTGCACTACTTTGCGGACACCGGCACCACCCCGCAGGACTTTGACGCCATTTTTACCGGTGATCTGGGTGAAGTTGGCAGCACCCTGCTGCATGAGCTGATGCACAAAGCTGATTGTCCGGTGGAGAACCACCAGGACTGCGGATGCCTGCTGTATGATGTTGCCACCCAGAACGTGCAGGCGGGCGGCAGCGGGGCCGGGTGCAGTGCTGCAGTGCTGGCAGCGCATGTTCTGCCGGGGCTGGTGGAACGGCGCTGGCGGCGGGTGCTCTTTCTTTCCACCGGGGCGCTGATGAGCCAGACAACCTTTTTGCAGGGAGAAAGCATCCCCGGCATTGCGCATTGTGTGGAGCTTGGCTGCCCGGAAGAGGAGGGGAACACATGAATTATCTGTGGGCATTTGTGGTGGGCGGCGCCATCTGCGTGGTGGGGCAGCTGCTGATTGATTACACCAAGCTGAGCCCCGCCCGCATCCTGACCGGTTATGTGGTGGCCGGTGTTATCCTGAGCGCCGTTGGCCTGTATGACCCGCTGGTAAAGCTGGCCGGGGCCGGGGCCAGTGTGCCGCTGCTGGGGTTTGGGCATCTGTTGGCCCAGGGTGTGGTGAAGGCCGTGGATGAAATTGGGTGCGCCTGGTGTGTTCACCGGCGGCATTGGCGCAGCGGCGGGTGGAATTACCGCCAGTTTGGTGTTTGCCCTGCTGGCCGCGCTGGTAGGCAAAAAGCAAGGACCAGAATTAAACCGGCGAATATGTGCCAAGAACCAATATACAAATGAAAATGCCCGCCGATAAAAACCGGCGGGCATTGTTCATGCAATCTTATTCTGCAGCAGCGGCCTTGTTGTTGCGCTTAGCCATGCGGCTGATCTTGCGGGCAGCGGTGTTCTTATGGATGACACCCTTGTTCTTGGCAGCGTCCAGAGCAGAAACAGCGACCTTGATGGCGGCGTCCTTGTTCTCGGCATTGCTGTCGATGGCGGCGTCTGCCTTCTTGACGACTGTTTTCAGGTTGGACTTGATCGCTTTGTTGTGCAGAGCCTCTTTTTTCGCCTGCACCACACGGTCTTTCTGCGACTTAATATTAGGCATTCGTTCCACCTCCTTGGTTTACCCATAACAGTACAAATTATACTAGCATATATTTTGGCCGGTTGCAAGTGTTTTTATAAATTTTTTTCGTGTTTGGCGCTAATATTGCAATGTTTGCGGGGCGGGCAGGCGTGGCTGGGGGGCATATTGCCCGGCGGTGGGGGCATATCTATTCCGCAAGGGGGTGTTTGCCATGCGCAATGCGGGCCGTGTGCTGGGTGCGCTGCTGTGCACCGCGGCGTTAGCGGGCAGCGCCCTGGCGTTGCGTGTGGTGCCCGGCGGCAGGGTTCTGGCCCTGCTGTTTTGTTCGCCCGGCGCGGCGTTCACGCTCTGGCAGCAGGCAGGGGGTGGAACCTCCGCAGGCCCAGCCAGCTGCCGCCCTGGCAGAATCATCGGAATCACCGCCGCAGCCCACCCCGGAACCATCCGTCCAGCCAACCCCAGCCCCATACCGCAGCCCACGGCGGAACCGGAAGCCACCCCGGCCCCAACCATTACCATACCGCCGGGGGGTGCAGACGACAGCGCCCATCCTTGACCGGACTTTCGGCCAGGGCAGCGGGCAGGGGATATATTGCCCTTTGCGGCGGGCAGTATCAAAAATGCAACGGATGAACCAGATTCAACCATTGCCTCCGCGGCGCAGGGAGCGCTGTCCTTTACCGTTACCCCGGCGGCCCGGACCCGCAGGTGCTGATCCTGCACACCCACGCAACGGAAACCTAGCAGACCTGGGACACCCCGGTGTATGACCCTGACTTTACCGCCCGCACTAAAGATACCACCCTGAACATGTGCGCGGTGGGGGAGGAAATGACCAAAGTGCTAAACGATGCCGGGATCACCACCCTGCACGATACCACCCTGCATGATTCCCCCAGCTACACCGAAAGTTACGCCCGCAGCGCCCAGACAGCGCGGCGCTACCTGGAAGAATACCCCAGCATCAAAGTGGTGCTGGATGTACACCGCGACGCGATGGAAAGCGGCGATGCCCGTGTGCGCCCCCTGACAACGCTGGACGGCCAGCCGACTGCACAGGTCATGATCATTGCCGGGTGCAATAACGGCGGCACCGTCCAGCTGCCCAACTGGCGGCTGAACCTCTGCTTTGCCGCCAAGTGGGGGAACGCATGGAAATGCTGTACCCCGGCCTCGACCCGGCCGGTCCTGTGCGGGTACCGGTTCTATAATCAGGATGTCAGCCCCGGTGCGCTGCTGATCGAAATAGGCGGCCACGCCAACACGGTGCAGCAGGCAGTACGGGCCGGGCAGTACGCGGCAAAGGCACTGGCGCCCTGTTTGACGGCAGTGTGTAACCGCGGCAAAACGCCCTTGCAACGCAAAACAAAATAGAATATACTGGACAAAGATAAGGCGGCACCGCATTATTCCCGACGGACGGCATCCGGAACGATGCGGGACTGCCATAAAAACCGGGGTGGAACACCACCCGCCCCGCAGGAGGATACCATGCAGAACACCATCCTGATCCATGCACCGGGCCGCAGGCAGGGCCGCGGGGCGCTGGTGCTGGCTTATACGGCGCTGTTTGCCCTGTTGATGGGCATCTGGGCTGCTATTTTTTTGCGCTGAACGGGCAGAGCTTTATCCAATATGGCGATACCCTCAAGCAGCATTACCCGTTTCTGGTCTATTATGGCCGCTGGCTGCGGCAGGCCGTGCGCTGTGTGCTGACCGGCGCGGCGATGCCCACCTGGGATTTTTCCATCGGTTACGGTGCGGATATCATTACCACGCTGAGCTATTACGGCCTGGGTGACCCGCTGGACCTGCTGGCAGCCTTTGTGCCCGGCCGGTGGACCGAGCAGCTGCTGGAGGGCCTGATCGTGCTGCGGCTCTACCTGGCGGGGCTGGCCTTTATGGCGTTCAGCCGCCGCCATGGCAACAGCCGCTTTGGCACCCTGCTGGGTGCGCTGGCCATGTGTTCAGTGCGTGGCCCATCCAGGCAGGGCTGATCGAACCGGTGTTCCTGGTGCCGATGTATTGCTTCCCCCTGATGCTGCTGGGAGCGGATGATCTGTTTGAGGGCCGCAGCCCGGTTTTGTACATTGCCGCCATTGCGCTGACGGCACTCTCCAACTTTTTGTTCTTTTATATGGCTGCGATGCTACTGGTGCTGTACGCCATTGCGGTGTATAGCAAGCGGTACGGGGCCAAAAACCTGCGCACCCTGCCGCCGCTGCTGGCAAAGTTCATCGGGTTTGCGCTGGTGGGCATTGCAATTTCAGCCGTCACCCTGCTGCCCACCGCGCAGGAGCTGTTCGGCAGCGCTCGCTTTGGCTTAACGCGGGAAACCGCGCCTTACCCGTTCTACCGCTTTTTTTGAGCTGCTGGCCAACATGACCACCGGCATGGGGTATGATGCTTACTCTACCTATGCGGGGGTGACCTCGGCGGCGTTTTTGGGGTGTGCTGGTGCTGTTTGCCAAGCCGCGGCAGAACACCGTGCTCAAGTGCGCGTGGCTGGGTCTGCTGGCCCTGCTGCTGGTGCCGCAGGCGGGCAGTGTGTTGAACGGGATTTCTTACGTTTCCAACCGCTGGGTGTGGGCGTTCACCATGCTGGAAGCCTTTATCCTGGCGCGGGTCTGCCCCGGCATAACGGCGTTTGAGCCGAAAGAAAAGCGCAACCTGTTTGCGTTGCTGGCGGTTTACTGCGTGGTGGCGTTCTGCGTCAAGCAGGGCCGCACGGAGACTGCACTGCTGGGCGCGCTGCTGCTGGTGCTGCTGGCCGTGTTTGTGCTGGCGGCAGATGGTGTCAGCCGCCGCGGTGTGCAGGCTGTTTTACTGGCGGGCTGCTGCCTTGGCGTGGTGATGAACCTTGGCGGCTACTATGGCATTGAGGAAGCCGATGCCGTGAACGAGTACCGCCCCGCCGGTTACGCCTGGAGCACCACCGTGCAGGACAACCCCGCCGTGACCCTGCATCTGATGGAGGACCAAAGCTACTGGCGGTATGACTCGCTGGTGAACGAGCCGATCAACAGCCCCATGCTGCTGGATGTGTATGGCACCGGGTACTTTTTCAGCCTGAACAACAGCTACCTTTCCAGCCTGTTCCGGGAACTGGGGCAGAACACCCCGGTGGAATATGATTACCGCGGGCTGCAGAACCGCACCCCGTTGGAAACGTTGTTCGGCGTGAAATACGCCCTCTGCGCACCGGATTCCACCGGGGCACTGCCCGCCTTATTTGACAGCCAGGCCGTGCAGGCAGCGGAAATCGGCGGCAGCACGGTTGCGGTTTACCCCAATACGGCGGCGCTGCCCATCGGCTATACGGCGCAAAACCAGATCAGCCGCGGAACCTATGACGCCCTGACCCCGCTGCAAAAGCAGGATGCCCTGCTGGACGGCGTAGTGCTGGAAGAAACCGGCCTGCTGCCGGAAGCGGAATTGACCGGCGATACGGTAAGCCCCGCAGCCGAAATGGAGCTGGACGGCATGCAGCAGCTGGATGAAACCACCTACTATGCCCCGCAGGACGGCGGGCGCATTACCCCTGACCATTGCCCAGCCGGTGGCGGATTGTGAGACCGCCTTTGTGGTGCAGGGCATGCAGTACACGGCCACCAGCCCGCTGGATGCGATGAGCGAAGAAGAACTGAGCGCCATGAGCGCCCATGACCGCCGCAGCCTGCAAAAGCAGTATGCGCATTTCTGGCGCAAGGACAGTGTCTATCTGCGCCTGCTCAGCAACATTGGTGAGGGCCGCATTGAGTATAACCGCCCCAACAGCCAGTATTACTGCGGCCGGCATGACTTTGTGTATAACTTTGGCACCAGTGATGAACCCTTGCAGCAGATCACGATTGTACTGCCCTTTGCGGGCTATTACCAGTTTGACCGCCTGGCGGTGGAATGCCAGAAGCTGGATACCGTTGCGGCCCGTGCGGAGAACCTTGGGGCCGAAAACCTGCAGAATGTGACCCTTGGCACCAATAGCCTGGGTGGAGAAATCACCACCACCCGCAGCAGCGTGCTGGTGGTGCAGCTGCCGTATTCTACTGGTTGGAGCGTGACGGTGGACGGTACCCCGGCCCAAGTGCTGCGGGCAGATACGGCTTTCCTCGGCGTGGCGCTGGAACCCGGCAGCCATACGGTGGCGTTTACCTACAAAACGCCCGGTCTTACCGCGGGGGCAGCGCTCAGTGCGGCAGGAGTGGTGCTGCTGGCGGCCATCTGGGCCGTGCCGGCCCTGCGCAAAAAGAGCAAAAAGCGCCGCAAATAACAAGCGCTTTACTTTTTAAGCATCACACGTTATAATACATTTTATCTAGGTGTAACTGAAAAGTCGAAAATTTAGGCTATTTCTACAATCGCAGCCGGATTCCGCGTTAAAAAGCCTTGGAATCACAAAGGATTCCTGCGGCCTTTTGCCTTGAATCCGGCATGTGCTTGCGAAATAGTCGTCATTTTCTTTGTTTTCAGATACACCCCTACATTTGCATTTTAGGAGTGGGGAACACATGGAACGAGTTGAAATTGCATCGCTCTATAAGGCTACCCCGGCGGATGGTACCAAAGTTACTGTCTGCGGCTGGGCAAAAACCGTGCGCGATTCTAAAAGATCGGTTTTATCTCTCTGGCAGACGGCAGCTGCTATAAGCCCGTGCAGATCGTTTTCCAGGCGGACAAGCTGGAAAACTATGCCGAGGTTGCAAAATCCGGCCTGTACACCAGCTTTGAAGTGACAGGCACCCTGGTGCTGACCCCCAACGCTAAGCAGCCGTTTGAGATCAACGCCGATACCGTTACGGTGCTGGGCACCTGCGGCAGCGATTACCCGCTGCAGAAAAACAAGATGGGCATGGATTACCTGCGCACCCTGACCCACCTGCGCCCCCGCACCAACACCTTTAACGCTGCGTTCCGTGTACGCGGCCAGGCCGCTTATGCCCTGCATGAGTTCTTCCACAAGAACGGCTTTACCTATGTACACACCCCGATCTTCACCGGTTCTGACTGCGAAGGCGCCGGTGAGATGTTCCAAGTTACCACCATGGACCTCAACGATATTCCCCGCACCGAGGATGGCGCTGTGGACTACACCAAGGACTTCTTCAAGCGCCCGGTGAACCTGACGGTTTCCGGCCAGTTGGAAGCCGAGGCCATGGCCATGGCGTTGGGCAATGTCTATACCTTCGGGCCCACCTTCCGGGCGGAGAAGAGCTACGACACCCGCCATGCCGCAGAGTTCTGGATGATCGAGCCCGAGATGGCGTTTGCCGACCTCAATACCTACATGGACACCGCCGAGGCGATGACCAAGTATGTCATCCGCTACCTGCTGGATAACTGCCCGGACGAGCTGGCATTCTTCAACCAGTTCTTTGATAAGGGCCTGATCGAGCGTCTGGAGCTGGTTGCCAACAGCGATTTTGCCCGCGTGAGCTACACCGATGCCATCGAACTGCTGAAAAAGAACGATGACAACTTCCAGTATAAAGTAAGCTGGGGCATTGACCTGCAGACCGAGCACGAGCGCTACCTGACCGAGCAGGTGTTCAAAAAGCCTGTGTTTGTTACCGATTACCCCAAAGAGATCAAGGCATTCTATATGCGCATGAACGAGGACGGCAAGACGGTTGCCGCCGCCGATATGCTGGTGCCTGGCATTGGCGAGCTGATCGGCGGTTCCCAGCGTGAGGAGCGCCTGGATGTGCTGCTGGCCCGCCTGGATGAACTGGGCCTGAAGCGCGAAGATTATGACTGGTACCTGGACCTGCGCCGTTTTGGCAGCGTAAAGCATGCCGGTTACGGCCTGGGCTTTGAGCGCCTGCTGATGTATGTCACCGGCATCCCCAACATCCTGACGTCATTGCCTTCCCGCGCACCTGCGGCGGTTTTAATGGGGGCGGTCAGCGAACCGCTGATCCAATGGTTTGAACTGAATCGAAGGCTCCTGCCTTTCCGGCAGGAGCCTTCGGCATATCATATCTGGGTCAGCGAGATCATGCTCCAGCAGACCCGCGTCTCGGCGGCGCTGCCCTATTACGAGCGTTTTGTGGCCGAACTGCCGGACCCCGCCGCCCTTGCCGCCTGCGACCCGGACAAGCTGCGCAAGCTGTGGCAGGGGCTGGGGTATTACAGCCGGGTGGCCAACATGCAAAAAGGCGGCGCAGATCGTCTGCCGGCAGTACGGCGGCCAGCTTCCCGCAGATTATGCCGCCCTGCGCTCTGCCCGGCATTGGGGATTACACGGCGGGGGCTATTGCCTCCATTGCATTTGGCATCCCAGCCCCGGCGGTGGACGGCAACGTGCTGCGGGTATTTGCCCGGCTGGATAATAGCTCTGCCGATATTACCAAACCTGCCGCCAAGCGCGAGTTCACAGCCCGTGTGCTGGAAGAAATGCCCAAGGAACGCCCCGGCCCTTATAACGAGGCGTTGATGGAACTGGGGGCGCTGGTCTGCCTGCCCAACGGTGCGCCAAAGTGCGAGGTCTGCCCGCTGGCTGCTCAGTGCAAGGGCCGCGCTGCAGGCCGGGCCGAACAGCTGCCGGTCAAAACGGCTAAGCCGGAAAAAACGCTGGTGCCGGTCACGGCCGCGCTGATCACCGGGCCGCAGGGCGTGCTTTTGCAGCGCCGCCCGTCCAAAGGGCTGCTGGCCGGGCTGTGGCGAGCCCCTTGCCTTTGAGGGTACCGCCATGGCCCAACCGGAACTGGACGCCGCGTTGCGTGCCATTGGCCTTTGTGTGCAGTGGCAGGCCCCGCTGCAAAGCACCCGCCATGTGTTCACCCATCGCATCTGGCAGATCAGCGGGTTTTGCGGCACAGCCGCAGGCCCGGCGCCGGAGGGCTGTGTCTGGGCCAGCCGCGCGGAGCTGAACGGGGAATACGCGGTACCAAGCGCATTTGCGGGCATTATGCGCCAGTGGCAGCCGGAATAAAAAGCAAGCAGAGTGGCATGGCTTTTGGCAGGTGAAGAAATTTTCCGGAGACCATGCTGTGGAGAATGGTGCGGTATCACCTTGATACCTGAACCTTTTTGTGTGAAAAATTTACAAGGGAAAGATTGTATTCACCCGGTTAATCGGGTATAATATTTTACAGACCCATCCCTTTTAGAATACGCGGAGGAAAAGTATTATGATGAAGAAATCCACTTTTGGCGCCATTCTGGCGTTTTTGTTTGCTGCTGCCGGTGCCCTGACTGCCGCTGCGCTCTACCTGCGCCGCCGCGAAAAGGAACTGGACGAGTATGAGGCCCTGCTGTTCAGCGATGACGGCGACGATTATGACGATGACGACGAATATCTGCCCATCGACAATGAACCGGCAGAAGCCGCCGAAGAAAAGGCTGCTGACGATGCTGAATAAGCCGGAACAGCCAGCAGAAAAGTGAAAATGGCCGGGCTTCGGCCCGGCTGTTCGTGTTTCTTGCAATCAGTAGTGATACTTATTAAATGATAAAAAGGGCTCAGATAAACCATAAGGCGCTGCTGAAAATAAGAAAAATGACGGCAGTGACTATAAAATCAGACTGAATTTCGATTTTTCTGCTGTGCCAAGGAAAGGGAACGCCATGAAAAAGCTCTTGCTGTGGCTGGTTATGGTGGTGGTTATGCTGGCGGTGCTGCTGGGCGGCGCCGGGTACGCCATGTACGCTATGACGGGCGATGACAAACTTCCCACGCAGCACCCCACTTTGGGCGATACGGAACTGGAACCGATCGGCTATGACTGGAGTGTGCCGGTGCTGGGCAATGTGCTGAACCGCACGTTTGAACAGCCCAGCACCCTGACGGTGCAAAAAGCTGGGCGAAATGACGGAAGCTGCCCCGGAGCTGGTTTTGCCGGACTGGGCGCAGCGCACGACCCTTACGCTGAAAGATTCGACCGGCAGTGTTGTGGTGCAGGGGGATGCCGCTGCCTTTGCGATGTATGCCTACCCCAAAAATGGCAGCTATGAGCTGACCCTGACCGCTTACCGCAACACGGCGGACCCCGGCGATGCCACCGGCTGGTACCGGTACTGTGCATCTTATACCATGAACATCCAGCCCAAGGCGGTGCTCGGCAGTGAGCGCGTCAGCCAGGGCGGCGTGGCGGCACTGGTCATTACCGGCATTCTGGATGGCAGCGAGCCGACCGTGGAAACCGACCTGGGGGATGTATGGTTCCGCCCGGTGACCGGTGGGTATATGGGCTATATCCCGGTAACCTATAATGCCGAGGGCGGCCCCCATACCCTGACCGTGACCTGCGGCAGCCTGACCCAGGAGCTGACCCTGAACGTGATGCAGAGCGAAGCTAAAACTGTGGATGTGGCCGCCGAGGCAGACATACCGGGCGCAGCAACGGAATATAAAAATGCGATCTGGCCCCTTTACACACAGGGCAGCAGCGAAAAGCTGTGGCAGGGCAATTTTGCCTCGCCGGTGCCCAGTGCGATTCTGGCGGATTACGGTGCGCGGCTGCGCACCGATGGGACCATTACCGGCCGGGCAACTGGCATCAATTATAACGCCGCAGCGGGTACCGCCGTTACGGCACCGCAGGCGGGTACTGTGGTGTACGCCGGAACGCTGGCGCTGACCGGCGGCACTGTGGTGATTGACCATGGCTGCGGGGTTAAGAGCTATCTGTTTGGGCTGGATGCCGTAAAAGGTGCAGCGTGGGCAGAGCCTTGCCCGCGGCGAAGAACTGGGCACCACCAGTGAGGAGCATACCCTGATCTGGGAGCTGCGCATTGGCAGCAAGTCCGTTGACCCTGCTGCCGCCCTGACGGGCAGCAGCGGGCTTTTGTACCGCGAAACAATGTAACAAAATAGAGTTAGGGCAATACCGCATAATTCTAAGTGCCGATACGGCGAGCGAGGTGCGGCAGATGCTAAGCCAAAAGCGCAGATAATACTGGATTGTCTTATCGAGCATTTTGGCAACGCAGATGCCGTGCCGCAGCCGCCGGAGCGGTGCTTAAGCCGTCAGGCGGGAATTGTGCGGTGTTGCCTTAGAGCAACGATAAATCGCAAATGTTGGTGGAGAAAGCGATGGACGAAGAGAAGGTAACACAGACTGCGATGGAGCCGGCGCAGCAGCCAAAGCCCAAAGCCAGGGGCGGGCAGCGCACGCAGGGCAAAACCGCTTCAGGCACGGGGCGGGGCAGAATGACCAAACCCCATGCCAGCAATAGCAATACTGCGCACCGCAAAACGGGCACGCAAAAACAAAAAAGCGAACCCCAAAATACAAAATCCCCGCAAGAACCAAAAACGCAGGCGGAACAAGCCGAGCAGACCGAAGCTGTCGCCCCGGAACAGGTGGCAGCCAAGCCCAAAGCGCCGCGCAGCGGGCAGGCAGGCGGCAAACGCCGCCGCAAAAAGGCTGCCCCCAAGCCGGAAGCAAAACCGCAGCAATATGTTGAGCCCCGGCCGGAATCCCCGGAAGCGCCGGAAAAACCGCAAACGCCGGAACCTGCCGCTGTGGCCGAACCGGCTGAAGCAGCCGCCGCGCCGGAAATGCCGGAAAAGGCGGTGCAGGAACCCAAAGCCGCGCAGCTGCCCCAGGCCACGGAGCCGCCGGAGCCGGAGAATGACGAACCGGAACTGACCCCGGAACAGCGCGCTGCAGCAGAGCGGCTCAAGGCGGAGATCACCCGAACGGTCCAGGTTTCGATTGAACAGATCGAGGATGCCGAAGCAGAACAGGCGGAGAAAGAGGCAGATACGCCGGAATCGACTGACAGCAAAGTGGGCCGCGCCGTGCGGCTGCTGATCGGCTGGCTGCTGCTGGTGGTGCTGCTGGCGGGTATGATCGCCGCAGGCGGCATATACTGGCTGTACAAAAAAGCCACGCCGGATATGATTCCTGCCGTTACGGTAACAGTGGCGGGCCAGCAGCTGGACCCCGTGGCGTACCATTGGCAGGTGCCGGTGGCAGGCAACCACCTTAAGCGTACCTATGCCGAGACACTTTCTAGCACTCCCACAGCGCTGGAATCTGATTTTGGCGGCGGCACCATGACGCTGCGGGTGACCCCCGGCGGACTGCAGCGCCGAAGTGACCGTTAAGGACGAGAACAAGCAGGAAGTGTTCAGCGGCAGCGCCCAGGAATTTGCCGCCTACCGCTTTACCACGCCCGGCAGCTACACCGCCAAGCTGGTGGTCAGCAGCGGCGAGGGTTACCAGAGCGAACCGACAGTTTCGGGCCACCAGACCTATGAGTTCACATTTGATGTAACGATTAAGGCTACCGTGCGGCTGAATACCCAGGCTGTTACGCCGGGTGGCGTTGTGGCCGTAAAGGTAACGGGCCAGCAGACGGATACCAAGCCAAGCCTGACGGCAGAACTGCCAGATACCGGCTTCCGTGCCAGCGCGACCGGCGATGGCTGGGTGGCTTACCTGGCGGTCCCGCTCGAAACCGAGCCTGGCAGCTATACCATCAAGGTCACCGTGGACGGCGAGATGCAGGAGCTTACCCTGAACGTGAGCAAGAGCGCCGCATCTTTTCGGGATTATACTTCCAAGTCCAGGCTGGTCACACCGTATGTCGGCGCGGATGATACCCCGCAGGAGGTGCTGGACCTGCTGGATACGGCATCGGATACCATCTACTGGGCGGACACTGGGTTTGCTTCGCCGTTCAGCGATAAGGTGGAGGTCACCCTGCCGTATGGCCTGACCGAATATGTCAACCGTACCCAGACCGAGCGCAAGAACAACACCGGTACCGGCCGCACCAGCATCAATGTGGTGCTTTCCGGCAGGTGCGACCTGATTGCCCCGGCGGGCGGCAAGGTACTGCTGGCGGAAAAATTGCCCAATGTGGGCAATACGCTGGTGATCGAGCACGGCGCGGGCGTAAAGACGATTTACTATGGCCTGCGCAGGCTGACGGTAGAAAAAGGTGCAATCGTGGCCCAGGGGCGATGCCCTTGGCACCACCGACAAAGCTACCGTGGTGGAAGTGCGCGTGGGCAAAACCCCCGTGGAGCCGCTGCGTATCCTGCGCGGTCAGTGCGATGCCCTGCGCAGCTATTAAAACGGAGCATAACCAATAAATAGAAAAAATTCCCCTGTCTGTATTCTTTGTGATGCAGGCGGGGGAACTTTTTTGCGGCAGGCGTTTTTGATGTTCTGACGGAACCATGCCGCCCACCCCGGCATAACATGGAACAAACGGCCAGATACAACACCGGGGGAAGCATTATGGCGGCAGCATGTAATTTGACTTTTTGTGTGGTTGGGCGGGATGCCCGCCAACTGGCGGCGGCGCGGGCGCTGCAGAACAGCGGCTATACCGTGCTGGGGGCAGAGGGGGCCGGGCAGGCGGATTACATCCTGCTGCCTATGCCGATGGATGCCGAGGCGGCGGACCTTGCCCGCATCCTGCGCGCCGCCCGCCCCGGTACGCTGGCCCTTTGGCGGGCGCATCAGCGAGCCGGTGCGCAAAGCGGCGCAGGCCGCCGGGGTGGAGTTGGTGGATTACTTTTTGCGGCCGGAGCTGGCCTGCCTGAACGCAGTACCCACTGCGGAAGGGTGCCTGGCCCCTGCTGATGCAGCTGCGCCAGCGCACGATATGGGAAAGTGAGTTCCTAGTGTTGGGGTATGGGCGCATTGGGCGGGCGGTGGCCCAGCGGCTGCAGGCATTGGGCGGGCAGGTGACCATTGCCGCCCGCGCGCCGGAACAGCGGGCCGCAGCGCGCTGCGCGGGGCTGCATGCCGCACCGCTGACCGCGTTGGAACAGCTTCTGCCGCACTTTGATGCGGTCATCAACACCATACCGGCCCCGGTGCTGGGGCGGCCCAGCTGCGCTGCCTGCCCAGGGGGCGCTGATCCTGGACCTTGCCAGCGCCCCGGCGGAACGGATTTTGCCGCCGCGCGGGAACTGGGCCTGCGTGCGGAACATGCCTTGAGTCTGCCCGCCCGCTGTGCGCCCGAAACCGCCGGTGCGCTGGTGGCGCATACCGTGGAAGTGATTTTACAGGAGCGTGCCGCCACGGCCCGCAGCGAAAGGGGAGTGAGCTGATGAATTCCAGCCTGGAACCGCCGCGCACGGTGGTGTTTGCCCTGTGCGGCAGCTTTTGCACATTTGAAACGGTTCTGCCGCAAATCATCCGCCTGCGCGCCTGCGGGTGGGAAGTACTGCCGATGCTGAGCTATGCGGCGTCGGCGCTGGATACCCGCTTTGGCCGCGCGGCAGATTGGAAGCAGCGCCTGGAGGAAGCCACCGGCCACCGCCCGCTGGAGGATCTGCGGGAAGCGGAACCGCTTGGCCCCAAGCATATGGCACAGGCACTTGTCATTGCTCCCTGTACCGGCACAACGATGGCGCTGCTGGCGGCGGGCATCAGCGCAACGCCGGTCACGCTGGCGGCCAAAAGCATGCTGCGCGGCGGCAGGCCGGTGGTGATCGGGGTATCCACCAACGATGGGCTTTCCGGCAGCGTGGGAGCGCTGGCGGCGCTGCTGCAGCGCAAAAATTATTATTTCATTCCCTTTGGCCAGGACGACAGCTACAAAAAAGCCCTGCAGCCTGAAAGCGGATTTTACCCAGCTGCCGGATACGCTGGAAGCCGCTCTGCGCGGGGTGCAGCTGCAGCCGATTTTGCTGTAAAACCCGTGGAACAGAGCTGTTTTGTGCGGGTGCGGCATATGATAGAAAAGGGCGCTTTGGTGTGGGAACAAAGAGGGGCGGTGCGGCAATGGAATATATCGAAGTAACAGGCGGGAACCCGCTGCGGGGGAGCATCCGCCCGGCAGCGGCCAAAAACAGTGTGCTGCCCCTTTTGGCGGCAACGCTGCTGTGTGCGCAACCCTGCACCCTGCGCCGGGTGCCCCTGCTGCGGGATGTGCAGACCAGTTTGGATCTGCTGCGGGCTGTGGGCAGTGGGGCGGCCTGGACCGGGCAGGACCTTGTTACCCAGCCAGCCCGGCAGATCAGCGGGCGGGTGCCCACGGCGTTGGCGGGGGCTATGCGGGGTCGGTGTTTTACCTGGCACCGCTGTTGACCCGCGCGGGCTGGGCAGAGCTGCCGCTGCCAGGCGGGTGCAGACTGGGGCCGCGGCCCATTGATATCCACCTGGCCGGGCTGACGGCCATGGGGGCACAGGTGTGCGCGGCGGCAGAGTGCGTGGTGCTGCGCCGCCACGGCGTTTTGCGTGGTACGGATTTTGCTCTGCGCCTGCCCAGCGTGGGAGCAACCCTGACCCTGATGCTGGCGGCTTGCTGTGCGGCGGGCGTTACCACCCTGCGCGGTGCGGCGTGCGAGCCGGAAATTGCGGATACCGCCGCTTTTTTGAACGCCTGCGGGGCAAAGATCACGGGGGCGGGTACGCCGGTGGTCTGCATCCGAGGTACCGGCGGCGAGCTGTTGGACGGCTGTGTGCATACCGTGCTGCCGGACCGCATTGCCGCAGCGACTTATGCGGCAGCCGCCGCCATTGCAGGCGGGCGGGTGACGGTAACGCAGTGCAGTCCGGTGTGGCTGGCGGCGTTTCTGGACTTTTTTGCAGGGCAGCGGCTGCGAGGTTGCCCGCGGGGGAAAAATGAGTTTAGCATCACGCGGGATCAGGGATACAAAGCTGCGCGGTGGTCAGGAACTTGTAGCGGCTGCTTACCCTGGCCTTGCCACAGATACTGCCCCGCTGGCTGCAGCGGTGCTGCTGGGGGCGGAGGGAGCATCCCGCATTTATGACGGCCTGTTCCAAAACCGCTTTGCCTGTGCGCAGGGCTTTGCCGCCCTGGGGGCCGATGCCCGCAGCGAGGGACGGTTGCTGTACCTTGGCGGCAGCGCAAAACTGCATGGTGCCACTGTGACTGCACCAGACCTGCGGGGGCGGGGCAGCACTGGTGCTGGCGGGCCTTGGTGTGGGGGACGGGAGCTGCGTGCGGGTGCTGGATGCCGGACATATCCGGCGCGGCTATGCCGACCTGGCGGGGGATCTGCGCCGCCTGGGGGCCGACTGCCGGGCAGGCCGCACCGGGACAGAAGCTGGCAGACAGACGAAAAAACTGTAAAAATATTGTCATAATTCACCAAAGCTCCGCAAAACCTGCGGGGCTTTTTGTGATACAAATAAATGCGAGCATCTATTTTTTGGCTTTTTAGCGTGTGGGTATTGAAATTATTCGCAAAATTTGTTATCCTTATAAACAGTTATATGCGATATCTTAGGAAGAGCTGGCTGCACCGCAACGCGCGTAAGCAAAGTTTGGGGTGTGGGGCGGCGCTTCCTTTATGGGGGTCAGTGTGTCCGCTGGCGGAAATCCGGCCCTGTTGCATTTGCAATTTTATATTCTTTAGGGGGATGCACTTATGGCGTTCGTTCTCGATGAAGAGATGCAGAATGTAACCAACATTAAGGTTATCGGTGTTGGCGGCGGCGGCGGCAATGCTGTGAACCGCATGGTTGAAGCTGGCCTGAATGGCGTTGAATTTGTAGCAATGAATACCGACCAGCAGGCACTGGTCAACTCCAAGGCTACCCAGAAGGTTCAGCTTGGCGCAAAGCTGACCAAAGGGCCGCGGCGCTGGTGCTGACCCGGAGGTCGGCCAGCGTGCAGCGGAGGAAAGCAAGGATGAGATCGCCAATGCACTGAAAGGTGCCCAGATGGTGTTCATCACCGCTGGCATGGGCGGCGGCACCGGCACCGGCGCTGCACCGGTCGTGGCCGAAACGGCTCATGACCTGGGCATCCTGACCGTCGGTATTGTCACCAAGCCCTTTGCCTTTGAGGGCAAGCGCAAGATGAGCATGGCCGAACAGGGTATTGCCAACCTGATGATGCATGTAGACAGCCTGATCGTGATCCCGAACGAGCGGCTGAAGCTCATCAGCCAGGAAAAGATCACCCTGATGAACGCTTTTGAAGCAGCCGATAACGTGCTGCGCCAGGGCGTTGAGAGCATCTCCAGCCTGATCAATGTACCCGCTTTCATCAACCTCGACTTTGCTGACGTCCGTTCCATCATGAAGGATGCCGGCTTTGCCCACATGGGCGTTGGCGTTGCCAAGGGTGCAGGCAAGGCAGAAAACGCTGCCAAGGCTGCAATCTCCAGCCCGCTGCTGGAAACCAGCATTGCCGGTGCACGCGGCGTTATCATCAACATTACCTCCAGCCCGGATATCGGCCTGGACGATGTTGAGACTGCTGCTTCCATGATAACCCAGAGCGCACATCCCGATGCGAACATCATTTGGGGTACTGCGTTTGACGAGCGCCTGCAGGATGAGATGAGCATTACCGTTGTGGCTACCGGCTTTGAAAGCACGCCTGGCGTGGACGAGCCCATCCAGGCTGTTGTGAACGCCCAGCGCGCTGCCGCAGGCGCTGCACCTGCTGCTGCCCCGGCTGCACCGCGCCCGGCCGCTGCACCTGCCCCGGCTCCCGCCCCGGCCCCGGCCGCTGATCCGGTCATCCCCAATCCGGTATTCAGCAATGTGTTCAACCCCAATGTTGACACCCCGGTTTCCACCGCCCCCGCTGCCAAGGAAGATGACAGCAACGAAGATGACGGTGATTACTTCAACGATCTGCTCAGCATCCTGAACAAGCGTTCCTGATCGCTGCGCGTTCTCTATCCTTTGCGGCTGCGGACAGGCATGCCCGCATAAAAAACAAAACGGCCCGCTGACCAGTTTAGGAGGAAAGCTATGCCCAGCAGCCAAACCTTATCAGCCCTGCAGGAAAAAGGGTTCCGAACCACGTTCCGGGGCTTTGATAAAAATGATGTGCTGGCTTACCTCAATGCACTGGACAACGAAAACCGGCAGCACAGCGCAGAGCAGGAAGAGCAGATTGCCCAGCTGCAGGCCCAGCTGGATAAAATGCGCTCGGAACAGTCCGCTGCACGTGCCTGTGTGGAAAAGCTGCAAAGCGATCTTTCAGCCGCTAACCAGCGCGCCGAAGCTGCGGAAAAATCGGCTGCCGAGGTGGTCGCCCGTGCCAAATCGGTAGAAGAGCGCGCCACGGCAAACCTGAGCCGCAATAAAGAAAATCAGCAGGCTGTGGTGGAATGGCAGTTCCGTTGCCGCGATCTGCAAAAACAGATCGACGAGTACGAAAAGCAGATTGCTGAATACGAGGCGATGATCCCCAAAGGCGGTATGCCTGCCCCCCCAAGCAGGAACCGGCCCCCGCACCTCAGCCTGCCCCGCAGGAAAAGCCGGAGCCGGCCCCGGAACCGAAGGCACCCCAGGCTGATGTGACCGAGGAAGCCCGCATTGAGGCCCGTCAGATTTTGATGGAAGCCCGCCTGAAAGCCGATGCGGCCGAAGAACGCCTGAAACAGCAGGCTGAAGAGCAGCAGGGCCGCATGACAGAGCATGCCCGCGATTTGGCCGCAAGCCTTGCCATGCTGCGTGAGCGTGTGACCCGCGTGGATGAACGCCTGAGCGCCGCCACTGCGGACCTGGATGATGCCACCACGGCAATTTATCAGGCACTGGATGCAACCGGTGCAGATTTTGAAGCCTTTGGTGCGGAGCTGCGCCACTTTGGAGAGAACGCCGCAAAGGAAAATTGCCCCGCTGCCCAGGCAAAGGTGCGCCATAATAAGTCTGCTCAGCCAGCTGCCAAACGGGTGCGCCCTGTGCGCAGCCAGCCGCAGGTGCAGGCCAATAATGCAAACACCCACCGCCTGCGCCGCGCAGGTGATGCCCGCCGCAGTGTGAGCCAGGACCTGAATGCCGAGCTGGAACGTTTGAATCAGCCGGCGGCCGCAAGAAAGTAAATACATAACCCGGCAGCCCGCGGAGCCTTGGTTTCGCGGGCTGCTTTTTGTATTTGACCTGCAAAGTGTGGAAGTGCCGGATGCCCGCAGTGTTGTGTGACTGCGTGGAGTGTAACTGTTCCCCCTGTGAAATAAGCCGCATAAGGGTTGTACAAGAGCGGGACAACACGAACAAAATAAATACTTTGTATAAAACGATTTTATATAAACAAATAAAGGGCGAAAGGAGGCCCCCGATGGGTAAAAATTCAGTTCCCGAACCTTCGCGCACTCCCGGCCGGTCCACGCTGGCTGGCGTATGGCGTGCTGCTGCTGTGTGCCATTCTGGTGGGCGGTGTGATCACAGCCTATGGCGGCATGCTGCTGGTGGTGCTGATGTGGGCTGTCTGCATGGGCGGGCTGTGCCTGCTGCTGCACTTTACCTGGCAGACGGTGTTCCCCGGTCAGAGGGCAGCACAGGATAAAACGTTCCTGCGCAGTTGGCTGGCTGGCTCCGCTGTGGGCGTTGCGGTCATCGCTGCACTGGTGTGCTACCGCCAAACGGTGTACAGTGATGACGCGATCAACTATTTTGCCAAGCAGACACTGCTGTTCGGCAGCTTTGGTCAAAGCGGATTTTACGGCATTCATGTGCTGCTGGAAAGCCTGTTGACGGCGGACTATAAGATGTTCATGAATCTCTTTATCAGTGTGCCGTATCTCTTTACCGGGCGCAGCATCAATGCGTTTATGGTGTGCTATGCCATCACCTGCTTTGTGCCCATGTGGTTTGCGCTGCTGATGGGCGCAAAATATCTGGCCCAGCAGTTGCCCGCTTGCCATACGGCGCTGTATTACCCGCTGTGTATGGCGGTTATGGTGCTGTGGCCCATGTTTTTGTGGCCTGCCACCCACGGCATGCCGGATGCCTTTGGCCTGACTTTTTGCCGCAGTGATCGCCCTGCTGTGCGCGGATTACCGGTTTGAAACGCTGCCCTGGCCGCGGCTGTTGGCGATTTTTGCTGCAACGTTTGCCCTGATCCTGACCCGGCGCTGGTACATGTTCTGGATCTTGGCGTTTTATGCTGTGTATGTGCTGGCGGTGCTGGTGGGGGGCGGTGCGCCGCAAAACGCTGGGGAGTACCCTCAAACATATGCTGCTGTTCGGCGTGCCCAGCGCTGTGATCATCGTGGGGGCGCTGCTGCCCACCTTCAAAACCATCCTGACAACCGACTACGCCGATATTTACGGCGCTTACTACGGCGGCGGCTTTGGCAACAACTGCCTGGGCCAGCTGCGCACCCAGGGACTGATCTGGCTGGTGCTCTGCGCGGCAGGCTTGGTGTGGCTGCTGTATTGCCGCAGCACCCGTGCACAGGCTATTGTAGCCGCCGCGGCCAGCCTGGGGGCGATGGTGCTGTTTACCCGTACCCAGTCCCTGGGCGACCACCAGAGCCTGATCCTTGCGCCTTTTTACCTGTTGATGCTGTTTGGCCTGTGCGCCAAACTGACCCAGCAAAAGGCAAAGCCCTGGCTGCGCAATGCTGCGGCGGGTGTTCTGGCCGTATTTTTGGTGGTCAACTTCGGCAACGCCCTGCGTCTGCCCGGTAAAAACGTGCGGACCCTGGCCCTGAGCAGCGAAAGCCTGGACCTGACCCGCCGCACCGACCTGGCCCAAATGCGCGCCGTGACAGATTTTGTGCTGGAGCATTGCACCGAGGACCAGACCGTTTATATCAATATGGATTCCAATGGTTACAGCGGCACTACCTTTGCCTACAGTGACCCGGCCCACCCCCAGCTGCAAACGATGATCCTGTGGGAGAGCAGTGTGCCCTCCACCCATGGCTTCCCACGGGAATCTGGACGTCAGAATATGTGATGGTGACCGATCGTGTGGATGAGGGCGGCATTGTCGGCCCCATCAACGCAGCGCTGCGCACCCAAAGCCCTGCTGCCATCCATTATGAATATGTGACCGAGTTCCCGCTGGACGGCATTACCCTGTATTGCTACCGCCGCACAGCCCGGCCGGATGCAGAGGAAGCCGATTACTTCAAGCAGGTGTTTGCCGAATACGACGCCCGCTGGCCGGAAATCTTCAGCCAGAGAATTGAAGAATATATGCAAAGCGTGCAGTAAGCAATAAGGGCAATACCGCATAATTTTAAGTGCCGATACGGCGAGCGAGGTGCGGCAGATGCCAAGCCAAAAGCGCAGATAATACTGGATGCTGCAAAGGTGAGCGCCGCCAGTGGCGGAAACAGCGAACAGAAGCAGGGGCAGCGGTCGCAGAGTGCGAGGGGCTTTTTGCCCCCGAAGCACGATGCAGGTACCGCAACCCGACATTATCGAGCATTTTGGCAACGCAGATGCCGTGCCGCAGCTGCCGGGGCGGTGCTTAAGCCGCAAGGCGGGAATTGTGCGGTGTTGCCTAAGATAAACGGCACAGCCCGGTAAAAAGGCTGTGCCGTTTCTGCTATCAATTATTTTGTTTTTGGGTGGCCGTTTTCCACACTGCTGGTTCCTTGTTCCATCAGATAGGTGGCAATCAGGTCCGAAGCGTGCAGCTTGACGGCCAGCGGGTAGCGGTTGTAAGCATCGCTTACCGCAAAACTGCCGCCGCGTACCGCATCGTCAAAACCGCCCATATGCCAGCGGATGGCAATGGCTTCATCGGTTTTTAGGCGCATGAAGTGCTCAATGAGATAAACGCTCTTTTCACCGTGGCCATAGGGCAGCTGGTCGGCTACCTGATAAAAAGGAACTTTCTCCCATTGACCGGTAGCATCATTTTTCACGTTGCGGGTGCTGACTTTGTAAAAGTTCGCCTTGCATACATCGTGCAGCAGGGCGCACACCGCAAAAGTTTCGGGGTTATCTTCCCCTTCCGTGAAAAAGTGCTGCATCATGGCGTTGTACACATTGATGCTGTGCATCACAAGGCCGCACTCGCATGCACCGTGGAACTTGGTGGAAGCGGGCGCGGTAAAAAAAGTCTGTGCCCTCCAGCCATTTCAGCAGGCGGTCCGCACCGGGGCGGGTGACATTCTTGTTGTAAATGTCAATAAATTGTGCGCGATAATCTTCCATCACAGCTCCATGTCATCAAGAATGCCTTTCAGGGCAATCAGGTCCTCTTTGGTCATGCTGATGCCCTTGCCCATCTTGCTGCCGTCGGGGGACCAGTCGCGGATGTCGTACTTCGGCGGGTTGCCGTTCCAGCTGACCAGGTTCAGCTGGCGCTCCCAGCCGCTGGAGTTGGTGGAAAGAACAGCAATGCGCTCGGTGATTTCATATTTGAATGCCATAATAACAGGATCTCCTTCATCATTGGCGACAGGGCAGCGCGGTGCCGCCCGGCCATAAAATTTCTCGTGTTTCATCATAGCGGATTTGCCGCAAAATTGCAAGGGGAAAAGCGTTGCGGTGTGGGGAAGGCGGTGATATACTGAGTGGTAAGTGGTAAGTGGTGCGGTGGCGGTAAGTGGTAGCCAAGCGGTGGCGGTAGGAGGTGGTAAGTGGTAAGTGGTAAGCGGTGCGGTGCGGTGCGGTGGGTGGGTGGTAAGTGGGGGCGGGGGACTCTCATCCCGCCGAAGCCTTGCCGTATTGCATATTATAAAACCTGCAACAAACCCAACCCTATTTGTAGGGGACGATGCTTGCATCGCCCCGTATGACGGGCCTTGCCCAATATTCTACCCCGGAATACAACAAATACCACCAAAAAAAACAAGATACGCCCCACCCAAGAATAAAGGCAATACCGCATAATTCTAAGTGCCGATACGGCGAGCGAGGTGCGGCAGATGCTAAGCCAAAAGCGCAGATAATACTGGATGCTGCAAAGGTGAGCGCCGCCAGTGGCGGAAACAGCGAACCGAAGCAGGGGCAGCGGTCGCAGAGTGCGAGGGGCTTTTGCCCCGAAGCACGATGCGGGTACCGCAACCCGACATTATCGAGCATTTTGGCAACGCAGATGCCGTGCCGCAGCTGTCGGAGCGGTGCTTAAGCCGCAAGGCGGGAATTGTGCGGTGTTGCCTAAAATCAAAACAGAAAAGGAGAACCTCATGCAGCTGCAATCCCTTTCCCGCCGGTACCCCGTCCGGCGGCTGATGGAAACAGATGTGGATGCCATGCTGGCTTTGTGCAGCGGCAACCCGCAGTTCTACCGCTACCACCCGCCCATGGCCACCAAAGCCAGCATTCTGGATGATCTGCAGGCTGTTCCGCCGGGCAAAACGTTGTCGGATAAATATTTTATCGGCTTTTATGACGGTGAAACGCTGGCCGCGATGATGGATCTGATCACCGGCTACCCCAACTCGGCCACCGCATACATCGGCCTATTTATGGTGGATGCTGCCCAGCAGGGCAGGGGTACCGGCAGCGCACTGATTGCAGATTGCAAGCAGGCATTGCGGGCCGAACAATTCAAAACACTGCGCCTTGCCATCGACGAGGGCAACCCCAAAGCAAAGCCTTCTGGCAGAAAAACGGTTTTGCGTTGACCGGCCAGCGCACCCCGAACGAAAATGGCGCTTACCTGCCCATGGAGTGTGAACTATAAAACAAAGCAAAGGCATGTGCCGCACGGCGAGAATACCATCTCCCGTATGCGGCACATGCCTGTTTCTATTTTGCCGTCAAATAAATCCGTCCATCCACATTGGTTACGGCGTACAGCGCCGGGGCGGTGCTTTGGGCACTGCGCAGACCATCATCGGCCAGATCAGCGTAACGTGCGGTAAAATCATCGGTTACGCCAAACAGCACCAGCCAGGTCACATCATGCTCGCCGATGTTGTAGCCGAGGTCCACATCAGCTTCGCTGCTCTGGGCTTCCACCGCGGTAACGGCGGGGTACAGCTCGTACTGGTAGTACCACATGCTCTGCACGGCCATCGAGTCGTCGGCGCTCAGCAGCCAAATGCTGCCATTCTGTGCGCCGTCCATGCGGGTTAGCATGTCTGCAGCGATCTGTTGCTGCTCGGTGCGCCAGTCGGCTTTCGGCAGGCAGAAGAGGGATGCAGCACCGCCCGCTTGCCAGATGCCCCAAAGCGTGCTGCAAACCAGCAGGCAGGGGAACAATGGCGGGCACCGCATGCCCGGCCATTCGCGGCAGGCGGTGGGCCGCAGCAAACCCGGCCAGCAGGGCTTCGCCTTCCAGCACGCTGAACCAGCCGAGGAAAAAGCAGCAGAAGTACCGCTCCCAGCTGGCCATCTCCAGTGCCTCATAAGGGCTCATGCCGCAGATGTACACATAGAACAACACGCCCTGATAAAGCGGCCAGTACAAGATCATGCACAGCCCCGGCAGCGCCGTGCGCAGCCCTGCCACCGCCCCATGGCCCAGATCAGAACGATTAAAAAGCAACACCGCGGCCGCAGCGCACAAACAGCCCACCTTGAAGGTGCTGGCCCCAAACAGCAGCGGATAGCTGCGCAGCCGGGCATAGTAGCGGTCCCACACATCGTAAAAATAGCGGTCAAAACCGGTGCGGGCCTCTTGCCAGCACTGCAAAAAGTATCCCGGCCCCATGGAGGAAAAACTGGTCATCGGCCCGGTGCAGGGCTTTCAGCAGCAGCTTCCAGGCAAGCGGTATGGCAAAGCAGGGCAGCGCAGCGGTAAAGGGCAGCAGGAAGCCGCGCAGGATGCCGCCCTTATCCCGCAGCGCATCCAGCAGGCATTGCAGAAACCAGATGCCCACCACGCACAGCGCGAACACGGTGCCAATCTCTTTTTACAGTGGTCAATGCGCCGCACAGGAATGCCAGCGCCAGACCGCGCTGCACGCGGCTGTTAGCAGCACAGGGCAGCAGGATAACACAAAGCGCCGCAGCAAACAGGGCGCCCACCGGGGCGTCCATATAAGCGGTCGTATAGGGGGTATCGGGGGCAAACAGCCAAAACAGCGCCGGTGCGGCCAGGCAGGCGCAGACAGTATAAGCGATGCGCGGGCGGCGGGCTGTGACCTGCGGCAGGGCAAACAGGGCAGAAGCCGCCGCAGCCAGCGGCAGCGCAGTGACAAACAGTACATCCGCTTCCCGGTATTGGGCGGCGGGCAGCGCAAACAGGGCGTACAGCCCCGGCAGGCCCTGCGGGTATGCCTGATGGGCCAGGCTGCGGGTGGTATCCCACACGGCAAAACGGTGCTGGTAAAATACACTTTTGAAGTAGATACCCCAATGGCTGAATTCATCCCAGGTCTGGAATTCCGGCTGCCGGATGGCGAACACCGCCATCAGCACCCCAGCAGCGCTGCAAAAAGGCCAGCACACCCGGGGAGAGCAGCTGGGGCAAAATTTCGTGACGGCGGCGCTGCGCCAGGGTGAGCACAGCCCCCACAAGCAGCAGCTGGGCCCCCAGCCAAAGCTGGTTGCAGCTGCCAGCCAGCTGCAGCACTACCATGCAAAAGCACAGCCCGCACAGCGGGGGCAAACCCGGCAGGCAGCCGCAGCTTGCAGCAAAGCCAGAACCCCCAGAACAGCAGGCAGGCAAGACCAATGATTTGCGCCAGAATGCTCATAGATGCACCTCAGTTTATTTTTACGGCCAGCACGGCAAAGCGGCTGTTGGTTGTAACGGTGGCAACGCCGCAGGTGGAAAGGGTCAGCAGCTGGTCCCCATATTGGGGCACAACGCCGGTATCGTAAAGCGAAAGTTCCAGAATGGCATCCACGCGCTGCTGCCATTCTTCCTGCGTGGAAGCATCAAAAAAGGAATAGTAGGGCAGCGCATCCGCGCCAAGCTCAGTGCGCAGCACAGCGGCAACCTGCCAGGTGCCTTCTTCGTACAGCGTATCAAACTGAAAGGTAGGGTGGGCGGTGTAAAACGCTTTGTCCGCATAGTTCAGCAGCTGGCTGAACATGCTGCCGCTGGCAGTGTTGTGGCCGTAAATCAGGGGCATTGGCCGTTCCGGCGGCGTTTGGCGTGGCAAGGCGGCAGCGCTCATCCAAAAACAGCGTTCCGGCGGTGGAATACAGTCGGTCAAACCCGCGGCGCAGGTAATAACTGTTGTCTGCCTGAACCACAGGGTAGTTAATGTTGGTGCCGTTGATGCACAGCCAGCCTGCAAGGTCGGGATTCTGGGCGTAAAGCTCCTGATACTGAGGCAGAATATCCGCCGCCTGGGCGGCATCCGGGCTTGATGCGGCGCGGGAGAAGAGTGGACATCACTGTCCGCACTTTCGGCGGCGGCCAGCACATCCACCGTTGCGGCCCGTGGGGTAATGGCAATCGGGGTGGGGGAGGGCGCTCCGTTGACTCCGCGGTGGTGACCGGGGCTTCCGGCTGGCCGCCGCGGAATACAGTATCCCGCAGGATCAGCCCGGCAGCCAGGCAAAGCACCGCAGCGCCGCAAAGGCGCAGCGCCCAGGCCCGGTGCTTTTGGCGCCGCCGCAGCGCCGTGCGTGCAGCAAACGGATACAAGCGGCTGTCCCCCCGCAGGTGAGGAAAACGGCGTGGCATAGAAAAGCACCCCCTTGCATAAAATAAGGTAAAAAGGGAAGCCGCGCGGCCTCCCTTTTGGAATGGACGAATAAAATCAGATACGCTTGAGCATAACCAGGCCCGCGGAACAAACCAGAATCAACCCCAGCACAGCAGCCAGGTAAGGCACCGGAAAATCCCCGGTAGCGGGGGTATCCACCTCTTCGGCCTCGCTTTCCGCAGGAGCTTCGGTTGCTTCCGTAGTGGGGGCTGCGGTCTGTGCATTGTTCACGGTATCAGCGTCAGCCACGGTGCTGTTTACGGTAATAGGTTCGCTGCGAATATTGCGGGATGAGGATGCAGTGGGTGCGGCAGTTGCGATCGAATCAGCGGAGACGGCCGCATGGCTGCCGCAGGCAACACAGAACAACAGCAGCGCAGCAACGATCACCGCACACAAAAAACGCTTCAACGGCGCAAAACCTCCCTTTTGCATAAAATAATATATCCAATGGGCACAAAAACCATACATACATGCAAAACCGCCGGCAACAGTATCCCTGCGCCAGCATGCTATATAACATCTACATGTTACCACGTTTTACGCCAATGGTCAATATGAAGCGGTTAAAAAGCAGATGATTCAGACAAAACAAAGCAAAAAACAGCGCAGAAATGCTGAAAATGTATGGCGGAAGCAGTGATTTGCACCGTTGAACCCCCAGAACCCGCCATTTGAAAAACAGCGGCGCAGTGTGGCTTTCCTGAAAGGAAAAACAGAGCCGCAACGCTAAAATCTACTTGACAGCGACAGGAAAAACGATAAAATATTAAAACTAGTGCGGCTCCCATCGGGCCGCACGACTTTTTAATTGCTAAGGAGACATTGACAATGGCCAAAGAAGTTGTTGTTACCCATGAGGGTTATAAAAGCTGGAAGAAGAACTGGACACCCTGAAAACTGTCAAGCGTTCCGAGATTGCTGAAAAGATCAAGGTTGCCCGTGGTTACGGTGACCTTTCTGAGAACGCGGAATACGATGCCGCCAAGGAAGAGCAGGCTGTGGTTGAAGCCCGCATTGCTGACCTGGAAGCTACCCTGAAGGTTGCCCGCATCATGGACGACAGTGACCTGAGCCTGGATACCGTTTCTATCGGTATGCATGTGCGCATCCTGGCAGAGGGCGATGAGCCGGACGAAGCTGAAGAGTATGATATTACCGGTTCTACCGAAGCCGATATCGACCAGGGCCGCATCAGCGATGAAAGTCCGGTCGGCGCTGCCCTCATCGGCCACAAGACTGGCGATAAGGTTGACGTTACCCTGCCCAACGGCAATATTTTGAATACACCATTCTGGGTGTCAGCCGCAGCCGCTGATCACCCCCGGATATAAAAAACAGGAAAGGAACCTGCGCCATGGAACAGAACAAGCAGTCCGCCCCCCAGAACGCCGCATCGGAAGCGGCAGTACGGCGTCAGAAGCTGGCCGACCTCAAGGCCGCCGGCCACGACCCGTTTACCATCACCAAATGCAAGCAGGATGCTTTCTCTGCTGATTTGAAAGAAGAATATAAAGATTTGCCCGCTGAGGAAGATACCGGCCGTATGGTCAGCCTGGCTGGCCGTATGATGTCCAAGCGCGTCATGGGCAAGGCCAGCTTTGCCCACCTGCGCGATGCGAAAGGTGATATCCAAATCTTCGTCAAGCGTGATCTGCTGGGCGATGAAGCATACGCCGCATTCAAAAAAGATGGATGTGGGCGATATCATTGCCGCACCGGCGAAGTGTTCCGCACCAAAATGGGCGAACTGAGCGTGCGCGTGCATGAGCTGACCTTGGTTTCCAAGAGTCTGCTGCCTCTGCCCGAAAAGTTCCATGGCCTGACTGACCGTGAAGCCCGCTACCGCCAGCGCTATGTTGACCTGATCGTCAACCCCGAAGTCAAGGATACTTTTGTTAAGCGCAGCCAGATCCTGAAAGAGATCCGCGCTTACCTGGACGAAAAGGGCTTTTTGGAGGTCGATACCCCCATCCTGACCCCGTTTGAAATCGGCGCTTCTGCCCGTCCTTTCTATACCCATCACAATGCGCTGGATATGGATATGGTGCTGCGCATCGAG
>VOFI01004300.1_pt1 | contig 78253 bp, 114 predicted proteins | sample 5384131 | NCBI WGS metagenome assembly VOFI01 (sample SAMN12384728, study PRJNA508395) | human gut metagenome | isolation source: healthy gut H | host: Homo sapiens
TGCGATCGCATCCCATGCTTTCAGCTCCTTATCGCCTTCCATGATTGCCTGATCTTCCAGATTCTCGATCGGATTACCATCCTTATCCTTCGGCTCGATCTTCAACAGACCATAAGACATTTCCATTACAGAGCCAAGCATCTGTCCGGTATAAAGATCTGTCACAACTCGGTATAACTGGTCATCCTGGATCTCGATTCGCTCTCCATCTTCTCTTGTCAGATAACAGTCTGTTACTTTATTCAGGATCATTCGATGCGGATTGAATGTGAAATTCAGCCCGCTGCAATATAATCTTGCAGTTGTCATAAAATCGGAAACCGAAGCGTCTACTTCTGCTGCCAGTTTCAATTCTTACCAGTCAGATAAACATCAATCAGCGGATATCCTGCCAGTCCGTCTTTTCCTATTCCAAGTGAAAATGAATTATATACATCTTCTACAGTGATATTTCCTTTCGTATATGTGTCGCGCACACAGCCGCTTGGAACAACAGCTACATCCACCGGCGTTCCATTATAGTCTTCTGAATGCTCTACAGAATAGATATACGAATCAGACATAATATCTCCAAGATTCAGTTCTTCATGCTTTGTCTCCATTTCTCCGAGACTGTTGAATTCGACATCATTCTCGGCAAGAACTTCATCTCTTGTATATCCGAAATTCGTCAGGTAATTAGTATCTACTGTATCCATCAGCGCATCGATCCGCTCTTGTGTCGCCTGATCCGGCTCAATATCTTCAGATACCGGAATCAACTCGTAGGAAGTCATCTCCCAACGACCATCCTGCTTCTGTGTCATGGAAAGTGATCCCAGATTTCTTCCGTATTCTCCGCAGGATACAATGTGTATTTCCGTGCTGAATAGGCTCTTTTAACTCGGTATGTGTATGTCCGCTGATGATCAGATCAAGATCCGGTACTTCCTTTGCAAGGATCTCATCTTCTGATTTTTTCTCGTCCTCCCAGGTTCCGCTGTGAGACACACAGGCAATCATATCTACCGTTTCATTCTTCTTAATCTCTTCTACCGTTTTCTTAACTGACTCAACCGGATCTTTAAATAATAATTCACAGGTTGGTGCACATTTCAGGGCATCTACTCCAAACACGCCCACTACGGCGATTTTTACATCACCTTTCTGAACAACCACATAATCCTTTACGCCATAGTTTTCAAATGCTGACTGAATCTGTTTCTGACCTTCACTCAATCCGTTCTTTTCCATGCTGTCCCAATCAACATTACACACGACAAGACTCGGTACCGTCTCGCCGGAATCCTTCGCCGCTGTCAGCATGTCTGCCAGTCCCCTTGGAACGATAATCAAATTCATGATTTCCAAAGGTTGACACATCGCATCCGAGATATCCCAGCATCCTAAGTTCCGCTGCTTCGGTATCATAAACTGTCTGGATCAGCGTTCCCATTGAAAAATCACCGCCATCCAGTATGAGTGTATCTGGATCTTCTTTCTTTTTTTCATTAATCAGCGTCTTTATTTTTGCAAATCCGCCGACTTCTTTTTGTTCTCCATCTACAATTGTTGAAAAGCTGTTTAAATGAGAGTGTGTGTCATGCGTAAACAATACATCTAACTGTTTGTTTTTTTCTGCCGCTTCTGCCGGAATATTCATTACAAATGGAAGAAGCATTGTAATGATCAGAAAGAGCGCCAGAATCTTTTTTCCTCTTTTCATAAGTTCTTTTCTCCTCTCAAAACTCGTGGTCACCGGGCTGAAAGCCCCGAAACTACGGTATTTATTTCAGCGACTACATATAGTCGCTGTAGTTACTTATATTCTGTCAGTTCCTCATAATCAAGATTTTCAAAATTAATTGCAATAATCTGCTCTTCGTCCACGCCATGCTGTTTTAGATAATCCTGATAAATCTCCAATAGTATTGATTTTCCACATCGTCTCACCTATGATAATGTAAAAAGCAATAATATTCAATAGTTTTTGCATCGCAATGTAAAAACTATATAAATTTTATTGTTTTTTGCATTCTATTAACTTTTATAGATTCTATTATTATTTCTAAGATTTTATAATTTTATTACTAGACTAAGGCAAATCGATTTTATTTTCTCTTAATTGCATTCCTTTCCATTCAGTGTTAGAATTTATATTATTGCTCTAAAATTTTTACAGCAAAAATAAACAGGGATAAAAGGATAAAGATACTATGTTTCAGATTTTTGTTGATTCAGCAGCCAATCTGCCGGCTGTAACTGCAAAACAATACGATATTCACGTGATTTCTTTCGTCAATCTTGTTGACGGCAAAGAGATTACCTGTTTTGACCCGAATCTTTCACCAGAGGAAGAACGTCAGAAAGGAACCGAATACTATCAGGCCATGAGCAGGGGCTGCGAAATCAAAACCGGACTGATCAGCACTGCTGCCTTTGAGGAAGCATTTCGAAGCGCACTCGAAGCAGACCAGGATGTATTATATTTCTCACTGAGTAAAAATATCAGTGGTACTTACAATTCTGCAAGATTAGCTTCGGAAGAGCTGTTAGATGAATTCGGAGATAAGCACAAGATTCGTCTGGTCGACTCTCTCAATGCCTCACTTGCCCAGGGGAATCCTTGCCGTCTATGCAAGCGAGATGCGTGCCAAAGGAATGTCTGTGGATGAGGTCGCTGATACTCTGGAATGTTATGTTGAAAAAATGAACGGAGTCTTCACTGTCGGGGATTTAAAATATCTTTCTCGCACCGGAAGAATCAAAGGAAGCGTTGCCACCATCGGAAATGTTCTTAAGATCAAACCAATCTTACGTGGAAACAAAGATGGCTATATCGTTTCTTACAAGAACTGTCGCGGACGTAAATCCGCATTGAACGAACTGGTCAATCTGGTCTGTGACAACATTGTAGAGCCAGAAAAGCAGATTCTCGGAATCGCACACGCAGATGCATATGAAGATTCGCTTTACATCATGGACAAGATCCAACAGAAAATCAAAGTGCGTGATTTTATAAATACTTCTTATGATTTCTGTACCGGAAGCCATGTCGGACCGGATACGATTGCACTTTTCTTTATTGGGAAGGACAGGGAACTTTCATAATATATAGATAATAAAAAGAGGAACAAGCCCATTGGCAATACACATGCCACCTGCTGTTCCTCTTCATTTATAAATCTGCCCGTTTTTTCAAAAACTTCTGAAATGCCTCATTGCCTAAAATCCAATGTGCAAATCAAGAAAACCAGGAAGAAAATATCCCTGTGGGTGCTTGCATACCGGACACAATGCAGGTGCTTCTTTTCCTTCGTGGATGTGACCGCAATTTGTACAGATCCATTTTTTGGTTCCATCCGTATTTTCCATATAAAACGTGTTATTCTCCAGGCTGTCTGCAATCTTACGGAATCTTTGGCTATGTGCTGCTTCTATCTCTGCAATCTGCTGAAATGTTGCTGCTACCTCAAAGAATCCTTCCTGTTTCGCTACATCTGCAAATGCCGGATACACATCCTCCGCCTCTTCCTGCTCATTATGTTCTGACGCACGCAACAGCTGAACCAGAGTCTTCGTCTCATCTACCGGATAACTTCCATCAATAAAGATATTCGTTCCTGATGCTTCTTTTAACAATTCATAGTATCTTCCCGCATGTGCCCGCTCCTGATCTGCTGTGTATAGGAAAATGTCTGCAATTGCAGGTTTTCCTTCTTTCCGTGCCTGCTCCGCCGCAAATGTATAACGGTTTCGCGCCTGTCCCTCTCCTGCGAACGCACGCATCAGATTTTGTTTTGTCTTGCTTTCTGAAAATAAACCAGCCATGTCATATACTTCCTTTCTTCAAATCTTCTACTCTTTTCTAAAAGCTAAATTCATCCAAATCAGTATATGCCATGACTGGTTTATTAATTCACCTGTCCCAAATATTCATAGAATTTTTGTAACTGTTCTTATTTAGTTAAATCCGATAAGTCTTCTCGCAACCGTATACGCAAGTGAAGACACTCTTCTTCCTGATCTTCCCGGAAGATTCATCGTCTGTCCAAGAATTCCATAACGGATCTTCATATAAGTCCTATAGTCTTTTTTCTTCAGATAAGCCCACAGTTCTTTCTTCTTCTCGAAATTCTCTTTCTTCTTAGAGCGAATGCATAAAATAGAAGAAACTGTCATCATAATCGCCAGATAATTCACCATATATTTTCTCAGTTTCTTACTTCCGATCAGACGCAGCTCATACATAGAAATCATTTTCTTCGTTACGAAAAGCTGCTGGTCGATTCTGCTGATCATCACCTTCTCATTGACTGACTGATCCTCACGTCCGATGAAATATCTGTAAAGATCTACATTCATGTAATAAAGTGTACGTACATGTGGCAACGGATAATATACATAAATATTGTCTACATAAAATGTGTGCTTCGGCAGCTCTAACTGACAAAGCTTAAGCATCTCTGTACGGTAAATTACAGAGTGCATCAAGATATACTGATCGAGACGGAAATGTCCGATGTCCTCCCATTTAAAAATCTGATTCTCCGGAAGAACGTTATCGTAACGAATGACTTTCTTATGCGTCATGCCAACCTTCTCATATACATAGTTCGCAATGACCATATCTACTTCAGACTCATCTTTTACAAATCCTTTGACTGTGTCAAGAACCTTTAACAGTGCTTCCTCGTCTACCCAGTCATCACTGTCTACAACCTTAAAATACTTTCCTGTCGCATGCTCCAGTCCACAGTTCACTGCATCTCCGTGTCCGCCGTTCGGTTTCGCAACTGCTTTTACGATCGTCGGATATTTTTCCTGATATCGCTCTGCGATTTCCTGAGTTCCGTCTTTTGAACCGTCATTCACTACAATGATCTCAACATCCTCGCCCCCAACAAGAATGGAATTGATTGCCTTTTCCATATATGCCTCTGAGTTATAACATGGAATTGCAAATGAAATATATTTCATTGTTTAACCTCCATTTTAAATGCCCGCCTACGGCGTCGCTTCCTTTTCTTTTACGCTCATTATAGCATCTTTTCGACTTATTGTTGTAAATTTTCTTTTTTTCAGCTATAGTAATAACGAATCATCAATATATTATTGAGTTCTTAGAATATATTGACAACAGAAATCGACTATCTCAACTTAAACCAAAGGAGAAACTTTATGAAGAAGAATGCAATCGTCGGACAGTCCGGCGGACCAACCGCAGTTATTAATGCCAGCCTTTATGGGGTTGTTTACGAAGCACTGAATCGTGAGGATGTCATTGGAACAATTTATGGAATGATCAACGGAATCGAAGGTTTCCTGAATGAGAATATGATGGATATGAAACCTTTAGAAGCGAACTGTGAGCTTGAACTGATCAAGACAACACCGGGATCTTATCTTGGTTCCTGCCGCTACAAACTTCCGGAAGACCTGACAGACGCTGTCTATCCGCAGCTCTTTGAGAAATTTGAGAAGTACAATATCGGTTACTTCTTCTACATCGGAGGCAATGATTCCATGGATACTGTCAGCAAGCTTTCCCGCTATGCTGAGACTGTAAACAGCGAGATCCGTTTCATCGGAATCCCTAAGACGATCGACAATGACCTTGTCCTAACAGACCATACACCGGGATTCGGAAGTGCTGCCAAATATGTAGCGTCCACTGTTCGTGAGATTGCAATCGACGCTTCTGTTTATGATAATAAAAAATCCGTTACAATCGTTGAGATCATGGGACGTCATGCCGGATGGCTGACCGCTGCCAGTGTCCTTGCCCGTAAATTCGAAGGCGACAATCCGGTTCTCATCTATCTTCCAGAAGTTGCATTTGATCAGGAACAGTTCCTTGCAGATGTTCAGAAAGCTTTCGAGCATACTTCCAACCTGGTTGTCTGCATTTCCGAAGGAATTAATGACGGAAACGGTAAGTTTGTCTGCGAGCTTGCAAGTGATGTAGGCGTAGACACATTCGGACATAAAATGCTGACAGGCTCCGGAAAATATCTGGAAAACCTCGTGAAAGACCGCCTTGGCGTAAAAGTTCGCTCCATCGAGCTCAATGTCAACCAGCGTTGTTCTTCCGCTATGCTCTCTGCGACAGACGAAAAAGAAGCGATTGCTTCCGGTTCTTTCGGTGTACAGACTGCACTGAAGGGAACAACAGGAATGATGATCGCCTTCCACCGTACAGACGATGCGGATTACCACATTACTTACGCTCCGGAAGATGTAAATCTCATCTGTAATCAGGAGAAAACAGTTCCTTTAGACTGGATCACAGGAAATGGTTCCGATATCGGACAGCAGTTTATCGACTATGCACTGCCTCTCATCCGGGGTTCTGTAAAAGTACCGGAAGAAGGCGGACTGCCGAAATTTGCTTATAGAAAATGTAACTGTTCAGAGCCAAGCAAAATTTCATAAAACAGGTGTAAAATGCTTGCATTTTTAAGACTGTTTTTGAAATTTTATTTGGCGGATACGCCACACCGACGAAATGCGTAGCATTTTGGAGGTTGGCTCTGAACAGTTACTAGATATAAGAGAGAACAAAACAGAGAGAATACGTTTGTAACTTTCGTATCCTCTCTGTTTCGTTTTTCAGAGTTTTATTCTTCTCAACTATTTTTCAGCACACATTACTCTGCAGCTCGCTCGATCAGCAGATTCTGGATTTCCTCTCTCGTAGGCATTACGCGCAGTGCACCTTTTCTTGTTGTGATCACAGAAGCTGCCGCATTTGCAAATGTCAGCATATCTTTCAGGTTTTCTTCCTTTAAGTCTTCCATTCCATGTTCACAGATATAATGTAATACACAACCGCAGAATGTATCTCCTGCTCCTGTTGTCTCAATTGTATTTTTCTGAAGGAACGGTTTTACCTCTACAATGCTTCCGTTATAGTATGCACGGCTTCCTTCTTTTCCCATAGATACAAGAATCAGCGGAATCTGATATCTTTCTCTGATCCAGTTTACACCTGCAGTATAATCCTCTTCTCCTGTCAGCCACTGAATCTCATTGTCAGAGATTTTAAGAATCTGGCAATGTCCGAGACCGTATAACACCTGCTCTTTTGCCTCATCCAAAGAATTCCAAAGTGGTGGTCGTAAATTCGGGTCGAAAGAAACAATCGCACCGGACTCTTCCGCAATACGAATTGCTTCTTTTTTGTTGCTTCGCGCACTCCTTCATGTGTCATAGACAATGTTCCGAAATGAAAAATTTTCGTTTCTTTAATGATGTCTTCACAAATTTCTTCTTTTTTCAGCTTCATATCTGCTCCCGGATTACGATAAAATGAAAAATCTCTGTCTCCATCCGGATAAGTATGTACCATAGCAAGTGTTGTATGGATTTTTTATCTGTGCATAATCCGGATGCGTCGATCCCAACTTCTGTAATTGCATCTCTTAACTGCTCTCCGAAAAAGTCTTCACCTACTTTTCCGATAAATGCTGTCTTATGTCCTAACTTTGTCAGCATCGCAAGTACATTACACGGTGCTCCTCCTGGGTTTGCCTCAAAAAAGAGGATTTCCCTGATTGCTCTTTCCGTTTTCTGTAAAATCAATCAATAATTCTCCAAGTGCTACTACATCATATTTTTTCATTTTCTTCTCCATTCTGCTGCCAAAGCGACAACATTTTTTCTATTCTCAACAGATTTCTATTTTTTCACACACCATCTGTACTGATAAGGATTCATCCATACCGAATTCATCTCCAGTTTTTCTCCTGTAAATAAATCTTCATATTCACCTTCCAGACAATTCAGCCATGCATTCTGTCCATACTCCGAGAAATTAGCCAGACAGATCAGTTCTTCTCTTCCTGCTGTCCTTCTGATTGCGAAGACTGAAGAATTTCCTGTATCCCATGTAGAGATACCGGCAGTCTCTCCAAAGCAATTTTCCTCACGTCTGAATTCTTCCATCTGTTTCAAACCATTCCAGATCGCATACTGTACAGTACCTGGTTTTTTTCTCTTCTCTGCATTCTCCCACTGGAACGGACTTCGATGCAGATATCGACTGTCCGCAGCAGTATCCGGGTTTTTCTTATAATTGTAATCATTGACCTGACCGATCTCATCTCCGGATGAAAGCATCACAAAACCTTCCATGCTCATACATGCCGCATGCATCATCAGCACTCTCTGGATTCCTTGTTTCACCTGCTCAAGATCTCCTTCAAATCCACCTTTTTCGATTCCACACAGACTTGCCGTTGTTCCACAGCTTCTGGCATCTTTGGTCACCGGATCGTAATTATAAAGCTCTCCACGAGCAAAGCTGTACGGATATGTCCCCTCAAAGAAATGATATAAATATTCTTTGTGCTGAATCGGATCTATCTCCAGCTTCTTCTCCTGCTCTTCATCCAGGCCCCAGCCGATATCATCATGACAGCGAAGGTAATTGACAAAATAGCAGTTCTTCGGAAGACTGTGAATCACATCCATCTGATGCTTCAACATTCTTGTGTCTCTTGTAGCCAGTGCTGCCCACAGATTCACCATACTGGAAACACCGTATAACATATGGCATTCCGGCTCTTGCTCTGTTCCAAAATAAACCGGAAGTTCTTTTGGCTCCATAACAACCTCGCCTTTTAAGATCACACCCGGACAAACCATTTCAAGGATCATACGCAGCATACGGACGATACTATGAACCTGCGGAAGATTTCTGCAGTTGGTTCCCAACTCCTTCCAAATATACGGAACTGCATCAATACGGAATACTTCCACTCCCATATTAGCCAGATACAGAATATTTCCTATCATTTCATTAAATACTTTCGGATTGTGATAATTCAGATCCCACTGATAAGGATAAAATGTTGTGAGCACATGTCTGTGCATCTCTTCACACCATGTAAAGTTGCCCGGCGCAGTTTCCGGGAACACCTGCGGCATCGTCTTCTCAAACTGATCCGGAATCTCGCGTGTCTCATAACACTGATAGCGATCCATATATTCCTGTTCGCCTCTTTTGGCTCGCATCGCCCACTCATGCGTATCTGCTGTATGATTCATAACAACATCCAGACACAGACTGATTCCGCGTTTTTTCTCAGCTCTTTTGTCAACTTTTCCAACTCTTCGTTTGTTCCAATTTCAGGATCTACCTGTTTAAAATCCTCTACCGCATAGCCACCGTCATTATATGGATGCGGCATCTTCAGAAGCGGCATCAGATGAAGATAGGTGATCTTCTGCTCAGACAAATAATCCAAATGCTCTATCACACCGTTTAATCCCCCTGCAAATAGCTTCGGATACATCGTTATCCCAAGCATATTTCTGTTTCGATACCAATTCGGTTCTTTTTTCTCTTTTATTATCTAACCGCTAAGTTCAGCAGGTCTGTTCTGATAAGCCTCTTCCAATGACTGCATTAATTCTTCATAACATTGTTCATTATGATACAACTGCATATATTTTTCGTGCAGTTCGTTTTCATGTCTTTTTCTTCTTACTTCTATCATCAATACTATACTCCTATACTACATAAGGGGATTCCTTAATCAGGAATCCCCTTATCATTATCCATGCATTTTCAATCTCAATGTATATTTATCATGTAACTTCTATACCAGATCATATTTTACTACATCGATTTTAGCTGCACCATCAGCAAAGAATGAAATTCCGTTTGCTTCCTGTTCTGTAAATATAACTGCAGACATAACCTGCTCGCCATCGTTAATAAATACTTCTGCGCTGAATCTGTCCAGAATCACACGAAGCTTTAACTCATTGGCATCTCCGTTTACCAGACATCTTCTCTGATGAACCAGTGCTCGTTCGGTTCCTGAAAATTTTCTGTCAATTTTCAATACAGACTCATACGGGCGGAAGCTCAATTCTGTATGGAATTTCTCATTCTGTGCAAAACGTAATGCGAATTTCTTATATACATTTTCTTTATCTTCCGGACGTATCACGAGTTCCATGTCGATGGTTCGTCCTTCGACGCGATCTAATGTGATCGTATCATTATCTATTACTACATCGTTGTACTCAACTCTGTTTTTGCGCAGTGCATCGAGTTCTTTGATTGGAGTTTGATAAAGTCTTCCGTTCTTCACAGACAATTCTCTCGGCAGACTCATTTGCGCAAACCATTTTGAGTCGTTACAACGATGAGCAAGCGTATCCCAGTTCTGCATCCAGCCGATCATAATTCTGCGGCCATCCGGTGCTTCCACTGTCTGCATTGCATAAAAATCAATTCCATAATCCACAGACTGATTGAACTGCTCTTTTTAAGGTATATGTATCCTTGTCCATTTCTCCTATGATACATAAAGTGCCGTTTCCGGTATGATATTCCAAACCTTCCGGTAACATATCCTGCGGACTGGTCAGAAGAATGTATTTTCCATCCAGTTTAAAGAAATCCGGACACTCCCCACATCTTTCCAAAACGTTTCTTATTTTCTGCAAGGATACTGACAAATTCCCAGTCAAATCCATTTGCACTTCTGTAAAGAAGAATCTGTCCGCTTCCGTCTGCCGGTCTGCTTCCGATCACACAATAGAAGTTTCCGTCTTTTCCTTTCCAGATCTTTGGATCACGGAAATCCACTTTACTTGCACCTTCCGGAAGATCCTTTTCTGTCAAGACCGGATTCTTCTCATACTTCACATAATCTCTTCCGTCTCCGACAGCTACCGCCTGTGTCTGTATATCTCTTTTACTTCCATCTTCTAATGTTTCATGATCTACGGCTGTATACATAAGCAATTGTCTGCCATCATCCAGCTCTATTGCGCTTCCTGAGAAACAGCCCATCTTATCGTAGTCTTCATCTGGTGCAAGAGCTGCCGGGAGATATTCCCAATGCAATAAGTCTTTACTTACCACATGCCCCCAATGCATACTGTCCCAGTGTGTATCGTATGGATTATACTGATAAAATAAATGATATTCTCCCTGATAGTATGAAAATCCATTCGGATCATTCATCCAGCCTACATACGGACTCACATGAAAAGCCGGTCTGTCTTCTGCTTTTATCTGCTTTCCCTGTTCATCTTCATATTTTCTAGCCTTTTCTAACATCTCACTCATGCAAATTCTCCTGTTGTTCGTATCGTTATTTTTCTTCACTTAATGACTTCTGATACTCATCAAAGTACTTCTGTTTAATTGAAAGATAATCTGAAAGCCCATACTGTTCCATTTTCTTTAGATAGGAATCCCACTCTTTTTCAATTCCTCCATTCAGGATCCAGTCTGCTTTCTTCTGTTCTGCATATTTTTTATATCTGTATCGTACTGAGATACTTTATTCGTATCATCAATGCTCATAAAGACATTTGGATAAACATATTTACTGTTCATATCCTGTAAATAAGTTTCATGCATATTATCCAAACGCCATTTTGCATCTTCCGGCTGTGTTACATATACATCATAATATTCATTTAAAACTGCAAGAGGACCATTTACCGATTGTGCCTCACGAACTTCTACCGGAGACTGTGTTCCAAGATCCATATGCTTTAGCATTTTTCCACCATCTTTGTTTGTGGACAGTTCAAAAATGTTAAAGGAGTCCTTTTCTCCATAAGTTCCCCAGTTATTCTGTGGTGATTGAAGTGGTGCATACATCTGATCAATCCATGCAGCAGCAAGTGCTGTATTCCGACAACTTGATGTAAGAACACATCTTCCACGGTCAAATCCACTTGTTTCACTGTTGTTCTGTCTCGTGATATTTCTCATGCCATTCGGGCCTGTCAGCGCCGGTAGCATCACATAATCTTCATTGTTATCAATATTTGCAATGTCCCATGTAAAACAGAGACCGTATCGATGGTTCTTACCTTTTTGCTACATAGGTAGACCACTCTTGTGTAAATGCTTCTGGGTCAACTAAATCCTCTGTCACAAGTTTATGTAACCATTCAATTCCTTCTTTATAACCTTCCTGAACAGTTGTATAAATAACTTTTCCTTCATCCGTTACAGCGAAATGATCTCCCGTATCTCCATAACCTTCTCCAAATCCATTGATTAAAATTGCCGGATCTTGGTCTCCGTTATTGATAATAAATGACATTGGAATCACATCACCTTCGATTGAAAATTCTTTTTCAAGTTCATCTGCATGATCACGGAATTGAATCAATACCTGTTCCAATTCATCTGTTGTTGTCGGAATCTCAAGTCCTAGATAATCCAGCCATTTTTTTGTTAATATACGGAACATCTCCGATTGCCTGAATGGCTTCTTTCCCGGCTCCAAGCTGTTCAATCCAAGGAAATGAATAAATATGTCCATCTGGTGCTGTACACATTGTCCTGTATTCTGGATATTTTTCAAATACTGCCTGTAAATTCGGCATATATTTATCTATCAGATTTTCTAATGGAATAATGATACCCTGCTTTGCATAACGCAATAGATCATAATCACTCATTCCTGCATTGAATAATCCGTCCGGTAGATTTCCAAATTGAGCAAGTGCCAGATTTTTCGTATCAGAAAACTGATCCGATACAAAAACAAGTCCAATCAATATGAACATTCGTCTGCTCTTCCATTCTCTGAAAGATTACTCGTTCATTTGGCTCCTGTGTTGATGTAGCCGGTGCACTTGTAATAAAGGAAAGCTCTGCGGTTTCCTTCAATGGAAACTGCACTTCTGTTGCAGGTGTGTCCGGGTTGATTTCAGCTTCAAGCTGCTGCTCTTTTCCACAACCTGTAACTCCCACCAGCATCGTCAGAGATAGTACAATTGCAAGTAATGCATTTACTTTTCTTTTCTTCATATCTGTATCATTCCTTTCTTATTAGCCTTTTACCGATCCAACCATAATTCCTTTGTCAAAGTACTTCTGGAAGAATGGGTACATTACTAACAGTGGTAAACTTGATACTACAATGGTTGCATATTTGAGCTGTTCTGCTATTTTTGCCATTTCCGCTGTGCTCTGAATATCGGCAATCATGCCTGGCTGTGGTGTATTCTGTACTAAGATAGAACGGAGTACTAACTGTAATGGCTGCAAATTCGCATCATTCAAATAAATCATTGCGTCGAAATAACTGTTCCACATTCCAACGAAAGACCAAAGCGCCAGTACTGCAATGATTGGCTTACATACCGGAATCATAATTTTAAAGAAATGTTGGATTTCATTCGCTCCATCAATCGCAGATGCTTCTCTTAATTCTGTTGGAATTGACTGATAATAAGTTCTTGCAAGAATCATATTCCATACATTAAATGCTCCTGGAATCAGGATTGCCCACACTGTATTAACCATATGCAGTTGATTGATCAAAATGAATGTAGGAATCATTCCACCGCCAAAAACATAGTAATTAAGAAGATAATATTAAAAATCTTTCTTCCTACAAATTCTTTTTTGGACAGCGGATACGCTGCCAACAATGTCACAAAAACAGAAATAACTGTAAATGCAAGTGAATACAGGAAGGAATTTAAAAAGCCACGCCAGATCATTTCATTCTCTAATACTCTTCGATATGCATCTAATGTCCAGTCCTTAATATTAAAACTCAATCCCTGGTTATTCAAAACAGTCGGATCCATAAAGGATGCAAGTACTACATAGATAATCGGTATTGCTATAGAAAGGACGAATAAACCAAGAATGGTAAATCCGATTCCAAGGATTACTTTGTCTGTCCTTGAATATTTTTTCTTCTTTTTTTTTCTCCATCTCTTCTCCCTCTTTTCTATAATCCTTCTCCGTCATTCAGTTTCTTAACAACCCGGGTTTACAAAGATCAACAAGATAACATTTACAACCGAATTGAAGAGACCTACCGCTGTCGAATATCCATAATCTCCGTTCAGAAGTCCAATACGATATACATATGTAGACAGGATTTCTGATGCCGGCAAGTTCATATCTGTCTGTAATGCATATGCTTTTTCAAATCCAATACTCATAATATTTCCAGCCTGCAGAATAAACTGAATTACAATAATGTTCTTAATCGCCGGAAGCTCCACGTACCAGATCTGCTGCAGAAGATTTGCTCCATCCATGGTCGCTGCTTCTTCCAGCTCCTTGCTTGCATTTGCCAATGCTGCTGTATACATGATAGAGGACCATCCTGCTGCTTGCCAGATTCCACTTGCTATATAAATAGTACGGAAAGCAGATGGCATTGTCATCCAGTTTGTGCTAATCCCAAGCAGCCTGTTCAAAGGTCCTACAGGTGATAAAAGCATACGAACCATACCACAAAGTACGATGACTGAAATAAAATTCGGCATATAGATCAAAAGCTGAACTTTCTTTTTAATCCCTGTCTTACGGATGCGATTTAGAAGCAATGCCAGAATAATCGGAACCGGAAATCCCCATAATAGTCCATAGATACTCAATTTTAATGTATTCATCAGATAATTCATAAAATCTGGTGAAGATAAAAATCGCCTAAAATACTCAAGTCCTACCCAGGGACTGCCAAGAACTCCTTTTATTACATTGTAGTCTTCAAAAGCTATCAGGAGACCACCCATTGGGAGATACTTAAAAATAATTGTCAGTAAAAGCCCTGGCATTAGGAAGAAAAGATATAACTGCCAGTTTTTTCTTCATATAAGTCATCTTTTCTCTCCACGTTCGTTTGCTTACGGACTTTGCTTGATTTTGCATTCTTTTCATGCACTTCTTCCTCCATTCCTTTAACCTTATGGAAAACCGGTTACGTAACCAGTTATTTTAATGTTGCGTTTTTCCATGAAAATTGCTATACTAAAAGATATTATGAACCATCAGCCATCATATTGAAGGAGATTCAACTTTTATGAGTAAAAAACAGGTAACTTTTGCAGATATTGCGGAATATACCAATTTTTCAAAAACTACAATATCAAGATATTTCAATCACCCGGATTCACTGACGGTTGAAAACCAGGGAAAAGATTTCACAGGCTCTTGATACACTTGGATATAAAAAGAATAAGCTGGCAAAGGTTCTGGCAAATGGGAAAAGTGAATTTATCGGAATCATTGTTCCAAACCTTTTCCTGCACTATTATTCTGAGATGCTGACACAATTCCTTTCCAGCTACAGTGATTATCACTATAAATTTCTTGTTTTCGCCAGTGAACATGGTGCTGAAGAAGAACAACAGTACATTGAAGAACTTCTGTCTTATCAGATTGAAGGACTGATTGTTTTAAGTCACACTCTTCCATCTGAGAAACTTGCTTCTTATCAGATTCCTGTCATAGCAATTGAACGTGAGGCAGAACATATCTGCAGTGTCACAACTGATAACTATATGGGTGCACTTCAAGCTACGTCCCTGTTGATTCGGGATAAATGTGACATATTAATTCATATAAATGTCAATGTGAATAAATCCATCCCGGCTTATGACCGAATCCGAGCCTTTCAGGCTACTTGCGAAGAATATCATATTCCATATGATATAGATCTTAGTGTAGAAGGTGATTCTTATCATGAGATTTTAAACATAATCCGAGAGATTTTCAACAAAATAGAAGCAAAATACCCCAATCAAAAAAAAGGTATCTTTCTCGCGAATGATACCTATGCAAATATGTTTCTTAATTTAATTTTCCAAAAATATGGAACATTTCCTTCTACTTATGAGATTGTTGGATTTGACAACTCTCCGATTGCCAGCGAGGCAATCCTTCCGATCACAACCATCGGCCAGCAGATTGATGTGATTGCAAAGACTGCCATGGATCTTCTTGTCCAACAGATGGACGAGCAGAAAAAAGCGTGTTCCCAAACCATTAGGTGAACCTGTTCATAAACAAATTGCCCCTGTACTAATTCGCCGTAATACAACAAAATAATTTATTTTTCATGATTGAGAACGTTGCCTCCAGCGCCAGGACCTGATTGCCGGTTCCGGCGCTGTCTTCTGATATCTGCAGATACTGAGTAGTAATCCGAGCAGGATATAAGATGTCAGCATACCTGATCTTCCTGTTCCAAAGAATGGACAGTAGATTCCCATATTACCGACTCCTCCCAGATTTTCTAATATAAAAACTACGGTCTGAATCAGGAACAATGCTGTGCATCCTATTCCCATCACCATACCAAGCTGGTTCTTCTGGTTTAAAGAAATCTTAGCAAACCGAAGGATCAGAACCGCCAGACAAAGAACCAGTAGAATACCTGCCAGTATTCCATAAGCAGCTACCACACTGGCAAGCAGATGGACACTTCCGTCTACAGATGTCAGAAGTTCTTTAAACTGCGGATTGCCATGAAATGCTGAGCTTCCGGAAAGCATTTCCCGAATTATATTGACGCTGGGAAATCTGCTGCATGATCACCGATCGATAAAATAGCCGCTATACGCTCTTTGGTAAGCCCTGCCAAAACACCAGAGGCCTCCCGCAAGCAGAACCGGTATCAGAACGACTACTGCTCCGATTCCCGTAAGTACTGCTTTTTACAAACCTGAAACCAGCCTTTGTAAACAGCCGCCGCCAGAACCACACAATAAACCAATTCCAGTATCATTGCCGCAATCAGGCTCTGGCTTCTTATGAACAGAAAATAAGATGGAATGATCATCCAGAGGATTGCCTTTAAAATTCCTCGGTATCCCTGACCTCTATAACTATATAATACCGCTGCAAACAACGGAATTGTCAGCCAGAGTAAGTCAATCAGATTCAATACAATATTTCCGAAAGGCATTCTAATATATCCTCGCCGCTCCATTCACTTTCAGCCCCGTAAACTGCAGTCCGACCAATAATAAAACCTGATATACAATCAAGATTTGTTTTGCATAAGCCGCAATCCTCGTATAATCCATATAGCAAATACCAATCATCAGCACAAGTCCAAGCAAAAGTGCCGGCAGTTCCAGCGACGTATGCCAACTGGATGACATTCCTGTCCAGAACAATTCTTCTGTTTTTCCTGCACTCTGCTCAATACCTAAAGCAGTCTGATACATAACACTTCGTAAAAGATAGCCCGCAAGACTTAGCCCAATGATCAGCGCAATCATTCCCCACGCCATTGTCGGCCGGTGGATTCTATCCATCTCAAGCCCGACTTCTACCGGATCACCCATTTCTCGAACCGCAGCTTCTTCTGCTTCTGTCTGACTCATTCCTTCACTTAGGAATTCCGCTTTCTGATCCTCAATATGATCATTGATCTCCTGTTCTATCGTCCCTCTTGCCATCTTACAGCGAATCTGTTCTGTTAATGTATGCAAATACTCCTCTCGTCTCATCAAACATCACCCTTTCTAACAAACTGCTGCATTCAGCACATTTACTACAGCCGATGAATAAATTTTCCACTCTTCTTTCTTCTCTTCTAAAACTTTCCTCCCGGTTTTCGTAATACTGTAATACTTACGAACCTTACCTCCGACCTCTTTCTCATAAACTGTCAGATATTTCTTATCTTCCATTCCATGAAGCAATGGATATAACGTTCCCGCCTTTAATTCAAACACATTCTGGGACTTTTCTCTTAAGGTCTCGATCATCTCGTAACCATACATATCCTTTTCAGATAAAAGCTTTAATAACAACATCGTTGTGCTTCCTGATACCAGACTTCTGTCAACTGCCATAACAATTCCTCCTAATCTTCTGATTTTACGTTAACCGTACATTTCTTAACATTCTCACTGCAGAATGAAACTCATCTTACAGTAGTTCAAGAATGCCTCTGCAATCCTGCCGGAGGCTATATCAGCTGTGGGATTGACTCCCAGCTGATATATCGGTTATCTATATATCTTAGCTTGATTATATATCGGTTATCTATATATGTCAATAAAAGCTTCCAAAATTCTTTGCATTTTTAATATAGTAAGAGCGAACAAGTAGTAATTATGAGCGAACAGTAGCAAAAAAGTCTTATTTTGTATTGTTTTTGGATACAAAAACTATACTCTATGGGAAAAAATATGTTATAATTTGTGTACACATTATGCAGTATAAATACATACTAGCCATACGATTCAAGTTTTCGAACTAATTTAGGAGGAGAATTATGACTGATTCTGTTACAAATAAGATCATTTTAAGTGCCGACAGTACCTGTGACCTGGATCAGGAACTAAAAAGAACGTTATCATGTACATTATTTTCCACTCCACATCATTCTGGATGGAAAAGATTATAAGGACGGCATTGACATTACACCGGAAGAAATTTATCAGAAATATTACGATGAAAAAATCCTTCCAAAAACAGCTGCCGTCAATGTTGCGGAATATATTGAACATTTTTAAACCATGGGTCGATGAAGGCTATGAAGTGATCCATATCAATCTTGGCAGCTCACTTTCCAGTGCTCATCAAAACTGCTGTATTGCTGCTGAAGAGCTCGGGCATGTTCATGTGATTGACAGTTGTTCTCTCTCCACCGGAACCGGACTTCTCGTAACCGATGCCGGTCGGATGATCGAGCAGGGATTGAAAGCGGAAGACATTGCCGAAGCTCTTCGCGAACGCACAAAGCATTGTCATGCCAGCTTTATTTTGGATACGCTGACATTTCTACATGCCGGTGGGCGCTGTTCGACGGTCGCTGCTCTCGGAGCAAATGTTTTGAAATTAAAGCCGTGTATCGAAGTCAGCACAGCAGATGGCAGTATGAATGTAGGAAAGAAATATCGTGGAACGCTTGATAAAGTTCTTGTGAAATATGTAAAAGACAAACTTGCTGCTTATCCGGATATCGATCCATCTCTGATCTTTATCACGCACTCAGGAATTGCCCCTAAATACATTGAACTTGTTAAGAATACGCTTGAAGAAACCATGCATTTTGATGAAATCCATATAACGAAAGCAAGCTGTACGATTTCCAGCCATTGTGGACCAAATACACTTGGAATTTTATTTGAAACCTGCTAAGGAGGAGACGCCTATGACGAATACAAAACCAGTTTTTCATGGAAGTGATATTGAGAAAATCAGTGAGTATTATCATATCGACCAAAACAGTATTACAAACTTTGCCGGAAATGTAAATCCACTCGGACTTTCCCCTTCTGTTAAGGAAGCTGTTGCGGCTCATGTGGACCTCTTTTCTTCTTATCCTGACCGAGATTATAAATCACTTCGCAACACAATTGCTGAGTACTGCGATGTTCCTGCTGATTTTATCCTGCCGGGCAACGGTTCAAGCGAACTGATTTCACTTTTGATTGAAACAAGAGCACCGAAACGCACTCTGATTCTTGGTCCAACCTATTCTGAATACTCCAGAGAACTTTCTTTCTCCGGAAGTACACAGGACTATTATCATCTTCAGGAAGCGGAAGATTTTGAATTAGATGTAGAAGATCTTTGCCGGACTTTGTTAAACGAATCCAACTTCTTCTGCCATCTTAAAAAGATGAAATGCGTGCATTGCTTTCCTTCTGTGCAAACCGCGATATCTTTGTCATGATAGATGAGACTTATGTTGAATTTGCACCTTCCGTTCAGGAAGTAACCGCTGTTCCATACACGAAAGAATTCTCTAATCTCATGGTACTGCGTGGTGTATCAAAAATTCTACGCAGCTCCGGGGATGCGTTTTGGATACGGCATTACCGGAAATAAAGAGTTCTTATCTCAGATGAAAGAAAAGCAGATTCCATGGTCCTTAAACAGCCTTGGAGCATATGCCGGTGAGCAGATGTTCAAAGACACTTCCTACATCCGCCAGACACGTGCATTAATCCTGACGGAACGTGATCGGATGTTTCTTGAATTAAAAAGATATCTTCTTTCAAGGTTTATTTTCCATATGGAAACTTTATCCTTGTGAAGATTTTAAAACCAGAAGTAACTTCTTTCGATGTATTCGAAGCTTGTATAAAGGACTTATGATCCGTGACTGCTCTTCTTTCCAATGTCTGGATGGCGAATTTATCCGCTTCTGCATTATGAAACCTGAAGACAATAACCGGCTCTTAAAAGTATTGAAAACTATTTAATGATACCAAGGGTCAAAAGGTCTGAAACCACCGGTGCTTGCACAAAGGTCTTTCTTAAAAAAGCGGGAGAATCTGATCCAACGATTCTCCCGCTTTTCTTCTTATTCTTTCTTTTGATTTTATACTTCCTTGCTTTTTCTATGATTCTACAGCTGTTTTCTAACAACAAGATAATCATCTCCGTTCCGATAATATGGACATTGATAATGCTGATTTGTCATCAGACGGATGTAATCATCCTCATCCATATTCTTATCACAGAGATAACACTCATACTCCTCATCATAAATATAATAAGTGCATGTTTCACAGCTGGTTCTTGACTCTTTACTCAATTTTCTCTCTCCATTTCCCGCCCGTTGCAGAGCCTGTAGCATTATTCTGTTGCTGTTCGTTCTATGTGCAGCTGGCAACTCTTTTCTTAGTATCATACCATGTTTCCATAGATTGCGTCCACTTTTCTGTCTAATGCAATTACCTTAGGCGCAATTAATAGCCTGTATTTTTTGTGTTTTATTTCTTATTTTCTGTATATTTGAGTTATTTTTAACTTTTTTCTGATTTTCTATTGACAAATGCCTATCTGTGAGTTAATATAGAATCAACAAAAGGAAACGAAATAAAAAACAAAAAGGAGGACAAACCACCAGACACTTAATCCTTTCATTAAAATTAATTTTAAAGAAACAGAGGTATAGTCCAATGGGAAGGTAAATTAAATCCTTAAAAATCTAAAGAAAGAGGTACAGACCACCAGAAAGAGTAATTTAAAAAACGGAAACGATATTTAAAGAGAGAGGTAGAATCCAATGGGATAGTTCATTAAATCATCAAACAAATAAATTGAAAGAGGTAAATTCCAATGGGACGATAAGTTAAAATCCAAAATAGATAAAAGAAGAATCGAAAGAAGGATATTCCAATGGGATAATTAAATGAAATAAAATATAAAATCACTATCTGAGATAATAGTTTCAGATAGATATCAAATGAATAAGGAGGAATAATCCAATGGATGGAATAACAAAGTGAAGATCCACTGTATAGCGTAGGTGCATACGGTGGATTTTCTTTTGTCTCTTTTTCGTGGATATCCCGGATAATCAAATGGGATAACAAAAAGGGGCAAAGCTTTTTATGCTTCCACCCCATCACTTAAAAAATGTTTAAAGTCTTAATACATAGTCTTTTTATTATCTCTTCACAAAGTACTCTTCATACCATACAAGGAACGTATAGATTGTCCATACTTTTCTCCAGTTATCAGAATTTCCTCCAACATATTCATCAAAAATCGCATTGATTGCATCCACATCAAAGAATTTCTCTGCAATATCACTGTGGAAGAGACGCTGTACGTCCTGATTATATCTCTCATCAGCCATCCAGATACGGATTGGTACGATAAATCCCAACTTCTTACGGAATGCAATTTCTTCCGGAAGAACTTTCGCAGCTGCTGTACGGAATGCCACTTTATTCTGCTCTTCATTTACTTTAAAGCGAGACGGCATACGAGATGCGATATCAAAAATTATTCTATCTGTCAACGGCATACGGATCTCAAGTCCGGCTGCTGTACTCATCTTATCAACATTCAGATAGATATCGCCTTCCAGCCAGATCTGAATATCAACATCGGACATTTTTGTAAGCGGATCAAGACCTTCCGTCTCCTCGTAGATTCCTCGTGCAAGTTCAATCGGCAGTACGTCTGGATCGTATTTCTTAAGAATCTTCTGCTTCTCGTCTTCTTTCATGATATTGGTATTTCCAACATAGAAATTCTTCAGATTCTCACCATAACGTTCGGCATTTCTGTACATGTTATAACCACCGAAGAATTCGTCAGAACCCTCTCCGGAATAACAGATTTTGTATGTTCTGCTGTCGCATTACATCCAAGTGTAAATACAATCGCCGATGCATCTCCAAGTGGCTGCTCCATATTGTACATAACATAAGGTACAATATCAAAGAACTGCTCCGGAGTAATGATACTTCTGGAGAATTTTCTTCCAAGAAGCTGTGCTGTCTTCTCTGCAAGAACAGATTCATCAAATCTCTTCCTCATATCCACAACAGTCTGCCTGTTCTGCATCAGACATTGCAAGTACATAGGAAGAATCTACACCACCTGACAGGAATGACTCCACTCTCTCATCTGCGGTCTTCACTTCCGGCATGATTTCTTTCAGAGTATTATGGATCTCATCAGCCCAATCTTCCAGAGTCTTACTCTCATCCGGATGAAATTCCGGTTTCCAGTATCTGTGAATCTCAAGCTTTCCATCCTGCCAGATCAGATAGCGTCCCGGCAACAGTTTTTTCAGTCCACGGAAAAATGTATTTTCTCCGGCAACATAGGTCAGACTTAAATACAGCTGAAGCATCTCTTCATTCAGTTCTTTCTTAAATCCCGGCTGATCGATAATATCACGGATCATCGTTCCATAAAGAAGCTCTCCATCTTCTGTCTCATAGTAATAGAATGGTTTTGTTCCAAACTGATCTCTCAGGCAGAAAAGTTTCTGCTCTTCCTCATCCCACAGAGCAAATGCAGACATTCCGTGCATATGATCTGCCATCTCACATCCCCATGTCTGATATGCCTTAATCAAAATCTCATGTTCTCTTTCTTCTCTGGAAAGTGTAAGATCAATTCAAGTCTCTCACAAAGTTCTTCCCAGTTACGAATGTGTCCTCTGTATGTTTTTACAATTATCATCTGTTTAACCTCTCTTTTGTCACCATCTTTGGTTTTGAAAGTTGTTTCTTCTCCCGCTTATATCCTACAGATATCGACAACTTTCACGGTTCAATCCTATTCTATCACACTGACTTTTTTTTCTTGTAAATTCTCAACTGTCACCGATCTCGGTCTGAAGCATATATAACATATGTACTGTTTTTAGTCAGAATGCATCTCACCTTCATTCGCTTCTTCCATTTGCACTTCTTCTGCTGCGCTACTTCCTGCTATCTCTGCATCAACATACCCAAAACGAATCACTGCCTGTGGCCAGTTAAGGCTGATTCTTGGTTTCTTCCCTTTCTCCGCACCTGCTTTTTCAATCAGATCAAGCAATTCTTCCAGAACTGTTTTTGTCAGATAACCTCCGCGCCAGTGAAACGTCAAAATTCTTCCTTTCTTTGCCATCTGAAGTGCTCTTTTATAAACTTCTTCCGGTTTTGTAAAAGACAGTTTCTTTTCTTTATAATAGAAATGATCTCCGTCCGTACACTTCATAGCCGGAGCGATCAAAGGCTCATGATCCCGGAAAATCGATTTATCTTCCAGATTGAAATAATCATAACGGATTTCTTCTCCGATCGTACAGTTTCTTGTAAGTGTATTATCAAATGTCGCATCTAAATGATAATATTTTCCATTAATCCTCACGATATTCCATGTATGACGGTATTTGATTCCCTTATCCGGATTATTCCGCAAATAGCGATCATGCACCAGACTCCAAGCTCATCGCACAGCACTTTCACCGCTTTTTGCAATCCCCTCACAAACTCCGACCCCTGTCCTAACGGACCAATAATCTCATGTGAATAAGGTTTCTTCAATTTATCATATTTTACATTCTCGCAAATGAAATCATGAATGTATTTTTCTTTCTCTGATTCTGATAATTTCTGCGCCGGTCGTGCAAGTTTCTCTACTCTGGATTTCATTGCCTTCTGATGTTCTTTTTCACCTTCGCCCGGTCAAACAAATATTCCGGTAGAAACTGAATGTTTGGCGATTCCTGATAATAACGATACTTAAATCCCGTTGCCCAGAAAATCTCCGGGTGATCCAGGCGCATCTGGAAGAATACATTATACAGTTCTTCTCCGCTCATACGCGGTACCTGAATCTCCTTTTCCATCTGCAAGCCCCCTGGCAGATTGCATGATACGCCGCCTGCTGCATCTTGTTCATCTTACTATAATAAAATGGTTCCATACTTATCCTCTCCGGTCAGCAGAAAATTCTTCTATCTGAACTTTTCGTTTTTTTCCTTTCTTTTCCCAGATCATCAGACTGATTTTGTATTGGAGTGAATCTCTTGATGCAATAAATGGTTCCTCACGAAATATATTTATCCGAAATCCCTGTTCTTCTAACTCTCGTTTCCGCTCTGATGCTCTCTTCTCAGTCTTACGATTCTGATTTTCTTCCTCGTCTGTGAATTTTCTTCTCGGGTAATTTGCTGCTGCCATCTTCAGTTCTTCCATCAAAAGATCTGTGACTTCTGCATGACGCTTTTCCTGCAACATCCCGGCAATCTTTTTTTGCACTCCGCTTCCATGGATGTTTCTGATAAAACTTTAGACATCTTAGTAACTTTTTATCTTCTACTGTTGCCAAGCTCCTGCATCACTTGATGTGCTTCTGCTGACGGTACCCACGGATTTTCCCTTGGAACTACATATTGCTCTGAAACTGCCGGATAACAGCAATGATTCAGCGGCGGAAAGTCTGCCAGCACAGCTAATTTCCGCTCCGTCTGATTACAGTATTTTGCTCCCAGATAATCCAGTTTATCCCGTACGATTGCAATCTTATATTCTATCTGACGCAGATATTCCGCACCTTTCACCCAGAAATGTCCGATTTCTCCATAGTCATATAAATGTACTTCTTCACTTAAATCCTCAAAAAAAATCGTAACCACGGTCTCACCCTGATGAACTACAAGGACATAGGACTCCTCCGGTTCTTCTGTTACACTTAACTCCGCTTCTAGTTCACCTTCATAATCCTCTCTATACTGACCTGTCATCCTTGCATTTTCAAAGACAAGAAAGCTCTCTACCGCATCGTTCATCAAATAAACCAACCGCAGTTTTTCTTCTGTAAAAAGCAGTTCAAACTGTCCTTGTTCCAGCACTTCTCCTAGTTTCAGAAATGCTTCCGGCAATTGAATTTCACTCATTTTCCGCTCCCTCAGTGCATTTGTCTTCCAGGCACTCACGAATCTTGTCTTCTTTCAAATCCTCACCGATCACGATCAGAATCTCCTGTCCTTCTTTGATTGGATTTACTGTCATCTTCTGTGTTGTCGCATTCAGCTCCATCCAGTCACCGGATTGATTCTTCATAAATCCTTTTATACGGAACACTCTTCCGATATCATTAAGATTTTTATTGTTTTCTTTTTCAGAATCATCTGTGCATCCACGTTTACCAAACAGCTTTTTCACAGCCGGAACCAGTTCTTCTTCTGTCCGATTCAGATTCATAAAATATAAGGTCTGGAATCCATCCTTTTCTGTACCTTCCGGTCTACGAAACGACTCAATCTGATAGCCGCTGTTCTGAATCTGTGCAAAATCTTCCTCTGTCAGCATATCCCAGTCTTTTGCGATCACTTCTTTTTCAATTCTTCTGGTACATCCAATGCGTTCAAGAGAACGATTGACATGTGAAATAATTCTGTTTTCCTGTTCTTCACAAGCATTGTCCTTATCCAGCCTGCTCAGCACGATCACACCAGCATCCGCCGCCTCAGATCCCAGCAAATATTCCGCCTGATCTGACAGATTATCTTCCAGTCCCGCATCTACGATTGTGATCACACTTCCGATTTCGTACCACCGATCCAAAGGTTCTTCTCTTAATCCATCAAAAAATTCATCCACGTCATAGATTCCCGACGGCTCCACGATTACTCTGTCATATCCACACATTGCCATAGAGATCAACTTTGTCTTGAATCGTCTGCGGTGTGTCTCTTTATCACACCCTCCGGAAATCATTTCCAGTTCACATTTTTCTCCCTGCAGCTCCTGAAGAAGCATCATATCCACATTCACCGCACCGAAATCATTTTCCAGAATTCCGATATTCAGACCCTGACGAAGCAGGTAGGATGCATACTCTTTTATAAATGTTGTCTTTCCTGCCCCCAGAAAACCTGTAATCAAATCTATCTTTACCATGATTGTTCCTCTCATATCTGATATACTCGCACAATTTACTCTAACTATAATACCACAATCTCCTTGCATTTCAAGAATTCCTCGGCATTCTTCTGCGCATCTCTGTGGTCTTGCCAGAGACTATATCAGCTGGGAGATGACTCCCACCACTGATACTAGCTTGTTTCTCACCACCTATAGAGATGGGAGTCATCTCCCAGCTGATATAAATATAGAGTATTGAATCCACCGCCTGTTTTCCCTATAATAAACTTATCAACAATAAACGTTATTTTTTACGAAATTTTCAACATTTTTATCTCATCAAAACACACTTTGTGAAGATAACGCTTACGAAACGGAGAATTTATTATGGAATTTCAGAAGATCAGTTCCCCTTCCCTGAGGGATCTGTTTATTGAACAATTAGAACATCTGATTCTTTCCGGCAAGCTACAGGTCGGAGAGAAACTTCCACCGGAACGCCAGCTTGCTGAAATGATGCAGGTCAGCCGTGCGGTTGTCAACAACGGGATCAGTGAGCTGGAGAAGAAAGGATTCCTCACCGTAAAACCCCGCAGTGGAACTTATGTAGCAGATTTTCGCAGAAAAGGGACTCTGGATACATTGATTGCGATCATGAATTACAACGGCGGACGCATGCGTGATCAGGAGATTCGTTCCATCTTCGAAGTCCGCATTGCGCTTGATACACTTGCTGCACAGCTCGCCATCGACACGATCAGCGACAAAAACATCCAGCGTCTCCTCGAATTCGTTAATCAGATCCGTGATGCACAAGATGTCACCACTGCCATTGAAGCTGCTTACGAATTCCAACACGAGTCTGCCCTAATTTCCGGAAATACATTGATTCCACTTATTTTCCAATCTTTCCGAGCACCGATTTTTAATATGTGGGAACGTTATTGTGAACTCTATGGGATAGAAGAATTATATCGAAGCAATTATAAGACCTGGACCTATATCCGAGACCGAGACACCCAAGGAGCGATTGCATGGGTTCAGAAATCCATGCAAGACTGCATTGATGGGGAACATCAGATTTACTATGAATTGTAAATTTTGATTTGGTGCACGTAAACGAGAAGATATACTCAGATTCATCAGATCAGGAATGATAAGAATAAGTCGATAAACTTCCCTTTCAGTCAGCATAGGAAATTCTGTATTTAAATGTTGAATTCGTTCCACGGCAATCCCTTCTGTCCTGGATAATGTAAGTGATGTGGATACTTTGTTGTTGAGGACACATTTTAAGGCAGGAGCGGTTCTGAATACACTTTGTTCTGAATGTTAGAAAAAGCCCAAACAGAAATCACTCACGATACCTGTTTGGGCTTTTTCGTTACATTCATTCAAAGGGATGAAGAGGAGCGGGCCGGTGTCCGATGCAATAAAGTATCCACATTACGCCCTTATCAACAAAAGTTTTTGCTTTATTACCCAGAATTCAAACGTCTAAATACAAATTTAAACTTCTGCTCTCGCCATTGCTTCCTTATAATCCTTCTGATCTGTAAAGATCTCATTCTTGTATGGATTCTTCTTCTGCTGTTTTGCTCTCTTAATAATTGCAGCCAGACAGATCACATTCGCTGCAAGTGCAATTACCGCGATCACACCCTGCATGGTTGGATTAGCACTTGTCGGTCTTACTGCTGCATCCATGAATCCGTCAGAATACAGAGCCGGAATTACTGAGAAACGGCTTGCATCCGGAATAATGGGAATACCTGAGCAAACATACACCACAGTGCCAGTGTATTCGCGCGGTTCTGGATCCAGCCACCCTTGTTCCAGAACATATTTGCAAATGTCGGAGCAAGAAGCAATGCAACACCACAGTAGAATGCATGTGTTGTCAGGTTATTGTATGTGTACTCAAAATTCCACAGATCATATGCAATGATAAAGCACCATGTCATATCCGGCCAAAGCATATCATCATGTTTCTTGGATGTGTAGATTCCCCACCATCCTGTCATACAGAAGATATTCAGGATTCCGGCAATTCCGTTCACCCAGTTCCACCATCCACCATAGAGCCATACATTTTCTGAAGACAGCCACCAGCGGTCACCGAATTCTTTCATAGCCATGAATCCACGGATACCTGATTCAAAATCACTTACTACTGCAATCAGAATATTGATTGCAACGATTGCAAACGGGAATACTTTGAACCATTCTGTCTTACCAATTCCCCATTTGTATTTCAGCATCATAAAACCAATACACCCTGCTGTTGCAGCATACAATTTTGCATAATGGAACCAGCTTGTCATATGTACATAAGTATCGTTATTCAGTGCCCATTCTGCACCATTTGCTGCACAGATATAGATTGCGATGAAATACACTGTAAGTATAGCCGGAATAGCTCCAAAACAGATCAGTCCACCGATTTTTGTACGTCTTGCAAATTCATTTGCAAGAACAAGTCCGGCAAACACCAGTACCCACCCTAACAGCTGCCAACCGGCACCATCGCCATAAATTTGGAATAACATAATTATCTCCCTCCTTCTTTTAATTGGTTATACCAACCTATTGTTATCTTTTTAACATTATACTCTTCTTATTATTATGCGTCAATAAATGCACCTGTTTCTCCTATTTTTCAGCACTTTATAATAAAATATCTCTCCGTATTTTTGTATTTTTACAATAGATTTGCGTTTTGGCATCTGGTATGACCACAGCCACATCATTTTCTTTCTGACGATTCAGAAAATTCATTTAAGCATTCTTATTTTTGAGTTATCTAACAATTCAATATTCATTTTATTCTGTTTTATGCGTACTTTTCTTGATTTTTTTTTTCATGTTTTTGCAAGAATACATATATATTTCTTGCAAATTTTACCTCAACTGTTTATAATTACATTAAAATGCATTATCAAGACACTAGAAAACATATATGTATTGTGAGGATGAAAACTATGAATTCAAATGATATATTAATTGCAAACACTGACGATCTGCGCAGTGATATGGACTATTTAGAGAAAACACTTTTGAAAGGACACCGCATTGATCCGAATCTTTATGAAGAATATGATGTAAAGCGCGGACTTCGTGATTCAACCGGCCGTGGAGTTCTTACCGGACTGACTGAAGTATCCGATGTCTGTGGATTTGATGTTGTAAACGGACGTAAAATTCCTGCTGAAGGTGGACTTTACTATCAGGGAATCAATGTCAATGACCTTATCAACGGTCTGAAAGGCAAACGTTTTGGATTTGAGGAGACAACTTTCCTGCTCCTTTTCGGACGTCTTCCAAAAAAAAAGATGAATTAGAGCATTTTCTGAAAGTTTTATTTGAATTAGAAGATCTAAGCGGACGTTTTGTTCGTGACGTTGTCATGAAGGCCTCAAGCTCTAACATCATGAACGCACTCCAGCGCTGTGTTCTTACTTTATATACATATGATGAGAACCCGGAAGATATTTCTGTTGAAAATGCACTGCGTCAGGCTCTTGAACTTATTGCAAAGCTTCCACTAATCGCAGTATATTCTTATCATGCATACAGACATTTCCGTAAAGATGAGACACTTCTGATCCGTAATCCGGAGAAAGGACGCTCTCTTGCCGAAAATATTTTGTACATGCTTCGTCCGGATGGACAGTATACAGAACTAGAAGCCAAGGTTCTTGATGTTGCACTGATTCTTCATGCAGAACACGGCGGTGGTAACAACTCCACTTTCACTACACATGTTGTCACTTCTTCAGGAACAGATACATATTCAGCAATTGCTGCTTCCATCGGTTCTCTGAAAGGACCTCGTCATGGTGGTGCAAACCTGAAAGCGCAGGGGATGTTTGATGATATTAAGAAGTCTGTCAAAGACTGGACTAACGAAGATGAGATTCGTGAGTATCTCCGCCTGATTCTTGATAAAAAAGCCTTTGATAAGACGGGACTGATCTATGGAATGGGACACGCAGTCTACACAATCTCCGACCCAAGAGAAAAGATTTTGAAGAGCTATGCACAGAAGCTTGCTTCTGAAAAGGGACTTGACGATGAATTCGCACTTTATGACCGCGTAGAAAGAATCGCCGGTGAAGAGATCATGACACACAGAAAGATGCTGAAACCTGTCTGTGCTAACGTTGACTTCTACAGCGGATTTGTTTATACAATGCTGAATATTCCGGAAGAACTTTTCACACCACTCTTCGCGATTGCACGTATCACCGGGTGGAGTGCACATCGTCTGGAAGAACTGTTAAATGCCGGTAAGATTATCCGTCCGGCATACAAATATGTTGGGCAGCATACAGAATTCCATGACCGTAATGACAGAAATTAATTATTTGATACCTGATTATTATTCTAAGTTCACCTGCATCGCCGACCGCTGTCCGATCACCTGCTGCCAGGAATGGAAGATTGGCGTCGATGCAGATACGAACCGTAAATGGAAGAAACTCCAGGCTCCGGAAACCGTACCTGAACAAAAGAAAAAATTTAAGCGCTTATACGATTAAAAAAGATGGACAGCGTGTGATAGGCCTGGACAGTGATCATCGCTGTCCATTCCTTAACTCTGAGAAGCTATGCCGCCTTGTTGTTGCTTACGGCGACAAAGTCCTATCAGAAACGTGCACTACATTTCCACGAGAGGAACATCGCTTTCCGACACATAACGAGAAAATGCTGATGCCTTGCTGCCCTGCAGTGATTGACCTGTGGAACAAACAGAAGTCCCTGCATTTCCCAAATGTATCAGACACTTTGTCCGATACTGGCGATACAGATACTTCTGTCCTTTTCCTCTTGCGTGAAAAACTACTCAATCTTTTAGATGATTCTTCCAGAACAATCGAAGAAGAACTTTTGGAAAGCTTCTATATTCTTCAGGAATTATACCAGCATCAGCCATTAACAAAAGAACTGTTAGAAGATTATTTTTCTGATAACACAGTAAGAGAACTTGGAAATGCGATCTCAGATATAGATCTTCCACCTTTGGATCTGATTAGTGAATGTAACGAACTGTTACAAGATCTTTCCGTAAACTATCAAAAAAAAGAAGGGCTCTATCAGGATACTCTGAATCCAATTCTTGCTTTGGCGGAAGAAATATCGGAATCACTTTCGGACAGTACTGGAAATCCTGATGATACTAAAGCTTACGAATCCACTTTACTGGAACAATGGGAACAATTCACACAATACTTGAGCCCTTACGAACCACTGCTTCGCAATTTCCTGCGCAACGAGATTTTCTCTGATCTCCTGCTTCCTGACAGTGACCGGAAAATGTACTGGTACAGATGCAATGGATTGCCCTTGAATATGCATCAATCCGCCACAGCATTTTCTTAAGATGGATGCTGGATGGCACAGACGCAAACGTTTCTGAAATTTCTTACGAAATGCTGAGACAATATCTTGTGATCATTACACGAATGACCGGATATGAAACAGCGGATATTTATGAATATCTGGAAAACAGTTTCGAATCCCTCTTATGGGACTGGGGCTACTTTGCATTAATTATAGGAAACTAAAATAGGATTATGTGATTGGCACAAGTACTTTTTGCCTTTCACATAATCCTTTTTTCAGAGTTATCACAAACTATCTCATACAAATGTACACAACATACACTGCATAAAGAAGTAACATGATAATACCTTCTTTTCTATTAAGTTCTCTTTTCGTCCATGCCATGATCCATCCAATAACACTGAACACGATCAGCACTGCAATATCAATGATATTTTCTGTCAAAAATGCGACCGGTGAAATTGCTGCCGCAATACCAAGCACCATGAGAATATTAAAGATATTGGAACCGATCACATTTCCAAGTGCCATATCCACCTCACCTTTTTTTGCTGCTACAATCGATGTAACCAGCTCCGGAAGGCTTGTTCCAAATGCAACTACAGTAAGACCGATCAGAGTCTGACTGATTCCAATTGCCGCCGCAACTGTACAGGCACCGTCTACTACCCAGTCACTTCCGACCGCAATCGCTACTGCGCCGAGAAGAATGTAAATCACACTCTTTTCCCATAGACATTTCCTGAATCTCCTCCGCTTCCAGAAGATACTCTTCCTCTTCCACTCCCGGCTCCACATTTTTTCTCACGAGATGTCTGTGCTGAGCGGATCATGTAGAGAATAAACGCCAGGAATAAGATAATAAATACAACTCCATCTATATGTCCCAGTGACATTCCGGCTGCACCAAGAATCAGAAGCAATACCGCACACAGAATAGATATCGGAAAATCAATCTTTAACGTATTAATCTGAACTGCCACGGAAGTAAAAAGCGTGCAGGCTCCGACTACAACCATGAGATTGAAAATATTAGATCCTACCGCATTACTGACTGCAAGTGCATTGTTTCCCGTAACTGCTGCCGTCACACTGACCGCAGTCTCCGGAAGGCTCGTCCCCATCGCCACAATCGTCATTCCGATGATCAGTGACGGAACATGATACCGTCTTGCGATACTGCTACACCCCTCAACAAATGCATCTGCACCTTTTACAAGAAACACAAATCCAATAATTAAAAGTACCACTGCAAATGGCACACTTTGAAACAAATCACTCATCTTTTTATTTCCTTTCTGCAATACTATATTCAACCTCATTTTATGCTAATCCAGACAGATGCTGGATCAAAATCCTAACACCTAAAAGCACCAGGATGATTCCACCAACCAGTTCTGCCTTATGTTTATATTTCCCACCAAAATAATTTCCAATCACTACACCAACAATAGAAATAATCATTGTCGTAATTCCGATGATCGTAATTGCCTCAAGAATCGGTGTGTCCAGAAATGCAAATGTGATTCCGACTGCCAGCGCATCGATACTCGTCGCAACGGCAAGTACAAACATATTTCTATGATCCAACGGCTGATCTTTTACTTCAACAATATCTTCTTCGTTCCATTCTTTTACTGCCTCCAGAATCATTTTCCCACCGATAAAGCCAAGCAGAATAAATGCGATCCAGTGATCAATACTTGTAATATACTTTTGGAACTGAATTCCAAGAATCCATCCCACAAGCGGCATTAATGCCTGGAACCCTCCAAAATACAATCCGATCACCACCGCCTGTTTTTTATTCAGCTTCTTCATTCCAAGGCCCTTACAGACGGACACTGCGAATGCATCCATCGCAAGCCCGACTCCCATCAGAAGTAACTCAATAAATAGTGCCATGTTTTTCCTCTTTTCTTTTTTCTTCTGTATCTGTTCCGCTACAATTGCAGTGCGCATCCCTAGCGGAGCGTTTTTTATATATTAGGAAAGAACTTTCCTAATATATAAAAAACAAAGAGACTCACGTATGTTCTATGATAAGAGAACTGCCTGCTTGACATAACAAACTCGTCCTCTTATTTAAAACATACATGAGTCTCATTCTTTAAGATTTGCCGGTGATCTTTTTAAAACTCATTCTCACCGGTATGTTGACAAATCACATTTGCATGCGAACTACTCCCTCACGGAATATATTCAATTCATCTTTCGGCTCGGTTCGTCTCATGAACAACCACCTTATTGATACATCGTTTTTTACTATAACGAATGAATTCTGTTTTGTCAATAAATTTTATCATTTATTCCCAGACGATTTATTCCGAGACATTTCGTTACTGTCACAGTAACAGCTTTCCCCATTAGAAAAGCAATATTCCGATTCCTCTTGTGATGATCGCAACAATCCATGCGATCAAGCACTGCCAGAACACCATTCCGACAGCCCATTTTGCACCAAGCTCGCGCTTTACGGATGCGACCGCTGCAACACACGGTGTATAAAGCAGACTGAATACAAGCAAAACACCTGCTGACAATGGAGTCAGTACGGATGCAATTCCACCACCAAACAATACCTCAAGTGTTGATACTACACTTTCTTTCGCCATAACCCACTGATCAGTGCTGTACAGATTCTCCAGTCTCCCAGTCCAAGCGGACGAAGGATTGGAACAAGTGCACCTGCAATCATAGCAAGAATACTATCTGCTGAATTCTCCACAAGGTTCAGATGCAAGTCAAAACTCTGCAAGAACCATACAACAATCGTTGCCATCAGAATAACTGTAAATGCTTTCTGTAAAAAATCTTTCGCTTTCTCCCAAAGAAGCTGTGCCACATTCTTCGCACCCGGCAGACGATAATTCGGAAGTTCCATAACAAATGGTACCGGTTCTCCTTTAAACAGAGTTCCTCGATAAAGGAATGCGATTAAAATTCCAACTACAATTCCAAGCACGTACAGACCCGACATGATCAGTCCGCCCTTACCCGGGAAAAATGTACTTACAAAGAATGCATAGATCGGAAGTTTCGCAGTACAGCTCATAAACGGTGTCAAAAGGATCGTCATCTTACGGTCCCTCTCACTGGTCAATGTTCTTGTTGCCATAACTGCCGGAACTGTACATCCGAATCCGATCAACATCGGCACAATGCTTCGACCGGAAAGACCGATTTTTCGAAGCAGTTTATCCATTACAAACGCAACGCGCGCGATATATCCACTGTCTTCCATCATAGAGAGGAAGAAGAACAAAGTAACAATAATCGGAAGAAAACTAAGCACGCTTCCTACTCCTGTAAAGATTCCGTCGATTACAAGACTTCGGATTACATCATTTACATTGAGTGCGATCAGTCCCGCCTCAGCCATTCTTGACAACTGATCAATTCCCATTTCCAGAATTCCTTGCAGAAATGCACCGATTACATTAAATGTCAGATAAAATACAAGCACCATGATTCCGATAAAACATGGGATCGCTGTATATTTTCCTGTCAAGATTTTGTCTATCTTCTCACTTCTGACACGTTCTTTACTCTCTTTCGGTTTTACAACCGTCTGCTCACAGAGACGTTCAATAAAATCGAATCGCATATCTGCGATTGCCGCACTTCGGTCAACCTCACGTTCCGTCTCCATCTGCTGTACAATATGTTCAAGCATATCCAACTCATTCTGATCAAGCTTTAACTGTTCTAAGATCAGCGGATCCCCTCGATTGCCTTCGTTGCTGCAAAACGTACCGGAAGCTTTGCTTCTTCTGCATGGTCTTCAATCAGATGAATCACTGCATGGATACATCTGTGGACCGCACCGTCATGGTCACTCTTATCACAGAAATCCTGACGCAGCGGACGCTCCTGGTATTTTGCCACATGAAGTGCATGACGTATTACTTCATCCACACCTTCGTTCTTCGCTGCCGAAATCGGAATAACCGGAACTCCAAGCAGTGCCTCCATTGTATTCACATCAATAGAGCCATGATTTCCAATCACCTCATCCATCATATTCAAAGCTACTACCATCGGGATATCCATTTCAAGAAGTTGCATTGTCAGGTAAAGATTTCGCTCAATATTCGTTGCATCCACAATATTGACTGTATGGAGACATTGAATAAATTCCCGGAAGGTCTGTCACATTCGTATTCGGATAACCTTTGATTGTTCCATCCTTACGGTCTACTGTTACTCCCGGGAAGTTTCCTACATGCTGATTTGCTCCTGTGAGCTGATTAAACAACGTTGTCTTTCCACAGTTCTGATTTCCTACCAGTGCATAAGTAAGCACTGTTCCATCCGGTAACGGATTAGCATCTTCTTCAGAATGATACTTTCCTTCTTCTCCAAGTCCCGGATGATCTACCGGTTTCAAACGTTCTCCACGGAAATGGCTGTTTGTTCTCTCGCTGATTTCCTCAACTTCAATCTGTTCTGCCTCTGCAAAGAGTGTCAGTTTCATATCCATGTACCTGCAATTCCATCGGGTCTCCCATCGGTGCAAACTTTACCACCGTAACTTCCGCACCCGGAATCATACCCATATCCAAAAAATGCTGTCGTAACGCACCGGAAGCTCCAACTGTCCTACAGCACTCTTTTCCAATCGCTAATTCTTTTAATGTCATTTTTTTTTATCATTTTTCAGTGGCGCATAAACGATTCAGGGATGTTGGATTTGTCATTAATTATCATTTATAAAAAAAAATGCTTTGTCCCTCCTATTCTTTTTTCAGTGGGCATAGACATCACTTGCAGGATGATCGTAATGATCAGGATGCAGGATAGGAAATGAACAAAATCTTTAACGATCTGAATTTTGGAAATATTCCAAAGATCCAGACAATCCTCGTTCCGACTGTTCCGATTACGGAAAGTAGCATCGGCACAATTGATTTTCCCATTCCACGAAGAGATCCCGGGAACAGATCCATCCATCCGCACAGAAAATAAGTAACTGTTGTATACAGAAGGATCTCCATACCACAGCTGATAACCTGAGGATCATCAGTATAAATCTTCAAAAGTTCCGGTCCAAAGAGATACGCACCTCCACCAAGAATTAATGCAATCGTTGTGGAAAGAATCAGGCAGTCAACTAAGACTCTGTCCATTCGTTTCCATTTCGTATCTCCAACCGCTCTTAAGATTGCCGCACCGTAATTGTATAGCATCAAAAAAAACGGCATTCCTCTTCAGATTGCCGAAATAGATCTTCATATATAGTGTCGAAAGATTGATTACATTATCCGGTGTTCCCATCAGTTCAAGTGCTCCTCTGGAAAAGAACAATCCAACTAATGCCATCACAACTCCGCTTATAATTGCAAATGTAATCGCTGTGTGCACCGTCTCCGACATCTCTTTCTCGCGCCCTGCCGCATAGAACTGGCCGCAAGTACATTTGCCCCAAGAGATATTCCTATAAATAAATTAGTAAATACATTGATCAGTGCTGTGGTTGATCCGACTGCTGCCAGTGCCTCGCTTCCGCTGAATCTTCCCACTACAACAATGTCCACTGCGTTAAATGCAAGCTGCAGAATTCCAGATAACATCAGCGGAATTGAAAAAGAAATCAGCTTATTCATGATCGAGCCATTGCACATATCAATTTCAAATCTGTTTTTTTCTTTTCTGAATGCATAACTTTTCCTCATTCTATAAATTATTGTAACTGTTCAAACACTCTCCTAATGCTGTCATAATGAAGGAAGATTCCCTCCTTGGCAAAGTTTTCAATCTCGTCCTTAGTTGCGAACATATATCCATCTGTTTCTTCTGTCTGAAGTTTCAGATCATTCTCATCAATATCAAGCACAAAGCGATATACATCAACAAAATAATTATCACCCTCGCCCGGATTTTCTCGTTTATAAGTAAATACATATCCGCCTTCTGCATTAGAAATATCTAATCCTGTCTCTTCTCTCACTTCACGGCATACCGCTTCCTCAGAAGACTCTCCTGCCTGCGCTGCACCGCCGGATACTTCCCACCAACCCGGTGCCCACGCTTTTTTGTCATTACACGTTTCGTGATCAGATATGTTCCATCCGGTCTTGCCACAACTCCAAGCACTGTCAGATGGTATTCTCCATCCTTTAAGCACCAGTCATTTCGCTTCATTGTTCTTCCGGTCGGCCGTTTCTCTTCATCATAAATATCCCAATATTCCATGATATTTTCTCCTCGTCTTATCTATCTCATGTTTTCATTTTTCTTTCTTATCATACATTTTTAGAAAAAAGCTGTAAAGTCTTTGGCAAATATTTTCCATTAGACTTTACAGCTTTCACTATCATTCGTTATTTACTTCTATCTCAGATAATATGTCATTTCATGCCATTCTTCTCCACCCCAGACAGAATCTGACATTCCCAGATCTACAAACCCAAATCTTTTTATACATCTCTACTTTTTCATCCAGGCAGGTAAGAACAATTTCTTTTCTTCCCTTTTCTTCTTCTCTTTGCAGATAACATCTTACAATCTCTCGTGCCAGACCTTGTCCTCGATACTCCGGTAATACATCTAAGCCAAGGATCATAACTTTCTTTCCTTTTGGATTATTCAAAGATGCATCTGTAAAAATTCATCTCGGAATTTTTCCTCGTCCGTTGCAATTCCATTCAAAAATCCTGCTAACTTCCCAGTTGTTTTATCTACCGCAACTAAAAACAATTCTGGAGTCACACCAATTCGCTCCTTCATGTGTTTCTCAGAACATGCTTCATTTGGCGGGAAACAAATTTTCTCAATCAAGACTGCCTGATCTGCCTCTTCCTGTCTAATATCCCTGAATTCAAATTTTTTTAAAATACTACTGTTCCCTTTCATCTGTTCTTGCATTTTCTTATCTCCTTCTCCATCAACTTTTGTAATAACATATTTGTAATTTCACACTGTCACCGTAAGCACTGCTCCTACAGATGCTACCAACGAAGCTGCTACTGCTAATATCTGGAACGGCAAACTACCAAGTCTTCCGCAAATCAGGCTAGTTCCCGCACGTTTTCTGGAACGATTGTATGCAACAATCACTCCTACTCCGGTCAGAACCTGAACCACACTTGCCATTCTTGTGAAACCAACAAAGCTCTGCACACCCACAAGTGCGATCACAAGACAAGGTAATGTAGCTGCAAGCCAACTGATCTTTTCGCCCCATTTCGTCTGTTCATTCACAATATCTCGAAGATTCAGTGTATTCGCCCAGAAAGATGTTGCAAGAGCCAGCAAGGAAAATACATATCCGATAATGCTGACCCATCCGCCAAGATGGCCGGAAAGATCTACCAGTGCTCCATTCTCTGTCACATTAGAACATCCCAGAAGCGTCATAAATGTGATCAAAAGGATCAATCCCATATTCAATCCCGTGCCGGCTGCAATCGCTTTACGAATACCTTTTTCGTCTCCTTCTAAACCTTTCACAACCTGTGGCACAGACATAACAGCAGATAATGAAAATGCAATCATGCTATAAAGTGCCAGCATATTGTTATTCGAATAGAACTTTGTCGAAAGCTCTGTTGTCTCTGAAAGCATCGTTGCTACAAAAAGGATCCCTATGACTCCAAACATGGAAATCACTGCAATTTTCTCACAGATACCAACCAGTTTCATTCCGATATAGACCACACTTGCTGCCAATACATAAAAGAGCAGCATTCCGGCCACTGACGGAAGGTGAAACCATGCAGAAAATACAGCTGCCGCACCGGTAATAAATCCACTCACATTCACTACAACCGAAAAGCCAAGCAGACCAAACGCCAGCCATGTACATGCCATCTTCAGCTTTCCCACAAACAGCTCATTTTCAAAGCATTTGATAAACTGCGCGCCATTGTTATTCAAAGACAGTTCCGCAATCATAAAATGCAGTAAAAGATTCATGCAATAAGCCACTGCTGCAATCCAGATAATATCATGCCAGTTATTCCGGATGCAAGGAATGGGACCGAAAGAATTCCAGATCCCACGCCGTGTCCTATGATAATACTCGTCGACTCCAAAAAAAGTCAGCTTTGATTCCCCATGTACTTTCGCCATACCTACGCCTCTCCAGTAATACCAATTTGTTGTTTACCACTTATGATGGCGGAAAACAATCTCAAATCTGATATGATAACTCTTTCTATTGTACCTCATTATAGCTTATAATTAAACCCATTTTTAAAGAGCTTTTTTCCCAGGCATTTTATATTCTCCAGAAACTATGCAGTTAATCATATTTTATGTTATACTCTTAATAGAAATAGCTATTAAATCTAAACGAAAAACAGAGGTAACTATCATGGAATTCAAAAGCATTTTAATAAAAGACACAACTGTAGAAGAAAGAAAACAGATCGTAAAAAGAATCTTTTTAGGCAACATTTCTGCAAGCTGCGATGGTTGCATGGCAAGACTTTCAGAAATGTACGATGAGTATATCGAAGGTAAAAAAAGAGATCCGTGACATTAATATGGAATTCAATGGACACTATTTACGTGGAGACATGGACAAGGGTGAAAGAAGAAGCTGTCCGATGTAAAGTAAATCTACTCCCCTTTTAACCTTCACTCAAGACCTACTGATAGAATGGAGGTGTTTGTATGAAATTTAAGAAAAGAATCGCATTTTTCACAGCAATTATGATGGCACTATTGACTGTCGGATGTGGCAGCAAATCAATGTCAGCATCCGAGGACAGTGCAACCAAGGAATCAGTCTACGGTACAGATTATTCAGAAAACGAATACTGCGAAGAACCTGCAGAAACAGCCGATGCAGGAGTCACTTCCGGAAATGGACTGGAAGCTCAGATAGAAAACGGACGAAAACTGATCCGAACGGTTTCTCTTTCTTTGCAGACAAAAAGAATTTGATTCTGTACTCAATAGCCTGAAAAACAAAAACTACTGAACTAGGTGGCTATGTCGAGAATTCTTCTATCAGCGGCAATAGTTATTCTTATACAACAACCCGATATGCAAGCTACACCATACGAATTCCGGCAGACAAGTTAAATGAGTTTGTGGATATCGTTGGTGAACTTGGAAATGTAACACAGGAAAATGAATCCGTGGAAGATGTGACACTTCAGTATGTAGATGTCGAAAGTCATAAAAAGCTTTAGAAACGGAACAGGCACGTTTGATGGAGCTGCTTTCTACAGCAGAAAATATGGAAGACCTCTTAGCCATTGAAAGTAAATTATCCGATATCCGATATGAAATAGAAAGCTACGAAAGTCAACTTAGACTTCTGGACAATCAGATTGATTACAGCACAGCGCATGTGGAGATATTTGAAGTCGAACGTATGACAGACGCGGGTGAGAAAGGCTTCTTTTGAAGAAATCAAAGAACGATTCGGAGACAACCTGTATAAAGTAGGTCACGGTTTCAGGAATCTCATCATTGGAATTCTTGGTGCATTACCGATCCTTATTGTATGTGCAGCAGTTATAGCTGTTATCGTAGTTATAGTTAAGAAAAGCATCAAAAAAATAACACTCAAAAAACAGAAAAAAGCAAAAGAAAACGATTATGAAGAAAACTTCAAATAGCATCTCTCCTTCGTTTCTCTTGTAAAGCAAAGCACTCAAAAGCGGAAAACCTCTGAATCTAATGAGATTTTCCGCTTTTTGTTTTTCTCTTATTCTCTATTCTTTTTTTATATTTTTTCCCATAGCAGCAATTTCCTCCGCTGTATATTCCTCTATTTCTGTCTTTGTCACCTGTTTGATATTCTTTTTCTTCAGGCGCAGATATACGAATTCCCTGAAAATAGTGTACAGAACCGAAACTAATGGAATGAAAATAAGCATTCCTACGATTCCCATGAGATTGCCACCGATCGTAACAGCAGCAAGCACCCAGATTGACGGAAGTCCAACTGATCCACCAACCACATGCGGATAAATCAGATTGCCTTCAATCTGCTGAAGAATCAAAAATACAATAATAAATAAAATTGCTTGCTTAGGACTTATCATAAAAATCAAAAAGCAACCCACTGCACATCCGATGAAAGCCCCGAAAATCGGAATCAATGCGGTAAACGCAATCAAAACTCCGATCAAAAGTGCATATGGCATTTTTAAAATACTGAGTGTAACGACAAACATACTTCCGAGAATCACAGCTTCTACACACTGCCCCGTAAGGAAATTTGCAAATGTCTGATAGGTCAGAGAACAAATTTTCAAAAATGCCTCTGCTTTTTGTTTCGAAATAAATGCGAAAAAATACTTTTCTTATCTGTACATGCAATTTTTCTTTCTGAAAAAGAATGTAGCACGCAAAAAGAAAACGCAATGAAAAATGTAGCAAATCCACTGACAATAGAGCCCACTGCCGACATTGTCGTATTCATCATATTTCCTGCTCCGCTGCCAAGGATACTGATTCCCCATTTAATGGCCTGATCTTGATTAAACTGAACCTGATTTACTAATTTCATAATATCTTGATTATTGTGTGAAAACTCTCGAATCCAGCTTTGCATCTGTGGAACAAAATTCGCAATACTTATCATCAAACTTCCCATTGTCCGAGTAAGCTGTGGAATCACACCAAACATTACTAGTGCGATCACACCAACCGCCAATATAATTGTGAGAAGAAGACTGATCGGTCTTGCTAACTTTTCTCCCACCTTATTTCCATCTTTTGTCTTGCCGAAAATTTTCTTTTCCAAAAAGCTCATTGGCACATTGATTACAAAAGCGATTGCGCCACCAAATACAAATGGAAACAGAATTCCCCATATGTTTTTGGCTCCCTCAAGCACAGTATCGAATTTCCATAATGCAACCACAAGAATTGCTGTAAATACAATCAATTCTCGAATTTTTTCATAGATTTTTTATTTAAATCCATTGCCATTCTCCTTTTCAACATGTCTACTCATAAGCCTTGTTTTTGATCGTTTCTCTTACTGTAACACTTGAGTAGCATACATGTCTATAACTGCTTCCTATTTCCTTTCATTTGTCTTACATTTATGGTAATGTTATGTAAGAATATTATGCAATGAATATCGAATTCTGAGAAAATCAAGTATTATATGGAAGGAAAAGTAACTTATGACAAAACGACTTATAGACACAACAGCAACTGAATTATCTTCTTATAGCAAATCAGATTTATTAACTTCTATTGCAGATAGTGAAGGAAGAACACTTGCTGCAGAAACAATTGGAACCGTAACCCCAATGTTAGTAAATATTACAAACGCAGAATTTGTGACTTCCCTTGGCGCAGACTTGATCATGTTAAATATTTTCGATGTCGATCAGCCGGTAATCCAGGGATTGCCACATGTATCACCGGAAGATACTATTCATGAAGTAAAACGTCTTACCGGAAGAATGGTTGCGATAAATCTAGAACCGGCTACAATAAAAAAAACAATGACGAGGAGTCTGTCTGGAATCTGACAACAGGTCGCCAGGCAACCGTTGATAATGCAAGAAAAGCTGCCGATATGGGAGTAGACATGATTGTTCTGACAGGCAATCCTGGAGTAGGGGTAGACAATGAAGCAATCATGCAGGCTCTTTCAAAGCTAAAGGATGCTGTTGGTGACCGAGTAATCCTTACAGCCGGGAAAATGCATGCATCCGGAATCATTTGAAGCAGGCGAAAAAATTCTTACTGAAAAAGATATTGTAGATTTTATCGATGCCGGAGCCGACGTGATATTACTTCCGGCACCTGGAACAGTTCCTGGGATCACAATGGAATATGCCGGTAAACTAATCAAAAAAGGCGCATGAGAAAGGTGCTTTGGCGATGACAACGATTGGAACATCTCAGGAAGGTGCAGATGAAGATACCATTCGTCAGATTGCTCTTATGTGTAAAATGGCCGGTGCGGATATTCATCATATTGGAGACAGCGGATATATGGGCATGGCATTACCTGAAAATATCACAGCCTATAGCGTGGCAATTCGTGGAAAGCGCCATACATACCGAAGAATGGCAATGTCCCTTCTTCGCTAACGGAGAGTAGAAATACTCTCCTTATTTTTGAATAATCCCCTGATAACCTGCTTTAAGGAAGAGATCATGGAATCCCTGCTTATCCGACTGCTGAACAAGCCGTAAATGCTATGGTTGTTCTTTACAAATATGGACAGATTAAAAACAAGAAATAGTTTATAAGCAGATATTTTGATTATGAGCGGGAATTTCAACAACAACTAACTAATGTCTCAAACGATTTAATTCCATATTCTGTTCTTCTAGTTTTTCTTTCGATATTGGATATATGGCTTTGAATATTACAATAGCAATAACACAAAACAGGATTGGACATCCTATTGTACACAATGTAAGCATTGTTTTCACTCCTTCTGCCTGTTCTGCCATTGTTGGATCAAAATGTACCATAGCCAATAAGTATCCCGGAATAGCTCCGCCGATTCCCATTGCACATTTTGTAATAAAACTAGAAAGTGATGCTATCGCCCCTTCCGCACGATATCCTAACTTTAATTCAACATAATCGGTATTATCAGCCTGAATACTGTACTGTAACGGCATACTTAATCCAGCACCAAATCCCGCCACTGCTGTTGTCAAGATTGGAATGTTAATCACATTAATTATACGTACTACAGGAAATATTCCAAAACAAAACAATCCAAAAATGTATGCATTTTTCTTCCCCATTTTCAGAATTAATACAGGTGCTAAAATTGTTGCCGGTATCATCGCAAACATCTGAATCAAAGATGCGAGACTTAAGATCATCAAATTATTAAGTACATATGTATAAAAATATGTGTTAGATGCATTTACGATATACGTTCCCGTTGTATACAACAATCCACACAAAAACGTTGACCACACTGGTTTCTGCTTTATAATCTCTATGAGGTCTACAAATCTGTATTTTTTTGTTCCTGATTAATCTGTACACGTTCTTTTAAGCCCAAAGTTCCAATTACTGAAAATACAATAATCATAAACACCGCTACGATAATAAGCGTAAAATATCCTTTTGCTTCTGAAGAATTCCCAATTAATATTGGTGCGATAATGTTAATACCAAATACCCCCAATAAAAGTGTAATTCCTTTTATTGAACTCAACGTATTTCTTTCAGAAGCATCTGCTGTCATTACTGGAAGCATACTATTTAATGAAATATCCATAATTGGAAAAATAATACCAATCAATAAATATGATACATATGCAATAAAAAGTTTTCCTCCTGTTGCAATATACGGACCCATCCACAACAACATAAAATTTAAACCACAAAGAATTGCTCCCATAATCAGCGTCGGTCTAAAATGTCCCATTTTTTGTAGTTTTTCTGTGATCTATCAAAATCCAACAATCGGATCATTCAAACCATCCATAATTCTTGCAATCAAAAATAGTGTAGCGCAAGCTCCCGGATTCAAACCAACAACATTTGTGTAATAAATCAACAAATATGATCCAAGAATTGCCTGCACAGGAACATTTCCCAGATTGGTAAGTATATAGCAAAATTTCTCTTTTCGTGTCACTCTATCTTTCATTCCGATTCCCTCCTTCTATCTCATCATATCACTCATAAATTTAAAGTTTGAAAAACATACTTTCCACTTCCTACCGTCTCGCTGCTTCCGTCCGGCAACACCACCTCTGCAGTCACATTACACGGAATGGTCACATCCATTGTAAATCGATCCGTCTTCTCCCACTCGCAGGACACTTTACCATACGGTGTCTCATAACTGCGGCTGCAAGATGTAATCGCTGAATCCACATGCGGATGGATAATCAGATGTTTGAATCCGGCCTGATCTGTATCAATGCCTCCGATATGTCGGAACATCCAGTCATCAATCGCTCCGAAGGAATAATGATTGAAGCTAAGGTGTCCCGGATTGCCGTTCTTATCATATCCGTACCAGCTTTCCCAGATTGTTGTCGCACCATGGTTTACTTCGTAAAGCCATGATGGTGCTTTCTCCTGCCACAGAATTTGATAGGCAAGATCCTGGCGGTTAATCTTACATAACACATCCATCAAAAAAGGTGTTCCCAAAAATCCGGTATCAAGACAACCGTCATTCTTCTCAATGCACTTTACGAGGTTCTCTGCAAATGTATCTTTCAGATGTTCCGGAACGAGGTCAAAATAGATTGGCAGTACATAAGCTCCCATCAGTTCTGACGGCATGGAGCCATCCTCCCGGATTACACCTTTTTGAATCGCCTGTTTCATCTTATCTGCAACCTCTTTATATTTCTTTTTGCATCCGAATCTCTTCCCAGTATCTCTGCAATCTTGGCAAAATGATTTACCGAATTCCAGCCGAAAATCGGTGCCGTATAGCAGGCACTCGAAGCCATGATCTGTTTCAGATTCTTCATATCAAGACCGTTTTTATTCTGACTTGGAATCAGCCATTCCCCCATAGTGATATCCGGTATCCCACAAGTATTCTTCGATCTCCGCCGGAAGCGTACTTCTTTTCGGCTTTTTGTCCTTTGCTTTTCGAATAATATAATCACACCATCGCTTCATGCAGTCATACTGCTGCCCCAGCACTGCTGTATTTCCGGTTGCCTCATACATGGAATACGGAACTATTACTGCCGCATCTCCCCACCCGGAGGAAGTTGCCTGTCCTTTTTCTCCATACATCAGATTCATCATTTTTCCGGTCTGAGGATATGAGCCATTATTTGGAACCACCATTGGTATGATGCCATACTTGTCCTGATCACAGCCCATATTTGCCAGCCATCTTGTAAATAAAGAAGTACAATCTTCGTTTAACATCGCAGTTTTCGCATATACGAGCATATCTCCGGTCCAGCCTGCTTTTTTCTCTCTGCGGACAGTCGGTTGGAATAGACATCATATTGGAGCGCTGAGACCATCGTGTATTCTCGTACAATCGGTTGATTCGTTCATCCGATGTAACAAATGTTCCGAGATCCTGTTTCTCCGTTGACAACACAACCGCTTTAAAATCATCAGGATTCACATTTGCAATTCCGCTTACCTTCACATATCGGAATCCATGGAATGTAAATGCAGGTTCATAGGTGCGTTCCGTACCGTCGCTGATATAGCAGTCCTTCTGGTCGCATCCTTTTCCGACACCGCCGGCCCCCATAATATTATTGAAATCATTTCCGTCTTTGTCTAACACCTCGCAGTGTTCCAGCGTAATCTGCGTACTTTTTTGTTGCATTTACCTTCATCGAAATCCGCCCGGAAATATTCTGTCCGAAGTCCAGAATCGTCTCCCCTTTCGGGCTATGAAGCACTTCCTTAACAGAAAGAGTCATTACAGGAATTACCGGCTCCCCAGACTGGGCATGCAAGTTGTCAAATCCATAATCTGCTGTTTTCACATACTTCCATGCATCATCCTGAAATTGTGGCTGGTCCCAGCCCGCCTGAATCTCATTTGCATCAAACAGCTCTCCTGCATACAGATCGCTGCTGCGAACCGGACCATAAGATACTTTCACCCTTCCATCAGAACCTATTTTTTCTGTAGTGCCGTCTGCATATTCTACTTCGATCTGGAACAAAACCGCATGCGCATGTTTCATTTTCATATTTGGAATTGCCTGCGGACAGAGATACCAGCCATCTCCGACATACATCCCAAGTGCATTCTCACCTTCATTTAATAATGCAGTTACATCATAGGTCTGATAACACAGATATTTCTCATAAACGGTATGTTCCGGTGCGAATTCGCGCTGATCTGCTCTCTGCCCATTGACACTTAGCTGATATGCCCCATGACAGGTTGCGTAACATCTCGCCTTTATCGGCTTTGCTTTTAACGAAAATGTTTTTCTAAACATCGTTGCCGGATCCTGCTTACCAAAACCAGCCTTCCCTTTATGGCGTTTCAAGGATGATTCTGCCCATGATGCACTCCAATCACTCTTATCTAAAAGTGCGGTTTCGAGAGTTGTTGTTTTCGTATCCTCATTTCCATGATTGTCCCATACTGTTACCGTTACTTCGTATACTGTTCGGCTCTTCAGTGCCTCACCCTGATACCACACAAAAATTGACTGTTCCGATTCCACCTTTCCGGTATTCCAACAGTCTGTCTCATTTTTCTCTGCTTTAACCTGAATCTGATATGCCTCCTGCATTGTTCCTTGCTGATCACTCTCCATCTTCCATGAGAAATATGGTTTCGTGTCGATACCAAGCGGAGCTATCATATTCAACGTTTTAATCTCTACTATTTTCATATCCTATCTTCTCCTTTTCCTGCAATCACACTTTAATCTTGCTTTTATATTTTTGATTATAGTACACTGAAAACAAGTACAAAAGACTGTTAGTTGCTCATACACTATATAAAATTGCTCATTATAAAAGGAGGCCCCGTAAATGTTTGACCACCTTCATCTGTTGGAAATCAATTTATCCGGTGAGACAATCACCGATAAAAACTATCTCGCTTTGGGACAAACTCCCCTTCTTCGCGAGGCATCCCCTACTGAAAACAAAGAATTCTATCAGGACATGTATCGGACAACTCCATACAATATAGAATACTCCCTTACCGGACAAATCAAATATTTACTGGAGCTTCCGATGACTGCTGAAACAAAAGAACATTATATTTATCTTCAGTCGTTCAGTTATACGCAGACGGCAGGCTCTGTATTTACCCAAAGAGAGCACTACCCATCCTATCTGCTCGTCTATACCTATCAGGGAAGCGGCGAATTCATTTACCGCGGAGAACATTACACACTATCCGCCGGAGATGCGTTCCTGATTGACTGCAACGAACCACAATATTACGGCACTGAGAATCTTGAAGGTTGGACACAGTCTGCACTTCATTTTTACGGCGGAAACTCCGGTCATATCTACGAGACACTGTTTCGAAATCTGCCTCCTGTGTTCCACCTGTCCAATGAACAGGAATTCCAGAGTCTGCTGGAAGATATCCTGCGCTACCAGACTACGCCATCTGTGCAGCATGACTTTAAGGTATCCCTTGCGATTCAGAAGATGCTGGACTATCTGTATGCCAATCAATCGGCTACAACAGATAACGTGGAATATCCTGATTTTATCCGCTATATCATGCATTATATGGAAAATAATTATCAACAAGAACTTTCTCTGGATGAATTGGCTGATATGGCAAGCATGAGTAAATATCATTTTTGCAGACAGTTCAAAAAAATACACATCTTTCTCCCCTAAAAAATACCTGATCAACCTGCGGATATCCCATGCCCGGATGCTGTTGACAAGTACGGACATTCCGGCATACAAAATCGGAATTCTGGTAGGCATCTCAAACGAAGCGAATTTTATACATCTGTTCAAGGAAAATGTTGGTTTGACACCAAATGAATACCGGAAACAATTTGAAGGATGAGCCGACTAAAGTGGTCTGCTCATCCTTCTATTATTAAAACATACGCGTTATTTATTCTGTAGCATCTTTCTCATCACTTCTCCCCGATGTACGAGTAGTCTCTGTGTGAGCGGACTCTTCCAATCATTCTCCACACCGTGATAAGAACCTTTGATTACATTAATTTCAACCGGTATTCCGGCTGCCTTCAGTTTTTCTCCGTAAGCAATTGCTTCATCCCGCAAGATATCAATTTCCTGCGGTTCCACATATGCCTGTGGCAGCTCGGAAAAATCTTCCATGTTCATTGGTGCAGCATAATTTTCCATACCGAAGGTTCCCTTCTCAAACATCAGCCTCCACATGCTCCTGTTTGCACCCGCAGGCCATGCAGCATCCGGATATTCCTTCACGGATTGATACCGCTCTGAGTGGTTATCTGTAACCGGGTAAACCAATAATTGACCCAATGCTTTTTATAACCTCTATCTCTTGCCATATGGGTTGTTCCTGCTGCCAATGCACCACCTGCACTATCCCCATATACAAGCACCTGATTGGAATTGATATGTAACTCCTCTGCATGATTGAAAATATATTGATACATTGATGCACAATCTTCTAAAATATCCTGGCAAGTGTTGGTCAATGAAATCCTATAATCCGGCAATGCCACTCTGCAATGAAGTTTCTCTGCATAATAGTTTGCCAGCTTTTGCATCATTTTCTGAACCGGGAACATAAATCCGCCGCCGTGATAATAGATGATACACGGTAATGTCTCGTTCATACTGTTTTTCGGTTCAAAGAGATAGAATGGAATGTCAGCGTTATCGTATGATTTATAACTGCCGATTTTCATTTGAATTCCATTTTTGCGTGATAGAATTTTGCCATCTTACCGAACATTTTTCCAATCTTTGCCATCCCTGCAATGGTCTTCGGATCATCATAATCTACTTTCGAGTTATCTGCCGGAGCCTTAAGTTCCGCTGAATAAGGGTATTTATTGTCTGCCATAATCCTCTCTCACTTTCTTCTAAAAATCTTCTGATTACTATCATACAGAGATGGCCTATATTCCACAATTCTCTTTGTTGCCGTTATACTATTGTTTTTTTGCTTACAGTTTTATTATACTACATACTCATTCATGAACTTCGCATTAAGCTGGAACGACTTCACCGTGGACTTGTCCACCCAGTTCTTATGGCTTTCCAGTATCACAGCATCCACACCGTTTTTCTGCGCAATGTCCACCATTTTTGTCAAGTTCATATTGCCGTATCCAAGCTCCATACTGTCAGACTTCAGGATCTGTCCTCCGGGTCCGCTCATCCTTGTTCCACTGTCATTGATATGGTAAAGCTTCATTCTCTCTCCCAAGCGCTCCATGAGCGCAATCGTATCCACGCCTACCTCTGTTGCCCAGCAAGAATCGAATTCGAAGTTGACATATTCCGGATTTGTTTTTTCAATCAGCACATCGTAGGCACATTTTCCCGCTCCCACTTTGCGGAATTCACAGTTGTGATTGTGATATAGCAAGGAAATGCCTCCTTCTTTCAAAATTTTTCCTGCCGTATTTAGCTTCTGTGCCAATTCCAGTACCGATGCAAACAACCCGGAAAGCTACTTAAACTGCAACAAAATCGTTGCATGCGGCGGAAGCTGGATGGTAAAAGGTGATTTGATCAAAGCTGGCGAATTTGACAAAATCAAAGACTTAACGCTGGAAGCTGTTGCACTTGCAAAAAAGTACACTTATATTTTTTACCGTATACCATTTTTGTCAAAATAAGTGTACCACTTTTTTGTGGTCAAAGAGCGAAAAAATCCGCAACCCCTCTGTTTTATAAGGGATTGCGGATTTTTGAAACTATTCGAATTCCACTGTTCCTGTCGGCTTTGGTGTGAAATCATAAAGTACACGGTTGATTCCCGGAACTTCATGTGTGATACGTTCTGTAATATGAACCATTAATTCATGCGGGATCTCAGCAACAGTTGCTGTCATAACGTCAATAGAGCATACTGCGCGAACGATACAAGACCACTCAAAAGCACGTTTTCCATCCTTAATTCCTGTAGATCTGAAATCCGGAACAACAGTAAAATACTGCCAGATCTTTCCTTCGAGTCCATTCTTTTCAAATTCCTCACGAAGAATTGCGTCAGATTCACGTACTGCTTCCAAACGATCACGTAGTTCGTCTCCAACAACTCGAACCTCATCCTTAAACAGAATTCTAACTGGTTCTACAAGTTCAAAATTCATATCTTCTGGAAGTCCGCCTGCATTATGGTGCGCCTTCCCATGTCAGCCGGACGTCTGATTTCAGTAACGTTCATTTGATTTTCCTCCTTAGTATCCTCTCAATATCTACAATGATTGTACCGTCATTATAATTACACGTCAACACATTCTGACATAATTTGATTTATTTATCTTTCAAAAATATTGCTGTACTTTTTTCCTTCTGCAGTGTTTTATTTTCATCAAAAGGTATATGATTTAAGCTTTTTTCTTTACACCATAACATTTTGTCAAATATCTGTAAAGAAAAGTATTTAATATTCCAAAAAGCTTTAGCGATTTAAAGCAGAAAATTGCCAAATTGTATTGTCGTATACAAAACAACTGTTATAATATTAAAAATGATAATCAGATAGGAATGGTGATAAAATGAGTCAGTTAGAAATATTAAGAGAGAGTCTTGGCCAGTGTGATGAAATCATCCTGGATGCATTGCTTATGCGTAATCGTATTGTAGAAGATATCATGGCTTATAAGAAGTCCAATGATCTTCCAATCTTACAGCCGGAACAAGAGGCCAAACAGAAAGAATGGCTGGAAAAAGAATGGAAAAAAAAAAACGTCATAAAGCTGAAGTAGAAGACGTATTTAGAAGCATCACAATGAACAGTAAAAGAATCCAGTCCAGAAAATTGTTTAACTATAATATTGTGCTTATTGGATTCATGGGAGCTGGTAAAAGTACCATCTCAGAATTTTTGAAAAACTCCTTTGCAATGGAAGTAATCGAGATGGATCAGATCATAGCTGAAAGAGAAGGTATGACTATTTCCGATATTTTTGAAGTATATGGCGAACAGTATTTCCGTAACCTGGAAACCAACCTTCTTATTGAAATGCAGTCCAAAACGAATGTCGTGATTTCCTGCGGCGGTGGAACTCCAATGAGAGAATGTAATGTCGTTGAGATGAAGAAAAACGGACGTGTAGTTCTTCTGACTGCCAAACCAGAAACTATTCTGGATCGTGTCAAAGACAGCCATGACCGCCCGCTGATTGAAAATAACAAAACAGTTCCGTTTATTGCCGATCTTATGGAGAAACGCAGAGAAAAATATGAAGCAGCAGCGGATATTATTATTGAAACAGACGGAAAAGATGAATTGCAGATCTGCGAAGAACTGATTCTCAGACTGCGTCAGATGGATAATAAAAAAAAAAGCTTATGAAGTCGCATCTAAGATTCAGACCCAGAACAGGAGGAAAAAATGGAACAGAGAATTAAAGGAACAACTGGTTTATTAGCATTGATTGGAAGTCCAGTAGGACATTCAGGATCTCCTGATATGTATAACTTCTGCTTCCGTTATCACAATTTGGACTACAGCTACATGGCATTTGACATCAAGGAAGACCAGGTTCCGGCTGATCTGGATGCAATGCGTCTGTTCAAAATGAGGGGCTGTAATGTGACCATGCCATGTAAAAACAGCAGCAGCTCAGAACATGGATGAGTTATCACCTGCTGCAAGAATTATCGGTGCAGTAAATACAATTGTTAATGAGAATGGAAAACTGATCGGACACATGACAGATGGTATCGGTTTTGTGGAAAATCTAAGAGACCATGGCGTAGATGTAAAAGGAAAGAAAATGGTAGTATTAGGTGCAGGTGGAGCCGCAACAGCGATCCAGGTGCAGTGTGCACTGGACGGAGCAGCATCTATTTCCATCTTCAATCCAGACGATCCGTTTCTTGATCGCGCAAAAGACACAGCTGCCAAACTGAAAAACGAAGTACCGGATTGTAATGTTCAGGTATTTTGTCTGGATGATCAGGAAAAACTGAAAGAAGAAATTGCAAAAAGCAGATATTCTGGTAAATGGAACACTGGTAGGTATGAAACCTCATGAAGATCGTTCTCCAATCACAGACAAATCTGTATTTCGTTCCGATCTGATTGTATGCGATGTTGTATACAATCCCGAAGAAACAAGACTCCTCCGGGAAGCAAGAGAAGCCGGCTGTGCAAAGACCATCGGCGGAAAAGGCATGCTCCTGTGGCAGGGCGTTGCGGCTTATAAATTATATACCGGCCTTTGGATATGCCTGTAGAAGAATACAAGAAATATCAGGCAGAAAACACAAAATAAAACTGCTCCCAGTTAAGCAAACAATAAAAATATCATAAAAACATTTATAAACAAAAGTAGCGGAAGTCCTTGATTTTTAAGGGCTTCCGCACTTTTTAACCAGTTCTTAAAAGCAAATGTAATGCATTTCCTGCTTTTCTGATACCTTCATCTTAAATTATCTTTTTAATTTTTCTGAACCAGGCAGATACTTCCTGCTCCGCCACTGAGCAACAGTAGTATCATCCAGCAGAATAGCTCATTACTATCCGCTGTTTTCGGACTTTTTACTGAATTTTTGTTCCACTTGCCTGTTCTTTTTTCACCTTTGTTTTCACAGCTTCCGTCTGTTCTTTCGATGGCTGCTCCGGTACAGACGGTGTGACAGGCACAGATGGATGTTCCGGTTCGACTGTCTCTTTGGTTGTCTGAATCATATTCTGCTTCGCTGCACTTGCAGTAACTGCATCGGAACCCTGTTCAAAAAATTGAATCAACAGCTCTTCGCAACAGGAATATTCTCCAATCTCCGCTGCATTGGCAAGCTGTGGATAGCTGTCAGAACCGGCAAGATAATTATTAACTGCTACGGTATACTCTTTTGTATCATCCAACTCCTGCCCATCTTTTTGCACAGAAAGCACACGGGCACCCGCCGGCTGCGCCGGATCAAAACGGACGATAATTCCACCAACCTGCAGATAACTTCCGCTGTCATTTGGCCACGCATCCCATTCACCACTGTCATTTGCAACAATACAGTTTTTCTGAATAGTAAGACTGCTCTCCAACATTTCCTTTATCTGTGCACCAGTCAGCTTCTTTGTCACTACATAGTTTCCATAAGGACTGACATTGATAACATCTCCATACGTTACCGTTCCGGCAGCGATAGAAGCACGGATTCCGCCAGCATTTTCAAAGGCTATATCAGCCCCTGTGGCAAGCAGGTACGCATCATTTATGACATTTCCAAGATTTGTCTGTCCGATACGTATATGTTCCCAGACCCCGTCCAATTCCACCGGTGAAGTACCGATGACACGATTCAGTGCTGTCTCGTTTTCTGCTTTGATCGTATCCAATACATCTGTCACGGAAGCATCCTTCGGATAGTTCTGTGCTGCTTCATAATCGACAGATGTTTTCTCATAATCCACATGCACACTTCCATCCTCATCCATAGTACAGGTCAGGTCTATCAGCCCCACACTATTTAAATAATGTCCACTTTCCGATACATAGGTTTTGAACCGTCCGGTGTCGTCACGGATTCACTGAGTTCAATATGTTCATGTCCACACAGCCACAAATCGACACCGTCCACCTGTGCAGCCACATTCTTTGGATCAAGCGTATGGGACAATGCGATCACCACATCACACCCTTCTGCCTTTAAAGTAGCAGCTTCCCTCTTTGCATAAGCTACTGCATCCTGAAAGTCCACTCCCTCCACATTAGATGGTGTTGTCTTATTTTTCATCTCCGGATCACTTACACCAAACACACCGATCTTCAGTGTTTTCCATTTTTTGTAATCTCTTTTACAAGTTCATCCGTATCAAAAAAGGATGTCCCATCTGCATTTTTGATGTTACCGGATAAAATTTTGACATTAGCAATTCCACCAAGCTCTTTTAAACGATCTTTGCCATAACTCCAGTCATGGTTTCCTGTGGTCATCGCATCATATCCACAAGCTTTCATCAGTTTCGCCACCGATTCTCCCTTTACCAGTGTTGCAATCGGTTGTCCATGAAAGGTATCTCCGGAATCCAGCATCAGCGAACCGTCCGCTCCTTCCGTAAATGTCTGTGCAATTCCACTCAGTCGATCCATTCCGATCACCTGATTGTAATCATCTTCCTCTACCCGTGCATGAATATCATTGGTATGTACGATTTTCACATCAAAAATTGTACTTTCAGATGCAGTTCCATCCTGCGCCTGTACCGGCATTGCCCCAAATAATCCGAAAACTATCCCAAATGTCAGCAAAAGTACCGTTACCTTATTCCATTGTTTTTTAATTTCTTCATCTTACTCCTTCCTTTAATGAAACGGACATTCGTAATCTACATTCACAACTTGTTTATGAAAACAGCCCATTATATGGTTTGTTTTCATATTGTTTCCTTTTATTATATGTAAAAAGCTGTAAAATTCAATACTTGACATACAACATCCACGAACTTCAACTATTGTCCTAAAAGTACAAATTATCTTTCTGGAAAATAACACAGAAGGATGGGGCTGCCGCTTCACGATTTAGAAATCGTTAAAGCGACAGCCCCTTGCAAATTTTTATATACACTTTTATTGTCGCTCTATATTTTCCGCTAATGTCATCAACAGCTTATCACCATTCCGATTAATCATCTTCATTTATTTCGTGGTTACTGAGCAATGACCTGAGTTTCGCCCCGCCAGATTTTATATTTCTAAAAATAGTCAGGTGAAATAGTTCAATTAACCTTTTCACCTGACTATTTACATAGCAAAGAGTCTCTGTACAATTACTTAGTGTAACAGCACTCATTCTACCAATATCTTTTAAAAATCTAATTCTTAATAATCAAACTGACGATAATATCTACGAATAGAAAGTGGATGTCTTAAAAACAGCTCCATATATGCATCTACACGATTATTAACACCATGCATTACCAAATGAGAAATTGTTCCTCTAAATTCTGGACTAATTCCTTTTTAATTCATGTTCTTTTGTATCAATAATAGTATAGTTTGCATTTACACGTGGAAGAAATTTTGCAACACGCTCAGCTAATGGTCGTTGTTCATCCTCTCCCATAAACAGAGTAACTGGTGTATCTTCAACGATAATCTCCTGCATTCCGTGGAAAAATTCTTGACAGCTAATAGATTTTGTACGGATCCACATCTGCTCCTCCCAATAGCACATAGCATAGGAATAGGTTGCCCCATACTGATTTCCTGATCCAATAAAGTAATGAGGAAGATCTTTATGTTCTTTCCAAAATGCCACCTTATTTTTTGCATACTCATATGCCCACTCATCGGAATCTTTCTCAACCTGAGCTAATACATCCGCAAGATTAGCTTCCATCTCTTTATTATAACGGTCATAATCATCAAATTCACCATTTTTTTATACATCAAGTAATTTGCAACCATATAAAATTTCAACTGCTCATTCATTGGATAAACAATCAGATAATCTTGCTTGTTAGGCTGTGTGAGAATAGTACCTGGATTATCGATGAATGAAAATACTTTTGCACCTTTTTCATGTACTTTGTCCACTAATTCAACCATTTCTTTTGTATTTCCAGATACTGAAGATATAATTACTACAGATTTATTTGTAAATTTTTTGTTTCCTGTAGTCAAAAACTCAGCTGCATTTTCAACAAATACTGGAAGCTTTGAACGGCCACGCATATATACTTCCACCTGCATACTGGAAGCATAAGTACCTCCAATACCAATAAAATAGATTCCATCAAATCCTTCTTCCCAGATTTGATCAATAATTTTTCAATCTGCGGACGAAGAGCAAGTGCTCCATTCACACTATCAATCTGTGCTTGCTCGTTAAAATTACGCAAACAAGCTCCTTCTGTTTCTTTCCACGCTTTTGCTTCATATTTCATAGTTGATATCTCCTTTCACTACTTTCTTTTTAATACAATTTCGTTGTCTGCAAATCTAAATTTAAGAAAAATTGTATAGCACGTTGAATCATTTTATCCCAATAAGGACTCATGATCCCCTGGTCCTTCCATATAAACATGACCATAACCATTACTTTCAGCAACTTTTCTAAATTTCTGATTATTTTCATATAAGAAGTCTTCTGTACCACAAAATTGAATTAACCTTGGACGATTTTCGTCTTTAGCAAGTTTCTCTACCAAAAACAGTGGATTTTCCCACTCTTCTGGTTTTCCTGCTTCTCCATGAAAACTCTGTATTTCTTGTGGCGACATATCTTCCCAATTTCCGGCAAGTACCATCTCCGTAAATCCTACATAATCGAGTACTCCTGATAAACTTGCCACAGCTTCATACCGCCCTGGTCTATTCAATGCGATCTTCACTGCACCATATCCACCCATACTTTCTCCAGCTATAAATGTGTTTTCTCGTCTTTGATCTAAATGAAACCATTTCCCACAAATAGCTGGAAGTTCATCTGCAACATAATGGAAATAATCAATTCCAACTTTTCCTGTTGTGTAAAAACTACGTTGAACTTCAGGCATAATTATTATGAAATTATATTTTTTGCATAATATTCAATTTTAGAAAATCGCGTCCATTCATCACTATTTCCTGACAGTCCATGAAGTAAATAAAGAACCTTCGGTGTTCCCTCATAAAGAGGTGTTACATCATTAGAAACATCTGGGAAAATAACATTAATCTGTGTTGTCATTCTTAAATTTTTGGAATAAAAATTTCCTGTAAATAATCCCATTATTTTAATTTTACCTTTTATCTGAAAATTGTACATTAAAGTTACATTTATCACCACGCACATAATTGCGATTGAATTCGATTGCCCTTCCATCCGTATCATACGTAAGACTTTGAAACAACATCACGGGTGTTCCTGCATCTATTCCCAACAGTTTTGCATCATTCAAACTAGGACGAACCAAATCCAATGTCTGCTCTGCTTCCGCTAAATGAATCCCATACATTTCATATACTTCATACACAGAAAACACCGATAAATCAATCCCCTCCATTTTGGGAATTAAATAATGCGGTATATATAATTCCTCTAAAGAAATCGAATCTCCGTCAGCATAACACATGCGCTTAATATAAAAAAATAGGCTCTTCTGGTTTAATGCCGAACATGTTTCCATACAAATTTCCTGCCATTCTTAGATACTTAGACACAATTCTAAAAGATGGTTTCATATTCCTATCTACCATCGTCTGCGTAAAAGCCTTCTAACTTCTCCATGTTTCGTTCGATTTTATGTCCTAAAACGTATACTTCTTTATCAGAAATATATTTCAACAATCCTTCTTTGACCAAGACTTCTATGGCTGTTCTCACGATTTGCTTCTGAACACCAAACATTTCAGCCAATTCTGTATCAGTAGGTATTTTTGTACCAGGATATAAATCACCATCTTCTATTTCTATTCTTAAAATCTCACTCACTTGCTGAGTGATCATTCTTTACAGGCAGTTTTCATATTTCGGCTCCTTATTTTTTTAGTTACCATGCTCCAAAATACTTTAATGTTTCTGTTGCATTTGCTGCACCTTTTTCCATTGCCCCTTCTATAGAAAGTCCATCTACAATTCCTGTTAAAAATCCAGCAATATAACTATCTCCAGCTCCCATACTATCTACAAGATGATCACAAGGAACGATTCCAAAACGATGATATCTTTCACCATCATAACACAAACTGCCTTCTTCTCCCATCATACAAATGACAAGCTTAGGTCCCTGTTTTTGAATTCTTTCCATTTGTTCTCTTACCTCTTTAGTATCTCCTGTATCCACAGAATAAAAGAGATAATCTGTATATGGTATCGCTTTTACACTTTCCTCTGAATCTGGGCTTGTCGCACAATCAAAGGCAGTAACAATTCCTTTTTCTTTCAACTCTTTAAACTGTCCTTCTACTTTGCCCCAAACATCACAAATTACAACATCAAAATTTTTGATATAATCAATATCTTCATCTGTTAATTTATATTTTTCCAATACGCCTTCGTCGTAATCTCCAAATACTCTTTCGCCATCTATCAATTCAACCTGGGTAACGGCTGTCTTTCCTTTTTCTACACGCAAATGCGAAGTGTCAACGCCTTTCGCTTTGATAGTTTCTATCATAATCTGTCCGTAGACGTCATCACCTACTGGTCCAATATATGCAGCCTCTCCTCCTAAACGGAGTGTATAAACTGCCATATTTACCGGGCCTCCCCCGGAAATGCTTTTCCACCATCTATATTGTTATAATAATCAATACAGTTACTTCCAACTGCCGCTAATCTCATACGATATCACTCCTTTTTTTTATCTGGTGTCTCGCCTTGTTAGAACATTCGTATATTGTACCTGATCTGGTCTCGCCATAATCCTAAAAAACTCAATACCTACTCCTCTATCGTCGTTTACAACACCTGACTGATAGTACAAGTATTGTCCTTCTTCTACCTTCAACAATTTAGCTTCTTCTTCTGTGGCAAATGTAATTTCTACTTTCTCCGTCCCTTTAGTCAACAATATGCCTAAATCCCTTAGAACTTTATATAAAGATTCTTCTGCAAAATTGTGAGCTTCAAACCTTCACACTGTTCGTAATTAATGTAACTATTCTCAATCATCAAAGGAACATTGTTTCTAATCCGCAAGCGATATAAATGAAATACTTTATCTCCCTCTTTTTATCTGAAGTTTTCTCAGCAACATATCCATCACACGTCTCAATTCTAGAGATTAATACTTCTGTCCAAAGAAAGTACCCTGTTTTTCTCATTGCTTCCGAAGTAGACTGAATTCCCTTTATATTCCTAACTAATCTCGGAGGTGCCACAAAGGTTCCAGATCCTTTTACACTATATAGTTTTCTTTCTTCAATTAGTTGTTGAATAGCTGTATGGAGAGTGGAACGATTCATTTGCCACATTGTACACAACTCCCGTTCGCTCGGAAGCTGTGTATGTGGTTTTAGTTGGTTTTCTTGTATATACCATTGAATCTGCTCCATGGCCATATCTTGCGGACGAATTTTTTTTATTTTCTCCATACAGTTCTCACCTTCTCAACATATTAAGCTAATGCTTATGCACTTTCTTTTTTATTTTTTCTATCCCAATAATAGAATACTGGAAGTCCTGTAACTACTGCCACAAACGCACAAATTAAGCTCTGCATTGGCGCATATGTAAGCTGGCCCCAAATAAGTGTACCTGTCATAATAATTGCAATAAGAGGCATAATTGGACCACCTGGGCATTTATAAGATGGATCGTATCCATGTTCTTTGCCTTTTTTCGAAGCACAAAGATTGTACCGAATGTAAGCACATTCTTTAATAATGCTACCATTGTAAAGTATCCTAGCAATGCTGACAAGTTTGAAGCAAAAATTAATACGATTGCAACCGCACACTGTACGATAATTGAAAAATAAGGAGTTTCGTATTTTGGATGAACTTTTTGCAAAAGATTTAAAGAATAAATTATCTTTCGCCATAGCATACTCGATACGTGGCTGGAACATAATACAAGATGATAATGAACCAATTACAACAATAATTGCCATAATTGCAACAATTGTACCTGCATACTGTCCAATTCCTGGAAGCTTAGATGCCAACAATGCGATTGGAGCATCAGATGTAGCCATTTCATCAATAGAAAGAATTCCAGAATCTACAAATGTTAATCCTGCATAAAGAGCTAGTACAATAACTGCTGTAAGAATAAGACCCAAAGGCATATTCTTTTTTCGGATTTTTAATTTCGCCTGACATATAACAAGCAGCTCCCATACCATCATATGACCATGTTGTTGAAGCTACACCTGCGATTAGCGCAGCAATTCCAGTTGTTGCATATCCTTTCAAAGGTGCAGAAGATAATAAAATATCCCCCTGAAGATTGAATAAACCAATACCAATAACCAATGCAAATGGTAAAATTTTAAGAGCTGTAATAATTGTCTGGAATTTTCCACCGCCTTCTACCGAACGTATATGTACTCCCATGAAAATTAATACAAATACTAGCAACCAGCTTTAATGCCAAAACCATGAATCGGAACAAAAAATGCAAGATAATTCACAATTGCTAAAGCCATGATTGAAATTGACGGTGGGTCAGTTGCCCAAAAGCTGATCCATCCACACAAGAATGCGAGTGGTCGAGATCCTGCTTCACGGAAGTAAACATATTGTCCACCATCCTCTGGATAGGCAGATGCTAATTCCGAATATACAAAGTTTGATGGAATCTGAAGCAATCCCCCTATAATGTATGCTAATACCAGAAACAAGCTACTACCGGCAGCATTTGCTACCTCAGATAAAGATGAAAAAATACCAGAGCCTACTGTAGTACCAACGCCAAGTGCAATAACAGCGCCAAGTCCAAGTTTACGAGCAAGTTCGTTTTTGTTTTCAGACATAAAAACTCTCCTTTCCTTTTAAACAGAGTATAATTGAAAAAATCTTGTGCACGACTTTTCTTTTTTTAATTTCCTATTATCTTCGATGCTTTTATATTGTAAACAGCTATCTATCTTCGCTATCACAATTTCTTAAATAATCTATTACTTTTTATTTATTCACTTTCACATTTAAACGATTCCTGCCTCGGCCATTAGCTCACGCATGTTATCAATGGCACGTTTCGCATAAAAACGTGGTTCGTTAATATAATTTGTAACCAATTCAAGTGTTGCAGTTTTATCATAACCTATTCGTTTCATTTCATATAGCATTTCTTTAATTGGAATATTTCCCCTCTCCTGGTATCAGATGGGTGTCTGATCCATTTTCTCCATCAATAATATGCATATGATCCATCTTATTTCCGAGTTTATCAAAATATGCCATAATACTTTCATGCTGTACAAATGGTGGAACAATATCACACATGCCGACTACATATGGATTATCCACTCTTCTAAATAGCTCCACCAAATCATTTGCTCTTGTAAAGAAATTAGATTCATACGGTGTTAAAGCTTCAACTACTAGCTTGATTTCTAGTTTTGCTGCATAATCTCCCAACTCTTGAATATTTTTTTCTAATCTGCTCCACAACTGATCATATGTAGCAAGATATCCGCCGTTTGCAGGACTTGTAAGTACAAATTCCGCACCCATCTCTTTTGCCATTTCAAGAGACAGTTTCAGATAATCAACAGCATCTCTTCTCTGAGCCTCTGAACCAATCATATAATTGTAAGGATAGGCATTATGCTCCGGTGTGTAACCAAGCACCGGCATTTCATACTTTTCAATTAATCGGCGAACTTCATTAATATCTCCCGCTTTCAGATCCGGTGCATATGCATGTGGACGCCCACCCCAAAGCTCGATATAATCGTAACCGTACTCTTTAGCATCCATAAAACAATGCTCCAACGGATTCCTCTGATATCCCGATGTAAACATTCCAACTTTTAACATTATTTCATTCCTCCTTGTTGTTGTGTTTTGTTGGTAAAATTATACAATAATTAAGCACCATTTTCTATTCGCAAGAGGTCTAAAATTCAATTATAAAAAATGTATAAAATCCCATAATCATGTTGTTTGTTATTCCAATCCTATACCAATTATGTTATTCTGCATATTTTATCCTCTTTATTTCCCCTTTATTTTCTCTTATTTTTATGCATTATGCATATAGTGGTATGTTTTTGATTTATATTTATACCAATTTCATCAGATACACTTATTTTGCTACTTATTTTTTAGTTATCCATCCAATTGCCAATGCTTTGTGCACCATGATAACTTATAAGTGTTCTAATAGATAGTGTGCAATATCTATTAGAACACTTCGATGACTTTTATTCATTAAGGAACAAGCATTCAGCTTTGATTTTTTTGTTGCTGGATATCTGACCTTTCTAAGGTTCATCTGTTATTTGATGTCGCCTCACTTTTACTCTTAATATCTTTATTTTCCTATATATAAGTTATGTCTTTACAAATATCATTAATCATTAGGAGGTTTAAATAATATGTCTGAATACGCAGATCTTATTTTATTATCAAACTGTATTTTTACAGCCACAGAGGAAATACCTTTCTCTGGATATATTGCTATCAAAAACGACCGGATACTTTCTATCGGAAAAGGATTGGCTCCTACTGAACTAATAGGAACAAACACAAAATATCTTGATTATGGGAACAAAACAATTACGCCTGGATTCTCCGATGTACATTGCTTTTTCACAGGTTATTCTGTAGGATTTGTTGGAATAGCCTTATCCGCAGCTACTTCTCAAGAAGATATACTGAATTCAATTAAAGAGTATGCGAAAGGAATTCCTGCAGACAAACCTATTTTGGGACATGGTTGGAACTCCGATACAATCCAACCTAATGGAACAGATTTGTTAGATGAGGCTTTTTCCACTCGCCCTGTTCTTCTGTTTGCAAAAGGCTGCGAAACTTGTTGGATGAATCAAGCTGCTATAAATCGTTATCAGTTTACCCCGGAAACCTGTTATCCGGAGAGTTATGTTCGCTTTTTACCAGACTTACAGATAAAGACTTTATAATTCCGGAATTTAAGCGCTATATTAAAATGATGAACAGTAAAGGAATCACTTCCATCAAAGAAATGGGATTCGATGATTTCTACGGATTTACTGACATTCTCGCAGAACTAGAATCCGAAAACGCTTTAACTATCCGCGTAAATTTTATGAGCCAACCTGTTGCTGAACCTTTTAATCTCTCATATGGCAAGGAAATGCGTGAAAAATTTAAAGGAGAGTTTGTTCGTTTTTCTGGATATAACCAAATGACTGACGGTTCTATAAGCGAACTTTGCGGTGATTTGAAAAAACCTTATTCCTGCGCAGATACGACCTGTGCACAAGACATTGATTGGGATCTTTTAGCAAACGATACCTTTAAAGCTGATGCCGAAGGATTTCGTTTCTCATTACATGCTCAAGGAGATGCTGCTATTTCAAAAGTATTAGATATTTATGACTCTTGCCAAAAAGATGAAAATGGAAAACTTATAAATCGTCACAGTATTACCGATCTTGAATTCAGTGATCCAACAGACTTGGAGCGTATGGGAAAATTAGGCGTAATTGCTGAAATATACCCTCAAATTCAATCTATCGCAAATCGAAAAGACAAACTTGCCATGATTGAAGAAAAGATTGGTATGGATCGCGGACAGTATTATTGGAACAGACGTAAAATGGCTGACAGCAATGTGTTATTAAGTTGCGGAACTGATCTTCCACTTCTTATTGATGATATCCCAGAATCTATTTATCATGCAGTCGGAGGATACTTCCCTGAAGGTGGAGAGCCATTTAACAAACAAAATATGCTGACTATTCCTGAGTTGCTAACTGCATGGAGTGCTGGCGGTGCTTATAATCTATATCAAGAGAAAGAGCTCGGCACACTGGAAAAAGGAAAAAAAGCTGATATTGTCGTATTCGACGGAAATCTATTTGAAACAGCTATTGAAGAAATTCGTTCTCGCAAAGTAGAAGTAACTTTTTTCTCAACGGACAATCGTATATAGCCATGAATAAATAAAAAAATATCTCTCTTATCTAAACAGTTTATATTCTCTTTAAGAAAGGAATGGAAATATTTATGAAAGAGTCTTATTTTATGGGGATTGATACTGGAACAAACTCTAGTAAAGGTGTATTAATCAATTCTCAAGGAGAAATTATAGCAGAACATACAACTGAACATGCAATGACAAATCCTGCCCCAGGTCACTATGAACATGATGCCGACAAAGATTGGTGGGGAGATTTATGTATTATAAGCAATGCACTGATTGAAAAATCTAAAGTTTCACCATCTGACATTAAAGCAATCGGAACAAGTGCACTTGGTGCCGACTGCCTACCTGTCGACGATCAGTGTCGACCTCTACGCAAAGCTATCCTATATGGTATTGATGCACGTGCAACCGATGAGATAGAACAACTCACAGAAATGTATGGGGAAGAACAGATCCGACAGTGGTACGGACGTCCATTATGCTCCAGTGATGTAATGCCTAAGATTCTTTGGATAAAAAATAAAGAGCCAGATATATATGCAAAAACCCACAAGTTTCTAACAGGCTCTAGTTTTATAGCAGCAAAACTTACTGGTAATTATGTAGTCGATCGTTTTTAGGACTTGCAAGTTTTAATCCACTTTATTTTAATGATGGAACACCAAATCCTGAAACTTGCCTACCAATTTGCCGCCCTGATCAGCTAGCAGAAGTGAAGGAAGCAAATGATATCGCAGGTTATGTAACTGAAACCGCTTCAAAGGAAACGGGTCTTGCAGTTGGTACTCCAGTCATTGTAGGAACAGATGACTCCGGCGCAGAAGCAATCAGCACTGGCGTTGTTGCCCCTGGTAAAATGATGATTCAATTCGGTTCTTCCATTTATATGATTCTCGGGACAAAAGAATTGGTTGATGATGAACGCTTATGGCGTGAAGAATTTATTGTACCAGGACTTTGTGATATATCTGCCGGCACTAATGCTGCAGGCTCTCTTACTAAATGGTATAGAAATACAATTTTCCCAGATGCACTCGAACTAGAGCAAAATGGTGGTCCTGATGCTTATATCACCATGATGCAAGATTTGGATAAAATTCCTGTTGGAAGCGATGGCCTTATTACACTCCCTTATTTTGCTGGTGAAAGAACTCCAATAAATGATCCTCTTGCAAGGGGAATTCTATTTGGATTAACGCTTGCTCACACGCGTCAGCATATGTACCGAAGTGCTTTGGAATCTGTTGCATACTCAGTAAATCAGCAATTAAAGATCATGCTTGAGCACGATGTTCCTATAGACCAGATTTTTGCCGTAGGTGGTGGTGTTAAAAATGACTTATGGATGCAAATTGTTGCAGATGTTACTGGTAAAGAAATCAGTACCCCTGCCATTACTGTAGGTGCGAGTTTTGGCGATGCTCTAATGGCTGCATCGGGAATCAAATATTCAGGCTTTGAATCTTTCAACAAACTTACAGATTTCATTAAACCTGGAAAAACCTATCATCCTAATAAAGAAAACCATGAAGCATATAAAAAATATCAGAATATTTATGATTCTCTTTATCCTGCTACTGTAAACTTAATGCATTGTTTGTCAGACTAATCTTTGTAGATTAGACTTTATAAAGACTATGTGATAATTCTTTCATCAAACAAAAAGTACAGCTGTATGAGTTTTTAATAACTCTTCTGCTGTACTTTTTAAATCTATTATTTTATTCATGAAGCTGAATTGTAAATGAAGTCCTGTCACTTCTGATAAAAGAGCGGCTATACGCAATCGCTCTACCATTATTGTCCCAGTAATCACAACTCAACATAATTAATGCTACTCCATTTGGAATATCTAATAATTTTTTTTATCTTACTCGTTCCATCTATAATCTCCATTGTTTGCTGCATACTGGAAATTTCTATTCCATAAAATGCAAAAAAAATATCTTTTATTGTAAAAACTGATGAGTTCACTACTTCTAACTTCGGCAAAACATCTTTTGGTACATATATATCTTCAATTGCCAATGGCTCACTATCCAAAGTTATTTGATGTCGTACACAAAAGATTAAATCATCTGGCTCAATATTAAAATAATTTGCATACTTATTTCCTGCTGGTCTATATATTTTTGCCTGCTCCTTTATCGAAACTCTTTTTGTTCCTGAAGACATTACATTAACAAACCCACCATGTTCATCCAGGTTTTCTTCGTATTTATCACCAACAACAAAAACACCTTTTCCCTGAACACGTCTCAGAATTCCTTCATTAACTAATGTATCTACTGCGTTGCGAACAGTCAACCTATTAATACCATAAGTTTCTGCTAATTTATTTTCAGACGGAATTGCTGTTCCTGGAAGGTACTCTCCCTCTTCTATTCGATTTCTAATAATTTCTCTCAATTGAAGATAAATTGGTGTACGATAACTTAATTTTCCGTCTTCACGCTCTTCATTTTCTTCGGTATAGTTCAATTTATTATCCATAAATCTGCCCTGCTTTTCTCATTATTCACTCTCTATTCTGCTAACAAGCTTGAATTTATCTCCTCTAATTAATTGTTTATAATACATAATTATCACTCCTTCTTCATCTTTCACAACTCCAGATGTAAAAAACAAAGGAGAATCCGGTATTATCTCCAACAACGCTGCTTCTTGTTCACTGGCATATGTAACACTAATATGCTCCTCGCCCGAAATCTGCTTTCTATGATATACATTTTTCAAAATTCGCCCCATGCTAGTTTTATCAGTATAATACTTTTCAAAATCTGGATATCGTTCACAATCAAGATATGTTGTTTCCAAAAAACATGGAACATCATCTATTTTTCTAAGAAGAATATACTCATAAACCTCTTGTCCGAGCAGAACATGAAGTTTCTTAGAAATCTGTTTAGTTGCTTCAACTTTTCTTACAGAAATAATCTTTTTTTTGCCAAAATAGATCCCTGCTGTCGAAGTTCTCCTACCATTGAATCTACTCAACCATGTTTCGATTCTTCTTTCCTACAGATACATAAACTCCCGCTCCGTTAACTCTATATAACACCCCATGACCAACAAGTGTATCTACCGCCTGTCTCAGTGTCGTTCTGCTTACTCCCCACATTTCACACAAATCTCTCTCCGATGGAATTCTTGTATTCGGAGCCAATCGATTTACTACAATAAAATCTTCCAATTTTTCCACAGCCTCAGTTCCCGGCGGTATACGATATTCCATATTCTTATTCTCCTTACCATTGTTTACAGACCACTTTCAAATGTAAGCTAATTCTATTATCTTTTTCTTCGTTTTCCAACCAAAACATATACCAAACTCAAACGATTATGTGTTTTTAATATTCATCCAATAATAGCAAGCTTCTTTTTTTCTTCTCCGGTACAAGCCCCAAAGCAATATACAGCGACTAATATTATCCATAATCATGAAAAACCACACCATTTTTAAATCACGTCCAAACATACCAATATAAATCCATGTCAGGCCTATCCTTATCCCCCCACATTGTTAATATTGCAAATATAAATGGCATTTTTGTATCTCCAATACCATGAAATATACCCTCATATATAATTAACGCTGCATACATAGGCTCACTAATCGCTACAATTCTCAGTAATGACACTCCAAGCACAATAACCTGCTCATCCTTCGTAAAGAAACGTATAATCACTTCTGCTCCGCAAAAAAGACCTATGGCCATTGCTGTCATAATAGAAACAGCCACAATAAGTCCTGAACGTACAACCGATTCTAATTCTAATTCGTCTTTTTTTCCCACAGCATTTCCAGCAAGTGTACTGACTGCAGTTTGAATACCATATCCTGGCACATAAAAAGCCTGTTCAATTGTAAGTGCAATCGAATGAGCTGCTACACTTAGTGTTCCAAGTCCCGCTACTAATGCTGAAAATACAACATAACCACATCCCATAACAATTCTCTCTCCAATTAAAGGCAAGGAAACATTAAAACAATTTTTAACAATTTTCCTTCCGGTTTCACCTTCATTCCTTTTAATGTCACCAATGGATTTTGCATTGCAACCCAAAAAATAGTAACTCCACCTATCCCTTGACTAATTGCAGTCGCTATAGCGGCACCTCTTACTCCCAATCCAGCTCCCGGAATACTGAGCAACATTCCAAATACTGAAATCGTAGTATGAGAGCTAATTAAAAGCTGATTTAATATAATATTCAAAAAATTCACACCAATATTTATATAAAGAGGTGTTTTCGAATCCTTGTTTGCCCTTAATACATTTCCAAATATAATCAGGCTTCCTCTCAATATCAACGGACAGTTTACTATCAAAAAAATACTCACTTGCATCTCTCCATATTTCCTGACTAGCGCCCATCCACATTGGCAACACCGGACTAATTGCTAAAGCAATCACTGTTTCAATCACGCCAAGAACAAAAATAATCCAAATTGCCTGTGCTGAAGTATGATGAGCAGCTTCCAAATCTCCCTGCAGTATATTGGGCAATAAACGAAAGCATTCCCATGCTAACAGCAAACAAAATTCCATTTAACAACCAATTTACAGTGGTTGTCAGACCGACAGCAGCACTTGCAATCGCACCGATCTGACCAACCATTGCAGTGTCTACATAAGCTACAATGGTTTGCAGAGCCTGTTCCAGTATTGTCGGTGCTCCTAAATCCCACAATTCATGCATCTTTGAATTCTTCAAGATTATCCTATTTTTTTTTTCTTTCAAATCAGGCATGATTGTCGCCTCCATTTCACTTGTATTAGCTTTCGAATTATATATGATGTTTTATTTTACCACTATTTTTGTTTGTTTTTTTTTTACCACTTGTCTATTTTAAATTATATCATTGAGGCATATTTATGTCAATTATCACAATCGTATACACACTGAAGAACAGTATCTTCATTTGCATAAAAAAAACCGCCCAAATCTCTGACTTCAGTCAATAGAATATGAGCGGTATATATTTTATTTTTCTTCTTGGATAATCACGTTAATTGTACGATGTGCCGGCCCATCAAATTCACAGAAATATATTTCTTGAGCACCACCTCTTACCATTTCACCATCTATCACTGGAAAATGGCAATGATTTCCAGTAAGCATTGCTTTCAAGTGTCCTGTTGGATTTCCTGCTGTACTACCATAATCTCGAAGCATTCTTGCATGGCTATACGGATAATCTTCTGGTATTAATCGTCCCAGGAAATTCTCAATATCACTTTCCAGACATTCTAATGCTTCGTTCACAGTTACACCTGTTGTTGTGTGCTTTGTAAGAACCGTAACGGTTCCATTCTGAACTCCACTTCTTTTTTACAATATCCAAAACTTTCGGAGTAATTACTGTATATTCATTATATTCTTTTGTTAATAATGTAATTGATTCAACATACATCTTCTTTACGCCTTTCTATTAGAATTCCACCTAAGAACTCAATTGCGTTTTCCCCACAAATTAAATCCAAAGTACTTTCACGAAATCCCAGCTCTTTAATTGCATGTGCCATTCTGATTTGCTCAAATCTCGGATTATTGCTTCCAAACATTACCTGATGTCTCAAACTCCGATCAATCCATGTCATCGGAACATCTCTTGTCAACATCTGTGTATAAAACTCCTTAGCATTATCAAAATACAATGCGCCAGTATCTGTATATACATTAGTATACTTCAACATCAACATAGCTGTCTCTCTACACCATGGCCATCCAAAATGTGCAAGACAAATTTTTAATTTTGGTCTTGCTGCTGCCAGTTCCTCAAACATTTCTGGGCGACAATATTTTGTTAATGTATCCGGTTCCCATGACATTCCACTATGGAAAATAATTGGTTTTTCATATTTTTTCACAAATATCATACAGTGGCATCATTCTTTCATCCGTTGGATAAAAATGCCCTTTACCTGGATGTAATTTCAAACCACTTAATTTTAATTCTGCAAATGCTTTCTCCAATTCTTCAGCCGCATCTTCTGCAAACGGATCAACCCCCCGCAAATCCAATAAACTTATCTGGTGCCATGTTAACAAGTTGACTAATTTCCTCATTACTTACCAGCACTTTTCCACCTTGCTGTGTACGATAATCTTCTGGAAGTAAGCATAAATAATCCAAGCCTGCACATTTCATTTGATTAAAAATATGTTCCAATGGTGCCGTTCCATTTTTATGAATATCTAATGTATTATGTCTTAGTTCTTCCAACTCTGAATCTTGATTGATTGGTTCATAAAAAGCTGGATGAACATGCATATCTATAAACATATTTCTCTTCCTTTCTGTATTTTATCAATATCTAATTTCTTTTTCCCATGCTCTACTCTACCCATGGTTCAAATACCTGAACTACCGAAGCCGCTACTTCTGCACCTTTTTTTAAACATTCATCTATACTTTTACCATTCAATATTCCATAAAGAAATCCTGCAATGAAACTATCTCCAGCTCCAACTGTATTGACTACTTCTGCCTTTTCAATACCACCTACATAGAATCTTTCACCATCCCATGCAAGACTACCATCTTCACCGAATGTGACAACAGCAATTTTCATTCCACGACTCACTTTATCTTTTAAAAACTCTTCAATCTTAGCATCCCTTCCTTCATGATAAGAATAAAATCCATAAGTAACATATGGTAAGGTTTCTTCTACTAACGGATGATCCAGTCTATCTGCATAATCAAAAGCAATTGGAATTCCTTTTGCTGCAATCTTCGGTAAGGTATTCTCAGCTTTTCCCCAAAGTGCTGTATGAACGAGATCATGCTCTGCCGCAAATTCAATATCTTCTTCATCAAAAACAATATTCTCCAATACACCTTCTACATAATCGCCATGCACACGGTCTTTTCCATCCATATCCATATAAGTTACTGCTGTGGCACCATCGCCAATTTTTAAATGACTAATGTCTACCCCTTCTTTTTTTTTTAATGTCTCTAACATCCATTTTCCATTTTCATCATTACCTGTTGTACTGATAATCGAAACAGGGATTCCAAGTTTTTGAAGATTCACACCTGTATCAACAACATTCCCTGTTGGATATTTTTTTCCCAATACGTTCATAAACATCAATACAATTGTCTCCTATTTCTGCAACTCTCATTTTCATTGTCCTCCTTTTTTACTTTTTTAATTCTTTCATTCATTGCATTTTTTCTACAACTACATCATAGTCATGATTTAACATTTTTGTAATAATTTCTGCTACGGCATCTTGATTGTTGTTCTTCTCTGTTACAAAATCTGCTTCTTTTTTTCACATCATCCACTGCATTTGCTACAGCTATTCCTACCGCTGCATGCTGCAACATGTCCAAATCATTATAGTAATTTCCAACAGTTATAATATCTTCTTTACAAATTTCAAGCATATCTGCAAGTAACCGTATTCCATTCCATTTTGACACACCCTTAGCCATAACATCAATGCAGTTCGGCTCCGAACTTACGTAGTATACCTCCGGAATACACTCATCAATATAAGCGGCCACATCGGTCATATCCTGTGTTGCCATAAATCCTTCCAAGCCATACTTCCAATCTGTTTCTTCAAGCGAATTAATTATTTCAGGAATTACACCGACATTCTTTGCATACTCTAGGGTTTCATCTGTCATCTTTGTAACTTGCCACGTCATACCATTATAAATTTGAAGCTGTATATTCTGCTCAAGACAATGTGTAATTAGCCTTTTACACACATGCGGAGGAATTAAATCATTATGAAGCACTTTTCTATCCTTGCATCGTAGTATCTTTCCCCCAGTGTTAAGAATCTGATAATCCACAAGCCATTGTTCATCCTTTAATGACCCCATATCACTATCTCTTCTGCCACTTACAAATGCAATTTTATGTCCCTCTTGCTGTGCTAGTTTAATTGCTTCTTTGCTTTTTTTCCCCTAAACTAGAGTCGTCACGTACAGCAGTTCCGTCTATATCCATTGCTAGCAGTTTTCGTCTCATTTTCTTTTCCTTTATCTTGATATTACAATGTTTCTCGATACTTGTAAACAACCTGCATAAATTCCTTTACACGGTTCACATCAACTCGATTTTCAAAGATACCTCCATACTTAAATGTGGTTCCTACAACAGCCGCATCTGCCGTTGTTAATTTTCTTTCAATAGTATCCACACGACATCCTGTATTACACAACACAACTATTTCAGGATTAGCCTCCTTTACGCTTGCAATTAATGTATCATCTACATCTTGACCAGCTGCATTTGCTGAAATACACAATCCATCTGGTGCTGCTTTCGCAATTGTACTCTTAGCAATCTCTGCTAATGGACGAGTATCTAAATTCCGATCCGATTCTGGGTTAATAAAATATAACATTTTCAAATCTTCTAAAGGGAGTGCGGCTTTTCGTCTTAGTAAACTACTAAAATCATTATTATAAAGTCCACCATCACCCACATACACACCACAAAATGTTCCGCGAACAAATTGCGCTTTTACCGCAGCTGCAAGTTCTAAACATGCTCGCCCATCACTAATTGCGTCTACTCCATATGGTACCTTAATCTCAGATCGTAAATTCCCAATTACATATGCCATTGCCGCAGGAGTCACCATATCCATATTTCGCTGGTAGGGCAAACTAAATTCATTGCTAAAAATAATCCCATCTACACCACCATCTTGTAGTGCATGTAAGTCTTCACGTGCATGTTCTACCACCTTATCCATATCATTTTCCGACTTGTATAATGGATCTCCTGGTAGTGGATCAATGTGGAGCATTGCAATAATTGGTTTCTTAACTCCAAACATCTTTTCAGTCCATAACATCTCCTTCACCTCCTAAACAACTTTGTATTTTTTGATACATTCGATATGTATAAATTATATCACTTGTATGAATATTGTCAATATTCTATTTTAATTATCTTATAAAAAATATCTATAATTTATAAATGTACGGTTTTTAGTTATTTTACACAATTTATCATAATAATATAAGGAGGTCTATCTTATGAGAACACGTGTTAACTAAGGAGGTCTATTTATGATCACGGAAAATTCTGTGCGAATTCCTAAAACGGAATTCTCCATGTTAGGTAATGAAATTTTTCTCCTTACCTAATCGTGGCAATTCTTTTAATTCTATTTTTACTATTAAAAACAAACAGATAAGGAGATTTTTATTATGGATGCTGTATATGTTGGGTGGTTGTCTATTCTTCCGCCTATGATTGCTATTATTCTTGCATTAATCACAAAAAAGAGGTTCTATTTTCACTTATAGCAGGTGTTTTATCTGGAACCATTATTTACTCTATCGCTTCTGGTATGAATCCGATTGTTGGTCCCGTTTCTACTGTATTTGACGTTATGATACAAAAAGCTGATATGAATATTATCATTTTCTGTTTTTGTTGGGCGGATTAGTTTATCTAATCAATGCTTCTGGAGGAGCTCAAGCTTATGGAAAATGGGCATCAAAAATCATTCGTACAAAACGTTCCTCCTTATTACTTACTAGTTTGCTTGGTTGTTTGATTTTTTTAGACGATTATTTCAATTGCTTGACAGTGGGAACAGTTATGAAACCTATAACTGACAGACATCATGTCAGCCGTGCAAAACTTGCTTACATTATTGATGCAACAGCTGCACCCGTCTGTATCATCGCACCTATATCAAGTTGGGCAGCTGCTGTCGGTAGTTATCTTAAAAATACAGGTGCTTTTGACTCTGAATTTAAAGCCTTTATTACGGCTATTCCATACAATTTTTACGCCATTCTTAGCCTTCTTATGGTTTTTCTCCTCTGTGTCTTTTCCTTGGATTTTGGTCCTATGGCAAAACAGGAGGTATTAGCTGAAAGAGGTTTCCTCGACGGACTTGATGAACAAAAAGATTCATTGGCACAGCCAAAATCTGGACGTGTCGCTGATATGATTGTTCCAATTCTTGTACTCATTGTAACTGCAATCCTTGGCATGCTTTACAATGGTGGCTACTGGAGCAATGATCCTTCACTTCACACCATCACCGCTGCTCTAGGAAACTGTGTTGCAGCTCAAGCCCTTGTTTGGGGAAGTTTTGCTGGAATTATTACTGCATTTTTTATGTATATACCGAGAAAAATCATGACATTTAAAGAATTCATGGATAACTTTACAAAAGGCTTGCAACAAATGATTACTTCCGGTTGTATACTTATGCTAGCATGGACAATCGGTGGTGTATGTCGCGATTTACTTAGTACACCTGTTTTTGTAAAAACTTTTATAGAAACTACCGGACTTCCAGGTGCTTTGCTTCCTGCACTTGTATTTATACTTGCTGCATTCTTAAGTTTTGCCACCGGAACTTCATGGGGAACTTTTGGTATTTTAATTCCTATTATAATCCCTGTTGCTCAATCAATTTGTCCTGAATTGCTACTCTCTTCTCTTGCTGCAACGTTAGCTGGAAGTGTTTTTGGAGATCATTGTTCTCCAATATCTGATACAACTATTCTCTCTAGTGCGGGTGCTGGTGTAAACCATCTTACCCATGTTTCAACACAGATGATTTACGCTCTAACAGTCGCTGGATGTAGTTTAATCGGATATTTAATTATTGGTATTACAAATGGAAACCTACTACTTTCACTTGGAACGTCTATTTTCATTCTGTGTATTTTTACTTTCATCATGCATCGTCGTTCCAAAACAATATTAAACAAAAAAGATATTTGTTCAACACAACAAAACCCAATGTTATCACTCTAACATAAAGAGAAGTATACATTATCGTTACGTACATCCTTTGTTTTTAGTTTTATATTCTCTAAACAAATTTTTATTTTAATATGTACTAAATAATGAAATATAACCATTGACATTTATACAAGTTATGATATTCTATTATTATAGTGTATCTTATTTTAACTACTTGTATATCAAAAAAAATTATGGAGGTGTTATTATGTCAAATATCACAATGGATCAAGTAGCTGTTATGGGTGTACAATATTTTCATTATACACTCGATTATTATCTTAATTCCATGCATCGTTGTGGAGTTAAAAATCTCGACTTATGGGGAGCATCGCCACATTATTGCAGATTAGATTATCTCACTTCATCTGCCGCCGAACGAAAACTTCGTGAGATCAGAAAAAAAAGCTGAAGATTTAGGACTTAAATTTGTAATGTATACGCCAGAAACTTTAGCATATCCCTACAGCTTGAGTGCTCCTGAACAACCTATTCGCGATCGAACAATTGATTACTTTGATATGGCTATTGATGATGCACTTACTTTAGGAACAACTAGGTTATTTATGAATTCTGGTTGTGGTCCTCTCGATATTCCTCGAGAAGATAGTTGGAAGCGTGCAGTTGAAACAATTAATAAAATATGTGAAATGGCGCATAAACGTGGAGTTACAATCTTACTTGAACAACTTCAACCATATGAGAGTAATTTGTTGGTCAACTTGCCACAAATGAAAGCTATGTTGGAAGAAGTCAATAGTCCAGCATTAAAGACTTGTGTTGATTTGGTCGCTATGGAAGTAGCGCATGAGAATCTTGAGGATTATTACAAGGTTCTTGGTGAAGATACTATACAGTTTATCCATTTTGCAGATGGCGATCCTTCCGGACATTATATTCTGGGGATGGTAATTATCCACTAAAAGAATACATCGAAATTCTTGAAAAGCATAACTATACAGGTATTATCGATTTAGAAATAAACGATTCAATATATTGGGATGATCCTCATAGCTCAGTAGAAAGATCTGTTGATTATCTAAAGAAAAATATATTTAAATAACTATTTACTTAATTTAAATATAAGCAAAATGGGCTGTAAAAAAAGAATAAGTCCCGAAAAAAGAAAGACCAAGAGTTCATAATGTGGAACTCTTGGTCTTTCTTTCTGCCGCCATACCAACGCACCTTTCCCGGTTTGCCTGCAATGTGTCCTGCAGGTCCTTTCCATCACATTTCTTTGCTTAAGAAGATTCAGAAATCACTTATGTATCCAGGTAAAAGAGAACTCGCTTGAAGGATTTATTATATCCTATATCGGCGGTATTAATTGTAATTATCTTATTATTCTTTTTAGCTTTTGTTAAACCTATCTCCAGAAATCTGTTTTTTTGACTAAGCCCGATGTCTGCGCTTTTAAAAACAGGGTTAATTCCTTTCTTTAACTGTGCTTCATAATCTTGGACCGCTTTAAATGCAATCTCTGATAAAATCAGGATAACCGGAATGTTAATGAGCGCCATAACCCCATCAGTACATCGGAAAGATCCCACAAAAGAGACATCTCCATTCCTGCTCCCAGAAAGATTGCAAGTGCCGATACCAGTCTGAAGCCTTTCATAAAAGCTTTTTCCGGCTGTTTTTTGTGAATGTAGATTAAAAGATTGTCACAATAAAAACAGTTTCCGAGCAGAGTTGTAAATGCAAAAAATACCATTGCTACTGTAATCATTTTAAATAATCCAGATTATGCTTCACTAAAAGCAACAATTATCTTAACATTCCACAAATACACTCCAGTAATGTTAGTGCAAGGATAATGTTAATGACACGGAAATGCCGCAGATAAAACTTCTGAATCAGTACGCCCAAGCCAATCCAAGTACAGGTTGCGATCGTTCCGATCGTTGCAATAACCAGCTCAAAAAACAGCAAAGCCGGAAAAGAGGACATATATCCTACAACATAACCCGTTAGTGCGGTAACTCCGAACATATAGATCTTCACATTGACAAATTGCAGCATGAAGCCTTTCAGAAACGCTGCGGATTGCTCTGTGTTTTCTGAGGTCGGCTTACTGAAAGCAATATGAATCGCAAGCCACAGGATGTAGGCTGCTCCGATGTACTTCATCACTTCCATTACATTCGGAAGCAAAGAATTAACCCCATATACGAAAATTGCGCATAAGATTTGCACTACATAGTAGCCTGCAAAAATTCCAAAGAACAGCGGCTTTCCTTTTTATATCCATAGTTTGTTACGGTATTTAATGCCAGAATATTTCCCGGTCCAGGCGTAAAGGCATTTATAATGCAATAAATCAAAAAATTGCTCAGCACCATCTTTTGTCAGAGTAATTCCTGTTCTGCTGCGGAGAAAAATGGTGATACCAGTCTCTTTTTCCGTTTCTTTGATGGAATTAGACAGACTTGGCTGTGATATAAAAAGCAGTTTCGCAGCTTCGGTAATTGAACCGACTTCTGCTACCTTCAAAACATATTTTAATTGTTGAACGCTTATTTCTTCACCCTTTTTATTCTTACAAATCTCGATTTCTATGTTGCTTAAATTCCAATTATTTACAGAAATGCACAGCTCCCGATAAGCTAAGAACTGTGCATTTCTTCTTTCTTCCATTTTACGATTTCTCAATTTTTCAAACTTGAAGTTTTCAATTCTTTTCAATTCCATCTGGCATATAATCTTTCTCAGTTATTTTGCGAATAACCCGGCATGGATTTCCAGCTGCCAAACTATACGGCGGAATATCTTTTGTTACAACACTCCCTGCACCAATTACACACCCTTCTCCTATGGTGACACCACCGCAAACAACTACATTAGATGCCAACCAACAATTATCTTTTATAGTTATTGGTTTCGCATATTCAAGATTATAAAAACTACCATCTTCTCTCTTTCGGATATTGCGTTCTTCAGGTAATAATGGATGCATAGGAGTTGCCAATGTAACATTAGGAACAATAATCACATTATCTCCTATATGTATTTCACATACATCTAAACATGTAAAATTAAAATTAGCAGAGCTGAATTTTCCAAAGAAAGTATTGCATCCGTAATCAAAATAAACAGGTGCCTGCAAATACGGAAGCTCCTCTGTTGTTGGCAGTAATTCTTGCAATATCTGTGCTTGCTCTTCTGGCTGATCTTCATCTGTCAAATTGTATTTTCTTGCTAATTTACGCGCATTCAGGCGTAGTTGCTCCAATTCTTTATCTGTTGGATCGTATAACTCTCCACTTAGCATTTT
>VOFI01001147.1_pt1 | contig 78001 bp, 93 predicted proteins | sample 5384131 | NCBI WGS metagenome assembly VOFI01 (sample SAMN12384728, study PRJNA508395) | human gut metagenome | isolation source: healthy gut H | host: Homo sapiens
ACAAGGTAAAACACCGTTGGCACCTGACCTGGTGGACCAGGGCTGGCGGCTGGAGGCAAAAATATCCCGAGCTCCACCTCCATCAGGGCACCCGACGGAAAGACCAGGGCAGAACCGCACTATCAAAAAACCTTTTATCCCAGGCTCTATCCCTTTTCTACATGTTTAAAAGAAGGCCGCAGTAAAGGGGCTGGTGGACTACGCCAAACGCAGGCACATCACCATCGTGCCTGAAATAGAAACGCCGGGACACGCCGCGGCCGCCATCACGGCCTATCCCGAATTCGGCAACAAGGACATTCCCGGCTACAAGCCCCGGGTGGCGACGCGCTGGGGCATTCTCCCCTTCACGTTCAGTCCCACGGAACCCACCTTCAAATTCATTGACGGCATCCTGGAAGAAGTCTGCCGGCTCGGACTTCACAGACTTCAAGGAACGCCTGGACAGGCACAAGCCCTTCCTGGATGCGCAGCGCGTCAACTACCGGACGGACTCCGGAGAACCGGCGCAGCCGGAGGCGAAAATGATCCGAAACACCTATCATGTCCCCGTTATGCCAATAGCCACACCAGAACAATACATTACCATGCTTGAAACGGCCAAGAAGGAAGGCTATGCCTATCCGGCCGTCAACGTGACCACGATCGAAGTGATCAACGGCGCCCTCCGCGCCTTCTCCGAAGCCAAGAGCGACGGCATCATCCAGGTTTCCATCGGCGGCGGCAAATTCGCCTCCGGCACCTCCATCGGCAGTTCCGCCCTTTGGCGCCATTGTTCTGGCGGAAGCCACGCGCCGCCTGGCTGAAAAGCACAACGTGCTTGTAGCCCTGCACACGGACCACTGCCAGCCCGAACACGTGGACACCTTCCTGCGTCCCCTGATCGCCGAATCCCGCCGCCGCGTGGAACGCGGTGAAGCCCCCTCTTCAACTCCCACATGCTGGACGCCTCCACGCTGCCTGGCTGAAAACCTCAAGCTTTCCCGTGAACTGCTGAAGGAATGCGCAGAACTGGGCATCGTCCTTGAAATTGAAATCGGCGTCGTGGGCGGCGAAGAAGACGGCGTGGACAACTCCGGCCACCCCGCTGACAAGCTCTACACCTCTCCGGAAGACATGCTGATGACGTATGAAGCCCTGGCCCCCTCGGCAAATTCATGCTGGCCGCCACCTTCGGCAACGTGCACGGCGTGTACAAGCCCGGCCACGTCAAGCTGAAGCCCAGCATCCTGCGCGACGGCCAGGAAGCCGTAGTCGCCAAGCACGGCGAAGCGGCCCGCATGCCCCTCGTTTTCCACGGCGGTTCCGGTTCCGAACTCTCCGACATCCGCGAAGCCGTTTCCTACGGCGTAGTCAAGATGAACATCGACACCGATACGCAATACGCCTTCACCCGCCCGATCGTCTCCCACATGTGCGAACACATCAACGGAGTGCTCAAGATTGACGGTGAAGTGGGCAACAAGAAGGACTACGATCCCCGTTCCTACCTCGCCAAGGGTGAAAAGGGAGTCGCCGCCCGTCTCCAGGAAGCCGCAGACAACCTCATGTCCGCCGGCAAGACCCTCTTCGGCAAGATATAAACAGCCCTTCAACGGCTTTGATGCAATGCCCGGTTTCCCCAAAGGAACCGGGCATTTTTTCGCTTCTTCGGACTGCGGATAAGAAATCCGCAGACAACATGTTTTTTTTGAGGCAGAAAGGGTAGCAGCAGGAGAAAGGAGGATTGCAGAGCGATGGGAAAAGAACGCCCCTGCTTTTTTTTCTTCCAAACCTCCCATTAAATGGATGGTTCAAAGAAAATGTTCCGCTGTCGTCCAGTTGGCGGATTTCTTATTCGTTAATGTTCGTTCGACTTTAAGACTGACTCCTTTTCGACATGAGCAACGAACTCCGCATTTTTCCCCCCGAGGTCCACTCTCCACACAAAACAACGCTGAAAGCGGTCCTTTCCACAGCTGCAGGCCGGGAATTCCATCAATACATGGATATTGAATCCACCGGAAACGTGGACATTGACAAAGACGACTTGGCGGACGCCTGGTGCATCTTCTTCATCCATAAAATGATGGAAACGGGCGGCGAATTCTCCGTTACAGGGCCGGGGCGCCTGTCCCGTTCCCTGCTGGTCAATCTGGACCGCTACGCGGAAGCCTGGAACCGCTGGATGCCCAACGCCTTTCACCGCGTCACCATCCATGCCGCCGAGCGAGACGACTCCGCTGTTCCCCAGCGGGACGAAGCCATTTCCTGCTTTTCCGGCGGTCTGGACGCCTGCTTCACCGCCTACCGCCACCGGAAAGGCTTGGCAGGCCCCCAGACCCTTAATCTGACGGCCTGCGTGATGTTCCAGGGAGCGGACATTGCGGAAAACAACCAGGAACACTTTGACAAGGCTTTCTCCAAGGCCAGAGAACTGCTGGAAGACATCGGCATCCGCCAATTCTACCGCATCCGGACCAATTTCCGGAACATGGGGATGGATTACGAAATGACCTACCATACCATGCTGATGGGAGGAATGCGCGTTTTCACCTCCCGCTTCGGTTACTTCATGGCGGGCAGCGAAGGGTCCTATGACTCCTTCTCCTACCCCTGGGCCTCCAATCCCATCACGGACCACTATCTAGGCTCCCACAGCAAAGGAAGCCGTCACGGACGGCATGGGACATGATCGTACGGAAAAAGCCGGACTCATCGCGCAGTGGGATAAGGCCATGGCCCTGCTGAGATGCTGCTGGGAAGGTAAAGACGCGTCCGGCAACTGCGGCGTATGCACCAAATGCCGCCTGACCATCATGAACTTCATGGCCATGGGAGTGCCCAGGGACAAAATAACGTGCATGCCGCGCAACGCCATGAATGAAGATATCTCCCAAATTCAGTTTAACCGCCCTTTCCGCGTCCTCTATGCCCAGGAAATACTCAAGCATGCCAAGGCCAACGGACTGGGGCAGGAGCCCTGGGCGGTCACCTTGGAACGGCGGCTGGCGGAAAGGGATCTTCCGCCAACCGGCATGAGACATAAAATCCGCCAACTCTTCCAACACTCATGATCACGATTAACCATCCATCCGTACAGACAGAGGGAAATGCGGTCACCATCTCCTATCCCATTCTTCAGGACGGCCACGCGCCGCGCACGCTTTCGTTTACGGTAGACTCCCGTTTCCGTGACTTTTTGAATCCCGGCAGGGCGGATGGAGCCCTTGTGGCCCTGCTTCCATGGATTTCCCAGCAGGGCGGTCAGGTTCGCGTTCTTCCCGCCATCTCCGCGCACCTGTACCACTTCGGCATACGGCTCCTCTCCCATATCCTGACAGGAATAGGGCCTTTCCTGAAACCCGTTGAACTGGCGGGAGAAGTTCACGCGGAAGTTCTTTCCCCCATTCCCGGCTGCCGCATTGGTACGGGCGGGTCCCTGGGGGTGGATTCCCTGTGCACTATCGCGGAGCTGGAAAAGGCAGGGGGACGCCTGTCACCCACCTGTTCCACAATAACTGCGGCTCCCATTGGGGAAACCGGGAACTGCTTGAAGGCAGACGAAAGCTCAGCCGGAATTTTGCTGAAAAAAAACGGTATGGAATTCGTCTGGATGGATTCATCCCTGTACGATTTTTATGGCAACGAGGGATATTTGAACTGGTTTCCCTTTTTGGATTCCGGCAGTGTGCTTGTCCTGAATGGATTAATGAATTCATACTGGACTTCCGCCACCTATCATATCAATCATCCGGATTTCACCACCAGGGACCGGAGGGATTACTGTGAATTCCATCTTCAATCCCACATTCTATCCGCGGCGGAAACGGAACAGGTACGTTTCCACCTGCATGGCCTGGATTTGGCAAGGTATGAAAAAACAGCCATCCTTGCCAATTATCCTCCTGCCTGCGACTTCCTCAATGTTTGTCTGGAACGTGCTTTCAACTGCGGCACATGCTTGAAATGCCGCCGTACGATTTCCCAGCTTTATCTGCTTGGTCATTTGCAGGAATTTTCCAAGGTTTTCAACTTGAGGGCTTTTCAAGACAAGCCGCTGCGCTTCCTCGCAAAAACGATTGTTCATTCAGGCCACTTCCAGCAGGAAATGCTTTATCTCTTGAAGCATTCCACGGTCCTTTCCCCATCTGAAAAACGGCAGGTATGGTTCCACTGCATCAGAAAGCAGCCTTCCCTGTTGTCCCGAAGTTCCCAGTAACCCAACCTCCCTTCCGATTCCGGTTTCCCATGGCTACTTCCCAGCTCATTCCACAACAACAGGTCGATATTCAACCCAATGGGACTTCCCGCCTGTATTGCGATTTTATTTCTCCCGGTTATAACTGCCGGGTATGGGTAGACCTCGCACCCTTCGACCAGGCCCCCACAGTGGAAAACAATTTTGCAGACGCATGGATCAGGATGCTCATTTTTGAAATGATGCATGTCGGAGGCCGTTTTGAAGTGAAAGGGGCCTCAGTCTTACTCTGCTTCGGGAATTTAGAGCATTTCATGGAAGCCTGGTCGCAAATGCATCCTGAGTATCTTAACGTGGTAGATATCAAGCCGGACCGGATTATAGACGACAGAAACGCGCCGGTGGACGATTCTGCGGTTGCCCCTTTTCCCAGGGGCTGGATGCGACCTTCGCCTTGTACAGGCATGCGTCCCCACATCGGAAACCGCGGTATGATTCCCTGGATGTGAAAGCCTGCCTGCTGGTACAGGGCGGAGACCGGGGACTTTACGAAGAACCCCTGTTCCTGCGCTGTTATGAAAAAGCTCTCTCTACGATTGAGGAACTGGGCATCACGCACCTTCTGCGCTGCGGAAGCAATTATCCTGAAATTTTCCCTCTGGATACATTCTGGAACAACCAGCTTAACTGGGGATTTCACTGGCAACTGGTTCATCTGGCGGCTTTGACAGGCATGGCATCCTTTTGGCAAAGGGATTATGGCAATGTACTGGTGGGGAGCACCTATCCCTATTCATCCGGCGTAGTGGATTTTGGCTCCAACTTTGTGACGGACCCCCTCTTTTTCTTCCCGGCGATTCCGTGTGTATGAAGAAGGCTGGGGATTCACCCGGAGCCAGAAGGCAAAATTGGTCAGCCAATGGGAAAGAGGACTGCGCAACCTGAGAGTATGCTGGCACTCCAATCCGGATCAGGACAATTGCGGAGTATGCGAAAAATGCTTCCGGACCATCCTGAATTTCAAGGCCTCCGGAGCTTTTTTTATTTACGCGATATATCTTTGGATGAAATTCGCGACAAGGAGATATGGAATGAACACATCTTTTACGAATACCAGACCATTCTGGAAGATGCCGAAAAATGGGGAACTTCTCAGGAACCGTGGGCTCAGGCATTAAAGGAAAGGCTGTCCCTGGGTGTGTACCCGGCGCCCAAGCCATTGACTTTCCCTCAACGGATGGGAAAGAGAATCAAACACTTCCTGTACTATAAAAAAGAAGATGCGGCCAGCGTCCGCATCAAGATTCTTGGCCTTCGGATCTATAAACGTAAAAAAGAGGGTCCCCTGCATCAAAGCCGCGAATGATAAAGCCTGTCCCATGCAAGCGTGCGGCGGCCATAAATATCCTCAACCCACCCGCTTCTTGCAAATCCGCAAGCCGCAGACCTTGACACGGAGCACTCCGTTCTCCTCCTTGCGGTAATAAAGGTACTTGGACAAAGCGGCGGCTTTCCCTATCTGCCGCGCATGCTTCGCCTTCCTTTCCCGGCAGCGGTCGAGGTCCGGTACAGTCAAAACCTTCTCCAGCCAGGGAAATTCACTCAACTCATTCAACAGATGTACGCGGGGAAAACGCTCCCGCAGGGACAACTCATAAATTCCGGAAATTTTGCCGTAAACATTGTCCATCAGAAAAACCTCCTTGCCCAGAAGAGCTCCGGAAATGCCCAGATGGAGCCTGTCCGTCAAGATGGCGTCAGGCTGGTCCAGCGCCTTCAAAAGCCAGCGGGTATAGGCAAAAGCGTGTTCCACCTCATCAATCACGCGTACGGAATACACGGAAAGGTCCGTATTCAAAGGGAGTTCCTTCAACGCTTGAGCGTGGCCGGTACTTTCCGGATCATCTCGCAGGCAAACGGCAAGCTTTCCGGCGCCGGGCAACGCTACCAAGGAAGTCTTGACATCCCTTTTCATGCGCTTGCCCCACGCCCGTTCCTCCATCTCCAGAAAAGGCAGCCTGACGGGCCGCTTCTTCAGCATCTCGGGCTCCGCGGCCACGGCCATGTCATCCGCCAGCAGGAATCGCGCCTTCCCATTCCTTGACAGGCAGTAGTCATAACTAGCCCGTTCCCGGCAAAACACGGTAAAACGTTCATCCAGCACATCCACCAGTTCATCACAATCCCTGAAGCTCTGGGGTAGGATCACGCACTTCCGGAGGCGCGGATCCGAAAAAAAAAGGCGTACATAATGAGGCAGCATGCCAAAATAGGGGACAAACCTCCCCCGCCGCCGTAAACCAGCGTTATTTCCTCCTTTCCTGCAGGGAGTTCCGGGCCGCATGAACTGAAATTCAGCTCTTCCCTTTCAAACAGGGCGACCGTGGAAGCGGCAATCAGGGCATCCCCCACATTCCCCTGGTTCATCATGTAATGGAACGGCCCCAGCTCACGCAGAAGCTCCATCATCGCGTGAACAGGGACAGGGGAACAGGAAATCCGGCTACAATCCATCGCCCTGATTCTACCTTACCGGCCATCAGGACGCAACTACATAGGACGGGGTCGCCTCTCCGGCGTTCCGGCACCTCTAGTTGCCAGCTTTGCGGGACTCCCTCACGCGGTCATTGGCGTTCAGGATGCGCTTGCGCAGGCGGATGAAATGGGGGGTGGCTTCCACCAGTTCATCAGGCTCAATGTACTCAATGGCGCGTTCCAGGGAAAAGGCGACGGGAGGGGAAAGCTGGATGCCGTCCCCCTTCGTGGCGGACCGGATGTTGTTCAGGTGCTTTTCCTTGCACGGATTGACCGGCATATCCATCTGGCGCGGGTTTTCACCAACGATCTGACCTTCGTAAATATCTTCCTGCGGCCCTACGAACAGACGTCCGCGTTCTTCCAGCGCCACCAGCGCGAACGGCGTGGAAACGCCCGTTTCCATGGAAACCAGGGTGCCGGTGGTACGCGTGGTGATATCCCCGGCGTAGGGGCCGTAATCCCGGAACAGGTGGGAGAAAATGCCGTGGCCGGACGTCAGGTTGACCAGCTCAAACTCAAATCCGATGATGCCGCGGGTGGGAATATAGGCCTGGATGAAGGTGTGGCCCGTGCCCTCCTTGGAAATCATGTCTTCCATCTGTCCCTTGCGGGCGTGCAGAAGCTTCATGACGCCGTTGGCGTGCTCATCCGGAACTTCCACGTAAATCGTTTCATACGGCTCCGTAAGACGGTCACCTTCATCCCTCTTCATGATCACGGTGGGACGGGAAACGCACAGTTCGTAATTCTCGCGGCGCATGGTTTCCACCAGCACGGCAATCTGCATGGCCCCGCGGGCGGAAACGGAGAAAACGCCGGCCTTGTCCGTATCCTCCACCTGGATGGAAATATTCGTCCGCATCTCTCTCATCAGGCGGTCGCGAATCACGCGGGAAGTTACATTCTTGCCGTCGCGTCCGCCGAAAGGCCCGTTGTTGATGGAAAACTCCATGGAAATGGTGGGCGGGTCAATCGCCACAAACGGGAGGGGCTCCGTATCCGCGGAACCGCCCAGGGTCTCACCGATGTTCACGTTTTCAAACCCCGCCACGCCTACGATGTTGCCCGCCACGCCGATGGCCGAATCCGTGGTGCCCAGGCCGGAATATTCAAACATGCGGGTCACCTTGCCGGAAATGCAGGTGCCGTCGCTCTGGTGAAGCCCATACGGTATCCCCCTTCTTCACGGTGCCGGAGGTGATGCGGCCAATGGCCACGCGGCCCACGTAGTCGTCCCAGTCAATATTGGAAACGAGCATCTTGAACTCCCCTTCCGGATCGGCATCCTTAGGAGCGGGGATGTGCTCCACAATCTTGAACAGAAGAGGCGTGCAGTCCACAGGAGGTTCCCCCCTCCATGGAATTCATGAAATAGCCGTCGCGGGCGGACCCGTACACAAAGGGAGCTTCAAATTGTTCGTCCGTGGCGCCCAGTTCCAGGAAAAGCTCCAGCACCTGGTCATGCACGGCGGCAGGGTCGGCATGGGGGCGGTCGATCTTGTTAATGACCACAATGGGCATCAGCCCTTCCTGAAGGGCCTTGCGAAGCACGAAACGCGTCTGGGCCTGCGGACCTTCAAAAGCGTCCACCACCAGCAGCACGCCGTCCACCATCTTCATCACGCGCTCCACTTCCCCGCCGAAGTCCGCGTGGCCGGGGGTATCCACAATGTTGATCGTGTAGCCGTTCCAGAGGATGGAAGTATTCTTGGCCTTGATTGTGATGCCCTTTTCACGTTCCAGGTCCATGGAATCCATGGCGCGTTCCTGCACGGCCTGGTTGGCCCGGTAGGCTCCCCGCCTGCAAAAGTTGGTCGACCAGGGTCGTTTTCCCATGGTCAACGTGAGCGATAATGGCGAGGTTGCGGAACTTGGAGGGGTCTGACATTGCGCGCGAGAGCTAAAAGCACTGGAAAATAAATGTCAAGCCTGCTCCATGAATACCTCCATATATTTTTAACGCGCGCGTGCCTCTCCCGTTGCAGGTGACGGAACTTTTGTTCTCTCCGGTGAATTTATAGCTTCCCCCCCCTCTTCAAATGGGGCTATCCTGCTCTGGCATAAATAATTTCTAAATTCTAGACAACGATGAAGATTTGGTTAGATGGAAAGCTGGTGGAACAGGAGGAGGCCAAGACCTCCGTTTTTGACCATGGTACGCTCTATGGAGACGGCATTTTTGAAGGTATCCGGTTTTACAACAAGCGCGTCTTCCGCCTGGAAGACCACATGGACCGCCTGTACAACTGCGCCCATTATCTGCTGCTGGACATTCCCTATACCCGGGAGGAACTCTCCAACGCGGTATGCGAAACGGCGGCGGCTTCCGGCCTGAGCGACGGCTACATCCGCCTGGTGGTTACCCGCGGCGTTGGCAACCTGGGGCTCAACCCCTTCAACTGCAAACGCCCCAGCGTCTTCATCATTGCGGATAAAATCTCCCTGTACGATCCCGCCGTGTATGAAAACGGGCTGGCCCTGATCACCAGCTCCGTGCGCCGCAACCGTCCGGACGCCCTCTGCCCCCAGGTCAAATCCCTCAACTATCTCAACAACATCCTGGCCAAGATGGAAGCTGTGCGCCAGGGCGTAGCGGAAGCCCTGATGCTGAACGACCTGGGCAACGTGGCCGAATGCACGGGAGACAACATCTTCATCGTAAAAGACGGAGCCGTCTTCACGCCGCCCGTCACGGACGGCTGCCTGGACGGCATCACGCGCCGCGTGGTGCTGGAAATCTGCCGGGAACTGCAAATCCCGGCGGAGGAAAAAACCATGAACCGCTTTACCATCACCTGCGCGGATGAATGCTTCCTGACCGGCACGGCAGCGGAATGCGTCCCCGTCACCAAACTGGACGCCTACCAGCTGGGTTCCGGCAAAATCGGTCCGGTGACCGCCCGCATCCTGGCCCGCTTCCAGGAACTGACCCAGACCACGGGAACAGCCTTCTAAAGCCTGGCATTTCCTTTTTGACAGCAAAAACGGCCCCTCCTGTCCGGCGGGGCCGTTTTTTTTGCGCCACTGCATCAAAACCCGAAAGCGGCGCAACGCCATTCCATGAAATGTTCAGCTTGAAATCCACAGGAGGAGTGAAGCCGGAACATGAACGGATCAAACGCCTGTTTTTACAGTACGGACCATCAGGAAACACGGTAAAAGAACACATCACCCCGGCATAAACGGAATGCGCTCACCCGGGAATGAATGCCTCCCGGCCTTTAGGGCATACTCCACTCCAGAGCGAAGCGAAAGGATTCTTTAAAAAGCCGTCTCCGCCTTATCTCCCACGCACAAGGACAAAACCGGACACGTTCCGCTTCTGCCCCCATACCGGAACCGTTCCAGCCAGGAAAAAGGCGGGATTACTTCTTCTTCGGCAATCCGGTTTCCGGATCAAACTGCTTGGCCTGCTGGGCGTGCTCCTTCGTCTGGTAGAACCGGACGTAATCAATCAGGAACTTCACGGGATAACCGTTGCCATCCTTCGGAGCCTTTTCACACCAGTTGCCGCCCACGGCGGAATTGAGAATGAGGTAAAACGGCGTACGGAACGGATTGCCCGCCTCATTGGCATAATTGGTGGTATTCAGATCAATGGATTTCACCAGCTTGTCATCCACCATCAGCTTGATGGAATCCTTGTCCCACTCCATGACATACGTATGAAAATCATCGGAGAGGTTATCAATCTTCACCGTGCCTCCGCGGGAAGCATCTTTCTTGGACACGCCGTCCGGGCTCAAATGGAAGGTGGAATAAACCACATCCGGCTGCTGGGAAATATTCTCCAGCATATCAATCTCTCCATTGACGGGCCAGCCCCACTTGTTCTTGCCAAGCAGCCAGATGGCAGGCCAGATGCCCTTGGTTCTGGGAACCTTGGCCCGAACTTCCAGTCTGCCGAACATGAAATTCTTCGTCTTGATCGTCGTCACGGAACCGGACGTGTAGGGCATGAATTTGGTATTCTTAATCCAGTCCGACGGACTCTTCTTGTAATTGATATTGGCGAACTTCTCAAAGTGGGTCTCCAGGACCAGGCAGCCGTCTTCCAGCCTCATGTTCTTGGGCCGTGCTGTATAGGTCTGCTGGGACCCCTGATTGCGTATCACGCCCAGCTCCGGCTTCCACTTCTTGGCGTCTATCTTGGACCCGTTGAACTCGTCACCCCAAACATAAACCCATCCGCCGGGAAGGGTCTTCGGAGGCTTGGCGTCTTCTCCCTTTACGGACATGCACAGGCAGGCGGCCAACAACACGGCAAACAGGCTCTTCTTCATACGGACCAATACTGTACTTGGAACCGCAGCCTTTCAAACAAAATACGTCCGGACGGGCGCCTTTTCCCTCCCTTCCCTTGCAGGATGGCGGAAATACCCTGTAAAATGGATAGAAACTCTCTTCCGCCGCATGCTATGATTACGGTATGAAGACCACTCCTTCACCCCGTGGCCGGGCCCTTCTTCATCAAACCCCCGTGGGGGCCATCGTCATCGTGGAAAACGGAACGGCCGTCACGCACGTTTTCTTTAGCCGCATGGTGCAACCGGAGCATGTGGAATGGGAGGAAACGCCCCTGCTGCGCCAAACAGCCAGCCAACTGGACGAATACTTTCAAGGTGGCCGCCGCATGTTTGACGTGCCCCTTTCTCCGCAGGGAACGGAATTTGAGCAAACGGTCTGGAAGGCCCTTCAAACCATCCCCCATGGGGAAACCAGAAGCTACGGCGATATCGCCCGGCAAATTGGACAGCCATCAGCCTGCCGGGCCGTTGGGCATGCCAACAACCAGAACCCCATCAGCATCATCATTCCCTGCCACCGGGTCATTGGAGCCAATGGAAAACTGACCGGTTACGCGGGCGGCCTGACTATCAAGCAATATCTGCTGGAACTGGAACAGGGTGCCGTGGCTCCCTTCATGCTGTTCCCGGATGCGGAACGCGCCCGATGGAATACCCCTGCCAGCTCGTGAAAACGGCGGAAAAGCTTGAATTGGCCTACTGCTGCGCGGCGTCCGCCGCCTGCGGAGGCGTCATGGACTTCAAGGCTGCCTTGGGAGACTCAATGCCGAGCCACTGAAGGGGCAGCAATTCTCCCGTCACCTTATAATGCTTGTAAGTCAACCCGGCAAAAACGGCCAGGAAAAACATCAGGACGGCATACAGGGCCATCCACAAATAATTCTTCCGCGCCGTACGGGTGGCCTCATCCGCCAATTGCTGCAAATTCCCGCATGGCGGCGGAAGGAGCTGCCTCTTCCTCCCCCGCTTCGGTCGGCTCGGGAATGAGTCCCGGAGAAGGCTCTTCGGCAAACCGGAGCCTGGCATCTCCCAGGGCAATTTCGTCGCCATCGTAAAGAGAGGCGGCGCCCATGGGCGTGAGCCCGTTGATCTTGATTCCGTTAGTTGAACCCAGGTCTTCCAGAACATACGCGCCCTCCTTGAACTGAAGCAGGGCGTGTTCTCCGGACACGGACTGAAAAGGCAGCACTATTTCACAATGTTCGTCGCGTCCGATGCGGGCGAAATATTCGCCGTTCTTCGGAAGAACGATGGTTTTCTCGGAACCGTCGGGCAATTGGATGGAAAGGCGGGGCATGATTCACGGGCATCATGCCATGCCGACGCTGATTTTCAATCCAAAAGACCGTTTGCCCGGCATGCCCGGGAAAAAAGCGGTTGCATGCGCCTCTCCTTCAGAAGGCGGATTCCATGAAGTTCCATCATGCGGCTCCATTTTTCCAGACTTCTGACCAGCAGGAGTTTCCCAAAAGATATTCTTAATAGATAATTCACACACTTTAAATCCCCTATATAAAACGTCCCTCCGGATAGGGAATTGACATCCCGGACCCGCGGCGGCTAACATCAGGCATGAACGCCACGCAAGCATCAGCTTTCAAGGGATACAATCTGCTGACGGCCGCCAAATCGGTAATTTCCAAATACGCTGTATTTTCCGGGAGGGCTACCCGTTCGGAATATTGGTACTGGGTATTGGGGCAGACTGCCGTCCTGCTCCTGTTGGACATGGCCTTCACCATCTTCATGATCATCCTGTTTGCCTGCCATCATCCGCAGCAAATGTCATCAACTGAAACTTTTACCTATGGCATGGCAGGTGCCGTTCCCCTTCTGCTATGGAGTCTATTTACCGTGATTCCTTCGCTGGCCGTCACATGCAGGCGCCTGCATGACACCAACAAAGGCGGAATTATGCTGCTGCTTTATCTGGTTCCGCTGATAGGGAGCATTATTCTTCTCATTTACTGCTGTGAAGACAGCCAGCGGGGAACGAACCAATACGGACCGTCGGAAAAATACCCGGGGTTGCCGTAATTTTCCGGAATTTCCTTTTGCCAAACAGCTTTCCGGTTCACTGGAAAAGTTAGCGGCACATGCCATGGAAAAGCCGTACAGTCCTGCACTTGTCTTGCGTTTTGGGGGGAAATGCTTCATATTCAGAACATGTTTGTTGACAACATCCGCATATTTGCCAGGGCAGGAAAGGGAGGAAACGGGCTGGTCAGCTTCCGCAGGGCCAAATTCGTGCCCAAGGGCGGTCCGGACGGAGGAGACGGCGGCGATGGCGGAAGCGTCATTCTGGAAGTGGACCCGCACACGAATGATCTGCGCTCCTTTTTCTACGACCCCAAATTGATCGCCACGGATGGAGTAGGCGGACAAAGCGCCAAAAAGCATGGCAAAAACGGCAAATCCGTCATCGGGAAAGTTCCTCCCGGCACCATCATCTACCGCAGCAATGCCTCCTCCATGGCGGAGGCGACCTGGCTGGAACGGGAAGGCGAAGGCATCGAGCTGGAAAAAATTGCGGACCTGACGGAAATCGGCACCCGGTTCACGCTGTGCCAGGGCGGCATCGGCGGCAAGGGCAACTGGCATTTCCGCTCTGCAACCAACCAGGCGCCTACGGAAGCCGAGATGGGAACGGAAGGGGAGGAAGGCGTCTTCTTCATGGAACTGCGCCGCATTGCGGACGCCGGACTGGTGGGCTACCCCAACGCGGGCAAGAGCACCCTGCTGGGAGACATCTCGGAAGCCAAGCCCAAAGTCGCCAACTATCCCTTCACCACGCTCCAGCCCATCATCGGCGTAGTGGAATTCGACAGCTTCCGCCGCTGCGTTGTGGCGGACATTCCCGGCATCATTGAAGGCGCGCACAACAACCGCGGCCTGGGGCATGAATTCCTGCGCCACATCACGCGCTGCAAGGTGCTCGTCTTCGTTCTGGACATGGCCGGCAGCGAAGGCCGCGACCCCATTGAAGACCTTCAAAACCTCCGCACGGAAATCAAGCTGTACAGTGAAGATCTGGCCAAACAGCCCTGGTTCGTCGTCGCCAACAAAATGGACCTGGAAGGGGCGGAAGAAAACCTGGCCAACTTCCGCATGCGTTTTCCTAAGGTGGACGTCATCCCCCTTTCCGCGCTCAACGGAGAAGGCATTTCCCGGCTCAAGAGCAAGCTTGACGAACTTGTAGGCTATAAATTCGTCCGTTAAAACCATCCGTCCAACCCTCTCTCCCTTCCACATGACCGCTCCGCTTGCCGCAACGACAGACCCCGACCAGCTCTTGTGCCGTATCGCCGGAATTGGAGACCTCTTCGCCATTGAAGGGGAATTCGTCACCGGCAAGGAAATCCCCAGCGGCCACATCAACACCACTTACAAGGCCACCTACCGCAAAAGCGACGGGACGGAAGACTCCTACATCCTCCAGCGCATCAACGACTATGTCTTCAAGGACCCCAGAGCCGTCATGCGCAATGTGGAGAAAGTCACGCGGCACATCAACTGGAAAGTACTGCGCCGCCTGAAGGACTCCGCCGGGCAGACCCTCAACCTCTATCCGGCACGCGGCGGCCGCAACTACATCGACATTCCCGGCGACGGCATCTGGCGCTGCTACAATTACCTGGCAGGCACGCATACCTACGACGTGGTGGAAAACACCCGCCAGGCGTACCAGGCCGGATTTGCGTTCGGATCCTTCCAGGACTTGATTAGCGACATGAATCCGGACGACATCGTGGAAACCATTCCCGGATTCCACCACACCCGGAACCGCTTCAACCGCCTGATGGAAGTGGCGGCGCAGGATCCGCAGGAACGCCTTTCCACCTGCCTTCCGGAACTGGACTTCATCAAGGCGCGCGAGCAGGACGTGGACCGTCTGCTGGACCTCCAGGCCAGCGGCGTGCTTCCCACCCGCATCACCCATAACGACACCAAAATCAACAACGTCATGCTGGACGAGGATACGGACCACGCCGTCTGCGTCATTGACCTGGATACGGTCATGCCCGGCCTTGTGCTGTACGACTTCGGCGACATGGTGCGCACCGTTACCCCGCCTACGGAAGAAGATGAGGAAGACCTGGACAAGGTGCACATGCGCATGCCGATGTTCCAATCCATTGTGGAAGGGTATCTGGCCGCCGCCCAGGGCTTCCTGACCCAGGCGGAAATAGACCAGCTTGCTTTCTCCGGAAAACTCATCACGCTGGAAATCGGCATCCGGTTCCTGACGGACTACCTGGAAGGAGACCAATACTTCAAGGTTTCCCGTCCGGACCACAACCTCATCCGCTGCCGCACGCAGCTCAAGCTGGTGGAATGCATTGAACAGGAACTTCCGTCCATGGAGCAATATGTCAAGCGCGTGGCCAAGGGGATGTCCAGAAAATAGAGTGGGAGCTCTCCCTCCTTCTTTTCCATTCTCTCCGGGACGGCTATGCCGTCCCTTATTATTTATATTATTTGAACACTGCGGCGATTTCCATAATCCAAGAAACATTCCACGCAATCGCCACAGACCATGTTTGAAATACCGGATATTCAACTCAATCAATATGGCAAGCCGGCAAGGATCATGTATCTGGCCCCGTATGCCCCCGACGCTCCCGATTTCTCCAAAAAACCCTACACGGGCAACGGAGGCTATCCCCAGTACCACTACAACATTTACAAGGCCATTCAGGACATCGGCTATGACGTCGTCTCCTCCTCCAAGCCCTATTCCGTGCAATTCGCCAAAGGAAACGTGGACTATGTATTCTCCCTGATGAACAGGTTCGGCATGTCCAAGCCTGAAATATTCATCTCCTCGTACTGCGAATTCATCCAGGTCCCCTATTTGGGCGCCCCGCCCAACATCCGCGCCATTGCGGAAGACAAGCTCCTGACCAAGCTGGTATTCCGCTCCCTGGGCCTGAACATGCCGGAGGGCATCGGGCTTTCCGGGGAAAAAGGCATTCCGGACAAGGCGCCCTTTCCCGGCCCCTACTTCGTCAAAAAACGGTTTGGAGCCGCTTCCGGCGGTATTCGGGAAGACAGCATCTGCGGCTCCTGGGAGGCGGTAGCCGCGTGCGCCCGGCGCCTGATGGAGGAAGGACATGAAGTGCTCGTGGAACAATACTGCGAAGGCATTGACGTCACGGTTCCCGTGCTGGGGGGGTGAAAAACCCGTCATCCTGGGATACGTGCAGCCGAAATCCGACAAACCGGGCAGCATCATCACGGAAGACCTGAAACTGCATGACCACCTGGGCTACCAGATAGTCTCCGTGCACGGCCTGGAACAGGACATCGCCAACGACGTGCAGAAAGTCTGGGACGCCCTGGGGCCGATGGACTATTTCCGCATCGACTACCGGATTGACTTTGAAAAAGGCGAACGGCGCATCCTGGAAATGAACATCTGCTGCCACTTGGGCAAAAGCGGCTCCATCTGCCTGGCGGCCACAGAACACGGCTACTCCCAGGCGGACCTCCTCAAATACATCATCGCCTACAGCATGAACAGGCAGAAAAACCTCTGCCGATACGGCACGTGGCTTATCTGACCATGTGCGCCAACAGATCATCCACCTATCATGGCGGGGAGAAAGTTGCTAATCCGGTATCCGGCTGATTGCTTCAAACACTTCCAGCCAGCTTTCCCTGGACGCTTCCAGCCCTCCCAGAGCCATGCCGCGTTCCCGGGCGGCAGCAGCCATGTCCTCCCGGTAATGCGGTTCCCACGCCATCTTGGTGGCGTATGTGATGAAATCCCCGGGACTTTCGCACAGCCATCCGGTCTTTCCGTGTTCCACCATCTGTTCCCAGCCTCCGCGCTTGTCCACAATAAGCACGCTTCCGCTCGCCATGGCCTCAAAGCCCACGCGCGGCCAATTCTCCGTCGTATCCGTGGGTTGCAGCACGATGTGGCATCTTTGGTAAAACTCCTGCTGGGATAGAGACCTCTGGTCATGGAACGTCTCCACCCAGTCGGGCGGCCTTCCGGTCTTCGCCTCGCTCCGCTGATCAAAGCCAAGAAAAGTTCCTCTCTTCCGGACGGGTGAAGCGAAATTCTCGTAAATGTGCCACGTGTCCTTGCTGAATTTGTCCTCATCCTGGCGGGAAATGTGCCCCGCGCCAAACCAGTCCGTGGATCGCTGGACAATGAAGGGAAAATCAGTCGTGTCAAAATACGGCTTGAACGTCATGAACCGGATGGACGGATCGGCATTCAAGGCTCTCAGGCGCGGCATCACGCTCTCCCTCACCTGGTCATTCTGATAAAGAAACAGGGAAATATCACCCCTCTTCATGGCTTCCTTTTCCCGTCCGAAAAGCCAGGTCATGCAATTGACAAACACTGTCTTTCTTGTCCGTTTCCGTATCTCCGGCAGCGCAGCCAGGAACTCTTCATTGCAAAAACTGATGACGGGCGCGCCTTCCGGAATAGCTGACCAGTCGCACCCCTCATGTACCGTGACGCCCTGCCCAACCATTTCCGGATAGAGCTCGGCACGGTGCACGTTTTTTTGGGTGGGAATGAGATGAATATCCACACACATGTGCCTCCAAACCTTAATCTGGTGGTAAAGCTCGGCTCCCGCCCCTCCATAGAGGGACGGAAACCCGATGATGTAGAGAGAGTCCATAGTTAGTTATTCCATTGTAGAGGACATATCCCTAAGAATTAACATATGAATTGTTACTTATTCCTTATTGCCATGTCTAATATTTTTAAGGCATTATCACATCCATCAGTAAAATAATTATCCTTATTTTGAAATAATATCCATTTCCTAACGATGCTGAGTTGATCTTTTGTATAGGAATGATATATATAATCTACTTCTTTTTGTACATAGTCCCGTATTCTTTCTGAAAAACAAATTATAATAAGTTTATTCATCATCCATTCCTCAGTGTCTATCATATAATTATTTGCTCCTGATATTTCCTCCATATAGGAATTCCTGATAATAGAAGGGAAAAAATATGAAAGGGCACAGGTCGATGAAAAATTGATAAACTCTGCATTGTGATACCATTGAATGGCAGGAACATCAATCCAACGTTTATTTAAAAATGGTTTGACACATTCTGTTGCTTCATCATCAGGATAATCCGGATTTCCAATGAGCTCCCGAATGTTGGTTGTCGGAAAAAAAGAATTTCCAAGAGGAAACTCTTTTTCCACTTCCTGAATCATATTATTCAGACTCTCATGGGAATAATAAGCCATATTTATATTAATTTTTTTGCTGCCCTATCTACCAAGTCAAGAGCATGAGTACAACCGGATTCATCGTTGTGCTTTCTATTTTCGAATAAAATCCAATTTCTGACTAAGTCAAGTTGTTTTTTTGTATACGAATGATAGATATCATTTGTAGTTTTTATCCGCCAATGCACTTCTTCTCCCCAAAAATTAATTCCAGTTAGTACATTCATCATCCATTCCCTCGTGTCACTCATGTACCTTTTTTCATTTGCTATTTCCTCAAGATAAGAAAGCCTTATGATTGACGGGAGAAAATAGGCAAGAGCACTACTTGCAGCAAAACTCACAAACTCGGCGTTATAGTACCATTGTATAGCAGGAACATCAATCCAGCGTTGGTTCAAAAACGGTTCGCCGCATTCTCGCCCTTCATCATCCGGATGGTCGGGGTTTTCAATGAGATCGCGAATACTACTTGTTGGAAAAACAGGAGTTTCCAACGGAAATGCTTTTTCCACTTCGTGGATCATATTATTGAGAATCTCGGAAGGATAAATCATAGCCATGTTAATTTACGCTTTTTCTTTATTCTCATGCAATAATAACTCTCCGATTCATGCTAGGGCCAGTTTCCTGCCCACAGTGCAGACTTCCTGCCTAACTATTGGATCCATATTTTGCAGGCAAATGTACTTAATATCATCATATCTCTGCCTAGGGGAAAATAAAAGAACAGGTCTAGCATTGATTGAATTAAACTTTAATCAAACATGTAACAAGCTTATGAACTGTATTCTATAAAGGCTGCTTCCATTCTACTTTAAAGGACAGAAGATAGAAATTATATTTATGTTTAGTACTTAAAACATAATACTTGTTACAGACCTCGAACCAAATCCTGCTTTTTCCGATCCACTTTTTCAAAATGCCATCGATATTCATCAAACCGAAAGCACTGTTCTTCATCAAACGATGTGACTGGTGGGCGATACGGTTGGAAAAACAAATACCATATCCATTCATATTTTCCGTCTTCCCTTTCCTCTGGCCACAGAACAGGATAATACAGATAATCTTTATTATTCCATATATTCAAACCGATCTGCTTTCCCAGCAAATGAAATAAAAATTTCACGCATAATAATTCTGGTCGAGAGAGTTTTCCTACGCCTTCTTCTTCAAAAGATTCTTTCGATTCAAATCCAAGGATACCTAAATCCGATTCACCGATATAACGCGACCAGAAAAATCCGGCCCCATCTGTCACGCCATCTGCAACAAACACCTGTTTAGCCTCTTCTTCCGTGACAATACTTATCACTTTGCGTACATTAACACCCTCATTATTCCACACTATATCGCCTGTTCTAACTGGCAAGCCTTCGGGATAATAAATAGTTTTTTGCATAGAATTATTTTTGTTCTATATTATAAAGGGCCTCCGCCACCAGCGGGATTAGGAGGGGGAGGGCCATCCGGGGCACTTCCTTCTGGTGGAGTTTGTGTGTTTTCCAAAGTAACAGGACCATTCCAATTGCATATGCATGATGGAAATGGAGCCTGATTCATCGTCCATACTTTAACGTGACCTACAGTATCACACTTGTGAGCTCCTCTTTCTCTGGATCCTGGTTTGGCAATGTCATGCCGTTTCGATCCAGCCGGGGGCTTACAGGGTTTACAGCCTTTCCGGGTAGCGATGACAACAGCCGCAGCCGCAGCCGCAACTCTTGCAGCTCTTCGAGATATATTAGATGATGATGTAATGCCTCGAGTCGCTCTTGCTATATCCGCGAGATAAGAAGGAGAGTTGGTCATCGCAGCATCCGGTGTTTTCACTGGGATACTCCCAGTATAATCGATAAACGTGAAAAGATTATTATAAACCATTCTATATAAATTGAAATTACCATCCTCTCCAATGGGCTCCCTATTCAACCATCTACCGTTTAAAATATTATAATATCTGTAATTATAATATACCAGACCTAATTCATCATCCGCATATTCACTGGAGAAACGGAAGGGATTATCCTTCGCCATATTGCCTTCCATCCTGAGAACATTGCCGTATGGGCCGTATTCATACAGGGCGCGGCATTCTCCCTGGGTATCGAATAGGCCTGTAGTATTTTTCAACAGATCATGCGTATAAAAAAGGTTTTCCACATAGGTACCCGTTTCGTCGAATGTGGTCATTGCCAGGATTCGTGTTGCCGTGAACTCCATAGGATCCCATAGATAGGTTTTCCGAAGAACGGGTTGCACCGTTTCCGTTGCATTGGCTGCATCCAGTTCCGCAAGTTGGAGAAAACCACAGTAAATAAACCGTTTCCGGGACACCAGCACTTCTCCTTCATAGACTGTTTTTTCCACTCTCCTGTTCAGATAATCGTAACGGCATTCCACCCACTTGGTGTCCTGCGTGAAGCTGACGGCCTGATTTAGAGCATTATACTTTACCTCCCATTCGCCTGTAGAGGTTTTCACCTTAATCTGGTTGCCGTCTTCGTCGTACTCCCGTACCAAAGGCTTTTCTTCTCCACCGGTAATGGAAGTGTATTGGTTGAGACTATTTGTCTCATAGACGATTGCAACCTCTTCCGAGCCTTCCCGGGAAGAAGCATGATCACCGGAAATGTACTGGTTGAGATTATTTGATACATAAACGGTAGAAGGCGCTTCCGCTCCTTCCTGGGAAGTTAACCGGTTACCGATATTGTCATAGGAATAACTGTATATTCCACCCCGGCTCATCGCGTCCGCTACCAGCTCTCCCCGGTCATTATACGTATAAATATGAGTGAGATCGGGATTGGAGGTATTAAAGTAATCCTTTTTTTCCAGGGGGCGCCCCAGTGCATCATAAGTATAGTCGACTTTAGCTAAATAGTCGGCGCTCCCGGGACGCTGGTAGGCTATTTTAGTCAGCAAGTCACGTTTTTCCTCCCGGGTATACCATCTCTTGAGAGCGGTGGGGTAGGTGAGCGTTTCCAAAAGCCCATGAACTGCATGATAGCCGTAGGTAAACCGGTCGCCTGCACGCCTGAGGGAAACAGTGCCAAGGCGTTTATACATATCATAATTCCAAATGGTTTGAAAAACAACATCATCTTTGTATTGCAAACTATAGCCAGGAAATCGTCCCAGACTGTCTCTTTGGTAGTCAAGCCGGCTGGCCACCAGACCTGCCGTATTTTCCTGTACCGCTTCATTATATTGGTTATAGGAAATCGTGCGCGTACCGGAATCATCCGTTACCTGCGTAAGGAGATTGAGATGGTTATATGTGTAGCCTATGGCCGGCGTCGCATCATTGTGGGTGACAGAGAGCAGATTTCCCGTCAACTCATCATAGCCGTAAGTCGTCATAAGATGAGTTCCCTGTTCATCAACCGTCCGGGCTTGTGATTTGGTCACCAGCCTGTTCCACCCGTCATAGGAATAGGTTTCCCCATGCCCGTCAGCATAGGTTTTTGCCGTCATGAGGCCGGAGCCTTCATCATAGCTCCACACGGTGGTATCGCCATCCGTCCGTTCACGCGGATCACCTGCAATGGTTTCTTCCGGAGCCCGGAAAGTTTTGAGTTCAATCAGCCTGTCCGCATCGTCGTAAGCAAAAACAGAGGGCTGCGCTGCCGTACCATATTCAGCAGTCTTGCGCCCGAGCAAATCGTAAGCATAGCAAGCCGTTTTCCCCAGTGCGTCCGTGATGCAGGAGGGCAATGCCGTCGCCGGATCATAGGCAGTCGTAACCGTATTGCCGGCAGCGTCGGTTCTCCCGGTTTCACGTCCGGCAAGATCAAACATGATCGTGATTTCATTGTCGCGTGTGTCCGTAAGGATTTCATTTTTCCCCGTGGCCGTGTAGGAACGCGCCGCAGTCATAGTCATGTTTGCGAAATCCTTTTTGGAGACTTCATACCCGTCAATGACAAGCACTTCTGCAATGACTATGGAATCAGGAACCTGTTTCCTGATTGTACGTTTGCTGGGAGCCGTATATTCCATCCATTCCGGAATTTCATTGCCTCTCGTATCCGAAGAGATGATCTTTTCAGCAACGACTGGAGACAGGAAAGAGACCAGCCTCGCCGTGCTTTTCGAGTAAGGCAGCCCGTAACTATTGTAATTCACCACAGTCTTCACACGGTATATGCCGTCTTCCCTCCGTTCACAGGCATAGGAGTATTCTGTTATATGGGAGTTAGCCGGAGCAGGTTCTTCCGCCAACTTCCATGTCTCTTTCACCACGTTGCCGAAGGAGTCATAGTCGTAGAGCATCGGAGCCATGCCGTCCGTCCCTTTCCGCAACAGCCTGTTCTTTGTATCAAAACTGTATCGTTCATGGATGAGGCCGCCGTTGGCATTGGCCCGGGAAAGACGGACTACGTTGCCCCAGCCATCCGTTACAGATTGTTCCATAAGGACCGGTTCCCCGGCTTCCTGCGGTATAAGGGTGGAATGGAGAATCCCTTCTTCCGTGCATTCCGTTTGATAAAGCAAATGCCTCTGTCCCGTTCCGCTTTGTTCCAAAATGGTTCCATCCGCATGGCGGCGGGTGACAAGCGTGGCTCCTGCCGGCGTGGTAGCGGTTTTCGTCAATCCATCCTCACTATAGGCATAGGCATGGTCTCTCCCAAGCACGTCCGTTTCACGAACAAGCTGCCCCAGCAGGTTGTATTCCCGCCCTTCACTGGTTGCCATGGGACCGACGTCCCGCCGTATCGCCAGGGCTCTGCCAAAAGCGTCCCGCGTGTAGCTGACAATGGTCTCCGGAGTAGTTTCCGTAGCCGAACGAATGGTTTCCACAAGCTGGCGGGCCGTGTTGTAGGAGTAGGTGGTCATTACTCCGTCTTCATCCTTTTCCCACAAGGGGCCGCAACACATCATTTCACGTTCCGTCACGCGTCCGTTGCCGCGCGTGCGCTTGATCCATCGCCTCTCCTTGTCATATTCGTAGTCCGCCGTATCTGTCAATGCCCAGGTTCCATCCATCAGAAAAGCGTATTTTTCTATCCGGGTGTTGGCGCCCTGTGCGGACACGTAAGTCAATTTGCGCTTGCTCTGCCCCGGCACAGCCTCTCCCCCAACCCGGGTTTCCGCCGTGATCCTGTACAGGGCGCCGTATTGACTGTCTGCTTCATACTCGTAAGAGGTCTGTACCCCATTGACGGCCTGCCGCATCTTCAACCGGCCCCTTGCATGGACATTGGAAGCTGAGGGCATCCATGTTTCCGTTATTTCCACTTGCTCTCCTTCCGCACCCAGGGCAGCCGTCCGCTTGGTCACACGGCGCACATCATTGGCTTCCTCATAGGTGTAGTGCGTGTCCCTTAACCGTACAGCTTTGATGGTAAGAACGACATATTGGTGGATGATATCCGGATCCGGACGGTCCGAGTACCGGTAATAGGTGTAGGTGCCTTTTCTTTCCCCTCCGGACCAGGGTTCCATGCGAACTGTTTCACGACCAAAAGCGTCGTAGGCCCACGTCTTGACACTCCCGTCGGGAGCAGTTTCCCGTGACAGTTTTCCTATGCTGTTATAATCGTAAGTGGTTTCGCGGGCATAATCAGTGCCGTAGGCTTCAATTCGGCTGGTGCAAAGGTTCCCCTTGGAGGTCTGTTCATAAGTTTCACACACGCGAGAAATGGGTGTTCCTGTTTCTCCGCGCTGAACGGTAGTGATCAATTTCCATGTGGTGGAAGTGACAGCCTGTTTTTCCCGCAGGGTGTAAATGGCGTCTTCTCCTTCACCCTGGGACATGCACCAGGCGCCTCCCATTCCCTGCCAATAACGGGTGACATATGGGGAACGGCCTTCAGCCTGTTCCGTGACCGTGAGTTTGCTGGTTGCCGTATCTCCGGAAATGGAGAAAGTCTTAAACGGAGTACCCGTGACGGGATAAACGCCATTCGCTTTTTCCCCCACCTGCTCCGGCAGATAAAAGGCAATCACATAGCCGTCAGCCGTCACATGTTCAATGCTGGCAAGGCCATCCCACAGGTTCCATATCTGGCGGATGTTTCCGTCACTCCCCCGCACGATGTCCAGATATTGGGAAAAATCCTGCGCCGTATAGGAAGAACCAAGCTTGGAAACATACCCGGTAGCGTTCTTTAGGGAAGAGAGTGAAGCCCCTCCGTACAGAACGGAATTTCCCCTGTTATTGCTCACGCGCATTTCCGTAGAAAAAAGAGAAGCTGCATTGGCAGTACGGCTGCGCTCTTGGGCGTAAGTCATGGAAACGGAGCCACCCCGTTTCTTGGACCCGCCTATGGAGCCTGCGCTGGCCGCGCCAGCATAGCAGTAATAATTGACATTGGTACCCCCATTCCTGATCTGAAAAGCCGTGTCCGCTCTCAAGCTGCCTCCGGGAGGCGGCTGGATACTGCTTGCCATCGGGTGCAGGTATTGAAGAGCGGCGGGCGTCCATAATTTGGAAGAAAAGTTGTAAGCTACAATTTCCAGCATGCCATAAGGCATTCCTTCCATCCCCCGGAAAGCTCCGAAATTGGTGCGCCACACCATGCTGGTTTTCCTGGTCTGAGTGGTTACGCGCTTACCGGCGGAAGAAATGCTGCCGTACAGGGAGGCGGAAGAAAACCTGCTGCGAGCTGTGGGAGGGGGTTCCGCTCCTCCCGTGTTATCCATGCATCCGTCTGAAGAGGAAGGATTGCCCACCGGCTCATCACCGTCTTCATCTCCCCCATTGTTGCCGTCCGGACATGGATTGCTGGAGCTGCTGTTGGGAGAACTGCTGCTCCCTCCGCTGCTGGAACCGCATGGATCGTCTTCGCCTTCGTCGTCATTGTCCACCGGTTCCGTTTGCGTATCCGGAGGGACATAGGAAGAGGAAGAACCAGTCTGATGGTCAGTGATGACCACGTTCATATCAAAGGTAAGCTTGGCAACATTCTTCTTATGGTCTTTGAGGGTAATGTTTTGATATTCCAAATGAGCCTCATGCTTCCCGCCCTCGATGTCAAATGAGGTTTCCTTCGGATCATAGGTACCTCCTCCCTCCGGCCCGCGCGGACCGAGGTTCATGATCTCCTTTTGATCCACCGTCAGCGTCGCCAAATCATCGGCGCCCATGGTGACAAAGCATTTGGCCGTTTCAGAAGGCCCCAGCGGGCGCACCTCAAATTCCCAATTCCAATTCCGGTCAAAAGCATCCGGAGCGCTTTCATCGATGGGCGTCGGTTTTCCTCCGCTGTCGGAACTGCGCGCCCCTGTCAGGGAATTAATATCGTCGTTAAATTGTTCTTTCATGGTTGAAATAGATCAATCATTGATTATCAATCATTGATTGATTCCAACACGGGAATGCCAGCAATAACTTTATCAATTCATTACCTATGCCAACTAATTTTTACTCTTCAACACGCCCAAAACGGAATAGACGCTATCCAGGGGCCATAAGAATATCTGCCATTTCATTCACTCTGGCAGCCAAACTACTTCTTTCCCATGAGAAAGAGGGGATTTTCCCCACTACTGAGGAAGCTTCATTGAATACCGGCTGACTTCCCATCGCCCGGAATAATGACCAATCCTCATTCCGGGCATAAACCGGTCCTTTCCCAGCAGAACACAGCACGGGAATCGCTTGAGACGAAAGGGAAGAATAACCTTCCCTCGATACATTTTTATCATTCAGGAGAGCTGCTCCTTCAAGTTCTCTAAAAGGTTGGCGCAGCCGTCCTGGAGCAATTCCACCACATGGTCAAAGCCTTCCTGCCCTCCATAGTAGGGATCCGGCACTTCCTCATCCAGAAAACGGGTGGTGAAAAAGCACATGGGAACAATCTTTCCTTCCCATTGCCCTCTTTTGTCCAGCCGTTTCAAATCCCGCAGATTCTCCCGGTCCATTCCCACAACCAGGTCGAACTGTTCCAGATCATCCTTCCGCACGGGGCGTGATTTGACTCCCGGATTCTGATAACCGTATTTTTCCAGGGCCTGGACCATCCTGGCATCCGGAGGACAGCCGCGATGATAGCCGATCATTCCGGCGGAATCGCTTTCAATCAGGTTTTCCAAACCTTGTTCCTTCACCATCTTCTTAAAAATGATTTCCGCCGCAGGAGAACGGCAGATGTTGCCCAGGCAGACAAACAGGACTCGGTAGGGTTCGGGAGCATTCATGAAAGGCATTTCTTTTCTTTCAGGATAGGCAAGACGTTTCCCCGGATCAAGAGGGAAGAGTTTCCTGTACGGAAAACAGACACACGCCGGGACAACGCAGGGAGCAAAGCGCAGAACGCCGCCGTGCCGCCCCAAAATAAGATTCCCCTGTGTTTCGGCTTGCGTCAGAGGGTGTCTGGCTGTAGATTATCGCATGGCAGATCTCCCTCTTGGATTAAGTTTTGATGACGTGCTCCTGCTGCCCCGCCTGAGCGCGATTCTTCCCGGTGATGCGGACATCAGTTCCCAGCTTGTTCCCGGTTTTGACATGAAAATTCCCGTGCTGTCCGCAGCCATGGATACCGTTTCCGAATCGGAACTGGCGATTGCCCTGGCACGGGAAGGCGGCCTGGCCGTCATTCACCGCAATAATCCCATCGACATCCAGGCGGCCATGGTTTCCCGCGTGAAGCGTTTTGAAAACGCGGTCATCCCGAACCCCGTCACGGTGAACAAGGACATGACGCTGGAAGAAGTCCATCAGATCATGATGGACCAGGGTTACTCCGGCTTCCCCGTGGTGGACGCCAACCGCAGGCTGGAAGGCATCGTCACCGGACGCGACATGCGCGGCGTGGACGATTACCAGAACATCCGGGTCAAGGACGTGATGACCCCCCTTTCCCGCCTGATTACGGCGGCTCCCACCACCACCATTGAGGAAGCGCGCCACATTCTTTACACCCACCGCATTGAAAAGCTTCCCCTGGTGGATGAAAACGGCGTGCTGGCCGGCCTCATCACGGAAACGGACATCCAGAAGCGCGCCATGTTTGCAGACGCTTCCAAGGACGAGCACGGCCACCTGCGCTGCGGCGCCGCCGTGGGCGTGGGCCCTGATTACCTGGACCGCGCCAAGGCGCTGGTTTCCGCCGGAGCGGACGCCCTGTTCATTGACGCCGCCACCGGCCACACCACCCGCGTCATGGACGTGGTTTCCAACCTCCGCAAGCTGACGGACCGCCCCATCGTGGCTGGCAACGTGGTGACGGCGGAAGGAGCCTCCGACCTCATCAAGGCGGGCGTGCAGGCCATCAAGGTGGGCGTGGGCCCCGGCTCCATCTGCACCACCCGCGTCATTTCCGGCGTGGGGATGCCCCAGTTCACCGCCATTCAGGAGGTAGCCTCCGTAGCGCGTCCCGCGGGCGTCACCGTCATTGCAGACGGCGGCATCCGCTATTCCGGGGACATCGTGAAAGCCCTGGCCGCCGGCGCTGACCTGGTGATGCTGGGCGGCCTGCTGGCCGGCACGGAAGAAAGCCCCGGCAAGGTGGTCCACTATCAGGGCCGCCACTTCAAACAATACCGCGGCATGGGCTCCCTGGGTGCGATGCGCCGCGGCTCCGGCGACCGCTACGGGCAGAACAGTTCCGGCAAGCTCGTTGCGGAAGGCGTGGAAGCGCGCGTTCCATACAAGGGCATGCTGGCGGACGTGGTTTTCCAGCTCATGGGCGGCCTGCGTTCCGGCATGGGCTACCTGGGCGCACACAGCCTGACGGAACTCCGGGACAAGGCCCGGTTCGTCCAAATCACCTCCGGCGGCCTGAAGGAAAGCCATCCCCACGACATCACCATCACGGAAGAACCCATCAACTATTCCTGTTAAACCCTCTCTCCCATGGACGACAAGCACCTCGTAGCCGTCATTGACTTCGGCTCCCAATATACCCAGCTCATTGTGCGCCGCGTGCGCGAACTGGGCTACATGGCCAAACTGTACGCGCTGGAAGACCTGGACCATATTCACGAACCCGGCGCCGTCATCCTTTCCGGAGGTCCCAAAAGCACCACGGACGCAGACGCCCCGGATATTGACTTTGAATGGCTCAAAAGCCTGAACGTCCCCGTCCTGGGCGTGTGCTACGGCATGCAATTGCTGAACATCAAGCACGGCGGTTCCGTGAAGGCCAGCAACAAGCGGGAATACGGCCCCGCCGCCCTGCTTCCGGAAGCCTGCACGGGCCTGTACCGGGACATGTCCCCCTCCTCCCAGGTATGGATGAGCCATTCGGATACGGTGGACCACCTGGCGGAAGGCTGCCAGGTGATCGCCCGCAACGCGGAAGGCGTCCCCGTCTCCCTCCAGTGGGGAGAAGCAACTTTCGGCATCCAGTTCCATCCGGAAGTGACCCATTCCCATGAAGGGCGCACCATCCTGCGCAACTTCCTCTCCTGCGCCGCCAACCTCAAGAAATTCGATATCGGCGACTTCAAGAGGCAGCTCATCCGGGAAATCCGGGAACGCGTGGGCAGCAAGCAGGTGGTCTGCGGCGTCTCCGGCGGCGTGGACAGCACCGTGCTGGCCGTCCTGCTGCATGAGGCAGGCGTGAACATGCGCGCCATTTTCGTGGACAACGGTCTGCTTCGCAAGAATGAGGCCGATGAGGTACGCGCCAATTTCGCCCGCATGAACGTGGAAATTGAAACGGTGGACGCTTCCGAACGCTTCCTGACGGCCCTGGCCGGGGAAGGCGACCCGGAAAAGAAGCGCCGCATCATCGGCGGCCTGTTCATCGACGTATTCTGGGACGCTGTGGGAGACGCGGAAATGCTCGCCCAGGGCACCCTTTATCCGGACGTGATTGAAAGCGCCTCCAACGCCAAGTCCAAGGCCTCCGTCATCAAGACACACCACAACCGCGTGGAGCGCGTGCTGGAACTCCAGGCGCAGGGGAAGGTGCTGGAACCCCTGGCGGAATTGTTCAAGGACGAGGTGCGCGAACTGGGCGCCTCCATGGGCATCCCGCACGACATCCTGTGGCGCCACCCCTTCCCCGGCCCCGGCCTGGCCGTGCGCTGCCCCGGCGTAGTCACCAGGGACCGCCTGGACATCATCCGGGAGTGTGACGCCATCTTCATCGGCAACCTGAAGAAATACGGCTGGTATGAAAAGGTCTGGCAGGCCTACGCCGGCCTCATCCCGGTGAAAACGGTGGGCGTGAAGGGAGATGAACGTTCCTATGAATGGGCCACCAACCTGCGCGCCATCGTATCGGAAGACGCCATGACGGCGGACTGGGTAGAACTGCCCCCGGCCCTGCTGCGTGAAACCAGCAACCGCATCCTCAATGAAGTGAAGGGCATCAACCGCGTCCTTTACGATATTTCCACCAAGCCCCCGGCCTCCATTGAGTGGGAGTAATACTATACCGCCCCTAAAAGGGAGGCTGTAAAGTCCCATGAATACAGGTCTTTCGATCTCTATTGCATGGCGAGAGGATAAACCCAGCGAGGTTAAAGTTTAGTTTATCCTTAACCTTTTGTTTGCCACAAAGCGCAGGCACCGTTCCTTGCCAATGGCAAGGGGCGGTGCACCGCTGCTCCCTGCTGGTAATTTGCAGAATAGCATCGTATATCACTTCCTGCGATGGAGGAGTAAAAAAGGTATTTATAATAACAAGAAGGCAATATTGCATGATTGAAATTGAATCTAACAAGCAGGCTTGGGGTAAAATATCAGAAGAGCATTATCATCACTTTAAAGCTTTACTAAGTGATGATAATCTTCACTTGAACTATTATATACAGGAAGAACTGGGTGACATATCAGGCAAGGAAATAATCCATTTACAGTGTAATACCGGTGCAGATACATTGATACTTGCCAAAACAGCTAAAAGCGTGGTCGGGGTAGATTTAGTTCCTGACAACATATTTTTTGCAAATAAACTTGCCGGCGATCTTAATTTTAAAAACGTAAAATTCATTGAAGCCGACATCATGACTTTATCAAAAGTTCATGGTGAAAAATACGATATTGTCTTTACCTCGGAGGGAGTATTGGGATGGCTTCCCGATTTGAATGTATGGGCGAATACCATTCGCAGTCTTTTAAAGGATAACGGCTATTTGTATGTATTTGATTCACACCCATTTTTTCTTTCCTTTGATGAGAGCAAACTGGACAAGGAAGTTTTCGAGATTAAATATCCCTATTTCAGTAAAATTCCCTCTGTGGATAGTTCCATCGGCGGATACGCCTGTGAACCGAAAGATGGCGTAAAATCCTATTTCTGGATGCATACGGTTTCGGATATTATTAATTCATTGACGAGGGCCGGTCTGCACATTGAATATTTTAATGAACATGCTGAAAACTTTTATGATTCTGGAAATATGCAGGCTTCTTCTTCAAAGAAAGGGCTATATGCGTATAGCTGCAACAGGGACAAGTATCCCATGTCATTTAGCTTGAAAGCATCTGCATACCCTGCAAAATGAGCATTCATTCACGATCGCTCGGCAGAATGGCTGCCACAGTCCATAATCAACAACAAAGGGAAAAAGACAATGACTGAACTGGAAAAATGCATGGCGGGCGAATGGTATGACTGCCATGACCCGGTATTTCTGGAATTCAAGAGCAAGACCCACCGGCTCCTGATGAAGTACAATTCCCTGCCTTACGACCATAAGGAGGAAAAGCGCCAGGTGTTGAAGGAAATGCTGGGCAGCATCGGCGCCAAAGTATCCATCGGTCATTCCTTCACCTGCGACTACGGGCGCAACATCCACATCGGGAACAACGTCACCGTCAATACGGGCTGCACGTTCGTGGACTGCAACAGGATCACCATCGGCAGCAATGTGCTCATCGCTCCCAATGTGCAGATTTACACCGCTACGCACCCCATTGAGCTGAATGAGCGCCTCACTCCCGTGGAAACGGCGGAGGGCATGGAATACATTCGCCATACCTTCGCCCTTCCGGTGACGATAGAAGACGGCTGCTGGATTGGCGGCGGCGTCATCATCCTGCCGGGAATCACGATCGGAAAAGGCAGCGTCATCGGCGCCGGAAGCGTGGTCACCAAAAACATTCCCCCCGACAGCCTGGCGGCGGGAAACCCCTGCAGGGTTATCCGTAAAATCAACGGGAATCGCGAACAATGATTAAACTGATCGCTTTTGACCTGGACGGGACGATAGGGGAGACGGTCCCCATGTGCATCCGGGCGTTTGAAAAAGCAGTTTCCCCCTACGCGGGCCGTACGTTGAGCGAACGGGAAATTACGCAGACCTTCGGCCTGAATGAAGTAGGAATGATTAAAATGGTCGCCGGGGAAAAATGGCAGGAAGCCCTTCATGATTTTTACCCGGTTTATGAAAAGATGCATGAGGAATGCCCGGAACCGTATGAAGGCATTCGCGAATTGATCAACACCTTGAAAAAGGAGAGAATATTGGTTGCCCTGATTACCGGAAAAGGAGAAAAGAGCTGCCGCATCACGCTTGAACAATTCGGCATGCAGGATCTGTTCTGCTCTGTCAAGACCGGTGCGGAAGACAGGCCGAACAAGGCGGAAGCCATTGGGGAACTGCTGCATGACTGCCACCTGGCAAAGGATGAATTTTATTACGTCGGGGATGCGGTATCGGATGTAACCGCCTGCAGGAAAGCGGGCGTGACCTGCCTGTCCGCCGCCTGGGGAACTACCGCGGACATCCGCGGCCTGGAAGAAGCCAACCCTTCAAAAGTATTTTTCAGCATCAGGGACCTGTCGCATTTCCGCTCCGGACGCGGGAAAACACATAACCTGTTCCGTTTTTTATTTGCCTTAATCAATCGCGCCCTGCAATCCTGCCGCCATGGACACCGGTTCCATCATCCTCACTTCCTTCCTCTCCACCATTCCCGTTTATCTTTTCTTCGCCACGGGTTTCTATCTGCGCCACAAGCAGGTCATCCAGGCGGACCATGACGCGCCCATCATGCGCATCGCGATGGATGTGGCCTATCCCTGCCTCGTCTTCCACAGCATCATGAAATACATGGTGCTCTCCGGGAATGAAACGCTCAGCAGCGTTTCCTTCTCCCTCCAGGCTATTGGAGCCGGAGCGCTGGAACTTCTGCTGGGCATCGCGTCCGCATGGCTGGTCGCCAAAATGCTGCGCATGCGCATCGGCACGGGCCTGCGCACCTTCACCCTGACGGCGGGGGTGCAGAACTACGCCTTTTTCGTCATTCCCATTATCCAGATGCTGTTCACGGCCAGCAATGACCCCACGCTGGGCGTCCTTTTCGTCCACAACGTGGGGTGTGAACTGGTCGTATGGAGCATCGGCGTCATCATCATCGCAGGCGGTCCGGGCAACCTGAACATGGGCGTCTTCTTCCGCGGCCCCCTGCTGGCGGTCATCGTGGGCCTGGCACTCGCCTGGTCTGGCCTGGGAACCTATGTAGCCCAGCCGCCTCTCATGAAAACCTTTGAAATGATCGGCAACTGCGCCACGCCCCTGTGCCTGATCCTGTTCGGCTGTTCCATGAGAGACCTGTGGCACAACATGAAGTGGGAGCCCAAACCCATCATCTGCGGGCTGCTGACGCGCTTGGGACTGGCTCCGGCGCTGCTGCTCCTGATGGCCTATTTCCTGCCGGTGGACGACTATATCAAGCGCGTCATCATCATCCAGGCGGCGATTCCCTCCGCCGTCATCCCGGTCATTCTGGCCAAACGCTTCGGCGGCCATCCCGACCTGGGCACCCAAATCCTGCTGACCACTACCGTGGCTTCCTTCCTTACGCTGCCCTGCTGGCTGGCTCTGGGTTCCTCACTGGTCGTGCCGTTGTATTAAAGGCGGCGCAGCAGCGTCATCGCCCGGCTGGGACACGGGGCAGTCAAACGGGCCAGCTCCGTGCTTCCGGAACCTTTCCCGTTCATGGATGCGGTTCCCTTGTTGGATACTCCATCAGCAGAACCATTCCAGTCCTGGAACGCCTTTATTCTTTCTGGGCCCCACCACATTTCCATGCTGAAGCTTTCCCACCTTTGTGTTGACTCCCCCGGCGGATGTGTATTGAATGGGCTCCATGAAGTTTCCTGCTCCCCTTTGCACTGTCGCCGTACTGCCGGTCCTGTTTTCCTGTGCGGAGCAGGTTTCCCGGATTGAACATGTGCGGGAGGTTCCCTTGAAAACCACGGTGGTTCCTGCAGAAGATGTAGGCATGCACCGCTCCCAGGCTACTTACCTGCTGCATGGCGCCGTCTCCCAGCAACAGCGCCTCCAGCGTCTGGGCCAATACTACTTCGTCACCTGGAATGATGCGAACCCGGAACAGGCGGCCACCCTGGTCATGATGTACCGCCAGGGAAAAACAGGTTCAGCCGTCCTGACGAAATCCATTTCCTACCCTGCCGGGAGAAAGGGAGGCACGCAAAATCCGTTTTTGAATTCATCGGGGATGAAGCCAAAACAAAAGGGGAGATTCTCGCATGGAAGCTCGTCCTGAAGGACAACCACGGCAAAACAATCTCCGAACGCCATTCCTACCTGTGGGGAGACGACCATTGACCCTCCGGCAAAAACGCCGAAGGGCCAATGAAAAGTAACCGGATATAAAGGATTGGAACTACGGCTTCCGGGTACAATCACCCAAGGCGTACCCCCTGGTCCTTAATCACTAGGAATGTCTTCCGCCAACACCGGAAGACTTACGCTTCCTGCCGTTTGGCACGGCGCTTGCGGACGGCGGCGGCAAGGTTTTCCAGCACTTCCACCGTGGTGTCCCAGCCGATGCACTGGTCCGTGATGCTCTTGCCGTACACCAGGTCGGAGCTCAGCGGCTGGGCCCCTTCCACGATGTTGCTCTCAATCATTACGGCCACCACCTGGTCGGAACCGTCGGAAATCTGTTCCGCGATGCTGGCGGCCACCGCCGGCTGTTTGCGGTAATCCTTGCAGCTGTTGCCGTGGGAGCAGTCCACCATAATGCGGTTGTTGATGCCGGCCTTCTGCAAGGCTTCCGCTGCTTCCTTCACATGTTGGTCATCGAAATTCGGGCCCAGGGAGGAACCGCGCAGAATCAGGTGGCAGGACTTGTTGCCCGTGGTGGAAACGATGGCGGAAACACCCTGCTTGGTCACGGAAAGGAAGCAGTGCGGGCAGGAGGAGGAAATGATGGCGTCCACGGCAATCTGGAGGCTGCCGCTGGTGCCGTTCTTGAATCCCACGGGCATGGAAAGCCCGGAGGCCAGTTCACGGTGCACCTGGCTTTCCGTGGTGCGCGCGCCAATGGCTCCCCACGTAATCAGGTCCGCGATATATTGCGGGGTGATGGTGTCCAGGAACTCCGTGGCGGCGGGAATCCCCATGTCACCCAGGCGCAGCAACAGCCCGCGGGCCATGTGGAGGCCGCGGTTGATGTCAAAGGTATGGTTCATGAACGGGTCATTGATGAGGCCCTTCCAGCCCACCGTGGTGCGGGGTTTTTCAAAATACACGCGCATGATGATCACCAGATCCTTTTCAAAGCGCGCCATCTGCTCCTTCAGGCGGGAGGCATAGTCCACTGCGGCCTGGGGATCATGGATGGAGCACGGCCCCACCACCACCAGCAGGCGGTCGTCGTGGCCGGAAATGATGTTCTCCGCATTCTTGCGGGTCGTAGCCACCATTTTGGCGATTTCCGTGGTCGCCGGATAATCCTTGATCAGGATGGCGGGGGAAATCAGGGGCTCGATGTCTTGAATGCGTACGTCGTCTGTTTTGAACCAGTTCATGTCTGGGACTTATTGAGGGGTTTTTGAGAGTGGTTGAAAAGAAAAAAATACGGTTTGGAGGCAATATGCCTGAATATATCGCGGGGCCTCGCGGCCATAAGCCGGAAGCCCCGCAAAATAAATCGGTCCCGCCTCTCAACAGGCGGTCCCGGAATGCGTTACCAGGAAGTCACGTTGTCTTCCGTCATTTCCGGATTGTTGATGTGGCCATCCTCCGTGCTGCCCTGCTTGTCCTTGCCGACGCTGTAAACGGCCACGTTCTTGGTCACCATGCGGGAACCGACCTGGACGCGGGGGGTGCGGTCGTCGGGATTGGCATTCAAAATGATGTGGTAGGGGGATTCCCACGGGTCCATCAGGCCCACGCGGCCGCGGCTTTCAAAGAACAGGCCGGGAGAACCTTCCACATCCGTGGTCGTGGTGTTGAAACAAGCCGTTTTCTTGGGATTCAGCTTCCTGTCTTCATCCCCGCGGTCCATGTAGTTGGTCAGGATGCTCATGATGCGGCTGTCGTCATCCACGGCGGTCGTCATGTAATACTGTCCGTCCTTGCGGGCCTGCTTGGCCATTTCCCGTCCGCTCCAGGCTACGGGAACGCGGCCGTTGTCCAGCATGTAGTTCTCAACGGCTGTCTGCAAACCGTTGCAATCGCTCCGCGCCGTGGTAACCCGTGATTTTTCCATCACGCCGTTCACCACCGTCATGGCAATGCCGGCCAGCGTCAGGATAATGGCGATCACCACAAGCAATTCAATCAACGTGAATCCCTTGGATTTACGGTTCAAAAAAGGTGCCTTCATACTTTGCCAAGAGTAGCGCAATTACGGTTCAGGGCAAGCGGAAAACAACCGGAACCGCCAATTTCAAAGCGCGTTTCCGGAGCGGCAAACATGCGGCGCATGGCCCCGGCATGCAAACGCCCCGGCTGTCGGAAGACGGCCGGGGCGTTTAAAAAGAACATTCTTTTAATTAGCGGGAGCGGGAGCTTCCGGAGAGACAGGAGCGGGAGCTTCCGGCACAGCGGGAGCCGGAGCCTGTGAAGAAGCGGCTTCCGCCTCAGCGGCGCGCCTGCGCAGCTCCTCCTGCTGGAGTTCTTCCGGCGTCTTGGCGGGAACGGAGGCTTCCTGCTTGGCGGCGGCCTTCATCATTTCCGGGCTCAGCAGGCTTTCCGAGCTCTTGACGTGCTGGCGGTTGATCAGCATGCCCAGCACCAGGCAAAGAATCATGAAGGCGGAGCCGAAGTACACCGTAGCTTTTTTCAGCACATCCGTAGTCCGCGCGCCGAAGGCCTGGTCCGTGATGGCGGCGCCGAAAGCGGCTCCCAGCCCTTCCTGCTTGGGTCTCTGCATAAGCACCACGCCCAGGAGGAGAAGTGACACAATCACCAGAACGGCAAAGAGTAACTGAATGCTGATATTAAGTGAATTTGCTAAAAAAAGGTTCATGAACGCGGGGAGTATGTGTGAATTCAGATGGTTTGTAAAGTCTAGGAAATGATTTCGTTATGCTCGTTGCAAACGATTTTCTTGGGAACGATGGGCTTGTCCGACAGGGCAAAGCTCATGATAACCACCCGTTCGCCCGTCTTGATCAAATGGGCCGCGCCGCCGTTCATGATGACGTTCCCCGTACCGGCAGGCCCCTGCAGGGCATACGTTTCCAGACGGTTTCCGGACGTGACGGACGCCACGAGGACCTTTTCTCCGGGCCACAGGTCCACAGCGGCCATCAAATCGGCAGGAATTTCAATACTGCCTTCATATTGAACATCGCCACGGGTAATCATGGCGCGATGGATTTTTGATTTTAACTGCTCAACCAACATGACGTCCGAACAACAAACCCCCGATCGCTCTTTCGGTCAAGCCGTCATCCTCCATTTTACGGTTTTCTGTGTCTTACTCACCCCGTTTCAACACTTCAGCGGCATGGGCGGCGTCCCGGGCAAGCTGGTTTTTCAGTTCTTCCAAAGAGGGGAATTTGGCCTCCGGCCTCAGGAACCGGACCGGCTCCACTTCCATTTCCTGTCCGTAAATGTCCCCCGGCTGGCCGAATAAATGCGTTTCCAGCAACAGTTCCCCCGCATCCCCCTCCACCGTGGGACGCACCCCCAGGTTGGCGACGCCCCCATATTCCGCCCCGTTCACCCGGGCGCGTACGGCGTAAACGCCATGAGGAGGCTGCAACCCGCAGCCGGGCTTCATATTGGCCGTGGGGTAGTCCAGCAGGCGTCCCAATTGGCGTCCATGAATCACCGGGCCCCTCCAGCGGTAGGGACGGCCCAGCATGCCGGCCGCCTGTAAAAAATCCGCCGCACGCACGGCTTCGCGAATCCGGGTGCTGCTCACGCGCTCCCCGTCCCGCAGGATGGGCGGAACGGCCGTCACCCGGAACCCGTAGCGGCCGGACAAAAGGCGCAGGGTTTCCACATCGCCCGCGCGGCCTCGGCCAAAGTGCCAGTCTTCCCCCACGGCAATCTCCGCCACGCGGCAGGAAGCGCAGAGCTCCCTGATGAATTCCTCCGGGCTCATGGAAGCCAGCCGGGAGGAAAATTCCAGCGTCAGCACCATCTTCACCCCCAGCTCTTCCATCAGGGCGAACTTTTCCGCATCCACCGCCATAATGGCAGGCGGCACGCTTTCCGGGCGGACACGGGCCAGCGGATGAGTGCGGAACGTCAGCACGGCGGCAATGCCTCCGTCACGGGCCGCGCCTTCCACCGCTGCGGCAATCACTCCGGCATGCCCCAGGTGCAGCCCGTCAAACATCCCCATGGCCCAGTGCACGGGGGAAGAAACACCCTTCAGTTCCTTGAACTCCCGGTAAATGACCATGCTGCTACCTGGCAATCAGAATGTCCGCCAGCTCCTCCAGGGAAAGCATGGCCCGGAACAGCTCCTCCCTGGGGGCGGTTTTCAGGGTATCCACCGTAACGGCGCGCTCCAGCGTAAAGAGCCGGACCTGGTGCGCCGGAGGGCGCTCAAATGCGCTCCGCAGCCCAGCGCCTTCCCGATGTCATACGCATAGGAACGCACGTAAAAACCCTTGGAGCATTGAACGGTAAAGTCCACTTCCGGAACGGCCACGCGGGAAATTTGATGGCCGAACACCTCCACGGGCCGCGGCTCCCTCACAACTTCCTGCCCCTTGCGAGCCAGCTTGTACAGCGGGACGCCGTCCTTTTTTAATGGCGGAAACCATCGGGGGAATCTGCTCAAAAGCGCCGTCAAACCGGTCAAACGCCTCGCGCACGGCCTGTTCCGTCACGCCGTCCACGGAATACTCCGCCACCACTTCCCCCATGGCGTCCTGGGAAGAGGTTTCCACTCCCAGCGTCAGGGTTCCGGCGTATTCCTTGTGTTCGCACATCAGCTTGTCCTGAAGCTTGGTCGCCTTTCCCACCACCAGCATCAGCAGCCCCGTAGCCATGGGGTCCAGCGTGCCGCAGTGGCCGATCTTCTTAATCCCCAGGGAGCGGCGCGCAATCGCCACCACGTCGTGGGAGGTCATGTCCTGCGCCTTGTCAATCAACAGGACGCCCGAGGGAGCTTGCATGGAATCTGAAGCGTTCATGAAATCTGCTGTTGGAGCACGCGTTCCACTTCCTCCTGCATGGCCTTCAGGATGGTGAGGCGCACTTCTTCAATGGGTCCCCTGATGCGCACTCCGGCGGCCATGGCATGTCCGCCGCCTCCAAAACGGGAGGCAAGCTCCGCCACGGATATTTCAGGGGTCTTGGACCTCAGGGAAATGCGGATACGGGGATCGTCCTCCGCCTCCTCCAGATAAGCGGCCAGCCAGACTCCCTGCACAGAACGCAAAAGGTCGATCAGGCCTTCCGTGTCCTCCGGACGGCTGCCGATCCGTGCCTTCGCCTCATTCGTCAGGCAGAACGTGCAAATCCTGCCGTCCGGCGTCAGCCTCATGCCGTTCAGAGCCTCGCGCATCAGCTGCATCTTCACCCAGGGCTTTTCCTGGTAAAGCTGGCGGTTGATGTCCTGGACGTCAACGCCCATCCGGATCAAATCCGCGGCCAGCTCCATCACGGCCGCCGTCGTCATCTGGTACTGGAAGGAACCCGTATCCGTGCTGACGGCCACGTATAGGGCGTCACGCATTATCGGGGTAACGGGAACGCCCAGATACTTGAAAAAATAATACAGCACCGCACCCGTGGCGCACTCGTCCGGCAGAACGCATTGCACGTCCCCGAACAATTCATTAGTCTGGTGGTGGTCGATGTTCGCCCACACCTTCACTCCCGCCAGGGCCTTCAGACTGCGTTCGCCCAGCCTCTTGAACGCGCCGTTGTCCACGGAAACGGCCACTTCCACGTCCACCGGCTCGTCAGGAGTGGGGATGATATTCTCCACGCCCGGCATAAAGGCCAGATTGGAAGGCACGCCGTCCTCGTTCATCATCACCACCTTCTTGCCCATCTGCTTCAGGGCTTCCCCAGGGCAAGCGTGGAACCGATGGCGTCACCGTCCGGATGCACGTGCGCAATTCGCAAAGCTGTCGTGTCTGCGGAACAGGTCCGCCAAAGGCGCAAATTCGGGACAATGTTTCCAATCTTCCATATGTTCTGCCGCATTTTTATAGAAAAAGCCGCACTTGGACAATCACCAAGTGCGGCTTGAAAAGTCGTACCTAATCCCGGAAGAGGATTACTTCTTGGACTTCATGACCACCGGAGCCACATCCACGGCGGGCTGGTTCAGGTCATTGAACTTGGGAAGGGGGGTCAGGGGGGGAGCACCCTGATCCTGACAGCAGCAGGAAGCCATGATGCTCGCCGCAAAAGCGGCAAGAGCCATAACGGTAATCTTCTTCATATGCGTGGTTAAATGATGGGTGATAAAGGATATGGAAATATCTTGGAGCATAAAAGCATACCATGCGGGCGCCCGTCAATCAAATTTGCTAAAATCTCCCAAGGGGGCGCCTTTCCGCCTGCTTCTCCCCGCAATCGGGCCTTTCTCAAATGGCAAGACGCATAAATCGCTCGCCTGCGGTCCTCAGGAATTATAGTCTCTGCCAAGCCGCTTCCCTTCCATGCCCTTCTCCGTCAGAATACTCCGGCTTTTCGGCACCCTGCTGCTGGGCGTCTGCGCGCTCGGCGTAGCCGGCATTACCTGGGCGTACCTGATAGAACCCAATCTTCTGTTCGTCCGGAAGGTGGACTACCGCGTCCCCCAGTGGAACGGCCGCGGAAAACCCGTTAAAGTCGTCATTGCCGGAGACCTTCACCTGATGCCCACGGCCTTTGATGAAGTGAGGGCGCTGCGCTACGTCCGGAGAATCATGCAGCTTCAGCCGGACTTGATCCTGCTGGTAGGGGATTATGCCCGCGGCGCCAGCAGAAACGCCAGCATGAGCCCCGCCGCGGCCGCCCGGCTGCTGCGGGGGCTGGCAGCGCCCTGCGGCGTCTTCGCCATCCAGGGGAACCATGACTTCACCTTCGGCTGGGACAACTGGCGCAAGGAACTGACCCGGGCCGGCATCACGGTGCTGGAAGACCAAAGCGCGCTTGTCACGTTCAAGGACGGCAGGCAGCTCCAGCTATCCGGAATGCTGGACACCTCGCGCAATTCCAAAAAACGGCTCCCCAAGCGCCAGTCCCCGGATATACCCCATTTCCTGCTTTCCCACCGTCCGGAAGCGGATCACATGCTTTCCCATGGGGACGCGGACATCGTCATCAGCGGCCATACCCACGGCGGCCAGATACGCCTTCCCTTCAATCTCCTGTGGTTTGAAGCCAGCCCGGAACACGCCCAGCCCTACACCTACCCCTGGCATATTTCCGGCGGCAACACCTATCTGATTACCAAGGGGCTGGGAACCAGCACGCTCCCCCTCCGCTTCAACTGCCCTCCGGAGATCTATCTGCTGGAACTGCACTGACGCCGGCAGCCCTTTTCATGCCGGACTAGACGGCGGCGGGAAAAGGATTTTTCTTTGTTTCTTGATTTTTCGCGGCCATGGACCAGCATGGAGAATGGTTCCGCTGTTTTCCATGATGACTACTTCCACCAATACCAAATCCACCCTCAGAAAGAACGCCGTCCTGTTTGGCAACGGTTTGATCCGCACACTGGGAAGCCCAAGCAGCATTGACCTGCTCAAGGAAACCGTCTGCCCTCCCTGCAACGGCGGTGAAGGCTGCAAGCAAGACATCTATTGCCCGTTCAGAGACCAGGGGGACTATCTGCCTTTTCCCCTGATTTACGAGTATTTGATCCTGAAAAAACAAAAACGGCATCCGGAAGCCGACATGGGCAAAGTATCCTCCGATGTGCGTGACCGGCTCAAGAAGAAACTGGAAGAGTTCACCCCGCAGAAATATCCCGGCTCCGTTTTACACCAGCTTGCCGCCCTTCCAATAGACGACTATCTGACCACCAATTACGACACGTTCCTGGTGCAGATCCTGGAATCACAGCATTACAAGACAAGCCAGCACCGGAATTCGGAAACCAAATACAGCATCCGCCGCCATGTCTGCATGGAGAAGGAACGCCGCTCCCTCCGCATCTGGAACATTCACGGCACCTATAATGAAAAACCCTCCTCCTTCACGATTCAATACGGGTATGAGCACTATTGCGGCTGCATCGGTAAAATTGACAGCTATTTAAAGGGAACCTACACTTACTGGGTCCAAAAACAGAAAAAAGAAATAGCGGGCATCCCGGAAAAGCTGCGCAAGCCGCAGCTTCAACTGGAGGAATCATGGATTGACCTGTTTTTCTTTTCCAACGTTTACATCATGGGGCTGAATCTTTCTTCGGAAGAAATAGACCTGCTGTACATCCTGAACCTCCGGTCACGATGGCTGCGCGATTCAAAAAAGGCGCGCTGCATCCAAAACCGCATCGTTTTCTACGGCCAGCCCGCCAAAGCCATGAAAGCCCTTCTGGAAGAATTTGATGTGGAGGTTTGCTCTTCTTCGCCCACGCCTCCCGGAAAAAACGCGAAAGGTACGGATTACGAGAAGTATTACCGGGCGGTTTTACGTGATATCCAGTACAGAATAAAACAGGCACATTAACCCGCATCCGGCTTCAGGAGCATGTGCCATCCTCCTTCTCAAACTGCTTTTGAAGCCTGAGAATTTTATTCCTGGTCATCCGGTAAACAGGCCGGTAAAGGTGCTTTTTCAGGATGGCCGGGAGGGTTCTTCCGGGCAGCGGGCCATGCAGCAGCCCGGCTTCACGCATGGCGCGTTCGTAACGTTCCCCTTCATAGCGCCAATTATACCGCCAGGGCTTGTGCACCCCCTGGTAATGCAGAATGCCCGGTTCCAGCGCCGCTTCCACCGCCTGGCGCGGCGTCACTCCTCGCCAGAACCGTTCCCTGGGGTCGTTCTTCAGGATGCGGCGCGTCAGGCCGTCATGCCAGTTCCAGCGCGGATGCAGCGGCACGGTCAGCTCGCACAGGGCGCCGTTCAGCGCGTCCTGGTCCGGACAGGTCAGCCTGTCCCGGTGGCTGACGGCATAATCCAGCACGGCCCTGACCAGGTTCTTTTCCCGGAAAACGTCCACATTCATCAGCAGCACGCCGGAATTGAAATACCCCGTGCAGGTCAGCGGCATCTCCAGGCGCTCGTTGAAATGGGAGCCGGGCCTGGAAAAATTCTCAAACACCACTCCCACCGCGTTGCCGGACATATCCGTCCGGAACAGCTCCGTCAAATCCCGGCAAACCAGAACGTCAATGTCCAGATACAGGATGTTGCCCCGCTCCTCCTTCAATAACTCCGGGATGAACACGCGGCCCCAGGCGGGCACGGGCCACTGTTCCGTATGGGGAAAGTCGTGCTTTTCCAGAATGCCGGAAACGTCTATGAACTCCAACCGGCACTCAAACGGGGCCGCCAGGCGCTCAACGCTGTTCCGGTTCTCCCCGTCAATGCCGTCGGAAAGGATGTAAATCTTGTAAAGGTTTCCGGAGCAGCGGTGCTCAGCAGGGAAAAAGACGGTAACGCTCAAAGGCAGGATGCCCCGGTTGTCACTGGCCAGGACGACGGCAAATTCATTCTTCTTCATCGGTCGATCGTTCGGGTGGTGTCAGCGGCGCAGCAGCCGGGCGCCCGCTTTGCGCATTCTCTTCCAGTAATAGGAAAAGTCCAAGCCGGATTTTCCGGCCAGCCAGGTTTTCAGCAGTTTTTCTTCCCGGCGGGACAGGCGGGAATCCTCCTCTCCGGGACGGTACAGGTTTTCTTCACGGAGCATTCGGGACACTTTCCGGGTGACCTCTTTCTGGACGGCATGGGGGCGTACTTGCGGATATTCCGCACGCCCATCACCAGCATTTTCAGAAAAGCCGCCCTGTATTCCTCCAGGATTCCGGCTCGTTTCCACTCTTCCAGCACCAGTTGCGCCACCGTCAGGTAATCCAGCGACTGAAGGGAACTGCCGGACGCAAAGCCGCTGGTGATGGACCCGGCGCGCTTGCGGTAAACGTACGCCGCCCTGCTGACCACACAGGCCCTTCTGCACCGCGGAAAGGCGGCATAGTGGAAATACAGGTCCTCGCAGGCAACGCCCTCGGGGAACCGGATGCCGTGCTCCTCCACAACGGAACGCCGTATCATCATGCCGCCCGCTCCATGGTGTATTTTACCGATGGTTTCCGGCGTACAGGGAATCCATCCCTTTCCGGGGGGCGCGATGTCCTCCGGCAGGAACCGGTCCTCCCTTCCGGGGTCGGACTCATAATAATACCGGAACCCGCACACCAGCTTGTCGGCGTCCAGCGCCTTCGCACGGCTGTACATCTCCTCCAGCAAATCCGTTTCCAGCCAGTCGTCTGAATCCACCAGCACCAGGTATTCTCCCTGCGCATGGCTCATCGCCAGGTTCCGGGTGCGGGAAAGGCCGCCGTTTTCCGGGGCCTGCACCACTTTCACCCGCTGATCCCGCTCCGCAAACTCCCGCAGGATGGACAGGGACCCGTCCGTGGAAGCGTCGTCCACGCAAACCACTTCCAGCTCCCGGAGCGTCTGTGCGCAGATGCTTTCCAGGCACTGGGCCAGATACGGTTCCACATTGTAAACCGGAACCAGCACGGAAATGTTCACGGGAGCCGTCATGACGCCTGCGGAGTGGCCGCCATTTTTGCAGGTTCAAGCTCTTCCTGCGGGGGCAGGAAGGGCTCCAGCGTGGACCACGCCTGGTCCACCGTAATTTCCTCAATGGAGCCGGGGGAAATCAGGTTGGAAATGCACCGGGCCGTAATGGCGGACTTGCGCGTCCGGTGGCAGAAAATAGCGGTCACCGGGACCCCGGCATAGGCGCACATGTGCGTAGGCCCAGTATCATTGCCCACACAGGCCAGAGAACGGAGCGCCATCTGGGGAATATCCATCAGGGTGGACTTGCCCAGAAAACTGACGGCCAGGGGGGAGCTGGCGGCAATGGCCTCCACCTCCGCGGCCTCCGCCCGGGTGCCGATCACGACGGAGGAAATGCCCCTTTCCGCCAGGCGCCGGGCCAGGGCGCAGAAATTCTCCACGGGCCAGCGCTTGTAGGGATGGCTGGGGGAACAGCCCGGAATCATCATCACGTAGCGTTCCGGAAGCTCGTCAAAATGCAGCCCTTCCCCGTGCATGAAAGAGAGGTCCGTCAGGACGCGTTCCAGGTGGAACGGTTCCTTCACCACCCTGCCAAACCGGAAGCCGCCTTTTTTCAGCAGCCTGCGCCGTTCCCCGGAATTGCAGGCCACCCAGTCCATGTCATGGTCCAGCAGGAAGCGCACGGCGGGATAATAACGCTTCCTGGTGCGGGAAGATTCCTGGAGGTCGTACACCACGTCAAAATTCCCTTTCACGATGGAACGGATGGCCCCCACGTGGCGCCCAGCTTCCGGTAAGGCAGACGGTTGTCCACAATGAAATCGTCAAACACCCCGAGCTGTTCCGCCATGGGAACAAACATCCCCATAGTCATCAGGGTGATATGCGCCTCCGGATGGAGCTCCCGGAGCCGCTTCATCGTCCCCATGGCAAGCACCACGTCGCCAAGGGCGCCGTGCTTGATCATCAGAATGCGCTGTGCGGGCATGGGCGGAAAAAGGAATGCGGGTTAAACGTAGCTGTCCTCCCTGTCCAGATATTTCTGCACGTACTGGCGCACGCCGTCCTCCAGGGAAGTCATGGGGCTGCATAGCCGGCGGCGCGCAGCCTGGAAAGGTCCGCCTGCGTATAATACTGGTACTTGCCCTTGAGTTCTTCAGGCATCTCCCGGTAGGCGATCTTTTCCTGGAGCCCCAGCGCATTGAACGCCGCCTTCGCCAGATCGTAGAAGGAGCGCGCCTCCCCGGACCCCACATTGAACAATCCGCTCACCTCCGGATGGTCCAGCAGCCAGAGCACCACGTTCACGCAGTCACCCACCCACACGAAGTCCCGGAGCTGCCAGCCGTCCCGGTAGTCGGGATGGTAGGACTTGAACAGCTTCACCGTTTCATTCACCTTCACCTGGGGGAAAATGTGGGCCACCACGCTCTTCTGCCCCCCTTGTGGTATTCATTGGGGCCGTACACGTTGAAAAACTTGAGCCCGGCGTACTGGGGGGGAACCGGCCGCCCTTCCTTCACCTCCCGGGCCACCTTGCGGTCAAACAGGGCCTTGCTCCAGCCGTACGCGTTCAGGGGGCGCAGGGCATTGACGTGCTCCAGGGAGGAGTCATCGTCAAACCCCATGGAGGCGTCCCCGTACGTGGCCGCAGAAGAGGCGTAAATAAACTGCTTGCCGTACAGGGCGCAGAACTCCCACAGGCGCCAGCTCAGCGTGAAATTCGTCCGGATGATCAGATCGGCGTCCGTCTCCGTGGTGGCGGAAATGGCCCCCATGTGAATGACGGCCTCAATCTCCTCCGCATGCGCCTCCATGTAGTCAAGCATGTCCTCCGGAGGAATCACGGCGCACAGCTCTCTCTTGGCGATGTTTTTCCACTTGTCGGAAGAGCCCAGCTCATCCACCACCACAAGATCCTTTTTACCGGCTTTTTCCAGAGCGGCGACAATGTTTGAGCCGATGAAGCCGGCCCCACCCGTGACAATAATCATAAGAGAAGAATAAATGAAGAAGTTGTACGGCCTTTTGTACCACATCCACCCGGCCCTAGGCAACTGCCATTTGAGGCGTTCCCGGACTCCAAATTCTCAACGAATTTACAATCCGGATACTCCAACCCCTGGCCGGTCCACGCGGAAAACCGTTGGAACGCAATCCCCGCGCATCCCGCGGAATCCCCGGCATTCATCCCCTCTTTTCATGCTGACAACGTTAAAAACCTTCGGTAATATTTATCTTGCAAAAATTATCATTGACCACGGATTGTAAATCCGTTACATACATTATAAGCTTATGCGTCCCGACGTTTCCATCATCGTTCCCTGCTACAATGTAGCCGCTTATGTGGACGACTGTCTGGACAGCCTGGTTCGGCAGACCCTCCGGAACATTGAAATCATCTGCATCAATGACGGCTCCATGGACGATACCTGGGCGCACCTGCTCCGCTGGAAGGAAAAGGACGGCAGAATCATCCTCCTGAACCAGCAGAACGCGGGCGTTTCCGCCGCAAGGAACGCGGGGCTGGATGCGGCGCGGGGCCTTTACGTCGGCTTTGCGGACCCGGACGACTACGTGGCCCCGGAAATGTACTCCCGCCTTTTTCCGCGGCCCTGGAACATGATGCGGACATCGTGGAGTGCGGCAACCATGTCTTCGAGGACTCGTCGGACCGGCTCATTGAGGCCAGAAGGAGGTCGCCCTCCTGGCATTTTGAAAAGGACGCCTCCCCGGCCAGCTTCTTCCGGGACTCCATCTGGGGTAAAATGGACATCTGCGTATGGAGCAAGCTGTTCCGGAAAAGCATGCTGGACGCCCACCGCCTCCGCTTCAATGTGAACCTGAAATCCGGCGCGGAGGATGAAACCTTCCGGCTGATGGCCGTCCCCCACGCCTCCCGCCTCCTGTTCATTCCGGACTGCCTGTATTACTACCGCCTCATGCGGAGCGGTTCCCTTTCCCGCCGCTGCAATGACCCCACCTACTTCAAATGCGTGCAGGAATTCCAGCGTCTGCTGTACATCGTGGACTACTGGAAGGAACACGGATGGCAGAATGAAGGCCTGTTCGCCTATGGCGTGCGGAAAATCAGGCCTTTCTTCGTTTCCAAGCATCCTCTTTTCCACCAGATGACCGCCGTTCAGCAACAGTCCCTGCTGGACTGGTGGCACCTGTTCTACCGGAACGCGGAAGGGGCTCGGTTCCTCTCCGTCCTGCCGGGCCGGGACAGGCAATTGGTGGACCTGCTGAACTCGGCGCAGCCGCCATCCAACGGCTGGGGCCGCATCCTGCTGGCGGCCTGTTCCCTGCTTCCCGGACAGAAGGGACGCTATTACTCCTGCAAAAGAATGCTCGCGGAACATTTTTCCCAAGCGCATTCCAACGGTTTCCAAGGGAAAAACGCCTCGCCGGAAGAGCCGTTTGACACATCGCCGCCTTCCCTGTAAATTGCCTTATCCCTACCTTCCGGACAATGAACCGCTTTCTCTCATTCGCAGACTCCCGCATGGCGGCCGCCCTGAAACGGCTGGGCAGGCAGGCGGAAGCGCTGGAATTTTTCGATGAGATCACGCTGTTCACGGAACATGACCTTTCCGCGGAATTCACCGGCCGCATGGGCAAATACCTGACGCCGTCCTGCCGGGGATTCGGGTACTGGTCCTGGAAACCCTGGGCCATCCACCACGTCCTGCAGGACATGCAGGAAGGCGACCGCCTCCTGTACCTGGATGCAGGCTGCCATATCAACATTAACGGAGCGAAGCGTTTCCGGGAATACGTGGACATGCTGGACCGGGACAGCCGCGGCATGCTGGTTTTCACCAACGGGCAGCCGGAATACAAATGGACCAAGGGGGACATCCTGCGCCACTTCGGCGTTTCCGGGGAAGACGTCCATGTCACGCACACCCAGCAAATTGCGGGAGGGCACGTCTTTCTGAAAAAGAACCCGGTCACGGAAAGCCTGATCCGGGACTGGCTCCATGTCTTTTACGACCATCTGCACCTGGCGGACAATTCTCCCTCCGCCTCTCCCAACCTGCCGGGCTTTGTAGAAAACCGGTATGACCAGAGCATCTTCTCCATCCTGTGCAAGCTGCAGGGCATCACCGCCCTGGACGGTACGGAAACCTATGCGGAGGACTGGGAACAGCTTTCCTCCTTTCCATTCCAGGACAGGCGCGACATGGGAATCCCGCGGACCGCAAAAAAAGGCTGGCTGCAAAAATGCAGGCAGCTTCTTCTTCCCGCCAAAAAGGGCGGATTAGGAATCCGGTAAGGATGCCACAGCTCGGAAAAGCTCTCCTTTTCCCCCCTCCGGGATGGTCCAATTGCCGCTCCATCAACATTCTCCCCATCTCCCTTTCATGGTCGCGTACCTCCCGGGAGCCACGGCCTCCCGGCCCTGATACCTATCGCCTCCGGAACGCAGCAACGGCTATTTAATATTACTTATACTATTATATACAATGAGTTATATCTATTATAGCCAGAAATCTTCCGCTCCCAGGCGCCGAAGCCGCAAAACACCGTCAATCAAAATATCCTTTCACAGCCGCGGCCCCTCCGTGAGCCAGCTTCCCCTGCTTCTTGTTGAAAGAAGAAGCCTCCCTGACATCAGGGCCAGCGTCTGCCGGTTCACGGAATAACGGCAAGCGAAATCTTCCCAAAACGTTTTTCTTTCAGATTTGCAGGCTTGACGCCGGATTCCTAATCCTCATACTCCCCTATGTGACTTCTCCTCAACGCAGGACAGTATTCCAAGTCTCCCACAGCGTGTCGGCCAGCTCCGCTCCCTACCGGTTGAATGATGCCCTGAACCGGAATATTTCCGATATGGAATCCGTCCTTCTGCTCAGGAGGCGCAAGGGAATAGACGGCCTGGAAATCAGCAGATCCGCCGCCAGAAGAGCTACGGACGCGCTGCGCCGCCATCTGGCGCATGGATTTGACGCCCTGCTGCCGGAAAGAAGGAGGGACCTGCCCTTCTCCCTGAACGTGCTGGGCATGGGGTTCGACACCGCCCAGATGGAGAAAGCCGACCTGGTGCACCTGCACTGGATAGGCGGCCGAACGGTGGATTTCACGCGGCTGAGCCACATCCGCCGCCCGCTGGTCTATACGCTGCACGACATGTTTGCCTGCACCGCGGGGTGCCACTGCACCATGGACTGCGACCGGTTCCGGGACGAATGCCGCGGCAGTTGCCCCCAGCTCGGCACTCCCCGCCTCTTCCGCGGCCTTCCGGCGTGGCTGTTCTCCCGCAAGCGCCGCTCCTTCGCCCGCATACCGTCCCTGACGCTGGTGACGCCCTCCCTCTGGCTGAAAAGGGAAGTGGAAAAAGGCTGCATGTTCCCCGGAAGAAGGATTGTCCAGATTTACAACCCCGTGGATACGGACCTCTTCCGCCCGGCGGAAGACCGGGAGGCCATCCGTGCGGCCCTGGGCATCCCGTCCGGAGCCTTTGTCATTGCCTGCGGCGCAACCGGCCTGTTCAATCCGGTCAAGGGAGGCCATTTCATCCCCCTGGTGCTGGAGGAACTGTACCGGCGCGGGCACAGGAACCTTCATCTGCTGCTCTTCGGCAACCAGGAAAAGAACGTGGAATTCCCCTTCCCCAGCACAAATGCCGGCTTCATTACGGACATGAACAAGCTGGCCGGGCTTTACAGCGCGGCGGACATCTTCCTGAATCCCACGCTTCAGGACGTCCTTTCCAACGTAGCTCTGGAATCCATGGCCTGCAAGACCCCCTCCGTCACCTTCCGGACGGGCGGAGTTCCGGAAGTGGTCCTGGACGGCAGGACGGGGCTGGTGGCTCCCCAGGGAGACCTGAATCAAATGGCAGGCCACTGCGAACGGCTCATCCGGGACGGAAAGCTCCTGCTGGCCCTGGCGGAGGAAGGCCGCCAACACGCCGAACAAACGTTTTCCTACCCCGTCATTGCCGCGCGGCACGCCGCCCTGTATGAAGAAACGCTCCGGGAATACCGTCGCGAAGGGTGAAAAAGGCTGATGTTTAACCGCCGGGCAACCTTCCCCCAACACGCCCGGCCGGCCCCTGCCTTTGTCATTGACAAGAAAGAGCCGCCCCATACACTCTCAACCACTCCGACCCGCCTTCTCCCATGAAAACGCTTAAAATCTCCTTTTTACAGTCCACTCCGGATTTCGGCAGGGAAGGCATTTACCAGCTCCTGAAAGACCGTTACCGCGTGGTGGAAGACGATTCCGACTTCGACTACCTGATCGCCACCCCCTGGTTTTACGTCAACCGGGAAGCGTTTTACGATTTTCTGGAACGGGCCCCCGGCCATATCACCGTCATGTACGGCTGCCATGAAGCCATCGCGCCGGACTTCATGCTGTTTGACTACTACATCGGGCTGGATGCGGTGCCCGGAAGCGACCGCACCGTCAAACTCCCCTTCCTGCGCCACCATTTGCAGGAAGTGCACGGCGGCAAGGCAGGCCTGGACGTCCGCGCCCTCCTGGCCTCCAAAACGGGCTTCTGCAACTTCATTTACGCCAACCGCAAATCCCATCCCAACCGGGACGCCATTTTTCACAAGCTCTCCTCCGTCCGGTTCGTCAACTCCCTGGGGCCCCACCTCAACAACACGCCGGGCGACGGCCACCGGTCGGAAGACTGGTACGCCTCCTCCATCCGGATGAAAAAGCCGTACAAATTCTCCATTGCCTTTGAAAACGCTTGGTACCCCGGCTACACCAGCGAGAAAATCGTCACCAGCATGCTTGCGGGCACCATCCCCATTTACTGGGGCAATCCGGAAATCGGAAGGGAATTCAACTCCGCCGCGTTCATCAACTGCCACGACTTCCCCACCCTGGACGACGCCGCGGCCTACGTGAAGAAAGTGGACGAAGACGACGGCCTGTGGTGTGAAATCATGTCCCGCCCTGGAAAACCCCGGAACAGGAAGCCCTCTTCCTGGAAGAAACGGAACGGGAAACCGCCAAACTTTACCGGATATTCGACCAGTCTCCGGAAGAAGCGCGCCGCAAGGGGGACGGCACATGGATTGCCTACTACCAGCGCTTTTTAAAACGCGGCCACAGGCTGCGCCTGGCATGGCGGCGGCTGAAGAACCGCCTGAGCCGCTGACCCAGGCTCCCGGACAAATCAACTCCATCCCGGCTTCTCTCGCTTCCTCTTCACTGCCTCCCCCATCCCTGTATTTGCCTTCTTTCCGCCTCATGAACAAATGCCTTTCTGAAAACTTTTGTTCACCTTCCCTCCAGCAGGCCGGAAATGCCGCCCACGGAACCTACTTTCCGCACATCGACGGCCTGCGCACCTTTGCCGTGCTGGCCGTCGTCCTGTACCATTTGCAGGAATGGATCTGCCCGGGAGGGTACACGGGCGTGGACATCTTCTTCGTCATCTCCGGCTACCTGATCGGCAGCGGCCTTGTCCGCAGCCTGAAGGAAGGGAACTTCTCCCTGTCCTCCTTCTACTACCGGAGAATCAGGCGCATCATGCCCGCCTATTTCTGCCTGATTGCGGTCGTACTGGCCTTCGGGTGCGTGGTGCTGGCCTGCGACGACCTGCGGACCCTGGGGCGCACCGTGAGGTCAAGCGCCCTCTTCATCACCAACATTTATTTCAGCAGGACCGCTGGGCACTACTTCAGCCCGGCCGCAGAAGAAAACCCGCTGTTGAACCTGTGGTCCCTGAGCGTGGAGGAGCAATTCTACCTGACGATTCCGCTCGCCCTGTGGCTGCTCTGGAAATTCAGGAAAAACGCCGTCAAGCCCATTCTCTGCGGAGCCCTGGCGCTCTCCCTGTTCGCCGCCGTCTACCACATGGGGAATCTGGCCTGCTCCCCTTGCCTGTTATTCCTCCTCCACCCCCTTTCCGGGATACACGGCCATTCCTTCCGTCGCGGGGACGGCCCTGCTGATCCGCTACGGAAGCCACGGCTGGTCCGGGCGCATCCTCAGGCACCCGGTCAGCACGGGCATCGGCAAAATCTCCTACTCCCTGTACCTGTGGCACTGGCCCGTCATCGTGTACTGGACCTACTTCTGCTTCAATGAATGCGGTCCGCGGGACTATGCGGGCATGTTCCTTCTCTCCCTTCTTCTCGGTTTCCTTTCCTGGAAATTCGTGGAAACCCCCTTCAGGACAGCCGCCGCATGGCGGAAGCCACAAAAAGCGTTCCTGCTCACGGCGGCAGGGTGCCTCACGCTGGATTTTGCCGGAGAATGGCTCAAATGGACGGACGGCGCACGGGATTACTGGCACGTGGCCGCCAACAACATATCATTCCCGGAATACTGGAAGGGACCGGCCTTCCCGCCCTCCTTCGGCATCACGCCCCTGACCGTGCGGTGGTGGAAAAGGGAAACGCCATCCAGCCCCATCATCCGGAGCTGGGAGACGTGACGGACTACCCCTTTGTACCGTATTCATCCACAACCGCTGGATTGAACTGGTCAACAACCACCGGGACATGCGCCTGAAACAACTGGTTGCGGACGGGCTGCTCCACACCTGCGCACGCCTTCGCAAGGCCGGCAAGCAAATCGTGCTGCTGGGTCCCGTGCCTGAATGGACCTTCGGCCCGCGCAAACTCATGCGGCGCAATGCGCTGCTGAACGCCAACCGCGCGGACCGCCTGCTGGGCGGAGACTTCATCACGCGGCAACGCCCCGTATTCGCCCTGCTGGAGCACATGGAATCCACGGGCCTGTGCCGCTTTATCCCGCTGCACGGCGCCTTCCATAAAAACGGGCGGTGGCTGGAAGAAGACGAAGGGCACCTGATGTACTGTGACGACAACCACCTTTCCCCCTACGGTTCCAGGAAAATGGTTTCTGGCATCCTCGACCAGCTTTTTCCGGGGATGGAAAGCACGGTGTCCAACTGACGGAAGCTCCGCACGGAAAAACGCCCAATCCTTTGACATTGACAAGGAAGGAAGGCCCCCTACACTGACGTCATGCAGCGCCGCCGCCGCGATGCTTCCGGACGGGTTGCCCGACGTACGGCGGAAAACCCGCGCGCCGCTTCAACGCCTCCATTCCCATGACGGATTCCTCCCGCCCCATACGCATCAAGGTCATCAGAAAATCCACCAAGGCCTCCCCGGATAAAACGGAATCCCTGCTGTGGGGCGACTGCCTGTTCTGCACGGACGCCGCCATGACGGACTATGACTGGGTGCTGGTATACGATGAATTCCCCAGGAACTCCATAGGCACCATCAAGGATGAAACGGAACCCCTGCTCTGTCCCCCGGACCAGACCATCCTGATCACGGTGGAACCCCTTCCATTAAAATCTACAGCCGGGCATACACCGGCCAGTTCGGCACCGTGCTGACCACCCACTCCGTCCGGGACCTCCCCGCACCCCAACCATACCCTGGGCCGCGGATGCCTGGAATGGCTGTACATCAAGCCCATGCAGGAGATTCTGGACCAGACGGAATTTCCGAAAACCAAGATGCTTTCCACCATCTGTTCCGCCAAGCAGCACACGCATACCATGCATAAAATGCGTTATGACCTCACGTGCTACCTGGCGGACCGCCTGCCGGAGCTGGACTGGTTCGGGCATGGCATTCAGGAAATAGAAAACAAAACCGTCGCCATGGACGGCTACAAGTACCATCTGTGCGTGGAAAACCATCTGGAACCCCATCACTGGACGGAAAAACTGTCCGACGCCTTCGTCGCCATGACCCTTCCCTTTTATGCCGGGGACCCGCTGGCGACGGAATGCTTCCCGCAGGAAAGCTTCATCCCCACTGGACGATCCGCAAAAAGCCTTTGAAATTATCCGCAAGGCCATGGACGGCGGGGAATATGAAAAGCGGCTCCCCGCCATTCGCGAGGCTAGACGCCTGGTGCTGGAAAAGTACAACATGTTCGCCCAGACAGCCGCCGTCATCCACAACCACCGGGGAACGGGAACCGTCCGGCCCGGCGCCACGCTGAAAGGGCGCCACGTCCTGCGGAAAAACCCGCTCAACGCCCTCCGGGAGCTGGCGGATACGCTGGCCTATAAAATCAGGTCACGCGGCAGGCGCGGAACCGGAGCCGGAGTGTAGCCCGGCTGCCGTCCCCAGGATAAGGGCCAAAACTCCCCCCTACCAGTAAATGGAAGTGCTGGACGGCATTTTGCCGATGGCCTTGCGGCAGGCGGACCGGGCCGCCTCCATGCGGTGGAAGGATTCGGAAGGAACGCTTTCCCCCTGGTATTCAGCCAGCTTCCTGCCCGCCAGATTATGCACGGTCACGGTAACCTTCGTCCTGTAGCCGGGCCGCGTATTGGGACCGGGCAGCGTGGTGAAATAATTCCCGTTGCGAATCAGCACATGCTCCTGCGCCGTCTTGCTGACGGTCGCCACGGCTCCCGTAGCCGTCTTCTCCGGGGTACATGACCCGGAATCCCTTGGACGAGAGGGAGGCGGCAGCCGTATCCGCCATCTCCCAGTCGGAGCACTGGACCCTGATCTTGCGGTATTTGACCCGGCGTTCGGCGGCGGCCCGCTGATTCTGCTCCATCTCCTTGTTAAACTGGGCCCATTCTTCCGCCGTACATGCAGCCAGGGAGGCAAACACGGCCGCAGCGGCCCATCTGGTCCAAATTCCGTATCTCATCGCTTTAACAGGCATACGTTCTCCCTCCAGCCTGAACCCGGTTCAAGCCGTCTGAAAAACAGATTGTCAACGAAGCCGTAAAACCTTAATCGGATTTGCGGGAGGCGTGCTTCCTGGCCCGTTCCTCCTCCTTCTGCTTCTTCAGGTCTTCCTTCATCTTGGTCTTCTCCTCGGAATCCAGCTTGCCGTCCTTATTGGTATCATACTTTTCAAGGAGGGCGGCCTTCTTTTCCGCGGAAGTCATTCTCTTGGGAGCGTCTTCCTCCGCCATGGAGGGCATGGCGAACGCAGCGGCCATAATAATAAGCAAGTACTTCATCATTAAATGGGGTTCTTAAACAATCCTCTTCTACTCCCACGCGCTTCCGGATAGGGGCTGATGCCCATGCTCACTGCGGATTGCAGGGCGATGGGAGCCAGCAACACCGCCGTGGCCGTATTGCTGATGAACATGGTCATCAGGGAGGTCGTGAAATAAACGCCCGCCATCAGGGGGCGAACGGCCCGGAATCCCCCAGGCCGGCCACCAGGCCGTGGGAGATGACCTCCGAGGTGCCGGTCTTCTCCAGCGCCACGGACATCGGCAGCATGGCGGCAATCAGCACGATGCTTTCCCAATTGATCGTCCGGTACGCCTCCTCCACGTTGCGCAGGCATCCGCACAGCACCATCAGGACGGCGGCGATCAGCACACCGCGGCCACCGCGGGCACCCAGTTGAAAACCATGGCCGCAATCATCAGCAGCATGATGCCAGCGGCCAGCGGGGCCTTGTGCGTCAGGGGTCACCTTGGACGCCTCCGCCAGCGGCTGGCCCACCACGACCCATTCAAAGGTTTTCTCACTCAGGCGCGCAATATCCGCCCAGGTTCCCTGAATCAGCAGCGTATCCCCGTACTGGAGCTTCACATCCTTCAAATTGTGGAAAGTGTAATGGTTGTCCCGCTGGATGGCCAGAATGTTGACCCTGTATTTGGCGCGGAGCCCGGAAGACTTCACGGGCATGTTGATGAGGTCCGAGTTGCGCATGAGCAGCATCTCCGCAATGCCTATCTCGTCAAACTTCAATTTGCTTTTCAGCAGGGAATCCGTATCTTCCGACGTCTTCCGGTTAATCATCACCGCCCCGTATTCCCGGGCGAAACGGTCCACGTCCTCAAACTCCCCCATCACGTAAATGACGTCTCCCCCGCGCCACCCGCGTGTCCGAGCCCGCCATGGTCTGGCTGACCGTTTGCAGGAAGGAATGCCGGCTGGAATGCCTGCGGCGCACTTCCACGATGTTCACGTGGTAGCGGTCCGGTATCTGGAGGTCGTGCGGGGGGTTCTCCGTCAGGGCGGAATCCTCCAGCACCCGGAGACGGTAAAGATTGCTGCTGAGGGACTTGCCCTTGGCCTCGTGTTCCGCCTTGTCGTCATGACGGCCCAGGAACTTCCTGCTCAGGGGAATCAGCAGCAGGACGCCCGTCACGATGCAGACGAGGCCGATGGGGTGAACGAGAAAAAGCCCAGCCCCTCCATTCCCGCCTCCTGAAGCTGGTTGTTGATGACCAGGTTGGGAGGCGTGCCGATCAGCGTCAGCATGCCGCCCATGCTGCTGGCAAACGCCATGGGCATAAGCAGGCGGCTCGTCTGGATGCCGCCGTCCGCGGCCAGGCTCACCAGAATAGGCAGCATCAGCGCCACCGTTCCCGTATTGCTGACAAACGCTCCGATTCCGGCCGTAACGAGCATGGTCAGCACCAGCAGGCGCAGCTCGCTCTTGCCGGCCAGCTTCATGATCCTGCCGCCCAGCATCTTGGCCAGTCCCGTCCGGAAAATGGCTCCCCCCACCACGAAAAGCCCCACCATCATGACTACGATGGAGTTGGAAAAGCCGGAAAGCGCCTGCTCCGGGCTTAAAATCCCGAACACGATCAGGCACAGCAGGGAACACAGCGCGACAATATCTGAACGGATTCTCCCCTGGACGAACAAAACGGCGGATACTCCCAGAATGAGCAGCGTGGTCAACATGTCAATAAACGGCAGAGATGAAAAATCGGCAAGAGAGAATATCTAACATGTCCTGCGCGCCTTGTCGATAGGCTGAACAAGTCATCCGCCGCCCCCCATCCTCCGCGCGCATGCTCGTTTCCTGCTTCTCCTACAGGGCGGCGATTCCCCTTTTCCCGTTGAACATCACGAACCCGCAACCGCGGAAACAATAAAAAACGCGTTCTTCCGGAGAACGCGTTATGAAAGTAAAAGTGGTGGTAGAGAACCATTTCAAGTATTGGTATTCAATAACTTTAGTTCTATATGTACACTTTTATGTACACTTGAGCGTCATTTTTCCATAATCTCGCTGTCTGTGAGGGTCTGTGATAGTCCATGAAACATATACTCTTATCTTTCCGATGTCCAGAAGATGAAAAACGCCCCCGCCTATTTGGTCAGGGGCGACACTCCATAAGGTTGAAGTTCCTTCAGAATATTAGTGCATTGCTAATCTTCGGATGCCCTGAATATTATATTCTACTTGTCTATTTATTCTTTTTTGAGTGCGTTCTAATTCATCAATTCTCTTGTTGGTCATGTCTTGCGCTCTTTGAATGTTTGCATTTATCGTTGTAGCTAAGTTGCTAAAATTATTTACCACAGCAGCCATGAAGCGATCTGTTGATTCCCCTTGCCTGCGGAGGGTCTGCAACGCTTCATTGATGGCGGCGTTGATCTCGGAAGCATCAAGCGTGTTGTCATCTCCGCCTATACCTTCCAGAAGCCGCTTTTTTGCCGGCCTCCCATGCTTCTTGAACAGCTTCCGCCCTTTTCTGCTGTTGGGGCGTTGGATGCTGGGGAATCCCTTCAAAGGGGGCGTTCTTGATCAGGCTGTTTCTGCATCACGAGTTGCTTCTTTCGTGGCGGCTGGCATCCCTGGCTTTCTGTCGGGCCTCTTCTTTTTCCGGGCATCCTGTATAGCTTTTTTCTTCTTCCTGTCGTTGAGCGTTTTTCTGCTTTGCTTCTGTATTCCTTTGTTGTGCTGTATCTCTGGCACTTTGGGCTGCATTAAACGCACGGCGTTCGGCCAATTCTTTTGTGGCCTGTTCAAGAGTATCTTCCGCTTTGTATTGTGCTTCTAAAGCTTTTGTCTGTTCTTCCCTGGCTTTCCTTAAAGCTTCATCATTGGCTTTATAGGCATTTTCCCTGGCCGTTTCTGTAGTAATATCATAACCAGCTTCTTTTAAAGCTTGATCGGAATTATCTCTTTGTTTTCTTGCCGCATACAATTTTTTCCCAATCAGGGAATGTAATTTTTCCGCTTTCTATTTTAGAAAATTTCTCCCTCAATTTGTTTCAATTCATCCAAAGAGAGAATAGGCGTATTTTCTAAGACTGCCAGACGGTCTTTTATTTGATTTAATGATTCAACGGTGTCTGGCATTTGCATCCATTCTTATTCCTTCTTGAACGCGGTCCAGCTTCCGTCGTGCTTCCGGGCTGTTAGGGTCTCCGTATTTTCCATTATAAAAATCAGTTTCAATATCTAGCAGGCGGGCGCGGTCTTGTTCATCAAGAATTTTTTGATTGTAAGTCAATCAAACGCCTTTGTTCCCGTACGGCTTCCCGTAAAGCTTCAACTTCAATTTTCCTATTATCGGCAATTCTGGCCGTAAGATCATTTTCTTTTTGTAAAATAGATTCATTATTCAGTTTCGCCTTTAGCTCATTTGCTTCTTTAATGAGCTTATCCATATTTTTTCTCTTTTTTTCCTCCGCTTGCCTTTCAAGTTCATCACTTTTCGACTTAAAATGATTCACCAAGGCAGTAATGCCGGCGGTAAGCCCCTGAAACAGCAGCAAGGCCCAGCCAAGCGGCCCCATAGCCGCCTTGATGGACGTTCCGAACAGACGAATGAACGGAATTGCCCCACGGAGGGAAGAGGACATTCCCAGGATGCGGGCGGCCGCTTCCGTCACTTGCGCGGATAAGCCCCGGACCTGGCGCCGGGTAAGTTCTCCGGCCTTTCCGGCAGCGGTGATACGTTTTTCCAAGTCCTGGATATTCTTCAGGGCGTTCGCCTGGGCTACGTTGTCGCCGGCCTTCCGGGCTTCTTCAAGCTTGGCAATATAGATTTCCAATTCCGCCCGCAATTCCTCATAGGACGCGGCGGCGCGGCGGTTCCCGGCTTCCAGCCGTTCCACGGTTGCCGCTGTCTGCTGTTGCTTCCGGGCCTCCGCAGCAGCCGCTTTTTCCGCGGCCTTGTCGGCGGCGTCCATTTCCTTATTGTAGCCGTCGAGGATCTTTTGAAGGTTTTCATCAAGGTTTTCGCCCCACTTCGCCCCCAGGTCCAAATCTGACATTTTGTTATTGAGGACTTCCGCGACGTCATCAATCTGTTCAAATTTCTTCTTGAGTTCTTCCGCCGTCAATACGGCTCCGGTCGCGTCATCGATAAACGCTTCCAGTCCGGGGTTGTCCTGGAACGCCGCCCGCATGCGAGAGCCGGCATCTGTCATCTTATCGGCGAATTCCCCTAGCTTCTCATTGGCGTTTTCAAGGGCCTTGTCATAGGCGGAAAGGTCGCCTCCGGCCTCTATCCTGCCGAGTTCTTCAATCTGCTGCTTTGCCTCTTCGATGCCCTTGGCGTCAACGGAGTACTTAAGCCCTACTTCGATTTCTTTCTTGATTGTCCTGGTGCTTGATGGTCTTTAGGTGTTTCTTCTTTTCCCCTCCCCCCGTCCAGTTCCGGGCAGGGAGAGGGGGGCTTGGTTCTTTCAACGGTTAGAGGGAAGCTTCCTGTTTTTCGAGTTTCTGGCACTCCTGTACTTGCTGAAAAATATGGTCAGGAATTTCCCCTCTGGACAGGGCGAGCTTGTTAAATTCGAGCCTCTCTTTTAACATCCGGTTTTTCCTCTTATGAAGCTTGTATGCTTTCTTTGAAAGTTGAGTCATTTTCTGATTATAGTAATATTGATTAATATCCGAGATGAAGCCAGCGAGAACAACAGATTGATAAATCCCCGCCTGTTCTGATGTTTTCAGAATGTCGGGCAAAAGCTGATGGATCTCTTTCAACGCAAGTGGGCATTCATACCAGAACTCGCGCATGGATTCAAGGTAACGTACTTGAAGTTCCAACAAGACGGATTCTATATTCTCACTATTTATTTTATTTTCTTTATTATCGAGTTTGTTCTCAATCATATTATTGATATTGGGTTATTGTGTTATTTCTGCCGCCCCGAAAGGAGCAGGCAAAATCTTGAAGGGCCTCCATGCTTCCCGGTAGAAGTACCAGGCCCATTTTTCTATCAGGGCTGCCGCCCGCGCTTCTGATGGCTCCCACACGATAGGCAAGCGGTATCTTACCTCGAAAGTTCCCAGGCTCCCCAGAATGGCCTTGCTGGTCGTCTTCCTTCTGGACAGGTGAAGAGGCAGTTCGTCAGGATGCCCCACAATCAGCAGCCGGGCAAAGTCATACCCCCGGAGGCGGTGGCATTCTCGCTCGAACCTGTCACGCCCCGCCGTCAGGCTTCCGATCAGGTCAACCATGCTCTTCCTCTCCACCGTGAACCGGGTTTCAAATCTGTCCAGGGAATAATCCCCGCTTTGCAGCGTTCCGCGCCGAGAGGAGAAATGCTGAAAGGTGAGGGGCGTTTGCTCTCTGTTGTCGATGATGATAAGGGGCGTTTCCGGGGTCATTGTTGTCTCTCTCGCGCGTGTGTATAGGTGTGTTTTTTCGCAAAAATTGTAAACGACGTAGTAACTCATTGATTTATCAATCTGAATTTGTGTACAAACGTTTGTAAACCAATCCGGGAGGATTTTCATTAAATCTTAATTATCAATACATTATTTGTGTAACAATTTGTAAACCGCAATTTGTAAACCTTTTCCCATTTGATAGTCAATTCGTTATAAAATCCAGCGGTATTTTTACGCCTCTCGCCGTGGTGTTTACCCTGCTGTTCGGGCGGAAAAGCTGCTCTTCCAGTCCCTTCACGTTCAGGAGAACCTTTTTCACGTTCACCCCCTCCCATTCCGAACCCTTGAATATTTCCCCTATCTTCCGGTTCTTCCTGGTGGCGGCAAGGTAGACGTATTTCTTCCCGTCCGCCGCTTTTCGGACGTACAGGCCGTAGCGTTCAAGGACGGTGGAATCTTCCGATACTTCCGCGCTGGCCGCTTCCTTGATGAACTCCCGGAGGGTGCGGTTCCCCATCATGGGCGGGGAATACCCCAGGAGCCATTCCAGGCAGCGTTCCCCGTCGTCGTCCAGTACGCGGGCGTAATCACTCCCGGATGCCATGGCGGCGCATTCCTGCATGTCCGGGGCGTCAGGTCGCGTCCGCTGGTGACGAAGTGCGCGGAGGCATACACGGTAGCAAACATTTCCGCGCGGCGGCCTTCCTCTCCCTGTTCGGACAGGTATTGCCGCAAGGCTTCAATGTTGCGGCGGATATCCGGTGCGCGGTAAATGATGCGGGTGACGTATTTGCGCCCCAGGTCCCCGGACCGGATGACGGCGGCCAGTTCGTTATGACGCTGGAAAAGGGGCGCGGTTTCGGAAGGCTCTTTCTTTTCCAGTTCCAGTTCAAAAATACGTGATTGCTCGCTGGACTTTTCAATCATGGAGCGCACGGAGAACAGAAGAAAGGCGTTTCTCATGAGGTAGGTAACGCTCTTGCCGTCCGCGCCGCCCTTGGTGATTCCCACGTCTCCATCCGTGGCTGTCCTCAACAGGGCAAGAATGCGCCCCATGTTGGCGGTTTTGGCGGCGTTGTCGGAATCCGCTTCATCGAAGATGACCGGGCAGGAATCGCTTTCCAGCTTTTGGCGCAAGCCGGCATCCGTGGTTTCCAGCCCTTTGAAGTACCTGGCCATATCTCCCAAGAGAAGCTGCACGCTTTCGCGGAGGGTCGTTTTTCCCGAACCGGAAGGGGCGTTGATCCATCCATGGGCGCGGAAACGGAGATACCCGGATAAAATGGACTGCGTGATCAGCCCCAGGCAAAGAAAGGCGTCTTCGCCGCGTTTCCAGGAGTGCGCCCCAATGAACGCCGCAACGGTGTTCCCTTCTTCGTCCGTCAGCATGTCGTCAGACGGGGCAGGAAGGGGCTTGCCGGGCAGGTAAAGAGGTTTTCCCGTCCGGGCATGGTCCACGGGCAGGAAGGGGCGTTCCTGTTCGTTCTCCGGGCAAAAGAGATAGACGGCATTTCCCGCGTGATAGACGGCGTTTCCGTCTTCGTCCCATACGCCGCATTTACGTATGGCGTCGGCGTTGAATTTCCGGTTTCCGGTTGTTGCAATGCAATAGTCAAGTGCCCTGTCCATGACCTGGCGAAGCGTCAGCTTGCCGTCCGGGTCCAACGTCTTCTGCCACCATTCCACCGGGGCCAGAAAGCGCAGGTTCACCGGCGTATGTTCACGGGGGTTCCAATGGAACAGCTGTTCCGTTCGGCGGGCGTAATAAACAAATTGCGCCCCCTGTGTTCCCAGGGACAGAAAGGGGGGCTTCTCGGCCTCTTCCCGCTCTTTCTGCAGGGCGGCGGCTTCTTCGTCCATGGAGCGTGCGCCTGGGGTCAAAGGCGTGGGGGCTAGGGGCGTGTTCATCCTTGTGCGAGGGCGGGCGCGTTGGAGGTTTTCATGGAACGCATGGACGCAAACAGGCTTTCATACAGTGCGCGTTCACCGGCGCATAGAAGCATGTTCCGGGCGTCTTTGTAGGGGGGCGTCCAGTCGCGGATGACGCAGCCGGCGGCGGTCAGCCGTTCCCGCAGTTTGGCGGCGGCTCCCCGTCCTGCCTCGTCCGGGTCCAGGGCAAGAATGACGTTTTTCCCGGCAAGCGGGACTTCCCAGCCGGTTTTGAAGCCTGACGCGCCGGGAATGGCGATCACGGCGGGAATAGTGGCTTCCAGGCTTCCGCGCCCGTCTTCGTAGGGGCGGCCCGTGCAGGGGTCAACGTCCTGCTGGTAGGCTTCCCGGAAGCATTCAAGAGCTTGCCCTACGGCTAAGCAGTCGCTTTCACCTTCCGTGATGATGACAAACCGCTTGCCATGGACGGAATCAAGGCCCCAGGGGGCCGCGGGGTTCCCTATGGACCACATGAAGCGAAGGTCGCGCTTGTTGCCGGCCGTGCGGTTCATGGTTCCACGGGGTTTCCATTGCCCGTTTTCAAGTTTCAGGCAGGGGTTGGCGTGTTTGTCCCTCCGGCGCAATTTGGCCCCGGTATAGCGGGTGTTCCCTTCTTCGTCTTCCGCCGTGTACAGGTATAAAAGCCGGTTGTCCGGCGTCGCCCCCAAAAGCCCCCGGCCCAGTTCCCGCGCCGTATGGATCAGCATCATGAGCGGATGAATGCCAAGTTCGCAGGCCAGTTCCCCGGCGAGGCGTTCATCCTTTTGCAGCCTTTCCCGGCAGGCGTCGAGTTCAAATTCATCCGTTGCGGAGACAAAACAGGGCGCGACAGACGGAAGGGCGGCAGCCATGGTCAGGGACGGGCGCGGCCTCACGGGGCTTCTACGAAACGGAAGGGGCGTTCCGTCATCGTCCGGCGGCCTCACTCCTAACACGTCGCAGACGCCCCGCAGGATGCCGGGAAAGTCCCTTTTCGTGTCTAATCCATTGATGCCGGCGTGAAGGTCAAAGATGTCCCCGCCCCGGTCGCAGGACCAGCACTTGAAACGGCCCTCCCCCTGGTATTCCGTGACTTGCAGCTTGAACCGCGTATGCGTTCCGAAAGGGCACGGATAAATCATGACGCTTCCGCGCTGCTGGGGCTGGCCCAGGGTGCGCCGGCAGTATTCATTCAGGGCGTCCGGGGTTTTCAGGTCCGCGAGTTCAAACTTCATGTTTTCCCTCCTTTCCCTTCCCCGTCATAAAGGCGTCCATGTCTTCAACGTTGTATCTCGCATTCCCCGATTTCCCGCCCCGTTCTGGTTGTAAGATACGAACACAATGCGATTCTCTTGCCTCGGATAAATACCGCCCCATACTGGATATGCTCAGATCATACCGGGCGGCAAGCGTCTTCTGGCTGGCCCATACGGCTTCTATGCTTGTGGGGGCGTCTGTTTCCCTCATGTCCGTTTTCAGGCGTTCAAGAAGCCATTCAGACCAAGCCAGAGCGGCGGTTACGGATATGGGCATCATGCCCATTCCTTCCGCTTCCAGCTTCTTTAACGGATTTTCCGGGAGGGCTTTCATTTGTGCCCTCCTTTCTTCAAAAATTCTTGAGATCTTTTCTCAAGCCACGCCGTTACTTCGTCAAGTTTGTAACGCGGGTGTGTTCCTTGCTTCCCCATCCCCACAGTAAAATAAATGCGGGGGCATCCTTCCTTGTTGAGCCGAGCTAGCGACCCTTTGCTAATGTTTAGGATTTTACATAAATCGTTACTGGATAAGTATTGCGGATTCCTGCTTAATGGCTCCTTTCTTGTTCGGGTTGGTTGTTTGCTCTCCACCTTTGAAGAGCTATTAAATCCAGAAATACCGCTATTTTTCTTCATTGCAAATTATATTTTTGTCATAATATTGTTTCTCGTTACTGCTTATGCTGTAAGAGAAGATTTTTATATCTTTCATTGATGCCTTTGAGGCAGTCATGAAGCAACCGGGAAGCAAGTTCGGAAGGCACGGGGGCGGCTTCCGGCGTCGTTCTGTTGGTGGGAATCCGTTCAATGTCCGCAAGAAACAGCATGGGGAACAAGGCGCGGGGGACTTGGCAAACAACGCACAAGTCATCAGGCCCCGGCAAGTCGCGCAAGCCCTCTTTCATCAGGGCTGCCGCTTCCCTAAGCTTGCGGGCGGCCTCGTTGACCAGGGCGGCGGCCGCGTTCGCTTTTTCCTGCGTTTCAGGAACAGATGAACCCATGGCGGAAATGTGGATGTCTTTTTCAAGGCATTCGGCTATGGCCTTCATGCTGGTCCCCTGCTTCATCCATTTTTCCAAAGTGTCCTGACTGGCAAACCCCATGCGCTGAAAAGGCCGCTGATAAGGAGTTTTTACTTTTTTGCCGGAGGGAAAAGTGATCAGCTTCCCTTTCTCCGCATATCCCTGAACGGCCTTGCTCCATTCGCCGGCGTCAGATGTTCCCGATTCCGATTTTACTGTGTTCATATCGAAGTTCGTTTGCGATTTGTTCGTAGTCTTCCGCCTCCAATTCAACATTGAATATTGCCTTATCCACCAATATATCAATAAGTTGAGGCACGCTTACATGGCATCTTTCCGCCAGCCTCCGCAGTTTGAAGCTCCGTTCATGGGAAAGGGGAAGTGAATAGGTTTCCCGAATGCTCTCTTTCCGGTTCTCCGTATTGTTTGCCAGCGCGGCGGCATAGAGCCATATTTTCAAGGATGGTTCTTTCATTGGCGGTCCGCGTGTTTTTTGGCATCCAGGAACAGGAGAAATTTCTTCTTCTCCAATTCGTCTTTCATGATGCCGATAACAATCTTCCTAAGATATTCTTCACAGGATAAACCGGACTTCTTCGCCTCTTCCGTGAGCGCATGAAGAACAGGGGCGGGAAAAGGGATTTCCATTTGATCTGCGTTCATCGAACAATGACCCCTTTCCATTTCGTCAGGGCCGCGCGGTTTTGCACGTCCTGATTGTCCATTTCTACGGCCCGCCAGAACAGGCAGACGGCAAGCCATGCCATTCCGGCAAGGATGATGCCGCGGGCCAGGCTGCACAGAACCGCCCCGGCCAGGGGCAGAACCGTATCAAACAGCGTTTCAAGGCTCATGCCGCTTCTCCTTTCCCGGTTGAGGATTCCTTCAATGACGGGCACGCCCGCCTGTTAATAATGCCGAGTATGTAAGCATCCAGCGAGAGGCCCTTCTTAGCGGCCTCCTGTCTCAACGCCTCCATGGCCCCGGGGTCAAGCTCTACCATGATTTGATGTTGCTTCGTCTTCATGACAAGACAAATATACAACACACGTTGATTTATTACAAGCAACATGTGTTGTATGTTGTCATATTTCTTGCAACCTAAGTTGTAAGAATGTATTAAAAAGCCATGCAGAAAAAAGAGGTGAAAATATGGCTCAAAGCTATAGGGAAGAATCGTGATTGGTTAGCAGAACAATGCAAAACAGGAAAAAGAATCGTAGATTCTTGGCTTTCTACTTCAAGAGCTATCCCTTCACACGCTCAAGCAATGATTTCGCTTCTCATGGAGCAGTACCCCGCCGGGGGAAACGCCCCTGCAACGTATCCAAGCGCGGCAGAAAATGCAATCACCCTCACAGTAAATGATGCCACCTTTGACGCCTGGAACAAGGCCGCCACGGCTGAAGGAAAGCTTCTCCGTCAATGGTGCGTGGACGTGATCAATGAAAGCCTTGAATAAACCGACCCCCATCCCACGCCCAAAAGAAAACGCCCCGTAACGTCTTGCACGTCCGGGGCGTTCCTGTGTCCAGGGGGGGGGGGAAGCGGTTATTGCTTATCGGAAAAAGAATCAAACTTCCTGACCAGGGCGGAAAGCAAGTTGACCGCACGAGAAAGCAAGGTGATGACTTTAGCACACCAGAAGCAGCCAAGGCAGGAAAAGGCCCCGGAAAATAGTTCAAGAACGGCAAGGGACGGACTGCTTTGAAAAGTAAACAAGGCCAGTACTACACCCGCAATCAGGGCAATTATTCCGATACCCCGGAACATATCTTCAACCTTTATTTCCGTTAAAGGCTTTTGAGCAACATTGATCTCTTGGGATTCTTCTGAAGACGAAGCCCAAGCGGGATCATATAATTTTCCCCTGACTTCTTCTATCTTTTTACGACTCGGAACCGTTTCTCCCTTCTGCGCCAAAACCGTTTTGAACTCCACCCATTCTTGGCCTCCTACTACACACACTAAAGTTTCTGGTGTTATCATTCCACAATTACATTGAACTTTAACTGATTCCAAGTAATACGGCCCCTTTGTCTTTCCTTCCGCCGTGGCAATGTAGTACTGTTCCATGCTCCCTATCATTCAAGCTAGGGGTGTTCGTTCAAGCCCAAAATGGAAAAGGGAGTGCAATTCATCTCCCCTCCCACTCCTATTTTGTAAACGAGACGGCTATTTTGTAAACCAATGTAAACCAGTTTGTACACAAACTAACATTGATAAATGAATGTCTTATAAATACGGTTTACAAGTTACAAAAAAATATACCTATATATGCGCGCGCGTAGAGGGAAGACATGCTTTCAGAAAACGCCCTTATCTGTTCCAGAAGACATTCTCCGCTTTCCGCATTTGTTCAAGCTGTTCCGGAGCAAGGGAGATTTTACTTTCGAGAGGCACCCCAGGGACGCCCGCTACATCCTGCCGTATGCGTTTGCTAAATTTCTCCGGTGCGAAGCGGGCAGCGACTTTCAGCCGCGTTTCGATGGCGAGCTTCTTGGCGGCAATGGAAGCAGAACCGCATTGCGGATCGAGGGCAAGCCGGGATGCTTCATCCGCCAGTTCAATACATTCTTCAATCATTATTGCCGCCCCTGCTACGCGCGCGCATAGAAAGATGTCTCTAAACTTTGGATATTCATTTATCCAACGATATATGGAGGCGCGCGCCGGCATAGCCGGATCTTCACAAATATTCCGCAGTGTTTCACCGCTGGCCAGACGGAGACATATTTTTTCAGCCAGGGCGGGCGAGTATAGGGACGGCCGGCCCGTTTTTTTCTTTCCTGTCAGCGTATTCCTCTGTTTCCTGCTGGATAAAATCTAAAGCGGACGGCGTAAAAGGGGAAGCTTCTTCTCTGAAATGCGCCTGATTTGGTCCGGCGTGCCCCGTGGCTGGGCGTTCCACCATGGAGACAGTACACAAACGCGGAAAAGGAGGAAGCGGCCTAAAAACGGGCTTTCATTGTCTTAAAGCGAGAGGTGTTTCATTGCTTCCGCTATGGCTGCGGAATCAGGACGGAAATATACCCGTTCAATCTCTTCGGAATCGTGTCCGACAATGACCCGGCAAAGGTCGGAAGGAACGCCAGCCAACCTCAACGCAGTAACGGCAGTCGCCCTCAGGCTGTGAAAGCTCAAATCAGCCTGTCTTCTTCTGTCCCCGTGACGAGGGGCGTTATTCATGTTTTCAATGAAGCCATGTTCCTTCAATAGTTCATGGAACTCCAAAGATAGCTTGCCTGATGTATTGTCTGCCTGGGCATGTTTCATAGCTGCCAACGGGAAAACATAATCACTCACCCGCCCCTCATAACGACGCTTCAAAACGTCCTTCAAGGAAGAAATGATAGGTTTATTCATTCTTCTCTTTGTTTTCTCCGTTGTCATGGCAATTAGCCCTCCCTCAAGATTGATCTGTTCCCATTTCAATTTGGCAATGTCTCCCAATCGCTGGCCCCCTGTATAGAGACACACACGCACCATGTCCGGCCATTCCCCGGTAAAACTTCTGTCAGGCGTTTTGCCTCCTCCATGGTAAAAGCTCTTCGTTCATGCTTATCCGTCTTATCCAGCTTTCCGGGTGTTACCCTGTGAAAGGGATTGCTCCCAATCAGTTTGCCGTCTATGGCCCTGTTAAAGGCCGCCCGTAAGCAATCAGTCAGATTCTTTACCGTTCCGGAAGAAACCCGTTCCAGCTCCTTTTCCATAAAACGGCGGGCATGTTCAGGCGTTACCATGTCTAACGGCATGTTTTGTGAATCTCCAAGCAATGCGAGAAACCGCTTTACAGCTACCCGATCATTCTTCAGTGTCCCATTCTGGCGGCTCTTCATCCATTCTTCCAAGTATTCCTTAACACCCTGCATGTACTGCTTGCCTCGCAAAAGTTTTCTTCCCGCCCTTTCCCCGGCAATGGCTTTCACCTTCTCGGCATCCACCCGTTCCCCGTTGGCGGCTTTTTCCAGTTCTTCGGCTATCAAACGGGCTTTGGCTTCGTTCTCCCTCATCACAGCCATTTTGCTTTTCCCTGGAGGAATAACGGAAGGGGTAACGGCTATTTTCGTTGTTTTCCGGATCTGCTTTCCCGCAACGTTGAAAAGGGCAACCCATGAATTCTTTTTCTTTTGATCAATCCGGCCATGTCTAACAGTGTTTTTTAATGATGTACACTTGGAGAAGATGAAAACGTACACTTGAGTGTACACCTATTTCATGCGTACTCATGATAACTCATGCAAGCAAGAAATGAAAAAACCCTTGAAGAATCAAGGGCTGTGAACAAATATGAAAGTAATAAAGTGGTGGGTAGAGAAGGATTCGAACCTTCGAAAGCGAATGCTAACAGATTTACAGTCTGCCCCCTTTGACCGCTCGGGAATCTACCCACTTGAAGTGATGTGCGGCGAATGTATAGGGATTCCGGCGCCTTAGCAAGTTTTTTTTGTAAAAAGTAGGTATGCCCAAGGACCGGAAAATCTTATGCCGCAATCATGCCTCCGGGCGGCAAACCGGGAGACGGTTCCTCAAGCCGCCGCCGCGCCGGATGGCGTGCCCGGGAGGCGGGAAAAGGTCCGGCAGCCGGAAGCGCCGTTCCTACGGCTCTCCCCATACACCGGCGCGCGGCTGTCCGGGGAATCCGCGTCCAGCTGTTCCAGCTGGGGCAGGATGTTCTCCATGCTTTCCCAGACGGCGGGAACAATCTTGATTCCGGTCCCGAACTGGGCCGCAATCATCAGGGCGTCCGACGGGCGGGCGTCCAGCTCCACCAGCTTGTCCATGACCTCGTTGGCGGCCTCCACCGCCACGCGGGCGTAAAAACTTCATCCTTGCGGCCATTGATGAGCACCAGCCTCACCCGGCACTCCATGGCGGATAAAAAATGGGACAGCAGGGAGGACGTGTCCGGCCGCACCGGGCGTTCCCCGTTCAGGCTGCGCTCCAGCGCCATGCCGTCCGCCAGCTCCATGAAGATAACGCCCGCCTTGCCGGTCAGCGGATCACGCAGGCACACACCTGCCCCGGCCCGGGTATAGAGCAGGGCGTACGGTTCCAGGGTGATCAGCTTTTCATCCGGCATGGCGTGCGGAAATCAAATGTTAAAAACCGGGATTGATGACTCGCTCCGTATACCGGGTAGCCACCTTGACGTATTTCTCCGCCCACTTGCGGTTATTATCCGCGGATTCCGGGCCCAGGTCCTTCACCACTTTGGCGGGGGACCCCAGCACCAGGGAATTGGGCGGAATGACGGTGCCCTTGGTGATCAGCGCGCCCGCGCCCACTACGGATCCCTGGCCGATGACCGCGCCGTCCAGAATGATGGACCCCATGCCGATCAGGCAGTTGTCCTCCACCGTGCAGGCGTGCAGAATCACGCCGTGGCCCACGGTCACGTATTTTGCCTACATGGCAGCCGAAGTCGTCCGCCAGATGGATGCTGCTATTATCCTGGATATTGGAGTAATCTCCAATGACGATCTTGTTGATGTCCGCGCGCAGCGTGGTGTGGTACCAGATGCTGGCGTGCTCTCCAATGGTGACATCTCCGATCAGGTCGGCGCTTTCCGCCACAAAAGCGGTATCCGCCACTTTGGGCCAGAAGTTCGCGTAAGGTTCTCTTGCCATATAGGTCATGTATTAGTTGAAGATAAGACAGCATTCCAGCCTAAAAACGTTCATTCCACGGGTATGCCGCAGCCGGAGGCGGCCAGGGCCGCGTGCCTGGGGAAATGATGGATGGGGCCGCAGGCGGCCTGCCGGGCTATCCCTCCTCCCGGATGCCCTTCTTGCTGTTCTTCTCCCGCTTCTCCGCGTCCTTGCGCAGGGAAGCGGCCTTCTTTTCATTGCCGCCCTTTTCATAGTACCCGGCTATCTTCCTCTGGATGGCAACCTCCTTCTTCACCTTGAAGTAGTCGTCCGACTTGGTCCGGATATAGCGGTTGTAGGAGGATTCCGCCTCCTTGGCGAGCTGAAGAACGGCCTCCGGCTCCTGGGAGACATACCGGTAATACTGCCCCATCAGCGCCTCGAACACTTCCGCGCGGCGCGCGTAATCCTTCATGGACTTGCGGTACAGGGAAGCCACGCCGGCCTTGTCCCCGTTCTCCATCAGGATGTCCGCCTGCCGCTTGATGGCGGCGGAAGTCAGGTCGCTGCGGCCCTCGTCCGTCTCCTTTTCCAGCTTTTTCAGGTCCCGGGCCACATTGCGCTTGTTGGTGGAGGCGTCCCTCATGGGGAAAATGTATTCATCCTCCACGCGGGCGGCCATGGCCAGGTAATCCGGCCGGGAGCGGAACTTGCGCTTGATCATGGTCACCAGCGCATCCCATTCCTCCAGCTTCGTGCCGCTTTCCGGACGGCTCATCAGCGCGATCAGGCGTTCCCAGCCCAGAGGGCTTCCGGGGGTGGCCTGCGTGGCGGCTTCCAGCATCACCCGGACGCAATCCGGCTTCTGCATCTCTTCAAACAGGTCCGCCAGGGAAAGGTAATCCAGGGAGGTGTCCAGCCGGGAGCCGTTCACCTTCTTGTCCATGCCCTGTAGAAGAGTGGATTCATGCTTTGACTTGCGGTTGTGCGGATGGGAAAAATGCCCCGTATTGTACCCATACCCGCCATAAGACTGCCAGGTTTCGTCCGTCGTCAGCAGATTGATCCAGGCGTGCGGGCCGCGGTTGCCGTCCCCGGTAACGTAGGCGGAGGGAATGCCGTTGCACTTGGCGGTATTCACGGCAAAATAGGCCTGGTCCATGCAGATGCCGCCTTCATCCAGAATCTCCTGGAAGGTGTAATTCGTGTAAGGGTCCTTGCCCAGGGCGGCGCGGTCCATCCGGTAGCGGATCATGGAATAGGCTCCGCCCCAGCCCTTCCGGGTAAGCCGCACCTTTTTGCGCGCCCAGTCCATCTCCGACCTCGGCAGGCGCACGTCCACCACGAACAGCAGCTCGGAAGGGCTTAATTTGGTAATATCTGTCAGAAGTTCATGGGCTTCATCCATCTCCACGAAGTACTCGAACACCTGTTCCAGCGTCAGGGGAGTAGTGGAAATATTGGTGGAAGAAGAAGCCCGCAGCCTGGACGGACTGGAGGCGATGCGGGGGTCCAGCATGGCGCAGGCCAGCGCCAGGGAGGAATACTTGCTCCGGGGCATGGCGGAGGTTTTCATCCAGAACTCCGCCCACTTCCGCAGGATGCCTCCCCATTCCTCCCTGGGAGTCTGTTCCCGCGCCATCGTGCGCAGGAAGAGCCGCAGAGGGTCGGAGGGGTCTGAAAAAAGCCATGGATAGAAATACCTGGGGGAACTCTCCTGGATCTGTTCCTGAATGGTTTCCGCCCCCACCTTGCTGATGAGCTGGTACAGCTCATTGGCGCGCATGAGATAGGGGCTTTGATCGTACATGGACACGTCGAATTTGCCGAATTTGATGACCTTAACGGCGTCACGTTCCAGATTGGACCGCAGGAAACCGGCGTACAAGTCATAGCGGCCCGTCTCCAGGGCCAGATTGAAGGCGTCCGTAAACAATTTCCTGTTGGCGGCGTTATTGGCCTTCAGGCTGACCAGCAGAACGGGCTTTTTGAAAATCTCCAGGCGCGGGTCTTCCTCCTGGACCACGGGCTCTTCCTTCGGCTCTGCGGGAGCCGGCTCCACCGCCTCCGGTTCCTTCTTCTGCCGTTTTCTGGCGGCTTCCTCCGCGGCCAGGCGTTCCGCTTCCAGCCGTGCTTTTTCCGCCGCCTCCGCACGCGCCCGTTCCTCCGCCGCCTTGCGCGCTGCCTCCAGCTCCGCGGCCTTCCTTGCGCGCGCCGCTTTCGCTTCCGCCTCCCTTCTGGCCGCCAGCTCTGCGGCCTCCGCCTCCCGTTGAACGGAAATGCGGTGGTAAACCACTCCGCCGCCGGCAAGAGCCAGCACCAGGATAATGGTCATGACAATTCCCCCGGAGGAGGATTTTTTACGCTTGGGAGAACCGGGACGCAAGGGATTAACAGGATTCATGGGATAAGGCTTGAACGGGTTGGAGCAAATTGGGCAGGGAAGGAAAAAAGATTTCCATCCCTGTTCCGTTTGACATAAAAGCGCAATACCCTCCCAAGGTCAACTTGAAACAACGGTCTTTTCCGGTGAGTCCATCTTCCGGAACCCGTTAAGAATCAAACCAAGGGATTTTTCCTTGTGTTTTCATAGCCATTTTATAGGATGAGGTTCTCACGTGTTCCCAAAAACATGAGAAAAATACAAGTATCCTGCTGATTATTCCATCATCTTTATCCGTCTTTCGCCGCCTATGAATATTTTTCATGCTCTCAGCCCGCTTCTGGCCATCATTTCGGGAAGCCTCCTCTCCGGAACGGCCCTCAGTGACAACATCGTGCTGCCTCCGCCGGACAAAAGGGCGGCAGGCCGCTCATGCAGGTTCTGAATGAACGGCATTCCACCAGATCCTTCGCAGACAAGCCCATTCCGATGGAAATCCTGTCTTCCCTGCTCTGGGCGGCTCAAGGCGTCAACCGGGACGATCCTGATTACCGTACGGCGCCGTCCTCCCGGAATTCCCAACGAAATAGAAATCTATGCCGTCCTGCCGCAGGGCGCCTATCTTTACAAGCCGGAAACCCACCAGTTGGAGCGAGTGGTTCAGGGCGATATGCGTGCCGCCACGGGAACGCAGGAATTCGCGGCTACCGCGCCGCTGAACCTGGTCTATGTGGTGGACCAGTCCAAACAGCCCGGAGACTTTGACGCCAAAAGAAAACTGGTCACGGCCTGCACGGGCGTGGGGTTCATCGGAGAAAACGTCTATCTTTTCTGTACTTCCGCGGGCCTCGGCACCGTCTGCCGCGCCATGATTGACGCCGACTATATCCAGCGGCGCTTGAAACTCCCCGTCTTTAAAAAAGTCCTGTACGCCCAGAGCGTCGGTTACCCGTCCGATTCCTGAAAGAAGCCATGAACCGGAACGCTGTGATACTCGCCGTTCTGGCGGCGCCTCTTCCCCTTGCCTGCGCAGAAACCTTGATGGAAACCCCCGCTCCCATCAAGGTAAAAGACGCCAGAAACTGCTACCGCCTCAGCCCGGAGCTGTACCGTTCCGGACAACCCGGCGGCGACGGGTTCAAGGCCCTGGAAAAGCTGGGGCTCAAATCCGTCCTGAACCTGCGGGAATACCACAGCGACGCCGATGAGGCGGAACATACCGGACTGCGCCTGTACCGCATTAAACTGGCGGCAGGGAAAGTGACCCGGGAAGAACTCATGGACTGCCTGCTGGTCATCAGCAGAGCGCCCAAGCCCGTTCTGGTGCACTGCTGGCACGGGTCCGACCGCACCGGCCTTGTCTGCGCAGCCTACCGCATCGTCATGCAGGGCTGGACGCCGGAAAAGGCGCTTGAAGAGCTGATGGACGAACGCTTCGGGCACCACCGGTCCTACTACTCCAACCTCGCGGAACTGGTCAGAGACACGGACTGGAAGGCGTTCAAAGAGGAATTCCGGAGAAAAAGGCAGGCTCAGGGCGTCTGACACGCAGGCTGCGGCTCCCCCCCCATGGCGCGGGTTCATGGAAAAAAGCTTTTTCCGGTGACGCGGGCAGAAGGCCCGGCGGTTTTACCACTGGTTGTCCAGGTTTTTGGTATCTATCTTTCCAGGCTCCTTGTTGCGCTCCTTCATGCCGCGGATGGGCTTGGGCTCCTTCTCGTGAAGGTCCAGGACATCAATCACATTCTCCCCTTTTTTCAGGAAGGGGGCCGGAACGTACAGCCTTAATTGAGGCCCCACATTCCAATACCGCCCCACATTCACGCCGTTCACCCACACGTATCCCTTGGCATAGCGGGACATGTCCAGGAACGTGTCCTGCGGCTCTTCAATGTTCACGACGGCCCGGAAATGCGCTCCTTCTCGTTTCCGGGAAGGGCCCTTTCCCTTGGGCGCCTGGACAATGGAGTCAGCCTTCAGGGGAAGGGCCCTCACCGTCCAGTTCTTCAACTCGCGCGTTCCCAGCTTCACAGGGCCGTGCAGTCCCTTGCGGTCGCTCTCCATGCTGATGTGGAAATTGATATGTCCCATGGCCTCCACCAGGATTTCCAGCGTTCCCGGCTTCTTGCGCTCCGGCAGCTCCACGCTCTTCTGTCCCAGGCGTCGGTCCAGCGTGCCGACCGGCTCTCCGTTCAGGTACACCTGGGCATAGTCATTGACGTTGGTGAATTCCAGCGTTTCAGGCGGTCCGGCCGGAACGGTGGCGCTGTAAACGGCGATGCCCTGGTTCTGGTTCCACTGTTCGAAATAGGGCGGCTGCGGGAACTTGGACCGGAAGGGCTTGGGCAGGTTCTCCCAAAGGCCGGCATGGACCACGGGCGTGAACTCCGGAATCTCCATGGCCGGGATGTCCGCGGGAGGTTCCGGCACGGCGGCTTCCGGAGGCAGTTTTTCCAGGATGATTTCCCTCATCTGGGCGTAATATTCATTCATCCGGCCCTGTTCGTCCACGGGAGAGCCGTAATCGTAACTCGTCAGGTCCGGCTGGTATTTTCCCGGCCCCCCGTTGTTGGCGCCCGCCGTAAACCCGAAGTTGGTGCCACCGTGGAAAACGAACAGGCTGAAGGAGCGCCCCTTGTCCATAAACCAGCGGACGTGGTTGACAATGCCTGGGGTGGGGGCCCAGTTCCCCCCCCCAGTGCCGCAGCCAGCCCGGATACGTTTCCGAGGAAAAACGGGAACGCCCGGATTGCACTTATTAGCCACCTCCCAGTGGCCGTCGTTCAGCCCCGGGTCCAGTCCCACGGCCACGCCGGGAAGCACCACCCCTTTCAGGAAATGTTCCCCCGCGCCGTCGGACGTGTAAAAGGGGCCGAAGCCCTTCCTGGTCCAGAACGCTTTCAGCCACTCCATGTACTTGCGGTCCTTCCTCTGGTAGCTCCCGTATTCGTTCTCAAGCTGGGTCATCAGGATAGGGCCTCCGTTTTTGACCAAAAACGGCTCCGCCGCTTCCAGATAACGCGTCTGCGCCTTCATGAATTTGGCGTCTTCCGTAGTCCTCAATTTGGCCTTGGGATCCTTCAGCAGATAATGGGGCAACCCTCCCAGGTCCCATTCCCCGCACACATAGGGACCGGGGCGGAACAGAACCCACATGCCTTCCTCCTGGCATATCTTGAGAAACTCTCCCAGATCGCGGTTGCCCGTCTTGAAGTCAAAGCTGCCGTCCGGCTGTTCATGGTCGTTCCAGAACACGTAAAACGCAATGGTGTTCAAGCCCATGGCCCGGGCAGTCCTGATGCGGTGCCTCCAGTACTCCCTGGGGATGCGCTGGGGATGCATCTCCGCTCCGCGTATCTGGAACGGTTTTCCATTCAGCATGAACTCCTGGTTCCCTTCCCCGCCGAACTTGAACACGGCGGGGGCTCCACCGGAAGGAGCGGGCTTCTGCACATTCCGGACAGCCCAGGACCGGCCCATGCCAATGCTCCCACTCCGGCGGCCATCAGGGCGGCAGCCCAACTGAAACCATATTGCTTCATCATGCTGAACTGTTAATCCATTTGAAGACGGTTGCCAATCACAATTTTACCCGCCGCCGCCGCACCTGTGAGGCGTCCTTCCCTTCCCCGGCGGACTACCGGGGCCGGACGGCAGGAATTTTCTCCTGCGGCGAGGAATATTATCACGTCATACGCCTCCATTCCTTTGCGCGAAAGCCGGAGGGCGCCTGTCTAAATTCAGCGATATGAAAACAATTGTTCTTCTGCGCCATGGAGAAAGCACGTGGAACCGTGAAAACAGGTTCACCGGATGGACGGATGTGGACCTGACGGAACTGGGGATAGAGGAAGCGAATCATGCGGGCGACCTGCTGAAAGACAAGGGCATGGCTTTTGACCAGGCTTACACCTCCTACCTCAAGCGCGCCGTGAAGACGCTTAACTGCGTGCTGGACCGTCTGGACCAGGACTGGCTGCCCGTCGCCAAAAGCTGGCGGCTGAATGAAAAGCACTACGGCATGCTCCAGGGGTTGAACAAAAGTGAAACGGCCCAAAAATACGGAGACGAGCAGGTGCTGATCTGGCGGCGCAGCTATGACGTGGCGCCCCCTCCCCTGGCGGAGGATGATCCCGCCAACCCCAAGTGGGACCCCCGCTACAAGGGGGTGCCGGATAACGAACTTCCGCGGACGGAATCCCTGAAGGAGGCCATTGACCGCATGATGCCCTACTGGGAGGGAACCATCCTCCCCTCCCTCCGGACGCTGGACAATATCCTGATCGTGGCCCACGGCAACACGCTGCGCGGCATGATCAAGTACCTGAAAAACATCCCCAACGACCAGCTTCTTTCCCTGAACCTTCCCACCGCCATTCCCTATGTGTTTGAATTTGACGATTCCCTGAACCTGGAGAAAGACTACTTTCTGGGAGATCCGGAAGAAATCCGCAAACGCATGGAAGCCGTCGCCAGCCAGGGAAGCGCGAAAACGCCGACCGCCTAACCCCCTCCCTTCCACATGACCGACCATTCCTGCCGCATTGCGTTTTTGACGCCAAGCCCTACGACCGGGACTCCTTCAATCCGATCAACGAGCGCGAATTCCATTACGACATCCGCTACTTCAAAGGGGCACCTCACCCCGGACAGCGTGCCGCTGACCCGCGGCACGGACGTGGCGTGCATCTTCGTCAACGACACGGCAAACCGGGAAGTGATCCGGAGCCTGAAGGAAAACGGCGTCAAACTGCTGGCCCTGCGCTGCGCCGGATTCAACAACGTGGACCTGAAAGCGGCGGAAGAAGCGGACCTGCCCGTCGTCAGGGTCCCCCAATACTCCCCTATGCGGTGGCGGAACACGCCGTAGCCCTGATGCTCTCCCTGAACCGCAAGATACACCGCGCGTACTGGCGCACCAGGGACGGCAACTTTTCCCTGCACGGGCTGATGGGCTTTGACATGAACGGGAAAACGGCCGGCATCATCGGAACGGGGAAAATCGCCAGAATCCTCATCCGCATCCTCAAGGGTTTCGGCATGAACATCCTGGCCTACGATCCGTACCCCGACCAGCGCTTTGCGGAAGAAGCCGGCATTACGTACACCACGCTGGACGACCTGTACGCCCGGTCCGACATCATTTCCCTGCACTGCCCCCTCACCCCGGAAACGGAATACCTGATTAATGCGGACTCCATCGGCAAAATGAAGGACGGCGTGATGATCATCAACACGGGACGCGGCAAGCTGATTAATACGGAAATGCTGATTGACGGCCTGAAATCAAAAAAAGTGGGGTCCGCCGGCCTGGACGTGTATGAAGAGGAAGGTGAATATTTTTACGAAGACAAGTCCGACCGAATCATTGACGACGACACCCTGGCGCGCCTGCTCTCCTTCAACAACGTCATCCTGACCTCCCACCAGGGCTTTTTCACGAAGGAAGCCCTGCACAACATTGCGGAAGTCACCCTGCACAACATCCGGGACTTCCTGGAAG